>WNFG01007983.1_pt1 | contig 16702 bp, 26 predicted proteins | sample 5400431 | NCBI WGS metagenome assembly WNFG01 (sample SAMN13153346, study PRJNA577476) | soil metagenome | isolation source: 120 cm saprolite under Douglas fir tree site 2 hole 3 replicate 2 | place: USA:California | collected 2015-04-18 | reverse complement strand
GTCGCGGGTGAAGAGGAGGTGGCGCTCGTGCCGATCAACTTTTGGCGTCGGCATGTTCTTTGGCGTCATTCGGTTGCCTCAACAAAAGGTAGCACGACGTTTCCCTTTTTCTAAGACTTATAATCGCACTCGACCCGATTAAGTGGCGGATTATTTCAAAATATCCGAGAGTCAGCCACGGCTCCGGCAGGCGCAGGTGGCAGCCGACTGAATCACTCTAGTTAAGATCCGACATCGAACACATCGCACAGTGGAACAGTTGGCTGCCACCTGCGCTTGGTTAGGCGTTGCGGTCATCATCAGAAGCACGCTTGAACCACTCCACCATCCACCCGGAGGGCGGCACCGTTGGTCGCGGCGGACAGCGGGCTGCACACGTAAATCACCAGATTGGCCACCTCTTCGGTCATCGCGAACCGCTTCAGGAGTGAAGACGGACGGACGGTCTTGAAAAACTCCTTTTCAAATTCTGCAAAGGGTTTTCCGCCGCTAAGCTGTCCCGCAAATTCCTCCACACCGGCAGAACGTGTTGGACCGGGCAACACCGCATTCACAGTGACTGCTGTGCCGGCACACGATTGGGCAAGCCCGCGCGAAACAGCGCGCGCGGCGACTCGTTAGGCAAACAAAAGTTGAAATTGATTCGTTAGGCGCGAGGCCTCGTTGAGCCTCCTGAACGGCTTCATCGGGCAATAAATCCCAAAGCTGTCTAACAACATAGCGCAGGAGGTCACGATGAAGAAAATTTCCGCGGGCTATTACGGCCCGATGATTTACCTGGACGGGGGCGGCAGAAATGTGGAGGCCGCGCCTGAATGGTCCGCCAATTTCGCGACCGGCGTTGTCGCTGCGCCCGGGCGAACAGCGCGATATTGGTTGGCCGCGGTTCAATTATATACTCGACAAACCCACGCTGAATCCCGATCCCTGGTGGCCAAAGCGGAAATCCTGGCTTACACACGCCACGCGATGAATGTCACATTACTTGAAGGACTGGTCGCGTTGGTGCCAGCGAGCTTGCTGTTTTCTGGTTCGGTAGTCTTGTTCCGCCGCCCAAACCCGACCCGTGAATCAACTGCCTCGCCACCACCATGAGCCTCAGGTAAGAGATCGAACGATGCATTCCTTTTATTCCGAACATTGCTTGGGTGAAAGCCGAAATAGACGAAACTTTGTTTCGTCGAATTCTAGTTAGATGTAGTCGCCAGACGATCGAAACGAATTCCACCCGGTCACTGGAATCGTCTGCGCGCAGTGCTCATTTGGAGTAGCGTTTTTCTCCCGCTTCTGATTCACTGATCCCCATGCGGCGAGACCTCCATATTTCCTTTCGGTTTGCGGCGTTACTAGCCCTCTATGTTGTCTTCGCAATTGACGCTCACGCTCAGGAGTCGGCTGACAAGGCGAAGGTGTGGTCGTCCAGCGAAATGAAGTGGCAAGACGACAAAGCGCTTCCAGGCGTTCAGAGCGTCCCACTTTGGGGAAATCCCGCTTCCGGGGAACATGGAATGCTCCGAAAATTTCCGGCGGGCTATGCACCGTAGTCCAGTATGAGGGTTCCGATAAGAAAACGCTTGGCCCCGGGTCGTACTCAGAAATCCCTCCAAATACCAATCATGCGGTGCAGTGCGGTGGCGAGTCTGCTTGCGTATTTCTTCTCACGTCGTCAGGCCCGTTCGCGATTCTACCGAGCACTTCTCGCGGGCATTAGTAATGCGCTCCATAGTCGAATCGCCGCCCTGTTGCGCGAGCGCTACTGGCGAAACTAGAAAACATTTAACCAGGCGATGCAACGAGCCGCGCCCCGCTCCGATGCGTAACCTTCGTGTAGTTAGTTCGTCCAGTGTGCGGCGACGCGCGCTCCCGGGCGCGGTCGCTGATCTTGTGTCTCGTTAGGCCTCGTGCGAACCTTCGTTATCTCCTCAAAGTTGACCGGTTACGGTGCCGTCCTCCTCGCCCTGACCCACGGTCAACGCTTCGTTGTGCATGCGAATGAAAAATTGACCGCGTTTGTCGAACTCGAATCCGCGATTGGCGCTTGCGGCGAATTGTGCTTGACAACAACAAGCCTGTTTCATTTGTTGCAAGGAGCAAGAGTATGCCTGAGCAAGGTACCGTGAAGTGGTTCAACGAGGCCAAGGGCTTTGGCTTCATCGTGCGGGAGCGCGGCGCGGACGTCTTCGTCCACGTGGCCTCCATCATAGCGGAGGGGTTCACGACCCTGAGCGAGGGCGACCGCGTCAGCTTCGATGTGGTGGAGGGACCGAAGGGTCTCCAGGCCAGGAACGTCGTCAAGATTTCCTGAGCCGCTTCGCGTCCTCATAGTGGGGGTCAACACCGCGACTCACGTTTATCACAAGGAAGGCTCTCGTTTTTACGGCCAGACCAAGAAGGGCAAGTACGTGAGCGAAGCTGACGCAATCAAACAGGGCGACAGGGGTTTGCACGGGCATTCGTGCTTACGAGTGAGAGTTGGAACCTTGGAACTCGCTAAGTGGGACAAATCTCCTACAAAGCTACAAAATTCCCGGCGCTATTTTGGTGCTTCTGAAGCAGCGAGTTTTTGGAAGCGCGGATCCGTTCGGTGAAACCAATCTGCCGCTGACACGGACTGATTGGTATGCCGAAGGCGCAGCCGGCGTTCGGTGCAATTCAGAACAGGCAAAAGCTTTTCCGGCCCGGTGAACAAAACAACGCTAACGTCGAATACCCCGAAAGCTAACAAGCCGTCGTTGCTGTTCATCCCAAAGCTTGAGCCGACAGGAATTAAAACTATTTCGGAAGGTTAATGTCGGCACACTCTTGAAGACTGGATGCGTGCTATAACAACACGCTAAGTTATAGTTGGGGATTCTTGGACTAAGGTGATGGATGTGATGGAAGCCGATATTACCCGAGAACCACTGAAGAATCTTGGGTAACCGATAAAAGGAACTCCCTTGAAATGCAGCCGCGAAGTACCTCCATTTCGAGTTGCACTCCCAATACCCTTCCTCAAACTGATGCTGGACGTAAAACATCCAGATACCGATCCCCCCGCCGATAATCGTAATGGCGAGTTGAACGAGCAGATATGCCTTCCAGCCAAATACTGCGCTCAATGTGAACACTACGCAAACGAACCACGCGTTAGTACACCAGACTGACCACCATTCCCGAGGCTTGGCCTTTCGCGATGGAAAGCGGTTCAAAATGAGGAACAGAAAAGCCGGCCCTATACCGAACAAAACAAGTGGATGTCGGGCTATCCGGTACAGAAGCCGCATCCATGTCGAGGATTGCAAATATTCTTTGACTGTCATCGTCCAGATGTCTCCAGTCCCACGACGATCGAGATTACCGGACGTAGCGTGGTGGATAGCATGCTCCCAGCGCCAATGGTAATAGGGCGTAAACACGATCATGCCTGCAATCACCCCGATAACATCGTTAGTTAGCTTAGATCTCATGAAAGATCCGTGGCCACAATCGTGCATGATGATGAACACACGCACCACCAAAAGACCGGCGAAGCAAGTCATGACGACACTAACAAGAGGCGGTCCCTTAAGGCTCCAGTAAATCAAAACCCACATCAAGACATACAGGGCAAGACTATCGATTAGTTGCCAGATTGCCTTCAATGTCGACGGTTCTTGAAAACGCGCTAAAACGGCGTTCACTTCAGCGCTGACCTGTTTGCTGTCCAAAGTAAATTCCTACTTTCTACTTTCTTATCATCCCATCCCGACCATGTTCAAAGGTTAGCGGCATATGCATCACATCCAGTTCCGCGAAATAATGCGAGACGCTGAAGTGGCGCATGCAATTTATCCAATCGGTACTCAAATACCACTTGAGTGTGGAGGACACGACCAAAGCCTTGCTGGCATGCGGCGTTTCGCGGGCTGCGAATGTAGCTCTGATCATCACCGGCATACTCCGGAGCATTGATCTGCCCTCTCTTTAGGAGGTCTAAGCGCGTTGCGAAATCGATCTTCACACAGCTTGAACAAGTGGTGAAGGTCTTATGCGGTTTCACATTTGGCCGCTAATAGGAACATGACGTTCAGCTCGCACACCCTTTTGTTCGAGCCACATTCGCACCGCCTTTTTGGCAAAAGATGTGGGCGCTTCCTGCCAATGGACGGTGTTCGTTCGAGGATCGTGCTGCCAAATTTGAGTGGCGGGCACGCGGGGAAATCCGCCAGTCGAAGTATTAGAAATGGATATGTAACGACCGATAACGTTTCCGTCATCGTCCACAACGCCGATCCACCGCATTTCCATTTTTCCCGGTCTCATCTTCCAATCCTTCTTCTCATTCTCGCTCAGAATTTCGTCGGGCACGTGCGAGACAAAAAGTAATACGGCGTGGCGCAAACTTTCCAACAGTTTTCGCGTCTAATCTTCGACCCATGCAAAGGGCGCCCTGGTTTGTGCCAGCAGAATTGCCAGCAAATGGTAGTGAAAAAGTCCGCGCACGATCTCCTTTAATTTTTGAATCTGCGCGCTCAGCTCGTTGATGAGCAACTTGGAGTAGCCGACGATGTCGATAAAGAGGACATGCCCGATGTCCAACTCGATTTCTTTCTTCGTTTCGGCGGCCATTCAGGGACTGATCTAAACTACGCGAGCTGGCGTTACAAACACGTTCTGGACAGTGCGCGATCTCGTGGAGATGGTTGAAGGGTGAGCGAGCGCATAGAGAACATCCGAAAAGCAGTGGAGAAACACGCCCGATGTCGGGCAGAGCATCGGGAGTCAGTTCCCGTCACTGAAGGCTATTTCGACCAGATCATGTGGGAAGGTGTGGTAGAAGTTTTCGGTTTGGACGGGCATCCGAAGGCAAATCGAGCCTATGGCTGGCAATTTTGGGAAGGGAGGAATGCGCAATACACGGTTGTGCTGGGAATCCCCCCAGTTGATTCTCCAAATGCTGCTGTCAGGGCTTCGATTGCGGCAGAAAGAGAAAAAATGCAGGACAACTCGCAGTGATGGGATAGGCGGTGGACTTAATTTCAGCCGTCAAACTGGCAATTGCGGCGAAGGCTAACGCCGGTCGCCCATCTTCTTAAAGAGAACGGTGAGGGTGACAAACCATTCCATTCCTACTCCGCCGCCCGATTCGCTTTGCGCAAACTGAACAATCTCGATCCCCGGATTATCCGTTAGCCATTGATTTACCTGCTTTTCGAGTTCCTGAATCGTGTGGTAGGAGAACACCTTAATCTGGTGGTTTTGCATCGACCAACAAACATATAAGACCGGGAAGCCTTTTCAAATTAGGACACTACCGGAAAGAGCAACTGTTCCCGCCTAGACAAGGGTCTTAGGGACGCGGCAATGGCGTCCCTTGATTAAACATAAACGTAAGGCACGATCTGACTGTGATGTCTGGTAGTGGGTCAGTTTGTCCGCGCACCCGATCACCTCTACGCGTCGCCGACTTTTCGCCCGGGCGGATCGGGATGCGTCAGGGTTTGTCGGCGCGGCAGTGTCATCAAATACGAATCGGTAGAAGCACCTGAACCTGATTCAAGTGCGTCCCTACGTGGTCTGTTTCCGAGTAGTCGAAATTCTCGCTCAACCAACGCGTATAGCGTACCTCGGGCGAGACGACCAGGGGACCCAAATGAAACTCGAATCCTCCGCCCGCCGCGAGTCCGGCTACCGCGTTCGGGCGTTGATGAACGTTTTCACCTGTGACGGAAAGGCGAGATTATAGGACACGTCTCGAATGTTGCTCGCGACGTTCCAACTCTCGCTCGTAAGCACGAATGCCCGTGCAAACCCCGAGTCAGGTCCGAAGCTCCCAATCGTTTCTTTGCGCCTCCCAACGTCGAGACAAAAGATTGATCAAGGTTGGAGCTTGGAAGCTCTGAATTGGGACAATTACGTCGCGCACGTTCAGGTTGCATCCGTTGGCGCATTCTGAGAAGCGCGGGTTCTCGTGCGGTTGCTTATTGAAGTAATCATTATTGGTGCACTGATTTATCTCGGTTGGGAAAAACCTTTTAACGAATGGGTGGATCAGGTGCGCGGGATTTCTGCGGTCAAGCAAACTGAGTCTGCGGCGCAAAGAACTCTGGCGGAAACGCCCACGCCAACACCTACTCCGTAGCTAAGATCCCTCGTCAGAGCGGCGCCACGCCACCTGCTACGGGGAGCATAATTACTGACCCTAGCAACCGTCTATCGGGATCTGCTGTAGTTTTAGTTTAGGCCCCTCGCGTCAGCCCCGAGCAGGTCCATGAGGCGCGCCTCGTAATAATCACACATCGGGGACTTGCCACCTGGCTCGATCCACTCGGGATGTTGGATCCGCAGGTCGTGGTGAATCTGTTGGCGAAGCTCGGTGTAGGTGTGAATCTTGTGAGATGCGACGCTTGCATTGGTGAAATCTTCAAGTGTGGGGTAGGACGGCCTGTCTAACTTATTTTGTTGGTGAGCGCGCTTTGTTCTGAGGAGACTAACGAATTTCATAAACAGCCTTTCATTTCGGGTTGATTGTTCCAAATCCGCGCGGCACTCTGCCCTCGAAGCTCACGGGGCTGATTCCTGCTTCCGCTCCGGCGCGCAGCCGTGTGCGGCGAGGTAGCGCCTGCACGCTGCCAACACCAGCCTGCCCGTGCCGTGGGCGGGTGCTTCGGGCACCTCGGTAGGCTCGACGATTTCTACGCCATTGTGCCTCTTCATCGAGAACCGCCCTTTCTTCTGCTGATGGCTTTTTTCAGCACGGCGCAGACGCCGGAAAAACGCAGTGCGGCGTTTTGAAATTTTATGCTGCGCGAGGTAAAGCGCGCTGTTTTGCGTGAGTGTTGGTTCCATAAGATTGGGGTCCGCGTTTATTGCATAACGCAATGCGGGGTTTCTTTTCTGTTGCTACTGGGGGGAACAGCTAACGAAACCGCGCCGAGGGATCGAACGTCGATGCGGCTCTATAAGCGTCTTAGTTGGTGCCGAAGCTGCCAGTTGTGCTGGTGCCGCCGCCAGTTGTACTGGTACCTTTGCCACCGCCCTTGACTCTCCGGCGGGCGCATTTTTTTTGTTTTTCGGTACGTTCACTTCGGCCGCTTATTACCATTATTCGTGCCAACGGAGTTGAGGGTTATAAACTCTGCTTCTCTTGATCTTTGTAATCAGGCGCTTACGAAACAAAGATTTCATCGCGTCACAAAATCAAGATCGCGACATTGGCCTAATCTTGAGTCCATCATAGTCTAATGTTGAGACCCCCCCCGTGCGTTGATTTTGAGCCGCGTTCCGAAAGTGCCGCGCCAGCGGCGGCAAACGTCGGCTGCACCCGCTGGTTAGGCACAAAATTACTTTCCACTTAAGAGACCAACCAAATGCCTGCCGTCCGCATACTTGACGTCCGAAATTTTCCAACCCGTTTTTGTAAGAACTCTGCTTCCTGAACCCCGCGCGTGTGAGCGGCTCATCGCGCGGTCGCGTCCATCGACGTCATCCGCCGCAGTTCAAATTCGCGGTAGCGATCCTGATAACGGCGGAGACGAAACGGGAAGATCACCACCACCAGCACGCCAAGCAGCAGGAGCGCATACCACACTCCGTACGGCTGCCGCAGCGCGACGGCGGCAAGCCCGCCCAGCGCGAATGCCACGCCGGCGCCGATCAGCACGCGCACGGCATTCACGACGAAGCGTTGCGCCTTGCCCCGCGCCGCGAGCCACTCGATTAGCGCGCCAAAGCAACCGATGAGCGCGCCGCCGACACCGCCGACGATGCCGACGGTTCGATCCGACCACCACGCGCCGGTCTGCGTCGCGGCGCCGTCGAAGCTCGTGCTCTGGACGAGCTTGAGATTCCGCAGGAAGACGCTGCCTTTGCCAGGAAGCTGGACGTTCACCACCAGCTTGCTTGGCCGCGAACTCGCGCCCTTCGCGTTGAACGGGAGCGAGAACGCGCGCCAGTTGGAAGTGCCCGTGAGTTTCGCCATTGGTCCGGCCACACCGAGCGTGCGGGAAAAATACGCCGCCGTTTCGCCGAAGTGGCTCCACATTTCTAGGAAGCCGTCGCCCTCCACGTTGTCGTAGCGCACTTCGCCGATGACGGCGTAGAAATCGGTGGTGATTTTCCGCTGCATGATGGTCAGCACGGTCGCGCTCATCGCGCCCGGGCCGCGATTCTCGACTTTGAGCGCATTGTCCGGTGCGCCGGTGAGCGTGCCCGCGGTGAGCTTGCCGGCGTCGGCGAGTTCCTTCCACGAGAAGGTGGAGATGACCTGCTCGTCGGCGCGCGCGGCGGCGGTGAAGATGATTGCAGTGGTGAGGAGGAGGATCGTTTTCATGGTTGGGGTTCTATTCTTGTTGGTAGTGTTTGAGGAGCTGGTGAAAGGTGGACGCATCGAAACGGCCCTCGGCGTAGAGCCCGCGGAGCAGCCGCTCGTAGTCGTCGGCGGTGTCGTTCTTGTCGAAGACCTTGATCTTCTCGATCAGCCGGTCGAGGCGCAGACGGACGGTCGGGTAGGTGATGCCGTAGGCATCAGCGAGTTCCTTGAGCGAACCTGACGTGAGAATGAATCGCTTCACGAAGGTGCGGTCTTCATCGCTGAGGAGTTCGACCCAACGCTCGGGTACGGATTGCGACATTGATAAAATGAAAGCACACTTTCGTTTTATTGGCAATAACAAAATGAAATCGGACTTTTGTTTTATTGAATCTGCAAAACGGCCACGCGATAATTAAAACTCTCACTCGTAAGCACGAATGCCCGTGCAAACCCCGAGTCAGGTCCGAAGCTCCCAATCGTTTCTTTGCGCCTCCCAACGGCGAGACAAAAAATTGATCAAGGTTGGAGCTTGGAAGCTCTGAATTGGGACAATTATGTCGCGCACGTTCAGCACCTCCAAAAATTTGGATCATCTTAAGCCCAGTTTATGGAAATGAACTTTGGCGTCCAAGGTATGGCGGGCTTTCCGCTCCGGCGAGATTCGCGTTTTTGATTCAACCGGCAACGTCGAGCACACGATCCCTTTCAGCGAAAGCAGATCGAAAACTGTGAACCGCATAACGCCGGGGGAGCCGTCGGCTGCATCGACTGGCAGGCAGGCATCCACTGCGACCCTTACGAGGGTCAGGAATGCTCGTACAGCTCCCAAGTGTCGCCAAGGAAGCCGCTCTGGTTGTCTCCTCCAAAGAGAACACTGCGGCTGCGATCGCTATCATAGGCCAGCGCCAGGAGCATGCGTGGCCCAGGACCAATATCCTGAATTTGTGTCCAGTGTTTCCCATCCCAGCTCCACGTATCGCCGAAATATCCTGCTCCCTGGCCGCCGAAGAGCAATACTTGGGTTCCGTCAAACACCATTCCGTGCCCATAGCGCGGCGCGGGTCCAGTATCGGCGACTTGGCTCCATTGTGATCCGTCCCATTCCCACGTGTCATTAAATTCGGTGCCACTCCTCGTGCCGCCGAAAAGAACGACGCGATCGCGAATCACGTCATACGCTAGCGGCGCGTACGCTCGGGCGGGCGGTCCAGTCTCCTGTTCCTGCGTCCACTCCATCCCGTCCCAACTCCACGTGTCCCCAACTGTCTGACTGCTCTGGTTCATCCCGCCGAATAACACAACGCGCTTGATCTTGCTGTCGAATGCCACGGCGTGTCCGGACCGGCCGCTGGGGCCCGTATCGGCCATCTGCGTCCATTCCGTGCCATCCCATTCCCATGTGTCAGCCAAAACCGCTGGGGGACCGACGGTGCCGCCGAAGAGGACGACACGTTCGCGAATGCTGTCGAACGCCAGGGCATGGTTCCCGCGTGCGCGTGGCCCTATATCTTCGACTTGTGTCCACGACTGACCGTTCCAGACCCAGGTGTCGTTCAACGGGCCGGTTTTTTTCCAGCCACCGAAAAGCACAACTTGGTGACGCGCTGCGTCATAGGCCGCTCCACTTTCACCACGGGCGGTTGGACCAATGTCTTCTCTCTCAGTCCACAAAAGCCTTCCCATCCTTTGAAACTCTAGGTGCAGCAAGTATCTGTGACAACCTTAATTAGCAATGAGGTCGGTCTCTGCAATCCACTCATTTTTTCCAAGGCCCCGATGGGTATCCCGGTTTGGTTATTTTCAGGCACGATATTGCTCCATGGCATTTCTTGACTAATACGCGTATGCATGTGCGGACGTCCTCCGTCGGCCAGCGGTTGGCTGCATCGGCTGGTTAGATGATTCCGCGGGCCTGTTCGCAAGGTCTTCGTCTAGCTTCTTCTTGTGATACGCGTCTCGCATCATGAGCAGATACCCTCCCACCCAAAACATGAGTCCCCATTCGAGAATCAATATTGAAAAGCCGGGAGCTGGCTCGTAGCAGCCCAACAATGAGCGCGATCAGCACGATGATAGCACTGCCGACGATGACCGGCGGCAACGCACCAATGCCGAGGCCCATAGAATTGGTCTTGGCGCATGCGCGACCGCACGGCAACTCTCCCATTCCCACTGTCGTCGGCACATAAGTTGGTCAAGAAACTACGTCTAGTTTTGCGCTCGACCCCTCTACTGATTGTTAAGGACCGTTTGCGCCGCGCGTTTGGTCACTTCAATTTGGGCGCTCACCTTCTGGAGGCCCGCACTAAGCGCTTCAATTTGCTTTTGCTGATGCGCGATAGTCGCTTCCTGTTTTGCAGCAGTGGATTTTAATTCTTGCACTGTGCGATGTTCTTTCAGGAACTCGTTGAGTAGCATCGCGTTCACCGCTTCGTAGCGCACGGTGTAAACTTTCCCTTTAGCGTCGCGAGCCACCAGATCGGGGTTCACCTTTTCTACTTGTTCAGCTACAAGGCCAAACTGTGGGATGCCATCGGGATCAATCTGGCGTTTGTAGCGGAAGGTGACCGGTTTAAGGGCCAGAATCGCTTCGCTTGCTTTATCCATAGGTTTGATGGCGTCCTTGAAACGCTCCGAGGAAGGGGGCACTCCAAGTTGACCACTGCTATTTATCTTAACCGCTACGCCGCTAACCGCTATCCCATTAATGCCAGCGATAAAGGTGGCCGTCTGGGTTCCTTGGGTGCCGATGCGAATGGTGGCCGACTCGGCAGCGACACCAACGTTTCCAATGTCGATGTTGTTATCGCCCGTGGTCAGTTTTGCGCCGGCCTGATACCCCAAAGCAATGTTACTGTTTCCGGTTGTGTTGTTAAAGAGTGCGTTAACTCCGGTCGCCGTGTTGAAGTTTCCGCTCCCATTGCTAACGAGAGCATTAAGCCCGGCAGCTGTGTTGGCGTTGCCGGTCGTGTTGTAATGGAGCGCATCACGCCCGGCGGCCGTGTTGCTTACGCCGGTTGTGTTACTATAAAGCGATTGATAACCGCTAGCGGTGTTTTCGTCGGCGGTGTTGTTATAAAGCGATTGATAACCGTTGGCCGTGTTGAAATTGCCGGTGGTGTTGCTAAAGAGCGCGGCAAAGCCGTTAGCGGTGTTGTCTTGGCCGCCTGTGTTGCTATAAAGCGCCTGAGAACCGTTAGCCGCGTTATCGTTGCCGGAAGTGTTGGAGTAGAGCGCCTGATAACCGTTGGCCGTGTTGTCGTTACCGAAAGTGTTGTTAAGGAGCGCAAATGCACCATTGGCCGTATCATGGCTGCCGCTCGTGTTAAATTCGAGCGCATTAGTACCCGTAGCCGTGTTTTCATTGCCCTCGGTGTTGCTAAACAGCGATAAGAATCCGGAGGCTGTGTTGCTGGAGCCTGTCGCGTCGTTATAAAGCGCTTGATCACCGACGGCCGTGTTGAAGTAGCCAGTAGTGTTATTGAAGAGCGCAGAAAAGCCAACTGCTGTGTTGTCGCCTCCGCTTGTAAGGCTAAAGAGGGCATCATCACCCTCAGCCGTGTTTTGCCCCGGATAACCTCCGTCGGGTGCTGGGTTAACCGCTCGAGCCGTCGGCGAAAGCGCAAAGCACGCCAGCGCCAGCGTGACGAGAAGGAAACCGCGCCGCAGAGGCGAGCGGTTCATCAAATTTCTTATCGGTAAAGTTGTCATTGTTTTTTAACTTTCTTTTTTTGAGGTGGATTGTTGAATGACATTAACTGCAATCCAGTTCCCAAGCGGAACGAGGGAATTGGAGATCGCGTAAAAGCGGCGTTCCAGCGAAAATCCAGCCCCACGGGCTTTTTTAGTCCGGCCGAAGATGCGTTGAAACTTCGGATGACGTAATCCAAAATAAATTTACGAGCATTCCCGACAGTCGTATATGGGGCTTTAGTCCTATGCGTTTAGGAGCAGCCGCAAAGACGGCAAGGAAGTCGGGAGAATCGCCGAATGATCCAGCGACAATGATTCAACTGGTGGCGTGCTTTTCACCGCAGACGCGCACCGAGACAATGGACAGAGGTTCATCGTTAGTGCCGACGAAAAGCTCACTGCGTTTCCCGGAAATTGAAAGATCAAGCGCAACAACAGTGATTGAAATCAGACCAGATCGGCGCGGCTGGAAGGTATTCGAAGCGCCGGGTGTTGAGCCTGTTTTTCCCGAAGAGGATCAGGCGATCAACTACGCGGAAAACCGAGCGAGTTTTCGCTCGGGCGAAATTCGGTTGAATCGCAACAATCCGCCCGTGCGACACAGTGTATTTTCGAGAGACAGCGTTAACTAATCAGAGGGTGTGATCGACGTGAATGAGCGGGTTTTGGTCATCGGCGCGACGCAGGGCACAGGATATCTGATAGCAAATCGGTTGCTGCGGGATGGGTACCGGGTGCGAGCCTTGGCGCGGAACGAGGCGAAAGCGAAAGAGAAGTTGCGTTCGCCAGTGGAGATTGGGGTGGGCGACATCACGAAGCCGAATAACTTACCAAGAGCGATGAAGGATGTGGATCACATCGTCTTTACGGCCGGGGTGACCCAGCGCCCCGCCAGCGAGCGACAAATCATAGCCACGGAATACCAGGGAGTGAAAAATACGCTGGCCGCAGCGAGAGACGCGCGATTCACCGGGCGCTTCCTTTACATGACGTCCATCGGAGTCGCGATATCTTCTCTTGGCGCAATACTCCTCAACCTCGTTAAGGGAAACACATTGAAATGGCGAAAGCTGGCGGAAGAGGAAATCCGAAGGAGCGGGTTTGATTACACGATTATTCGAGCCGGTTTTCTGACCAATAGCCCGGCAGGCCGGCGAGCGATCGAAATCAGCCAACGCGAATATCCGCTCGGTTTCAAATACAGAATCAGTCGGTCCGATGTGGCTGAGGTTTTTATCCAGGCGTTGAAGCATCCGAGGACGCGCCGGACCACCTTCGAGGTAGTCCGGGCCAGGGGTGGACGTGGCCAAGGATGGGACGTCCAATTCGGTCAACTAACGCCGGATGCATGAGACGGCTTGAATACTACAGGCAGAGCAACGTAAAACCCGACTAATAGAGTGATTGCGGACTTTGTAGTTGTCGGCGGAGGAATTGGCGGCACCGTCCTGGCTGAGTTGTTGGGCCGAGGCGGGAAGAAGATTGTTGTATTGGAGCAGAGCACCGGCCCACCGAATTTTATCCGGCCTGAAGCTTTATGGCCAGCGACGATGGAGATGTTGTTCTCTTTGATCCCAAGAGAAACGTGGGAAAAGGAGGCCGTGCTTCCAATGCGCGGGGTCGAGCTTCATGATGGCCGGCGAGTCACGGCGTTGATCACCCCGGAACTCTTGGAAGAGGCTCGGGTCCGCCTTTGGTGCACAAATCCCAACGAAACCCGCGAACTGTTGCTTCACCTTAGCTCTTTTGAATTGCGGCGTGGAGTTGAGGTAATGCACGTACTGAAAGAGAAAAACCGTATCCTTGGTGTCCGGACGCGCAATGTCGCCACGGGTGAAGAGCTTGAGGTGCTAGCCGATTGCACGGTCGGCGACGATGGTGTCCATTCGGTGGTCAGAAAAGCCTGCGGCATTGAGATCAAAACACGAATGGTCCCCCTTGATCTTCTCTGTTTCGGATTTGATTGGCCATCGAGTCTTCCATTTGCGACGGCTCGCATATGGATGAATTTGAAGGGGCTTGGTTCAGGGATCTTGGGCTTGGTGGCCATCCCTGCGGGCGTTGGAAAAGGGGCTGGATTGGTACCGGTGCGGCCAAAAATCTTTAACGCCAACCCTAATGTGACAGAATCATGGAACCAGCTGTGTTCCATCGATGCCGTCATTCACGAAGTGATTCGAGATAGGAAATTTCCACAGGATTTGGTGCGCATCCGCCGACCATGGGGCCATGCACCGCGCTACGGGACGGAGGGCGCCGTGTTGATTGGAGACGCCGCGCATCCGGTAAGTCCGGCAGGCGGACAAGGCGCAAACATGTCGGTGGCCGATGCTTGTGTTCTGGCCGAACTCGCGCTGCGCAACGAACCGAATCTGCTCGCTGAGTACGAACGAAGAAGACGACCCGCTAATAAGCGTTCTATCGGTCCAACGCGAGTGGCGGTATCGGTTTGGTCGATCCCGGAGTGGTGTTCGCCCGCTTACCTTTTCCTTTCCATGGTGCGATGGGTTGGGCGCCATCCGTCGCTGATGCGTCGCGCGATACGATCTTTCTCCACGAGGTTTCAGGAAAAGATAAATTGATGTCCGTGCCGCTTCACCAGTTGCTCAAGCTGACGCCTGGCGCTTTGAAAACCAGGTTTCCGATTGATAAGTCGAGTCAAAAGGGATCGACAGCATTGGCCTTTCGCGCGGATCGCAGAAATTGCCTCGCCGCGCAAGAGGAACTAGATCGCCGCGGAATCAAATTCGAATTCCAAGAGCACGAAATCTTCCACTCCATCTACTTTCGCGATCCCGACGGCCATGAGCTTGAGATCGCGACGTATGATTTAAAGGGACGCGCTCCGCATCCATAGAAAATTCGTCTTTAAATGCGAATTCGATTGGCCTAATTCTGGTTAGGTGGCGGTTAATCACTGTTCAGCACTGACGCGGGGGTCGCTCATGTGGCTCCTGTTCGTTGCGATACTGAGCTTCGTGGTGCCCAACGGCCTCTTCCTCTATTGGCTTCTTCATGACTTCACGACTCTTCAGGCCGCCCTGCAGGATCGACTTGCCCTCGCATTCATCCTCGATGTGTTCATCACGACGGGCGTGCTGGCTGCCTATTTCGCCAAGTCGCCGCCTGGCCGCTACCGTTGGCCCTGGTTTGTCGCCTTCTCGCTCTTGGGCACGCTCTGTTTCGGCCTCGCCTTCTACTGGTGGCTGAGCAAGCGGCCAAGCGCTGATGTACCCGCCACCTAACTACGGCTTGACCCGTCCGAGGAAAAGAAAATGGGGCCTATCTAAACCCCGAAAGCCTTCGCGAGCACCGCATTCAAGATTTGGCCACACGGACTGCCATTAGCTATCAGCTTTATTAATCTCCCCCGCGCGCCGGAGCAAAACGACGCCGAACAGAAACGGGATAATGAAGGGGACCGCGGGGATCCCAACAATGAAGCCGGGACTGGTGTACCATGGCGTGGAGAGTGCGTGCGGATCGGGAAAGTGCAGACCCCTGATTACAAGCAACAGCAGCGCGACCAGACTAATGATCATGAATGCGCGCGCAGCGCCGCGACCGATCCACCGGGCTTGCCCGAGAGCAACAGCAAACGCAGCCGTTGCAAAGTAGGTTAGAGCGCCGGCAAGAAACAGGATCATATCCGTCACGGTGTTCAGATCGCGGAATGCGGAGGGCACTTCGCCACCGTGTAATCTGGCGGTGGATACTCCGAACGCCAACGCATCGAATAGAAGGTAGAGCGGACCCGCGAGCATGATCATCCCGAAGCCAACGCTCGGACGAGATTGTTCATCCGCATTTCCGAGCGCTTCTCTGAGCACCACGAATCCAACGACGATCGCGATCGTCATGGCGGTGAGAACCAGATATCGCATCTGGTTCTCCGTCGCAGTCGCCTGCCACGGTGGACCAAGGCCAACCCAGAGGAGAGCCACGAGCGCAAACGGCGTTATGAGAAGAATTCCGGTCAGCGCGAGCAATCGCGGCCCGCGAGACGTACTCGTTACCGCGCGCGCGCCAAGAGTCCATGCCGCCAAGGCCATCGCTGCGAACTGGATTATGCCGATCACCTGATGCGCGGGCGACACACGCAGTGGGCGGATGGCAGCAAGGACGATCGCCACAATGAAAATGGCAAAGAGAAACCAATAACAGAAACGCTTCACGGAGTGACCGTCTATCGATTTAGTCAGCGAAAGGCAACGAAAAGCTACGGGGAAACGGGGTCACATCTAAAGATTCAAGATTTGCGCGAGCTGAATGGCTCGTCGTTATCCGTTAATCGTTAATAGTTATTCGTCGACGCGTGACGCTGCACGGTCACTTGAAATTAATGTTCGTCTTGCACGTGCTTAGGCACAGATTGATAAGTTTTTTATGCCGGACCGCAGTTACGAATTCGTCCAGCTTGACGTCTTCACCAAGACGCCTTTGGCGGCTAATCCGCTCGCCATTTTCACCGACGCGCGCGGACTGGACGGTTTGTGGGGAATGTATCAGTGGCTCGATCGCGCACCGAAAGGGCGCAATGATACCGGCGTCTGGTGGCGCCGCCACGACGAATACAAAAATGAACGTGCGCGACGTAATTGTCCCAATTCAGAGCTTCCAAGCTCCAACCTTGATCAATTTTTTGTCTCGCCGTTGGGAGGCGCAAAGAAACGATTGGGAGCTTCGGACCTGACTCGGGGTTTGCACGGGCATTCGTGCTTACGAGTGAGAGTT
>WNFG01002110.1_pt1 | contig 16726 bp, 13 predicted proteins | sample 5400431 | NCBI WGS metagenome assembly WNFG01 (sample SAMN13153346, study PRJNA577476) | soil metagenome | isolation source: 120 cm saprolite under Douglas fir tree site 2 hole 3 replicate 2 | place: USA:California | collected 2015-04-18 | reverse complement strand
CCCGCGCTTGGCATCGCCAGGAGTGAAGCCTGGTCGTAGAGTATTCCCTTCGGCGGGTTCGACCCGAATCCTGGCGCCGCCAGGAGCGCGCGAACATTCTCCAGGCCGGCACGTGAGGCAAAGTAGGCTTTTTGAGAGTCGCGGTAATTGTTGTTTACGCTGTTCTCTGTGTCCGCCATGAACATGAACCCGATTCCGATGGCAGCCAGCAATAACAAAGCCATCATGGCAATCAACAGAGCTGCACCGCGTTCTTTTCTTTTTGCGATAGTCCTCATTGTGTTCACTTTTCGCTCCTCTGCTCTCAGTTATTGGGTAACCTGGCCGAGCCGACCATGTTGACCTGGATGGATTGGCCTGTTAGCGCATCTTTTCGCTTGCCCTGGGTCGTCAAATTGATGCGGATCGTCTTAATCGCGAGTAAGTTTCCCTGGGCAATCCTGTCAATGCCATTCGTGTTATCGCCGAGCACAATGCCGCACGGAGACGTCGAGCATGTGGGCGATTGTATGGGCGGGGAGTTATTGATCTGTAACGTTCCGGCGGGAACGGTTACGATGCTTCCATTCGCCTGATAAAACGAGAAGACTGGCGTGTTGGCCGTCGGAGCCACCAGATTCTGCACCTCGGTATAGAAGATAGGTGCGGTCTGGTCCCAGGGGTTGCCGGCAACTTTGGCAACGGAGCTGCGTCGTATGCAGGGGCACGGATTGGGGCCATTCGCGGTGTTCCAGGTGCTGCCATCGTCATAGTGATACTGAATGACCTGCACGTTTCCCAGTCCATCCAAGTCACCTTCAAAGGCTACGTCTGTTGGGGAAACAAACCACAAGCCAGCGGCAATCAGATTTGAATTCGCGGCGTGCGTTTCGGGCGCCGTGACCAGCGAAAAGCGGTTGCCATACATTTGCTGGCTGGGAAATCCGGACTGATGCAGGTCACGGGTGAACTGATCAATAAACTCCCGCGTCTGCTGGGTGAGATCCAGCTTTTGGTCTTCCGTCTGGTATCGCTGCTGGGACGCCTCTATCTGTTTAAAAATGGCTCCCAGAATGATGGAGAAGATAGCTACAACCACCAACATCTCCACCATCGAGAAGCCGGCAATTGAGGGCTTTCGCTTTTTTTGAATGGGTTGGCTCTTCATAGTACTCATATCCCCACGACGGTGCGCAACGTGATTGGCAAGAGACCAGCAAAGCCGGTGGTTTGGTATACAAATGGTTGGCGGGCAGAGACCGTAACCAGCTTGCCATAACTATTCGTGCCTATCGCGTCTACTCTCCAGCGAACGTCGTATACGGTCGCCAGACCATTGCTACCGCACAGTGTGTAATTGATCTGATAATTTGTGATCGCGGCCTGACCGAAATCTATGTCGCCCGAAGCAGTAACGGGAGCGCCGCCCACCGCTGTGTAAACTGTCAGGTTGTTTCCCTGACAATCTGTAATGGTCAGCTGCGGGTCTGTGTTGGCCTGAGTCCCTGCAATCGCTTCCAGCACGGCCTGCGCGGCGTTCGTTGCTGTGGTGTCAACGCGATTGGCATTGTTCCGCTCCATGCCAATGATGACCATGACCATGCTGCCCAATACGCCAAATGTCAGCACAAACATGGCTACCAGTAACTCCATCAGCGAGAATCCGCTCTTCCTGCTCTTGCGCTTGATCAACACGTTCTTTTCTCCCTTCTCACGGAGGTTACTCTGCCTATTGCCAGCAACTTTGATAGTTGGTGCCGCTGGAATCTTTGCCGCAACCGCCATTCCTGGATACCAGCCGCCAAGCCTTGATTCTCCCCGCGGGAGTGACAGTGACGGCCTCCCATCCATCGGTGGCTTGGCTGTGCATGAACCACTCGAAGTAATTGGCCGCATTGCCCGATTGTGTACAGTTAGAGGGCGTACTTGCCTGTTCCGCACAAGGCAGCCCGCGCGCATTGAATCCAATCAGGCCGCCGACGTGGGCAACAGCAGTGGCGTTACCATTGCTCATAGTATCGTCCAACTGCTTGTGGTCTAAGCTGCCGGGATCCAGGAAAGAAACGTCGCGTTGAACCGTGACATCGGAATCTGTGCCGCTGGTGAAAGCGTTGGTAGTAGCATTGGCGTAAGCCATGTTCGGAGTGACTGTGGTGTCGAACTGCGCATAATACGGCGTATTCGTCTTCACCGCCTGTATTCTCGTCTGTTGGAGCAGGCTGGCGACTCCATGTCCCGATGCATCCAGCCGGTAATTGTCAATTGTCTGCTTTATGGTTGGGATCGAGATAGCCACTATGATGAGGATGACTGCCATGACGACAATCACTTCGACCAGGGAAAAGCCCGTCTCTTTGTATTTGGGCCTCACGCATTCTCCGGCAACGCCCTTTTTTCCCGTGCATGAACGAGATCTCGTTTCCAAGTCCCTAACTTGTCGTGGCAATCTCATACCAGGTAACTAAGCAGTCTGAGTTCCACATCAGGAACACGTCGCATTAGACATTGAAAAATAAGAAGATACGAGAATTCCGGGAGTCCCGCCGACAATCTGCGTATGGAGCATACTTGTAACAATATGTTACAAAATAGGAAATCCTAAAACATCCCGTTCGCTTGTACAATGAATCAATGATCGACCCGAATAAGATCCGCGCAAAGGGCCCACTGGCGTTTTTCGCTCTGGTCGCCGTGGTTGCGGCCATGGCGGGACTCGCTTTTGCCGGCTCGAAATCCGCTTCACTCGAGTTTCTTGTGGTGAGGGACTCGAATGGCAAGCCGGTCCGCAATGCCGAAATCGTTTTGCATCCCGTGGACAAGCACGGCAAGCAAAAGGCCGAAGGTATTGAGCTCAAAACGCACGAAGACGGAAAGGCCCAAATCAATGGGATTCCTTTTGGGAAGTTCCGTGTCCAGGTGATAGCTCCCGGCTTCCGCACGTACGGGGAAGACTTTGATTTCCAGTCGCCCAACCACGCAATTACGATTAAGCTGCAAAAACCTGCGGACCAGGTCACCATTTATAAGTAGTCCAGTCTTGGCAGTTTCGTTGCCCGGTTTTCATTGCGTTCATGTAACCGGACGCTGGGAAGCGTTTGTCTGGCCAAGGGGGAGAATTTCCACAGGTCGCGGTCATCTCCTTGACAATGGTGTTGCGAAATGGCATTTCTATTAGCTTTGCTCGTGGTCCATGGCGCGAGGGAAGGAAAGGCTTTTGAAAGTCAGAGTGTTTTATCACGACAAGTGTTTCGACGGTACAGCGTCGGCCTCATTGTTTTCGCGTTTTTACCGCGAACGTGTCCGCAGCGACGCCCAGTTCCAGTTCACCGGACTGGTGCATCGCGCCGGCTCCTTGTTCAACGAACAGGACTTTGACGGCGATGAGAATGCCATCGTCGATTTCAAATACTCGCCTTCTCCCAGGATCACCTGGTGGTTCGACCATCATCAAAGCGCCTTCCTGACGCCTGAAGACGCCGCGCACTTCCGCAAGGGTGACAAGAGGCAGAAGTTCTACGACCCTGACTTCAGGTCATGCACAAAGTTCCTGGCGCACGTTGCCCAGGAGAAGTTTGGCTTTGATCCCAAGCCGGTGGCCGAACTGATTGAGTGGGCCGACATCATAGATGGGGCGCAGTTTAAGGACCCACAATCCGCGGTGGAAATGGCTGCGCCTGCCATGAAACTGACGATGGTCATCGAGTCCAGCACTGATCCGGCGTTCATCCCCAAGCTCATTCCATATCTGGTGACAGAATCGCTGGAAAAAGTGATCCAGGAGCCTTTTGTGGCGGGTCTGATTCCGCCTTTGATGGAGCGTCACCGCAACTCCGTTGACATTCTGCGCCAACGCGCCGAGTGCGAGCGCAAAACGATCTATTTCGACATTACCGACCTCGATCTCGAGGGGTACAACAAATTTATTCCGTACTACTTGTTCCCGGAATCCGTCTACAGCGTGGGATTGAGCAGCAGCAGTTTTCGCGTAAAGGTGGCGGTGGGATCAAATCCGTGGACCAAGCTAACCAACATGGTGAACCTGGCCAAAATCTGTGAGCGCTACGGCGGCGGGGGACACGCCCGGGTTGGCGCGATCTCATTTTCTCCAGGCCAGGGCGATGCGGCGCGCAAGGCCGCGGCAGAAATTGTTCAGGAACTCCGAAACGCAACCTCGTAATAGCTTCCGTTTTTTGTGCGCAGTGGAAGTATCCGTGTTAGCCTGAAGGAAATAGAAATCTTTCCGACAGGGTTTTTGCTTTGGTTCACATTGTTGATGTGGAATGCGCAAACTGCGGTCGCAAGTTCAGGACCGTACCCTCAGTGGTGGAACACGCTGGAGCCATTGACTGCCCGGTGTGTGGTGTCCACATGAAAATTTCACGCGAGCATCCTGTATCGGTGCTTTCCGAGCCTAAGAACAAGGCGACTGCCGCGTGAAACTACTCCAGCAACCACATAAGAGGAAACGGAGGATTGCTCCTCCATTTCCCTTCGGTATCTGTTAACCACCCGATTCTACCCGCAGATTGTTCTGCACCGAGAACACGCCGGGGACGCCATTCGCGCGAATACCGGCGGCATCTTTGTCCGCCTGGTTGCGGACGACTCCCTCGAGTGTGACATGGCCATTTTTCACGATGATGTGAATTGGCGGCACCGATTGTATCGAGTACTGAAACAGCCTTGGATCATTGAAGACCGCGCGCGCCACCTCGCGCCGGATGCGATCATCGTTTGGCGATGCCGGCAAAACTTCGATCTGATTGTTGACGTGCTCCACGCCTTCAATGTGCTTGACCGCGGATTCCGCCGCGTCTTTGAGAAAGGCATCGTGCACCTGGCCCAGCAGCGTCACGGTGCTTCCGTCAACCTTGTAAGCCAGATTGTCGAAGATATCGTATTGCGGCAACATCGCCAGCTCGTGCCTCACTTCGCGCTTGATGCGATCTTCCATTTTCCGCGCAGCATCGGGAGACTGAGCAGAGGCTGATTGGGCGACCATCACACCCGTACCTCCCAGGCCCATGACAACTGCAAGAACCAGTTGCATTGTTTTCTTCATTACATCCTCCTTCGTATCCTTCTTTGGCCCGTCCGGTTTGATGTGATTGCAGAGAATCCCAGTTTGCTGTTTAGCCAATGATTATTGAGAGCAGTAGGGCGGCAGCCCCGTGCTGGGTGCCTGTTCGTCCAATGGACAGGACGGCTGAGATGCCAAGTTGACGTAGAATAAGTAACTTGTGCCGAACCCCATGATTAGAACACGCGTTGCGCCCTCTCCGACCGGCGATCCCCACGTCGGCACCGCCTACGTAGCGCTGTTTAACTACTGTTTCGCCAGGAAACACGGGGGCAAGTTTATCCTGCGCATTGAAGACACTGACACGGCGCGCAGCACTGCCCAATCGGAAGCGGCGATCCTGAATAGTCTTCATTGGCTGGGACTCAATTGGGACGAAGGGCCTGAAGTCGGCGGCCCGCACGGCCCTTATCGACAAAGCGAGCGTGGCCCCATTTACCGCGAACACGCGAACCGGCTTCTGGAAGAGGGGCACGCATTTCGCTGTTTTTGTACGCCCGAGCGGCTGGAGCAGATGCGTTCGACGCAGCGCGCTTCCGGAGGCAGAGCTGGTTATGACGGCCTGTGCCTGAAATTGTCCGAAGCCGAGACCGAGGCGCGTGTGGCCGCCGGTGAGCCCTACGTAGTGCGTATGAAGGTCCCATCGCACGGTACCTGCATAGTGAAAGATCTGCTCCGCGGCGACATCGAGATTGGCTGGGACCTGGTGGACATGCAGGTCCTGCTCAAAGCCGACGGAATGCCGACTTACCATCTGGCCAATGTGGTGGACGACCATCTGATGGAGATCACCCACATTCTGCGCGGCGAAGAATGGATCAACTCAGCGCCCAAACACCAGCTTCTGTATCAGTATTTCGGCTGGCAAATGCCCGCGCTGTGCCATCTCCCTTTGCTGCGAAATCCTGACAAGAGCAAGCTCAGCAAGCGCAAGAACCCCACCAGTATTCTGTTTTATGAGCGCATGGGATACCTTCCTGAAGCACTCTTGAATTATCTGGGCAGGATGGCCTGGTCCATGCCCAACGACGAAGAGAAGTTTTCCCTGGCCATGATGGTGGAGAACTTCAGCCTGGAGCGGATCTCGCTGGGCGGGCCAATCTTTGATTTGACTAAGCTGCAGTGGCTGAATGGCAGGTGGATTCGCGAGGACCTTGATTACAACGCGTTCGCCGATCGTGTCCGCCGCTGGACACTGAACGAAGACTATCTCATGAAGCTGGTCCCGCTGGTCCAGAAGCGCACGACTGTTCTGAGTGACCTCGGCCCCCTAACTCTACCTTTCTTTTCCGGGCTATTGGAGATCACGGCAGACCAACTGGTACAAGGAAAGCTGGACGCAGACACCGTCGCGGTCGCACTTGAAGTGACTCTTGCCCGAATCGAAAACATCGAATGGACCAAGGGTCTAATTGAATCGATGTTCCGCGAGCTTGCCGCGAAGATGGAAATCAAACTGCGTGATCTTTTACCGCCTTTTTATGTCGCCATCGGCGGACGGCCTGCCTCCACGCCACTGTTCGACTCCATGGAGATTCTGGGCCGCGACATCAGCCGCATGAGACTGCGTCATGCGCTCACCTTGCTTGGTGGGCCTAAATCTGAAGAGAAGCAGCGCTGGAGAGACGCGCTTTTGGGCCGAGAGGAGAAGAGCGAGGAAGAGGAGTGGGTAGAATAGAGATATATGAGCAAACCGAATCCGGCCGCCGAGGCCGAGAAGAACCTACCGGCTCCTGCCGTCGCGCCATCATCCAATTTCCTCCGCGACAAGATCGCTGAAGACCTGAAGTCCGGGAAGTTCAAGCACGTCCAGACACGTTTTCCGCCGGAGCCGAACGGCTATCTCCACATTGGGCACGCGAAGGCAATCTGCCTGGACTTCGGACTGGCTGACGAATTCGGCGGACGCACCAACCTGCGCTTTGACGATACCAATCCCGAAAGGGAAGAGCAGGAGTACGTGGATGCTATTCAAGAAGACGTACGCTGGTTGGGCTACGACTGGGAGTGCCTCTGCTTTGCTTCTGACTACTTCGGCCAGCTCTATGAATGGGCCGTCAAGCTGATCAGGGACGGCAAAGCTTACGTCGATGACCTCAATGCAGACCAGGTCCGCCAGTATCGTGGCACGCTCACACAGCCGGGCACTGACAGCCCGTACCGCAACCGCTCGGCCGCGGAGAACCTCGATCTCTTCGAACGCATGCGGAAAGGCGAATTTCCCGATGGATCAAGGACGCTGCGCGCCAAGATCGACATGGCTTCGCCCAACTTCAATTTGCGCGATCCCATCATGTACCGCATCCTGCACGCCGAGCATCATCGCACGGGAAATAAATGGTGCATTTATCCAACCTACGATTGGGCGCACGGCCAGTCTGATTCCATCGAGCAAGTTACGCATTCCATGTGTTCGCTCGAGTTCGCCGACCACCAGCCACTCTACAACTGGTTCATCGAGCAGCTCGGCATTTTTCCGTCACAGCAGACCGAGTTCGACCGCCTCAGTCTGACGCATACCATCATGAGCAAACGCAAGCTGCGGCAGCTCGTGGAGGAGCGTCACGTCACCGGATGGGACGATCCCCGCATGCCGACGCTCGGGGGTATGCGCCGCCGCGGATATACGCCGGAAGCGATTCGCAACTTTGTCGCGGCCGCCGGAGTTTCCCGCACCAACGGCGTGGTGGACCTGGCGATGCTGGAGCATTTTGTCCGGGAAGACCTGAACAAGCGCTCGCCGCGCGTGATGGCGGTGCTGCGTCCGCTCAAGGTCGTGATCGACAATTACCCGGAAGGGCAGGTTGAGGAGATGGATGCGGTCATCAATCCCGAGGACCCGTCCGCTGGAACTCGTAAGGTCCCGTTTTCGAAAGTGCTCTACATCGAAGAAGACGACTTCCGTGAGACGCCGCCGCCCAAGTATTTCCGGCTGTCTCCGGGTCGGGAGGTCCGCCTGCGCTACGGATACTTCATTACCTGCACCAGTGTGGTGAAGAATGACCAAGGCAAGGTGATCGAAGTGCATTGTACGTACGATCCCGCGACCCGCGGCGGCGATGCACCTGACAAACGCAAAGTGAAAGCGACAATACACTGGGTTTCGGCTGCTCACGCGGCTGATGCCGAAGTGCGGCTTTACGAGACGCTTTTCACCAAAGCCAACCCGGATGAAACAGAACCAGGGCAGGATTTCACCGCAGATCTCAACCCCCACTCCCTTGAGGTGTTGCCGCACGCAAAGCTGGAGCCCTCATTGGCCAATGCAGTGCCCGGAAGCCGCTACCAGTTCGAGCGACTCGGGTACTTCTCCGTCGATAGAGACTCGGTTCCCGGCAGACCGGTTTTCAATCGCACCGTGCCGCTGAAAGATTCCTGGGCCAAGATCGAGAAAAGCGGACAACGCTAGTTTGATGAACCAAGCAGCCTGGCTCTTCCTTCAGGAATTATGAACGACGATTTTCTGTCTTCAGTGAATGGTCGGCGCGGACATTTCAAGTTAGAGTCCGGACATCATGGGGACTTGTGGCTTGAGCTTGAGACGCTGTGCCTGCGGCCTCGCGCCATTATTTCCTTTGCTGGCCGGCTCGCCAAGAGGCTTACGCCATACGACGTTGAAGTTATCTGCGGACCGCTGATTGAGGGCTCGTTTGTCGCGTTGCTGACTGCTTCTGAGCTTGATTGTGACTTCACATACGCTCAACGGTTCGCCGATGTACCCCGGGATGCGTTGTACCCGGTCGAATATCGCCTTCCCCAGGCTCTTCACTCCGCGGTGCGCGGAAAACGTGTTGCCGTAGTCAATGACGTGATTAGTGCCGGATCGGCCGTGCGGGGAACGCTCTCGGATCTGCACAAATTGGGAGCAAACGTGGTGGCCATTGCTGCGCCGCTGGTGCTCGGTAATACCTTCGTGGATTTCGCCGCCGCCCACCAGGTCCCTCTGGAGGCGCTGCAGCGGCTGCCGTATAACCTGTGGACGCCTTCGCAATGTCCTCTCTGTAAGGCCGGGGAGCCGCTGGAAACTCTGAGTAATTCGTGACGCCGTCAGATGCAGGATCTTTCCCGGTGCAAAATCGTTAACGCGTCGCCGAAGCGATCAGCAGTTTCCAGTTGACGAAATCGGTATCCGCCAGCGTGCCCAATGACGTCGCCAAATGGCGCAGACGCCCGGTGGCCGGCGTGGCGGTCTTAAAGCGGTCTGCCAGGAAGTAAGGTGGCATAGTTTGCGAATACAGAGACACCTTTGCCTTCACATTGGCCGCGGTGGCGCCGGGCGGTAACGGGATTTCATAGCGCACAATCGATTGACCATTGCCGGCGAGGTAGACGGGATCATCTTTTGCCGTTCCCTTGGGCCGCGTGGCTTCAAGAAATGGCTCCGGAATCTTTAGATCTGACGGTCCGTGCAGTGACCATCCCGCCGGAAGCAAGCGGTTATCTTTGATTTCGAAATCGCGACGCGTAAAGCTGGTTGTGAATTGGTGGTCCGCGTTCTGCACCAGCTCCTCATAGATCTGCACTTCGTCGGAAGAGCGGACGGGATTCGTCTGGTTGAAATGCGGTTGATACTTACCGCCGGTAAAAAATTCAGTCGGCAGGACCTTACCATTGAAGTCGGTGATCTCACCTTTGTCGTTGGTGGTTCCGGAGGTCCAGAAGGGTTTGCCATTCGCCATGGCCTGGAGTTCCAGGAATGCCCGGCGGAATCCGACTCCGCTGGGAAAGCGGTGTCCCGCATGGTTTGACACCGTGACTTCGACAATCAGTTTGTCGCCTTTTACTTCGAACTTTGTGATCGCGAGAGTTGCCGTTCTGTTCTGTGCTTGTTCGACAACGTTATCCACGGCGTTTGAAAGGTCTGTGGTGAAGCCTGTCATGTAATCTTTCATCCGGACGCCCAGAATCTCGTTGTTGCCATTTTTATCGATGGGCTGCAGGAACATCTGCAACAGGAACCCGTTCGTCCCCAGCAGTTCGTGACGGCGGTAGCCCTCGGTACGGAACCGGACGTTCAATTGATCGGGTGTTGCCAGGTGCTCGGTTGCGGGAAGCGTCAGGTCTTGCACGATGGCCATGCGGGTCTCGATGCGTGGCACGCTTATGTTCTCTTGTGTGTTGGTATAGCTGGTGAGCATGTGGCAATCCTGGCACGACTTTGGTGTGGCCCCGATCGATCCGTATTCGTTGCGATATTGGCTATTCAGCCATTCCGGATACGTCGCCTGTTCTACCGAAGTCTCGTTGGGTTCATGACTGTCCAGGACGGGCAGCAAGATCGTGTGGCAGCTTCCGCACATCTGCGACGACTGAATGTAGGGGTTGTATTTTGGTTTGATGCCCAGACTGGTATCCATGGGATAGGTGGTTATGGCATCGTCTCTAAAAGGTCCGTTCAACTGGTCATTGGGCGTGAGATCGAAGTTGCCGTTGATCTTGTTCTTCAGGAAATAGCTCAAACTGCTGTCCGTGGGCGCCGCCATGCGGTGGCACACCAGACAACTGATACCATCGCGGCCAAGACTGCCATACCTGAATCCCACGGTCGAGGGATCGGTAGCGTAAATGAAATCTACCTTGAAATCCTCCTTCGGGTGTTCGACAGCAAAAGCTCTCTTGCCCATGGCCCCGTGGCAGTTCATGCATGTGTTCACGACCATCTGGCTCTTGGCCGGTTGAGTGTTCAGATAGGCGAGCTCGCTATCCAATTGCGAGTAGAAGACCGGATCGCGTCCTGCAAGTCCCATGGGCGACCAGCGCCACTCACCGTAAGGCGAAACGTTGACGTCGGGGAGAATCACCATGCTGGGTCCAAGACCAGCATTGGATAAGCCGCTATGACATCCCAGACACTGCGCCGACGTCACGAAGTTCGGCGATTTGTGCGGATCTATGCCGGCCTTCTCCGGCGGCGCGACCACGTTGTCCATAGGCTCAGGCGGCATCCTTTGCATGGCCGGCGATAGAGCGAGCAGAGCATGATGTCTCACCGGCTCCGCCGCGAGAGTGGCATTCTGCGCGTGCATGGGAAACGCCGCGCCCAGCACGGGATCCGCCGCACTTCTTCCATGTCCGCACGCCCCCGGGACCTTTGCATGAATGGTCATCCAGGAGTCGTCCACTCGGAATTGCAGCGGCCATCCCGGCGCGCCTTTGATGTTGTTGAGCGTGGAGAAAGTGTGTTCTTTTTCCGCCGACGCGTGGCAGCGCAGGCAGTAGAGTCCGTAACCGGCATTTGGATATTGGAACGGATCGGCGAAATTCATGGGAAATGTTTCGCTATTCCAGACTTCTCCCCAGAACCATCCGTCCCGCGATGCCGCCGAATTCTTGATCATGAACGACCAGTCGTTGGAGCATCCGAGCTTGTCCGCAGGAATCTCCCGATACCGCGCCGCCGGCGTGGGCGCAAATTGTTCTTTGATAATTACCGCGCCATCTGGGATTTCGCCTTTACGGCCATCGAGCAGCCACCTGGATACTTCCGGCGAGTAAAAAATGCGCACCGGAGGATGCACGATGGCGTCAGTGCCATTCATGAATGGTCCAGTGTCGCGGACCCACTTGTCCTCACACCAACCGAGCTTACGATATTCAAGCGTGCTGAGGTACTGAAGCACCTGCTTCTCGAATTCGACCGGCTCGCCGGCCGGCAGTTTCGGCGGAACGCGGAGCGCGACGGGGACAGGTTTGGCGTTGGGACACGGATCGGGAGCAGGATCCTGGGCGTCTGCATGGCCGAGAGAAAAACAGAGCGCCAAAATCGCTGCAAGAACGATGGACAGGGAAATGCCGACAGCCGAACCAACACGAGTCAGAAAACGGTAACCGGGCATGAGTGGTCTCCGCAGCGCAAACTTGTCCCTGATTGGGAGGACTCCTAACCAAGATCCATGTTGAGCTTTACTTGCATCTTGAATCTACGATCGGCAATAAGCAAGCGAAAACGTGGTTTTCGAGAGATGCGTTCCTATTTTGGAACTGGTTGCCCTGTGGCGTCCGCGAATTGTTGATGGTGACCCTGGGAGGATTCGAACCTCCGACCTGCGGTTTAGGAAACCGTCGCTCTATCCATCTGAGCTACAGGGCCATATTGACGGCAGCTAGCTCATTTTATCAATAAACATTCGCCGTCGCGGCCGCCCGCCTGCCGGGTCATTTGCCTTCAAGCGTGCGGCGAACCGCCATGAGTTGTCCCAGATGATAGGCATTGTGGTCGGCCACCAGCAGCGCCTCGCGCAGCACGGTCTGGCCCGTGCCATGAGGAATTGGGCCGAAGAGATCGCGTTTTGGATCGCGCAAGATCTGGCACAGCTCATCGAGGTCGGAGAGAATCTGCTTCACGCTGTGCTGCCACGCGTCGTTGTCGGCCGGAGCATCCTTCGCCGGCCAATATCCCTTGGGGAACTTTGGAGACTTGTGGTCTGGATCCACGATGAATCTCACGATATCCCATTGCACTATGCGGATATGTTCCAGCAACTGCCACGGCGTGTGCGGCGCGCCCTGCGGTTTTCTGCCCGCCATCTGAGCAGGGAAATCTTCAATCGCGCTGCGCAGATCTACGTGCGCCTCGGCCTTGGTCAGAAGATCAATGAGGTGCTGACGAAGGGGATCGAGCTTATGCATGGCCTGCCTTCCTTTGGACCGCGACATCTATTCTCCGTGCTCGCTATTCGATGCAACCCTTGCGCATCGAGACACAAACTAGTAGAGCCGTTGTTACGGCTCTACCCGCGGAGATAGCAGATTGATCTTATTTAGGTGCGGAAGATCAAGTGGCTGAAGGATTCAGGCGCACGCCTGAGCGCTCTTGGCGGCTTCATTCCCGGCCAGCGTACGCAGCCAGACGATGAATTCGCGCATAGGTCGGCTCACGGAGTGTCTGCGTGCGCGCAAATAACCGATTCTCCGGAAACTACTTTCCCGTAAAGGTACCAATGCACAGCCAGTCGCGTTTGCTGTCGCCATGGCAGGTAGCAAAGTAACTCCAAATGAACTCTTTACTAATGGAAAGATACTATCCAGATGGTTGGTCTCAAACACTGCATTCAAGTCCGCGCGCGCCCGCGTACAAGCTACAAGAACATCGTGACGCAGGCAGTGTCCTTCCTTAAGCAGAAGAAAGCGCTCATTGCGCAGTTCTTCAAGGTCCACCACGCTTTTGAGCGCCAAGGGATGGTTTTGGGCCACCGCGAGAAACAGGGGCTCGCGCAGAAGCTCGCAACAAATGATGTCAGGATTTCGCAGGGGCAGACCGCTGATCACAACGTCAAGATCGCCGACTTGCAGTCCCTCCACCAGGTCCGGTGTGACGTTCTCGGTGAACTGTAGATCGAGATCCGGAAAGCGCCGCAGGAATTCCCCAATGCGCGGCGCCACAAAGTACGGCATGATCGTGGGCACGACGCCTACGCGCAGCCTGCCACGCACCCCTTCTTGCAGGTTTGCCAGCGAGGATTCCGCTTCAGCAATCTGTTGCAGGATCTCGAGTGCTGGCTGGCGCAGGGCCTCTCCGTGCGCCGTAAGACGGACTGAGCGTCCGAGCCGCTCGAACAAAGGATTCCCAACTTGTTTCTCCAACGCGCGAATTTGCTGCGACAACGACGGCTGAGCAATCCCCAATTGTTCAGCCGCGCGCGTAAAGTTACCGGCACGCACTACCGCACAGAAATATCGCAACTGATGGATTTCCATCTCACCCCCAGTGCCGGACACCATAGCACAGCTTGCTTGCCAGAGTTGAATTAAAAAACAACCTATAGTTGTTTTCTATTTCACCCATATGGCAGTAGGGCTTCCCAGAACGACGTAGACTTCCTAGACTTCCGGCTGCTCTGTTCAGCATGCCAGACTCACCATCAGAACGAAATTGTCGTTCGGGCATGGCCCTTTGGCAGTGAATCGAGCGGGCTTCCAATCGCGATAACGAGAGAGGAGTAGAGCGCAAGCGTTCTAACGTTAAGTCAAAGCAAGATATATTGACAGTTTGTTAGGCGCCAGCCTCGAAGGACTTTTGATACCTCAATCAACCTTGGTCCGAAGCTTGGTCAAGCGTCTCCGATTCCAGCTCTGTGGTTGGAGACACAAAGCAAGATTTCCGTAGTGTGTAGCTCCTTTTGCCGTGTTTTTAAAACAGATACGCGTGAATTGTCTGAATACGGCAGTAATCGGTCCCCGCAAGACAGTCTGAAAACCGAAAGATCAGGAGGAACACTCGCAAATGACGCGTCGAAAACTTCCCTTCTTGACAGTAGCCTTGGCGATGCTGTTTGTCGCCGCTATTGCATTTGGTCAAACCGATCCTGGCGTGCGCGGCGGCGCGGCAGCCGCCGGCCAGGCGTTCGCTTCGGTCGCCGCTAATACAAACGACAATGCTTTTTTCCAATCCGGGCTCGCACAGTTCAGCGAAGCGGAAAACGTTACCAACAACGGTCTGGGACCGCGGTTCAACTCCAATAGCTGCCTTTCCTGTCACGCCCAACCTGCAGCCGGCGGTTCAGGCGCCGCCGTCAATCCGCAATTCGCGTTCGCCGGCAGCAGCGTGGCCCCCAAGGACACCACGCCGTTCTTCATCACGCAAAATGGCCCAACCCGGGAAGCCCGTTTCCCGTTCTTCTTTAACGCTAACGGCACGGCCAACACCAATAATCCCAACGGTGGAGTGGAAGACCTGTTCACCGTCACCGGTCGCACTGATGCCGGCGCATGCAGCCTGTCGCAACCCAGCTTTAATGCTGCAAACGCGGCGAACAACCTCATCTTCCGCATTCCCACGCCGGTCTTTGGCACGGGACTGATGGCCAACATAGATGACTCAACCCTGCAGAACAACCGGGCCAACAATCTCAACAACAATCTGGGCATCGGCGGCGACTTCAACCACAACGGCAACGATGGCACCATCAGCCGTTTCGGCTGGAAAGCCCAGAACAAGTCGTTGATGATCTTCGCCGGCGAGGCCTACAACGTGGAAATGGGCATCTCCAACGAACTGTTCACGCAAGACCGTCCGCTGCCTGGGGAAGATGGCAATGGCGGCACCGGTGGCAGAGGGCTTCCGGCGAACTGCCTGAACCTGGAAGGGATCGGCTACCCGGAGGACGTTACCCACACCAATGGCACCACTGCCTCCGCCGTCGCCAGTGACGTCGGGCTATTTGTTGGCTTCATGCAGTTCCTGGATCAACCCACTCCCTCGGCTACCACCCCTGGCGGAGCAACCTCCATCAACAACGGGCGTGCGCTGTTCAGTTCCATTGGCTGCGCGACCTGCCACAATCCGTCGCTCAAGACTCAGCCCTCTAACCAAACGGCTGGTTTGAGCAACGCTACGGCTAACCTGTTCAGCGATCTAGAGATCCATCACATGGGCACCGTGCTGAATGACAACGTCAGCCAGGGCGGAGCGGGCGGAGACCAGTTCCGCACGGCGCCGTTGTGGGGTCTGGGACAGCGGATATTCTTCCTGCACGACGGCCGCTGCGCCGACTTGCTGTGCGCCATCGAAGCCCACGAGAGCAACGGCGGCGAAGCCACCACGGTGGAGAACAACTTTGACGTCAACCTCTCGGCCAGCCAGCGACAGGACGTTCTCAACTTCCTGCGCTCGCTGTAAATTCTGTTCACTGTTACCCATCCTGGCGGGACACGAAAGTGTCTCGCCAGTCTTTTTCGTATGCGGCGAATGTTGTAGAATGGCGCGCGATTGGTTCGGCGTAGCGGTTCCGGGCGTTAGCTTGCGAATTGCATGGATGGTGATAAGACCAAAGGAGCCATATGCGTTGTGGATTCTCACGTTGCTCAGTCGTTCTAGCCTTTCTGGTAGCGTTCGCGGCCGTGGGCCGAAGCGCCGCCCAGAACGGTGGCGACTTTTCCACCAACACAAGTCCCACGGAACAGCAGAAGGTGCCAACCGGAGTCATCATAGTAAAGGGCGCATGGGCGAGCGCCAGCGATTCCACGACCCCCGTGCCGGAAGGCGGGACCATCGCCAACAAGATCTATACCAACCAGTACTTCGGGTTGTCCTATCCGTTGCCAGGGGAGTGGTTCCAGAAGTTCTCGGGGCCTCCTCCGTCCGATAGCGGCCGCTATGTTCTGGCGCAGCTCAGACCGACGGACGCTTTTAAAGGCCCGGCGCGCGGGACCATCCTGATCACCGCCCAGGACATGTTCTTCACGCCTCTGTCGGCGGCCAACGCGATGGAACTTGTCAATTACTCAAAGGACCATTTGCAGGACGAGTATAAAGTGGAAATGAAGCCCACGGAGACCAGGATAGCTGGCCATTCATTTACCTTCTTTGCCTACTGGTCCCCGGTGGCCGAACTGCATTGGTATGTCCTGGCCACTGAAATCCGCTGCCACGCGGTGCAGTTGGTGGTAGCCAGCCGTGACACCAAATTGCTGGAGAGCCTGGTCCTGCAAATGGACAAAATGAAACTGCCAGACGAGGCCGGTTCCACCGCCGGGAACGGCGGGGGAGCAGTTCCGGTGTGCATCAAGGATTATGCCAACGACAACGTGCTTGAGCGGGTGGACGCGGTCCTGACCGAGCGCAGGTTCAACGCCGTCCCTGTGCGGATCATCATCGATAAGCAGGGCAAAGTAAAATACATTCACTTTCTCAGCGCGTTTCCCGAACAGGCCAAGGCCATCGGCGAT
>WNFG01008163.1_pt1 | contig 16731 bp, 17 predicted proteins | sample 5400431 | NCBI WGS metagenome assembly WNFG01 (sample SAMN13153346, study PRJNA577476) | soil metagenome | isolation source: 120 cm saprolite under Douglas fir tree site 2 hole 3 replicate 2 | place: USA:California | collected 2015-04-18 | reverse complement strand
ATCCACCCGGGCCTCAAGGTCCAGCTCTACCAGGCGCTCGCGGTTGAGATCGTTTTCACTGCCGCACTGGTGCTCGTAGTGCTCGCTGTTGCGGCGAGCAGGGCGACCCAAGGCAATTCCTTCTACGGCCTGGCGATTGGTTTCACCATCATGGCCGCAGTCTTTACCGGAGGGCCGATCTCCGGAGGTGCCTTCAATCCGGCCGTCGGCTTTGGCGCCACCCTGGGCTCGGCCTGGTTCGGCAGTGGCGGCTGGTCGGACTTCTGGATCTACGTCGTCGGTCCGTTCATCGGGGCAGCGATCGGAGCCGGCATCCACCGCCTGCTGGTCGGCGGCGAGGAAGCACGATGATGAAATCGCCTACAGGCTCACTCGCGGGTCGAGCAGCGGATAGAGCAGGTCGACGATGAGGTTGGCGATCCCGATCAGAAGCACGTAGTAGAAGAACACGCCGACGGCGGTCGTGTAGTTGCGGCTGAGGATTGACTGAATCAGCTCGTGGCCCAGTCCCGGAACCGCGAAAAACTGCTCGATCACCATCGAGCCTGTGATCAGCGCTGTCACAACCGGCCCCACGATTGTCAAGACGATGATGGCGGCGTTCCGAAGGACGTGGACCTGGATGACCTGCTCCTCAGCCAACCCCTTGGCGCGTGCAGTGGTCGCGTAGTCTCGCCGCAATTCTTCAAGAATGCTGCCGCGGGTGTGACGAGCGACGTACCCGGCGAACGGGGCGCCTAGCGCGAATGCCGGCATCAGTATCTGCGCGCCCTGGCAGCATGGGTTGGGGTCGTAGAAGATGAGGCCCCCGGTCAGATTGAACAGTACGGTGACACCAAAGAAGACCAGGAGAAACGCCCGGGCAAGACTGATCAGAATCCGGTCGGTCGCGCTGTTCGCCTTCCGAGCGGACGTCATACCAATTGCTATACCCAGAGCGATTGCGATCACGGCGGCCACAAAGCCGATCTTGCCGCTCAGAACCGCTTCGGGTTGCAATGTTCGGGCGAGATCGCCGTTCAGGATTCGCGCCATCAAGCGGACGTACTGAACCGGCAGCGGCAAATCCAGACCGAGGCGATGCATCCCTTGCTCGTACTGAAGTGGGGTCTGGTGGCCTTCGCGAGCCACTGGATCGCCCGGAAGAAAGTGAAGCGCCGAGAAAATCACCAGTGAGCCGATCATGGCGCTGGTCGGCACGAGCACGAGCCGCCCCGCCAGTCGCCACGCAAATCTGGTCACCGAGGAATGATGCGCCCACAATTCTTGGCGTACTTCTGCAAGCCATCGCTAAAGCGGATCGATTTCGTAGCGGATGATGCAGGTGATCGTCGGTGGTGCCCTCCTCATCGCACCGGCGGAGCCGAGCTCAGCGGAAGGCTCGTCGCGCTTCTTCGATCGCTTGGTCCATGGCCGCCGCGGGTTCGGGGATGGCATTGCCGTGACCAATGGCGAGGAGCGACGGGTTTAGCTCTCGCAGTGAGCTTGCCGACGCCAGCGCCGTCTTTTTGTTCCAGGTCGCCATGGCCGGGAACGGAAACAGCGGTTTCAGGACGCCCGACACTGCGATTCCACCGCGGGTTTGAAAGGCGTCGCCGGCGAGCAGGCTTCGGTCGCGCACGTCGAAAAAGGCCACGTGACCAGGGGTATGTCCGGGCGACGCGACCACCTCGAGCGAGCCGACGCGGTCGCCTGGCTTGAGAAGCCGATCGGGTTTCCAGTCGACCTTGACGAAGTAGCCCTTGACCGCTGTCTGCGGCTCGGTCTCGAGCAGCGTCTTGTCCCCAGCCAGGATGCGAGAATCGCGCTCCCCGATGGACACCTCGACACCGGGGAAGCGCAGGCGCACGCCGGCCACACCGCCCACGTGGTCACCATGGGCGTGCGTCAACACGACCCGGCGGAGCTCCTTCCCAACCTCCTTGACAATCAAGGCGACGTCGTCTGCCGGCGAGGACGTGGTGCTGTCGACCAGCGTGAGCCCATCGTCCTCCTGCACGAGGTAGCAGTTCATCGGGAACAAGGCCGCATACCTGGTGAGCTGGGCCAGGTTGGCGCCATGGCGCGTTATCTTCAACTGGTTCTCCTCGTCCAGGGGAGCCGATCAGGGCCCATGGGAGCCAAATGATGACAAGTCCACACATCGCACTCCTGACCCGTGAATACCCGCCCGAGGTCTACGGCGGCGCCGGCACCGCCGTCGAATACCTCACGCGCGAGCTTCGCCACCTGGCCGAGGTCTCGGTCGAATGCTGGGGAGCGCCGCGGACCGAGCCCGGCGTGACCAGCCACCAGCCGTGGAGCGCGTTGTCGGAGCCAAAGCCAGAGTCGGCCACGCTTCAGGCGATGTCGATCAACCTGGCGATGGCGGCGGCGGTCAAGGGCGCCGATCTCGTCCACAGCCACACCTGGTACGCGAACTTCGGCGGTCATCTCGCCAAGCTCATGTGGTCGATTCCTCACGTCATGACCATCCACAGCCTCGAGCCCCTCAGACCCTGGAAAGCCGAGCAGCTCGGAGGTGGTTACGCCCTGTCCACGTTTTGCGAGCGAACTGGGATCGAGAGCGCGGATGCTGTGATCGCGGTCTCGCGCGGGGTTCGCCAGGATGTGCTGGATTGTTATCCCGATGTCAACGCAGACCGTGTCCAGGTGATTCACAACGGGATCGACCCCGAGATCTACCGGCCCCAACCGTCGCCAGAGACTCTGACGCGCTTTGGCATAGATCCGACCCGACCATTTGTGCTGTTCAACGGCCGGATCACGAGGCAGAAGGGCCTGGCATTGCTTCTCGCCGCGGCCCTCAAACTCGATCCGCAGTATCAGCTTGTGCTCGTGGCCAGCAGTCCGGATACGCCGGAAATCGCGGCTGAAGTGGCCGCCCTTGCCGGTCGGGTCGCGGCCGAGCGAGGCAACTTGATCTGGATCGACCACTTCATCTCACGAGAGGACCTGATCCATCTTCACTCGGACGCTGCGGTGTTCGTCTGCCCGTCGATATATGAGCCCTTTGGCCTTGTGATCCTGGAAGCGATGGCGTGCGAGACGCCAGTCGTCGCGTCGCGAGTCGGCGGAATCCCGGAGATCGTGGTCGAGGGTGAGACGGGTTTTTTGGTGGATTACGATCCCGCGGACCCCGACGGGTTTACCAGTGCGCTGGCCGACCGCATCGAGAAGCTTCTGAGAGATCCGACCCTGTCCGCAAGGATGGCCAAGGCCGGACGCGAGCGGGTCGTTCACCACTTTGGCTGGCCGGCCATCGCAGCCAAGACCTTCGAGCTTTACGAGACGCTCTTGTCTTGAGCGACATGGGGCTTAGGCCTGCTCGGACTCCCAAATAGCTCGCGACTCGGCGACGACTGAATCGACGGCGTCGATGAATCCCTGAATGTCCTCCTCGTTCATCGGCGTCGACAGGGCTCCCATCGCGCGGGGTGCCATCAGGACTCCGTGGTTCACCAGCCCCAGGAAGAAATCGCGCGTCATCTTCTTGTTCGACGCGGCCATGGTCCGGTAGTCGACGACGGGTGTCTCCGTGAAGTGGATGGCGAAGAGCGATCCGACACCGTTGACCTGCGCACGCACACCGTGGGAAGCGAACACCTCCGACAGCTGCTCGCTGACACGAGCGCCCTGCCGGTTGAGCTCTACGTACACATCGGGTGTGAGCTCGGTCATCGCGGCAAGACCGGCGGCCATTCCGAGCGGGTTGCCGTTGTAAGTCCCACCCTGGGCGACGTTTTGCTTTCTCCGAGGGTCCAGCAGCTCCATCACGTCGGCGCGGCCGCCGAAGGCCGCGACGGGCAGGCCGCCTCCGATGATCTTGCCCAGGGTGGTGAGATCTGGCGTGACGCCATAAAGCTGCTGGGCTCCGCCGCGAGCGACGCGGAATGAGATCACCTCGTCGAAGATCAGCAGGATGGCGAGCTCTTTGGTCACGCTCCTGAGGCGCTGCAGGAATTCCACTGTGGCCGCAATCACTCCGCCGGCGCCGATGATCGGCTCCAGGATCACGGCAGCCAGCTGCCGGCCCTCGCGCCGGATGATGGCTTCGGCTGCGTCCGGGTTGTTGAAAGGCAGCACGACTGTCTGTTCCAGAGCCCAGTCGGGCGTACCGATCGAATCGGGCCGGGCGATGGGAGCGTCCGGCGGGCCGGCCTCGGACACGTCGGGGTGAGTGCTCACCTCGGCGTAGTCATGAGTACCGTGGTATCCGCCTTCGATACGTGCGATCTTCTGGCGGCCGGTAAACGCTCGCGCGAGCCGCATGGCAAACATGGTCGCCTCGGTCCCGGAGTTGCAGAACCGGACCATGTCGAGGCTGGGCACCCGTTCGCAAAGAAGGGCAGCGAGCTGGACCTCCACAGGGTTGGCGGCGGCGAACCCGGTGCCGCGCGCAGCTTGCTTGCGAATCGCCTCCACCACCTTGGGGTGGGCATGGCCGAGGATCATCGCGGTGTAATTGCCGAGCATGTCCAGACGCTCGGTGCCGTCGGCATCCCAGATCCGGCAGCCCTCGCCGCGGGTGATGTAGAGCGGGTACGGGTCGAAATAAGTTGTGGTGCGGGTGGTGCCTCCAGGCATGACTGCGACAGCGGTGTCGTGCAGCGCGCGAGACCCGGGCGTCTGGCGGCGGTAGGTCGTCTCCGGATCAACCATCAGCGGCGAGGCTACAACAACTGCGAGCGGGCGGCGGATACCGGACATTGCGGTCTCATGGCACCTGGGGCCCGCGGATTCCGGACGAACCGGTCCGCGGGCGATCCAGATGCTGGGGGGATTGGTCTACCTTGGCGGGAACTGTGAGTTGGGGACGGGAGCGACGAGATTTGCGGTCGGAGCCAGGTTCGTGAACCCGATGACCGCGCAGTTGATGTCGATGCCGACGCTCCCATAGGGGGCGCCGCCGGGGCCGGTGAGAAGGTCAGGGCGAGTGGCGGCAAGGTTGAACACCACGTTCTCGTCGATCTGACGCTTGTCGAGACCCTCATCGATCGCCTTCTGCGTCCACTGCCCGAGCTGCGCGTCCCAGAGCGGGCTGTACGCATCCGCGTGCCGTGGATCCTTCAAGGTTGGAAAATCGCCGAATACGTTCAGCAGGTCGCCGCCGTTGCGAAGCCCGTTGATCAATGCGGTGTTGGCGGCCGAGGCGTCCTCGGCGGCGTGACCGTCAAGAACGATGTGCTGGAAGCCTTGCGACTGCGGGTTGTCAGCTCCGGTTTGGCCATTGATGAAGCCGAACAGTCGCTCGCGGGACGAGCCAAGGAAGTCGTCGCCACCGTTGTATGCGGCGTTGGCCAGCGCAGGTACGTAGGTCGACCGCTCCAGGACCGACGCCAGCGGGTCGCCGGCCTCGGTGCTCAGGTACAGGATCGGCTGGCCGGCGTCGAAGCCCTTCACCAGCAGAAGGTCAACCCAAGATTCGAGGAACTGGCCGGGCGGTGACGCGGGAGCAATGTGAATCCCGAGCACCCGGTCTCCCGTGTTGGTGTGGGTCGTCACGTCAAACGGTCCGTCCCCGGTGGCGACGATCGGCGCGTTGTAGACAACCGCGCTGGCGTCGATCCGAATGAACGGGCTGTATCCGGGGCCTGCCACCGCGCCGGGCGAGAAACTCGCCGGCGGGAAGCCGTTCGGCCCTGGTACGAACGTGCGTGTCGGGCTGAAGTCAGGCTCGCCCAGGAAGTGGACGACCGCCGGGCCGAACTTGTTTGCGTCGGCCGAGGGCGAATCCAGGGTGACCGTCTGCACACAGGCGGCACACGAGATCGCGATATTGGCGAGCTTGGGGGCGTAGTTCAGGCCGCTGTTCTTGGCCAGCCCGGCGTCAGATGCCTCGGTCAGGATGAACCAGACCGTTTGGCCGTTGGCCGTCCCCTTGTACAGGGGCAGGCGAACCGTATCTTGAGTCAGGTCGACCTGGAGTGCGCTTTCGAGCACCAGGTTGTTTCGCGGCAGCAGGCCGGAGAGCTGCCCCAGACCATTGGCCGCGCTGGGCTTGTCGTCTGCCTTGGCCGGCGAGGGCCCGTGCCAGGCGATGGCCAGCAGGAGCACGGCAAGCGCAAGGAAAATCGAGGTCAGCAGCAACGTGCTGCCCCTGAGCGTCATCGAAGTCACCCGCATGTCTGGGTCCTCCGTGGACGCCCGAGCCGACGAACACCATGGTTTTGCATCTACACACTCCTTTGTCGTGACCCGTCGATGACGGTGTCGGATGGAGGTGTAGTCCCCGGCTCGCGCCGGACGTTACAGCCCTGTCCGGGAGTCTCTCCAGCGGCGGAATGCGCCCAAGAGTGAGTCGACGGTTTCCGGCTCGAGCGATTTGGGGGTCAGTCTCCCCGTGAGCCGAACCAGGGCCCTCATCTGCTCGAGATACTCCTGGCACGCCGGGCAGGTGGCCAGATGCGCCTCGAAACGCGTGCAGTCGGGATCGGGGAGCGTTCCCTCCAGGTAGTCGGTGATCACATCGACCAGCTCTTGGCATGCCATCTCTCGGGGAGTGTCATCGTTCATGGTGCGTTCCCATCAGTATCGAAGCTTGCTGTTGCGTTACGCATTTTCGGCGAAATACGCCTCCATAGCTCCGCGCAGGCGGCTGCGGCCGCGGTGCAAGAGCACGCGCTGATTGGCCTCGCTCAACCCAAGCACGTCGCAAACTTCGGCCGCGGGCCACCCATGCACGTCGCGAAGAGCGACCACGACGCGCTGCGCTGGTGGCAAGCGATCCAACTCCCGCCGCAGGACTCCCATCATCTCGCGGCCAACGACAGCGTCCTCGGCCGACGCAGACCAAGCCTCGAGGGGACTTGCCCAATGACCGGGGTGCGTGGGGTGAGCCGCAGGGAGGAATCGCGCAGGGTCGACGGCGGGCTGGTTGGGCTCCCTTGGATCTTCCAGCTCGGAGAAGTTGATCGTTCGCCTTTCGCGGATTGCTCGCGTCTTGGCACGGTTCGTCAGGATCTTGAAGATCCAGGTCTTGACGCTCGAGCGTCCCTCGAAGCGAGTGATCCCCGTCAGGACGGCGAGCCAGGTCTCTTGAACCACCTCTTCCGCCACCGCATCGGTTGAGACGAAGGCCAAGGCGAGCCGTTTGAGAGATGCGCTGTGTGTGTTGACCAGGCAAACGAAAGTAGCCTCGTCGCCGCTTCGCAAGCGCTCGATGAGGTCCGCCTCCGGAGAGCGCGTATTCGTCGTAGGCCCCATGCATGATTCGTAACCGTCGGAGGTTACGCGTTACATGCGGAATGTCTCGGGTTCTGACGCGATTGGAGTGGGCATGCGAAAGGTGAGCGAGCTCGAGTCGTTCAGGGCGGCGAAGAACGACTTCTATGCAGAGGACGATCGTGCGCCCCTGACACCCGAACAGCAGCGTGGCTTCAAGGGGCTGGCCTATTTTCCGGAGAACAAGGCTCTCATCATTGAGGCCAGAATTGACCGCCAGGTCCAGCCCGGAATCGTCCGCATGGAGACCACCAAGGGTGAGCAGCAGGAATACCGGCGTTACGGCCTGGTGCGTTTTGAGGTTGAGGGCCGGCCCGCGCAGGTGACCCTGTACGCCACCGAGAGGTCACACAACCTGTTCCTGCCGTTCCGGGACGCAACCTCAGGGAAGGAAACGTATGGAGCGGGGCGGTATCTCGACCTGCACGTTCATGGCGACGAGGTCCTGGTCGATTTCAACTACGCATACAACCCGAACTGCGCGTACAACCCGGACTGGAGCTGCCCTTTGCCGCCCGCGGAGAACTGGTTACAGGTTCCAATCCGCGCGGGCGAGATGGCGTTTCCGGATCACGCATCTGGCTCAGAACATACTCACCAGCGCGCTGGAGACTCGGGCCGCTCCAGAGCCTGACGACGGATCAGACGAGGAAGCGACCGTTCTCCATGATGGCCCTGCCGTCCACTGCGACGGTGGCGTGCGAAGCCAGCACGTCGACGTGCGAAGGGCAGTCCCAGTCAGCGCCGGTCTCGAAGCCGTACGGGTTCCCAAAGGCGATATGCACGCCCGGAAATTTCTCGTCCTGAAGAAAATTCCCGACGATCCGAGAGAGGCCGACGTTGGTGCCGATCGCAAATTCGCCAGCCCGGTTGGAGTTGGGGTGCTGGGCCATGTACTCGCGGATGTCGGCTGATAGCTGATCGTCCGGCGTTTCCACGGAGACCAGCCGACCGCCTTTGACAACCAGGCGCACCGGCGGTGACAGCAAGCCGTACTTCTCGGTGAACCAGTCTCCCATCTCTTCGGCGGCGATCAGGCCGTCCACAGATTGCGGGCACGTGAATGTCTCGCCCTCGGGCAGGTTGCCCCAACGGCCCTGCTCCCAATAGCGTCCGTCGCACGGAATCCACTTGAGAGTCGGTGAGAATGTCGCGACCACCTCGGTGCCAAGCGAGGTGGTGACGGAAATCTTCTGGGCTTGCCGGACGATTTCATAGATCTGCCTGGTGACGCGATAGATCTCCTCGTAATCGGCGGCCATGCCGTCCTGCATCAGCAGGTCGTCGATCCCAATCATGTGCCCGTGCCTGCAGTGCAGCTGCTGCGTGAGCAGTTCCCGCATAGGCATGCGGAAGGCGAGCTCTCCTTTCTGACCGGTGCCGATGAAATATGACGCCGTCGGCGCGAAGCGAAGGATGTCGTCTGCCATCGACCTGGGGAAGGAGGTCGCCGGCCGCGAGACGTGATCCTCCATCGTCCAGGTTCGGACGGTGGCCTCGGTCGCCTGCGCTTCCTCCTCGATGGCTTCGGCGATGTGCTGTCGCGGGCGATCGCGGATGATGCAGACACGGTCCAGAGGCCCGATGTTCAGGCAAGTACGAACGGCGTTTCGAGCCCCTGCAGCGAACTCCTGTCGCATTTCTCTCGAGAAGCCTAGTTGGGCGTGTGAGCGCCGAGGAACTCCGCCACACGGAGCAGAGTTTGGCCACGATGTTCATCCCCACCCCACGGGCTGAGGAGCACCGAATCGGGCGCCAGGGCCACGATCTCTTCCGCTACCGCACGGGGGTGGAAGTCGTCGCCCCCAGGCATCACCATGAGCGGAATCTGGCTGGAGCGGACGAAGTCTCGGTCGACGCTGAAGACAAAGTCACCGCCGAACATGCGGTTCCGGAAGGAAGTTTCGACCCTGTCGTCCACCTCCGGATGGGTGCTGCGCATCTCATCTGCCCACTCGTCGAACATCGCGTAGAACTTCGGCCGGTTCTCCGCAGTGAGGCCAATTGGATTCTGGAGCACCGCGGCGGTGACGCGATCTGAGGCCGCCTCGCATAGCCCAAGCGCGTACGAGCTGCCGATGCATCCACCCATCACGTGGAAGCGCTCTCCGCCGAGGTGGTCCATCAGGGCGAGCTGATCCTCCAGGTAGACCTGCCATCCGTCATCGGAGGTGATGGGCGCCACTGAGGCGCCGGCGTTGCGCTGATCCATCGCGATCACCCGCCAGCAGCAGCAAAGGGTGGCCGGAGCCACGGACCTCGTAGTTGATGGTGACCGATCCGCGCTTGAAGACAGGCATCGAAATCGTATTGAAGCAGTTCGGGAGCCGAGAAGGCCGGCGCGTTGCCGGCCCTCTCATCACTTGCGTGTTGCCGGTTAGGCGGCTATCTCAGCTTCGATGCTTGGCGCAGCGGCTGCCGGTGCTTGGCGGTGGCGGACGGCGACGAGGGCGATCACGAAACCGGCCAGGGCGATCAGGCCGGCGATCGCGAAGGCCGAGCCGAAGCCGGCGGTAAGGGCGCGGTTCACGGCTGCGTGGGTGAATGGGGTGGTCGCGAGCTGGTTTCTGGTCACCGTGGTGGCGATGGTGCCCATGATCGCGATTCCCAGCGAGCCCCCAAGCTGGCGACCGACATTGAGGAGCGCGGAGGCCAAACCCGATTCGTTCGACTGGATTCCAGAGATGGCGATGATGCCGGTGGAGACGAAAGCCATTCCGAGGCCAACCGCAAGAACTACAAGTGGGCCAAGAATGTCTGGGACATAGCTGGCGTGCGCCGTCACGGCAGATAGCCAGAACATCCCGATCGCAGCGAGCAGCGCCCCGGTCGTCATCGGAACGCGGGGGCCCAGGCGGCCGATCAGGCGCGATGTGAGGCCGGCGCCTACTACTATGCCGAGCGCCGTCGGGAGAAATGCGAATCCGGCTTGCAGCGGCGTGAAGTTGAGGACGTTCTGCAGGAACAGCGTGAGCAAGAACAGCATCCCCGACAGGGCCGCGCCGATCGCCAGGGACAGACCGTAGGCGCCGGAACGGTTGCGGTTCGCGAAGATGCGCAGCGGCATCAGTGGGTGCCGGCCGCGAACCTCGAGCGCCACGAATGTAGCGAGCAGGGCGATGGCGATGACAAGATCGGCGCGGGTGACGCTGTCGCTCCAGTCGTGTGTGGCCACGCGCGCGAGGCCGTAGACAAGAAGTGAAACGCCGGCGGTCACTGTGACGGCGCCGGGGAGGTCAAGGCGACCCGGCTTGCCCTCGCCCCGAATCAAGACTCGCGGAGCGGCAAAGGCCAATAGCAGCCCGATGGGGACGTTCACGAACATGATCCATCGCCACGACAGGTAGTTGGTGATGATGCCGCCCAGCAACAGACCGACGGCGCCGCCGCCGGCGGAAACCGCCGAGTAGACGCCGAGGGCGCGGTTGCGCTCGGCTCCCTGGGGAAACGTGGCCGCGAGCAGCGAGAGGGCGGTCGGGGCGAGGACGGCCGCGCCGACTCCCTGGGCTGCCCGGGCGGCGATCAGAAAGGCCGACGAGGTCGCAAGTCCGCCCGCCAGCGAGCCGGCGGTGAACATCAAAGCGCCGATGATGAACATGCGGCGCCGGCCGAACAAGTCGCCCGTGCGGCCGCCGAGGAGCAGCAGGCCTCCGAAAGCGATCGCGTACGCGTTGACGACCCACTCCAGGTCGGTGGCGGCGAAGTGAAGCTCGCGCTGGATCGACGGCAGCGCGACGTTGACGATCGCCACGTCGAGCACGACCATCAGCTGCGCGAGGGCGATCACGACGAGGGCGAGATTGAGGTTGCGAGGTGTCGATTTGGGAGCGATCGCGATATTGGGTGCCATCTGGTCCTTCTCCTTTTGCATTTGGTTGACGTGCGTCCCCTCCGGCTCGCTTTGCTCGCCACCTCCCCGCGGGGCGGGGAGGCCAGGCACGGCACGCAGACGCAGGTACTCGTTGATCCCGATCAGCCGGAACTGCAGCCGCTCGTAGCGCGGGAAGGCGGCCCTTGCGGTCGCGTAGTCGACGACCTCGGGCTCGACCACGCGGTAATGGCGGCCCAGGTAGGTGACCCGTCCCTCGCCCGCCGCCTTGATGTTTTGGTACCAGGCGGCGTTGTTGCTGAACGTGCGCGGGATGACAAAGCCATCGCCCAGCGGACGCATACCGATCGGCGTGGCGTAGTCACGGCCCGTGCGCCGGCCGCGGTGGTGCAGGATACCGACGACTGGCATCCAGCGGCGCCCCGCCGCGAACAGGACGAGCGGGTTGACGAAACGCGCCGCGAACCGGACTACCCGGCGCGCCCGCGGTCCCAGGTTGATTGTGTTGGTCGCATATGTGTTGCTCATGGACCTAGGACGGGAGAGGCGATGAGAATGTGACCTTGCGGGCCGATGTCACACTCCAGGCCCCTGTCCCGTCCTTATTCATGTGGCGACTTCAGTGATCGAGAGCAACGAGCAGTTCGCTGACGCGTGGACGAACCACCACCGTTTCCTGCTGGACGTGGCGTACCGGCTGCTCGGCAGCTACAGCGACGCTGAAGACATCGTCCAGGAGGGATTCTCGCGGCTCCTGCGCACGGACCTCGATCCGATCGAGGACCTCCGCGCCTGGCTCGTCGTGGTCGTCAGCCTGCTCTTCGCGGACGACGCCGCGATCGACCCAGCCGACGTGGTCACGATGGACGAGAGCGTGCGCTTTGCGCTGCTGGTCGTCCTCGAGCGGATGTCACCAGCCGAACGTGTCGTCTTCGTCCTGCACGACGTGTTCGACTTTCCGTTCGAGAAGATCGCTCCGATGGTTGGACGAACGGCGGCGGCGTGCCGCCAGCTCGCCAGCCGCGCCCGCAAACGTGTTCAGGAAGAGGCAGGATCGACACGGTTCGCGATCGATCCATCTGAGCAGCGGCGCGTCGTGGATGCTTTCATCGTGGCCTGCGCGAGCGGCGACATCCAGGCGCTGCTCCCGCTCCTGGATCCTTCGGTCATGGGCTGGGCCGATATGGGCGGGAGGTTGCCGGCGGTCAGCCAGCCGAACGTGGGCAGTGACATAGTCGGCTCGCGCCTGATGCGGTTTTTTGGAGCCGGGTCCGGCCTTGAGCTGGTAGCGAAGGTCATCAACGGTGAGCCGAGCGTCGTCGCATTGCTCGAGGACAGAGTGGTTTCCGTGCTCGCACTGAGCGTCACCGACCACTTGATTTCCAGGGTCTATGTCGTTTCGGATGAGCGCAAGCTGGCGCACGTCAAGCGGGTCCTCGAGCTGCAATCGAGCTAGCGGGATAGGAGCCGGTACGAGCCCACGACTGTGGCAGCCTGGGCGACGGGGAGATCGGCGCAGCGCTGAGGGAGCTCTCGCTGGAACTCGGCGAAGGCGGCGATGCCGCCCAGCGCGTTGGGCGTGTCGTCCGAGTCGGTCATGAAGATATGTATGAAAGAGACTCCGTCCTCCAGGCGAAGCGTCGCGTACCGGATGCCGCCAGGGTCTCGGGCGGCGAGCTCTTCGTACACCTTCTCGACCAGACGCTGATTCTCATCTGCGCTGTCGGGCTTCGTCTTGTAGCGAATCAAGCTCTTCATCTCATCTATCTCCTTGCACGACTGGGGACTAATATGTAATGCTAACATTACATGTTCAGGACGGACCATGGCCGATGTGGCGACTGAGATCGAGGCAGATGGCGGCCCCGTGTGGCTTGCCCTTTCCGATCCGACCCGCCGCCGGATCCTCGACCTCCTGCGCGAGAGGCCGCGGATCACCGGCGAAATCGCCTCCCAGTTCGAAATCTCGCGGATCGCGATCATGCGCCACCTTCAGGTCCTGGGCGGCGCCGGACTGGTCACGAGTCGCAAGCGAGGCCGTCAACGCTGGCATTACCTCAACTCGGTGCCGCTGCAGCGGATGTACGAGCGCTGGATCGACACATACGCCGCCAGCTGGGCGTCGGACCTTCTTCGGTTCGGCCGGCAGGTGGAAGCGCATTCAAAACACGTGAGCGCGAACCTCCCGGTGGTGGACGTGGCCCTCGATGTGTCTATCGCCGCGCCTCGGCCCGCCGTCTTCGCAGCCCTCACCGCGGATCCGGGCGGTTGGTGGGGACACCCCTTTCTTCGCTCGGACGCGACGGGCATCACACTGGCGCGGCAGCTCGGGGGCCTACTCGTCGAGACCTGGGAGAACGGCGGCGCGGTGCTGGCGACGGTCACGGGCTGGACAGACGACCGATACCTGCAGATGGCCGGGCCGTTCCACCTGGGCGTTGCGCTCGGCATCGCCACTTTCGAGCTGAGCGACGGCGGCGACGGTACGAATCTCCAGTTTTCCTTTCGCGCCATCGGCGCCATCGACCCTCAAGTGGTGGCGCAGTTCTCGGCTGGCTGGACCGAGCTGGTCGGCCGGCGACTCAAGACCCTTGCTGAGACGGGCACGAGGCTGGGAATCGCGCCCGATCCACCGAAGTAGGAGGAAGCCGATGATCGAGCAGGTATACGAAGACCGATGGGGCGAGATTTTCGATCGGCCGTCAATAGACGTGATCGAAGTTCGCTGGTTCGACACCACGGCCGATATGACCGCGCCTGAGTTTCAGGCCTGGCTGTCGAAGTTCGCCGAGTGTGTCGAGAGGAGCGGGCGGAGCCGAGTCTTGATCGACAGCACGACCTTTCGGATGAGCCCGGCCCTGATGGACGGGCCGTGGCGCGACGCCAACATCATTCCCCGATACAACGATGCCGGAGTGACTAAGTTCGCTTTCCACATGCCGGACGGGATGCCCATGATCGGCGAGCCCCCGACCCGGGAGGCGCCTGGACGGTTTCCGACCGGTTACTTCGGCCGCCGCCAGGACGCCCTTGAGTGGCTTGCGAGCTGACTGATCAGCCCTATCCGATCTGCGCCCCGGACGGCGACACGACGTACCAGGGTGCGCCGAAGGCGTTGACTCCCTGACCGGTTGAATCGCCTGCCGCCTTGTCGGAGACGAACCGGTAGAGCGGGTGGCCGGCGTACGTGACCTGAGCGCTTCCATCCGCCCTCGTGATCGTGCCCAGCAATGAGGCGTTTACGCCGGGTCCGGCTTGCGGCGCGCCCTTGGTGAGGACAGGTGGCCAGTACTGCACGCAGCTGGCGCTGTTGCATGCCGACGTGGCGCTGCTGTCCGCCAGGAAGAGGTAGACGGTCAGCCCATTGGATTCAACCAGGACCTGGCCCAGTCTCGTGTTTCCGACATTGATTGCCGTGCCCGAAGCGGCCGGTGGGGCAGGCTGGGCGCTCGGCACCACGACCGGGGCCACGCTTGGGGCGGCGCTTGGCGCCGGCCCGGCACCATAAGGTCCGGCCGGCGAAGTCGTGGTCGAGCACGCCGCCGCGATGAATGCGGCAGCCATCAGGCTGCCGGTGAGGACGAGTCTTGAATTCATGTGTGATTCTCCTTTCGAAAGCAACTACGAATCCAGTTACAAGGCAAGACGCCCACGACCGCCAGCCGTGAGTCGGTAACGGCGTCGCGTATGTGCATTACATGAGCGTCGTTCAGCGCGTATCCCACGTCGGGGGTGCCGGTATCGTGGCGACGTGAGCTCTCGAGCCACAGGCCACGAGCGGATCGGCATGATGGGGCCGCTGGCGCTCGCCTACGAGCGCTCCGTCCTGGAGAGCCCCAAGGACGGAGGGTTGTTCGGACCCCGCAGCATGGTCTGGCGCGTGCATCGCGACCGCAGCTTTCCGCTCGCGGCGATCCGCTCGCTGATGGTCCAGGCGCTTCATCCACTGGCCATGGCCGGCGTGGCTCAACACAGCAACTGGCAGCGCGATCCTTTCGGCCGCCTCGCCGCTACCGCAGGTTACGTTCTGACGGTCACATATGGCGACACTGACGCCGCCGACAGCGCCGCTGCCCGCGTACGCGCGGTTCACACCCACGTGCGAGGGACGGATGACGTGACAGGTCTTGCTTACCGTGCCGAAGACCCAGACCTTCTGTTGTGGGTGCACGCCGGGATGGTGGATTCGATCGTCAACATCGTTCAGCGCTACGGCCGCTCGCTCGACGCGGCTGATGCCGACCGCTATGTGGCCGAGATGGCGCGCTTCGCGGAGATCATCGGGGTTCCCGCGGTGCAAGTTCCCACGAGCGTGGCGGCGCTGACTGATTACCTGGAGTCGGTCGAGCTGCGCCGGCTGACGCCCGCGGCCTCAGAGGCGATCGCCATCGTCCTCGATCCCCCGGGCCTGGACGCCGCGACGCGAGAGCTATGGCACGACCTTGGGCAGGTGGCCGTCGGCACCCTGCCCGCCTGGGCGCGCTCGATGTACGGCTTCGACGAACCCGCTCCCGAGATGATGGAGCGTGAACCGGTCCGCCAGCTCATCGGCGCCCTTGACTTCGCATTCGAGTCCTTCCCTGGCGTGTTGGAGGCGCGAGAACGGATCGAGCTTCGGATGCGGGCATGAGCAGCGAACGGCGCCGCGGCCCGATGCTGCAGTCCAGATTCGGTCGGGGTGCGGCGCTCGCAAAACTCGCGCTGCGCATAGGCGGCCGGTATGCGGCGCGGTCGCCGCATTTGATCTTCGCCTCGGTGGACCGGCGCGCCGAGCTTCGCCACGAGCTGGCCCTGCGTACGGCCGACGACGTCGCTGAAGAGCTCGGCTCCATGAAAGGCGCCCTCATGAAGCTGGGCCAGATGGCGAGCTACATCGACGAGGACATGCCCGAGTCATTTCGCACCGCCATGGCGCGACTGCAGCACAACGCTCCGCCCATGACTCCGGAGCTGGCCAGCTCCGTGATCGAGGAGGAGCTCGGCGATGCCCCCGAGCGAGTGTTCGCCAAATGGGATCCGGTGCCGTTCGCGGCGGCTTCCATCGGGCAGGTGCATCGGGCGATCACGCATGAGGGCAAGGCGGTCGCGGTCAAAGTGCAGTACCCGGGCATTGCCCGCACGATCAGCTCGGACGTACGGAACGTCGCCTTGCTGCGGAGGGTCGCCGCTGCCGCCTTCCCCGGCCTGGACACCCGCTCGCTCATCGATGAGCTGGGCGAACGTCTGCGCGAAGAGATCGACTATCGGCTGGAAGCCGAGAACCAGGAGCTTTTCGCCCGGTATTACGAGGGCCACCCGGTCATCCACGTTCCGCACGTGGTCAGCGAGCTGAGCACGGCGCGCGTGCTGTCCAGCGAACTGGTCGGCGGAGCCGGCTTCGACGAGGTGCTGAGCTGGAACCAGCGCGAGCGAGACATGGCGGCCGAAACGATCCATCGCTTCGTCTCCCGCAGCCTGTACCGCATTCACGCATTCAATGGGGACCCGCATCCGGGCAACTACCTGTTTCACGGGCGGGGCAGGGTCACGTTTCTCGATTACGGTCTGACCAAGCGGTTCAGCGCCGAGGATCTCGCTCCGCTCGTCGAAGCGCTTCGTTCTCTTGTCATCGACGCAGACGGCAATCGCTTCCGCGCAGCGCTCGAGCGCGCCGGCTTCCTCCGGCCGGGCGCGCCGGT
>WNFG01006194.1_pt1 | contig 16732 bp, 14 predicted proteins | sample 5400431 | NCBI WGS metagenome assembly WNFG01 (sample SAMN13153346, study PRJNA577476) | soil metagenome | isolation source: 120 cm saprolite under Douglas fir tree site 2 hole 3 replicate 2 | place: USA:California | collected 2015-04-18 | reverse complement strand
AGGGAGGGGGGTGGCAAATCGGCGGTCGGAGGCGAGGTGCAGTGAAGTGATGCCCTGCCCCCGTACAATGCCTCGCCACGCCCCACAAATGACCGCCCACCCCCTTCCCTCGCCATCATCGAACCTGCCCCGCTGGTAGAACAAGGGCGAACGTTCAGTGTCAAAGTCCACCCGAACTTTGACAAATCGGGCAAAAAAGTCCCGACATTTCAATGCGGAAATCTCAGTACCATAGTCGTGCTCGGACTGTGGCAACCCTTGCGGAACGGACTCGCGCGCCGGCGTGGCGAGCCGGGCGCACCACGGCTGATGGATAAGGGACCTGCTATCGTCGCCCGGCCGCGGCCATTGCGAGGGAGCGCGCGTTTGTCGACCAGTGTTCCCGAACCGAAGAGGAGAGACATGTCCTATCAGGAGATCCGCTACGAGACCGGCGCGCGCATCGCGACGATCACGCTCGATCGCCCGGACCGGCTCAACGCCTGGACGCCGAACATGGGCGGGGAAGTCCGCGACGCGATGCGCCGGGCAGCCGACGACGATGCGGTGCGGGTGATCGTGCTCACCGGCGCGGGCCGCGGTTTTTGCGCCGGCGCGGACATGGCGACGCTCTCGAGGCTCACGGAAGCCCGCGGCTCGAGCGCGACGTCCTTCGCTTCGCGGCGCCCGAGGCGCAGTTCACCACCGCGTTCTCCCGCCGCGGCCTGATCGCCGAGCACGGCATCAGCTGGACCTTGCCCAATCTGGTCGGCCTCTCCGCGGCGCTCGATCTGCTGTTATCGGCGCGGCGCGTCGGCGCCGAGGAGGCGCTGCGCTTGCGGCTCGTCGACCGCGTCACCCCGCCGGGCGAGCTGATGGACCAGGTTCGCGCCTATGCCTCGAAGCTCGCCGAGGCGGTCTCGCCGCGCTCGATGCGCGTGATGAAACGCCAGCTGTGGGAAGCCCGCTTCCAGAGCTTGGCGGAAGCGATCGACACCGCCGACCGGGCGATGGCGGCAAGCTTTGCCAGCGAGGATTTCCGCGAAGGCGTCGCCCATTATGTCGAGAAGCGCAAGCCGGCATTCACGGGACGTTGAGGAAGGCGGCGCTGATCGAGGACCTGCTCGACCGCGGCGTTCTCGCCGACGGCCGGCGCGTCTCCAAACAGCCCGGGCGCTGCTGCGTCACGGGTTGCGAGGTGCCGCCGCTGCCAAACGCCGCCGAATAGTCCGGCCATTGCGGCAAAGCCGGAGGCCGGACGATCGCTCGTCCGGCCTCCCTTATCGGTCACACGATTACGGGTGTTTGCGGGGCGGAGCGCCGCCGCCCCCACCCCCGCCGCCAGCCTTGGGACCAGCGCCGCCAGCGCCACCGGCCTTCGGGCCAGCGCCGCCACCGCCGCCGCCCCCTGCGCCCACGCTCCGGAAGCTGGTGGCTCCGCCGCCGCCCCCGCTACCGCCCTTGGGGCCGCCACTTTTGAAGCCGCCACCGCCGCCGCCGCCGCCGCCGGAACTGGTAAAGGTCTTGCCGCCCTTGGGGCCACTTCCGCCGCCGCCGCTGGGCTTATGGCTGGTGCCACCACCGCCGCCGCTGCTGGAGAGAGTCTTGGTGCCTCCCTTGGGACCGCTCCCGCCGGGCTTGTGGCCGGTGCCGCCCCCGCCGCTGGTGCTGGACAGCGTCTTGGTCCCTCCCTTGGGACCGCTCCCGCCGGGCTTGTGGCCGGGGCCGCCCCCGCCGCTGGTGCTGGAGAGAGTCTTCGTGCCTCCCTTGGGGCCGCCGGGGCCGCCGAGCTTGGGACCGCCGCTCTTCGGCCCGCCACCCAGCGTGCTCGCCTTGCCGTACTTCTGCTGGAGGCCCGTGTGCTTGTAGGGCACGCCGGCATGATGTTGGGGATCGTGCTGCCACTTCGTGATCGCCGCGGCACTCACGAGATGCGTGTGATTGAATTTGTTGAACTGTACGACATTGATCTGCACGTAGCCGAAGCCCCAGTTGTACTGGCACCACAGGGCCGGCCCGACGTAGTACGCCGGCCAGAAGCCCCACACCGGCCCGACCGTCCACCATGGCGGATACCAGAAGAACGGCACGAAGGCGGGCGGCCAATAGCCGACGCCGAAGATGACCACAGGATCGTAGACCGGCACGTAGATGACTTCCGGCTCGAATGGCTCGATCGCGATGTACTCGGGCACCACCACGACCTCGCCGGCGGACGGCGGCGGCGCCGCCACCCGCCTCACGCGCTGCTCCTTGGTGGTTTTGAGGTTGCCGGTGGATTCCGCCTTGGCACGCAGCGCCTGGACCGCCTTGGTGATGTCGTCCGGCTGCGCCAGGAACGCTTCCCCGAGCTGCTGGGTCCAATCCAGCTTGTCGTTCATCATCGCCAGCACCTGGGGAACCGCCGTCAATCCCTTGACGCTCGGATCCCAGGGTTGCTGCTGCATGGCATCTTCGAGGTCCTTGCCCTTGAGGTCTGGATTGTCCTTGGACCACCGCGCGGCCATGACCAGTTCCAGGGGATAGGTCGAGGCCGTCAGAATCTGGGCCAGTAGCGGGTCGGGGTAGAGCGCGACCGGCGCGACCAGCTGCTGCAGCTGCTGGCCGCTGAGAGTCTGCGATGGCTGCTGGTCCTGGGCCGACGCAGGCGATGCGGCGCTCCACAACGCCACCAGCGCGGCCCCGGCAGCCACAATCGCGCGGAACTTGTTCAGGCAATTCGACCAAGCTGACATGATGAATCCCCTCCCGGACGCGGCTTGCGCCGACCAATTGCCGTGCGGCATCCCGATCGGAGCCGGCTGCCATTACCTTAGCGGACATTTCGGATCGGTGCACGGAAAATGAGGTGGCAGAAAAGGAGACAACAGAGACGCAGCATTGCTTGTGCGCCGCTTGCCCGCTGGGTTTTCGTCGTTAGAGAAAAGGAGACAACAGAGACGCAGCATTGCTTGTGCGCCGCTTGCCCGCTGGGTTTTCGTCGTTAGTTCTTCATGATCTACGCCCGCTGTGGTCCATCATCCGTCGTCTGTTCTTGCGCGATGCCCGCTTATTTTACCGTCGGCCATTCCACGCGCTCGGTTTCCGAGTTCATCGCACTGTTGCAAAGCGCCGGCGTGAAGCTGCTGGCGGACGTGCGGTCGATCCCGCGCTCCCTGACCAATCCGCAATTCAACATCGAGGCATTGCCGCCCGAGCTTGCGGCGAACGGCATCGCCGATTCGCCCAACGAGTTTTGGGAGCACGCGAGCTTTCGCAATTACGCCGATTATGCCGGGACGCCAGCGTTCCGCGCCGGGCTGGAGCGGCTGCGAAGGCTCGGACAGCAGCGGTGCACCGCGATCATGTGCGCCGAAGCCGTGTGGTGGCGCTGTCATCGGCGCATCGTTGCCGATTATCTGATTGCCGCGGGCGATACCGTGTTCCACATTCTCGCAGCCGGAAAGATCGAGCCGGCGAAATTGACGCCCGCCGCCCGAAGGACCCCCGAGGGCATATTGGTCTATCCGAGATAGGCCCCGCGCCGCCCTACTCCCCGCCGGCGAGCCGCGTCGCGAAATACGCGATCGTCTTCGAATAGACCTGCGACTTGTTCCATTGCAGCAGCACTTCGAAATTGGCGGACCCCGGCGTCCAGGGCTGACCGCGCCGCCAGCCGTAGCCCTTGAGATAATTCGCCGTCGAGGCGAGTGCGTCCGCAGCGCTGTGGATCAGGTCGCGGCGGCCGTTGCCGTCGTAATCCACCGCGTATTTGAGATAGGAGGACGGCAGGAACTGGGTGTGCCCGATCTCGCCGGCCCAGGCGCCGCGCATCTCGGGGGCCGTCATGTCGCCGCGCTCGACGATGCGCAGCGCGTCCAGCAATTCGCCCTGGAACAGTTCGGAGCGGCGGCAGTCGTAGGCGAGCGTCGCCAGCGACCGGATGGTCGGGAACCGCCCCTGGTTGACGCCGAAATCGGTCTCGAGCCCCCAGATCGCGACCAGGACCGGTCCCGGCACGCCGAACCGCTGCTCGATGCCGCCGAACAGCGCCGCCTGCCGGCTCAGCAGGCTCGCGCCCTTCTGCAGCCGATCCGCCGAAACCATGCGCCCGGCGAACTGCTCGAAGCTCTGCCGGAACACGCCTTGCGCATGGTCGCGCGAGACGATGCCGGGATCGAAGCTCACGCCGCTGAGCGCCGAAGCGATGGTGCGTTGCGAGATTCCCCGTGCGGCGGCCTCGCGCTTGAAACTCTCGAGCCAGCTCTCGAAGCTGCCCGAGCCGCACGGCACGGCGAATGCCGGGAAGGCAAACGCCAGGACGACCACGAAGCAGGCCACGGGCGAAAGACGACGAAAGACGGTTTTGGCGGCGATCCATGCACCGCCATCCATCGCCGGCCGCTTCCCTCGCCCGCCGTCTGTCATTGGTCGTCCTTGTCCGCGGTTCGCTCGCCTTGACGCCCGGACCTCCTTGGTCTGCTATGATGCATCAACATGCGGCCGGGCTCCACCATGATCACGGTTCCGGAATTGGCGGCGGAGGCGCTGGGCTCGTTCCTCAGCTCCGACATGCAACAGCGGTTCGGCTCCTCCAACGCGCGGCTGACCGAGCTGGTCCCCTACGTTGCCCGGCTCGCGCTCGAATGCATCGGCAACAGCGACGCGCTTTACCACAACGTCGAGCACACCATGCTGGTGACGCTGGCCGGACGCGACATCCTGCGCGGCCGGGCCCTGCTGGCCCCGACCAAGGCCACCGATTACGCGCACCTCATCGTCGCCTGCCTGCTCCACGACATCGGCTACGTGCGCGGCATTCTCAAGGACGACCACGCCGAGGGCTACGTCGTCGATGCGGCGGGCGGCAGGGTGAAGCTGCCGCGAGGCGCTTCCGACGCCGCGCTGCTGACGCACCACGTGGATCGCTCGATTCTGTTCGTGCTCGATCGCATCGAGCCAATCGAGCTTCTGGACGCCAAACGCATCGCGCGGGCGGTCGAGTGCACGCGCTTCCCGGTCTCCATTCCGCCCGAGCACGAGGAGATCGAAGAGGAGGGCGCGCTGCTGCGCGCCGCCGATCTCATCGGCCAGCTCGGCGATCCGCACTATCTGCGCAAGGCCAACGCGCTCTACTACGAGTTCGAGGAGGCCGGCCTGAACCGCCAGCTCGGCTACGGCTCGCCCGCGGACCTCGTCGATCGCTATCCGCAATTCTACTGGAACAGCGTTTCGCCGCGGATCGAGACCGCCATCCGTTATCTCAATGTGACCGCGAGCGGACGGCAGTGGATCGCCAACCTCTACAGCAACGTGTTTCGGGCCGAGCGCGACGTCAGCCCGTCGGGGCTGCACCACTGACGCCAGACGACAAATAGAGAGCCGAATTGCCCCATCTGCGGTCTATCGTCCGGCGTCCGCCGTCTGAATAGCAGGTGCCCGCGCCCCATGAGATTCATCAATCCCAATCCGTTCACCACGCGTCCCGAGATCGACGGCACCTTCGGCGTCGTCGCCTCGACGCACTGGATCGCCACCGCCGTGGGCATGGCGATCCTGGAGAAAGGCGGCAACGCCTTCGATGCGGCGGTCGCCACCGCGTTCACCTTGCAGGTGGTCGAGCCGCATCTCAACGGTCCGGGCGGCGACGTGCCCTTGATCCTCCATGACGCCCGCCGCGGCCGGACCGAAGTGATCTGCGGCCAGGGCCCCGCCCCCGCCGGCGCGACCATTGCGCATTTCCGCGCGCTGGGCCTCGACATGGTGCCCGGCAGCGGCCTGCTCGCCGCCTGCGTGCCCGGCATGTTCGAGACGTGGATGCTGCTGCTGCGCGATTACGGCACGCTGCGGCTTGCCGACGTGCTCGCTCCGGCGATCGCATACGCCGGCGAAGGCTATCCTTTGGTCGAGCGCGCCAGCGCCACCATCGCCGCCGTCGAAAAGCTGTTTCGCGAGCATTGGCCGACATCCGCGGCCGTGTATCTTCCGGACGGGAGCGTGCCCGAACCCGGAACGCTGTTCGCCAATCCGACGCTGGCGCAGACCTATCGGCGCATCCTGCGCGAAGCCGAGAGCGCCGGCGCCGGGCGCGAGGCGCAGATCGAGCGGGCGCGCAAGACCTGGTCGCAAGGGTTTGTCGCCGCGGCGATCGACAGCTTCTGCCGCGCGCCGGCGATGGACACCAGCGGAACGCCGCACGCCGGCGTGCTCACCGGCGAGGACATGGCGCGGTTCAGGGCCCGCGTCGAGCCGCCGCTCATGTTCGCGTACGGCCGCTACACGGTCTGCAAGGCCGGGCCCTGGAGCCAGGGTCCGGTGATGCTGCAGCAGCTCGCGATCCTCCTAGGCTTCGAGCTCGACGGGATCGATCCGACCGGACCCGATTTCATCCATCTCCAGGTCGAGGCCGCCAAGCTCGCCTACGCGGACCGCGAGAGTTTCTACGGCGATCCGGACTTCGTCGAGGTGCCGATGGCGACGCTGCTCTCGGCGGCCTACAACGCCGGGCGGCGCAAGCTCATCGGGGAGACGGCGTCGCTGGAGCTGAGACCCGGCTCGGTCGAAGGCTTCGGCGCCGTGGTCGAGCTGCGCCGCGACACAGGCGAGCGCGCCTCGGTCAGCGCGCTCGGCGCCGGCGAGCCGACCGTCGGGCGGCTCGGCCAGGTACGCGGCGACACCGTGCATTTCGACATCGTCGATCGCGGCGGCAACATGGTCTCGGCGACGCCGTCCGGCGGCTGGCTGCAGTCCTCCCCGGTCGTTCCACAACTCGGATTCTGTCTCGGCACGCGCGCGCAGATGTTCTGGCTCGAGGAGAGCCACCCCGCCGCGCTCGCGCCTGGCAAACGCCCGCGCACCACGCTCTCGCCGACGCTGGCGCTGCGCGACGGCGAACCCTACCTCGCCTGGGGCTCGCCGGGCGGCGATCAGCAGGACCAGTGGACGACCCAGTTCTTCCTGCGCCACGTCCATGCCGGCATGAACCTGCAGGAGGCGATCGACGCGCCGGCGTGGCACTCCGAGCATTTCCCGAGCTCGTTCTGGCCGCGCACGGCGCGGCCGGGCGTGCTCGTCGTCGAGGGGCGCGTGCCGAACGCGACGATCCGCGAGCTCGAGCGCCGCGGCCACATCGTCGAGGTCGCGCCGGACTGGTCCGAAGGCCGGCTCACCGCCGCCTCGCGCGAGGGCCGGCGGCGGCGCGCCGCCGCCAATCCGCGCGGCATGCAGGGCTACGCGGCAGGGCGGTGATCCGTAGTCAGTGATCAGAGCCAGGAACCGAAACAAAGGATGAGCGCTTGATCCCCGGGCAGTCGCTACAAGTTTGCCATCAGACCTATGAGTTCCGACCACCGAACCCTGTCATGGCTAGACCACTCGTCGTTTCCATTCCGCATCAGCTCGGCAAGGAGGAAGCCGCTCGCCGGCTGAAATCCGGGTTCGGCCGCGCGCGGTCGACCTTCGGAGAAAAACTCGCCGTGATCGACGAGACCTGGTCCGGCGACCATCTCGACTTTCGCGCCGGCGTATTGGGCCAGACCACCACCGGCACGATCGACGTTGCGGAGGATCACGTGCGCGTCGAAGTGCAATTGCCCTGGCTGCTCGGTTTGCTGGCCGAACGGGTGAAGCCGTTCATCGAACGCCAGGGTCACCTGATGCTGGAGAAGAAATAGGCGGCATGATCCAGGGCTCATGACCCGGCTCTGGGTCGCTGATTTCTGATGTCCCGATTTCCGCCCTGGACTCACGGCATCGGGATTTCGTTCACCTTCTTGGGCACATGATAGCCGCGCTCGACCGCGGGCCTGCGCGCGATCGCGACGTACCAGCGCTTCACGTTGGGATATTGGTCGAGATCGATGGTCTGCCATTCGTAGCGCGAGATCCACGGCCAGATCGCGATGTCGGCGATCGAATATTCGTCCGCCACGAACTCGCGGTCCGCGAGCCGGCGGTCCAGCACGCCGTAGAGCCGGTGCGCCTCCTTGAGGTAACGCTCTTCGGCGTAGGGCGCCTTGCCCTTGTTGTATTTGACGAAGTGATGGACCTGGCCGAGCATGGGCCCGATCCCGCCCATCTGCCACATCAGCCATTCGATGACGCGGTAGCGCGGGTGCAGATCCCTGGGCATCAGCTTCCCGGTCTGCTCCGCGAAATACATGAGGATGGCGCCGGATTCCATCAGATGGAAACCGCTGTCGCGATCGACGATGGCGGGGATGCGGTTGTTCGGGCTGATCTTCAAGAAATCCGGCTGGAACTGCTCGCCCTTGGAAATGTCGATGGCATGCGGCGTGTAGGGGAGCCCCAGCTCCTCGAACAGAATGGAAACCTTGCGGCCGTTGGGCGTCGTCCAGGTGTAAAGATCGATCATGGTCAATCCCTTGCAGATCATCGACTGGGCAAACGGGGATTACGGGCTTTGCGGCGGATTGTCGAGCTTGCATGGCGACAGACAATCGCGGTCGCCCGATCTCAACCGGCTCGCCTCACCACGCGAGCTCCAGAATTTCGCGCACGTCCTCGGGGCCGCGGATTTGGCGCGGGTTCGTGGCGATCGCCCGATCGTGCATGCTGTTCTGCGCGATCAGATCGAGCTGCTCGCGAGTCACGCCGACCTCGCGCAGCGTCGCCGGCAAATCGAGCTTGCGAACCAGATCCGCGACGAGATCGCCGGCATCGGCCTGCGGTTGTCCCAATGCCGCGCTCACCAGCGCCTGGCGATCGGCGTTCACGGCTTTGTTCCAGCGCAGCACGTGCGGCAGCATCACGCACGAGGTGAACCCATGCGGCACGCCGGCGGTGCCGCCGAGCACGTGGCCGATGCCGTGGCTTGCCGCCATCGGCGCCCCCGACTGGATGCCGATCAGCGAGAGCCAGACGCCCAGCATGCTCTCGAGCCGGGCCTCGAGATCCGCCGGGTCCCGTTTGGTGCGGATGAGCCCTTGCGGCAGGAGGCGCAGCGCATGCGCCGAGGTCGCCTCGAACAGCGGCTGCGGATGGACCGAGCACAGCGTTTCGACCGCATGGTCGACCGCGCGGATCCCGGTCGAGAGCCACAGCCGCATCGGCGTGTGCGGCGTGATCCGCGGATCGAGAATGACGGCCTGCGGGATCATCTCGGGATGAAAGAAACCCTCCTTGAGCCGCTTCACGACATCGGTGCACCCGGCGATCGGGGTGAACTCGCCCCCGGAAAGCGTGGTCGGGACCGCGACCGTGCGCACCGGAAGGGTTCGGATCTTTTCCAGTGTCGGCTCGCCGGGCCGCAGCGCATCGAGCGCCTGCGGCTCCTTGGCGTCCGCGGCGAGGCATAGGAGGACCATTTTTCCGGCATCCGTGACCGAGCCGCCGCCGATCGTGACGATCAAGTCCGCGCCGGCCTCGCGGGCCTTGGCGGCGGCGTCGATCACGTCGTCGCGCGGCGTATGCGCGCGGATGCCGGTGGTGAAACCCGCGAGCCGCTCGCCGAGTGCCTCGTGCATCGCCGCGGCGACCGGGACGGTTGCGGCCAGCGTGCTGCCCGCGATCGCGAATACGCGGCTTGCGCCGAGCCGCTCGACCTCCTCGGCCAGAACCTGTTCCCAAGGCCGGCCGAAGGCGACGCGATCCATCCGTGGATACCGATAGACGCCGGGCTCGATCATGGTTCGTCCATTCGCTTTGCCGCATTTGCGGCTTCGAGCAGAGCGAAACGGCCGGCGGTTCGGCGGTCGCCGACGGAAATCGGCCGCGCGCCGATCGTGCTGCAGCACGGCATTATGACCATAAATGCTCGATTTGAAACCGTTGTAGGTCGCCCCCGGCCCGATCCGCCGATGCAAGGAACACCGCGGGCATCCGGGACGTTTTTGCCCTGTGAGAATTTCGATCGCGCAAGATCGGGAGAACATCATGCTGAAACGATCCCTGATGATGAGCGCTGCCGCCTTTCTGTTGCTGGCGCCGGCGCTCGCACAAACTCCGACGCCACCGGCGCCCAGCGCGCAGGCTCCGGCAGCGGCGCCAAGTGCCACCATCACCGCGCCCGAGAGCGCCAAGCCCGGCTTCATTGCCGAGCAGGGCAAGGATCAATGGCTGGCCTCGAGGAACCTCATCGGCGCCAAGGTCGGCGGTCCCGACAACGCCACGGTCGGAAGCATCAACGACCTGCTGATGGAGAAGAACGGCAACGTCCTCGCCGCCGTGATCGGGGTCGGCGGCTTTTTGGGCATCGGCTCCAAGAACGTCGCTGTCCCGTTCAAATCCCTGGAGCTGAGCCGCGACACCGACGGCAACGACAAGATCGCGATGCGCTTCACGAAGGACGAGCTCCAGCAGGCGCCCGATTTCAAGCCGCTGATGCCGCCGCCGCCGAGGCCTCCGGTGGCCGGCGGGCCGGGCGCGGTGCCGCGGCCGGGCGGCGCCATGACGCCGGGACCCAAGACGCAGTAGAGAAACCCAGGTCCCGCCCAATCTGCATCGCGCCAGGCCTCCGAGCCTGGCGCGACGCCGTTTGGCTCAGCGCGGCAATTCAGCGTACCAGCACGATGAAGTCCGTATCGCTGTCGGTCTCGTCGCTCAATGGCTGGTCGGAGATGACCAGCGAGGATTTGGGCGACAGCAATTCGGCAATGCGATCGGCCGCCTCCGGCGGGATTTCGATGCGGTCGAGCGCCGCGCTCGCCCGCTCGACCGACCGCGACGGGGATGGCGGTGGCGGCGCGGAGAGTTTTGATCGCTTGGTCTCGCGCTCCGGACGCCGGCTCTGCCCGGGCTCGATCCGAACGCGCTCGCTCCTGTTCGAGGCTTCGTCCGGAAACGACACCACGGTCCAGCGCATCGCACCCGAATTTCCCTTGAACTCGATCGCCGTGAAGACGTGGGTGCCGAGCGGCCGTTCGGGATTGCGAATCGTCACCGCGGACTCGAACAGCGGCGCGTAGCCCTGGCGGACGAACAGCTTTTCCTGTTTGCGGCTGATGAAGATCGAGATCGGCTCGACCTTGGGCGTCGGCGGGTTCGGCTCGACTTTCGGCCCGCCCTCGGTGCCGGAAGGCTGCGCCGCCGTCGCGGGCGGGGACGGCGGGCTCGCGTCGGCGGCTATGCCGGCCACCTTCACCGGCTTGATGAAGTCGTCGGCTGCCGGAACCGCGGTCGTCTGCGCGGTTTTGAGCACCTCGCCCGGCGTGCCGAGCGACACCGGCAGATCGGGTTTGCGCTTTTGCCCGAACAGCTGCGGATGCGAGATCTCGATCGGTCTCACGTCCTCGCGGGCGATGATCACCCGATTGCCGAGCTTGCTGAGCTGCCACAGGTGAATGGCGAAATCCTCGGTCAGCCGGATGCAGCCGTGCGAAGCCGGGTAGCCCGGCAGAACGCCGGCATGCAGCGCCACGCCCGACCACGTGATCCGCTGCATGTACGGCATCGGCGCGGCGCTGTAGAGGTTCGAGCGATGCCATCGCTGCTTCTGGATGACGGTGAACACGCCCATCGGGGTCGGGTGGCCAGGAACCCCGGTCGAGACCGCCGAGCGCGCCGCGAGCACGTCGCCGCTGTAGACCGAGATTTTCTGGTCGGCGATGGAGATGATGATCTGCAGTGGGCCCTTCGGCGCCGGCGTCGGCTCTTGACGATGTTTCTCGCCCACCGGCGCGCTCTTGCCCCGGTACAGGTGCGGGCGCGCCGCATCGGCCCGATCCCACGGCCACGCCAACACCACCAAGGTCACGCTCGACGCCAGCATGACGCGCGCAGCCAGAACCGCGGCGGGATGCTTCGCGGCGATGCCTGCGCTCGGCTGAATTGCCATAGGCCTGGCCAAATTGGTCCCCGGATCGCTCGCTTCGAACTCGACCTGCGACGACTTTGTTCCACGCAAATGTTAATTCCTAACAAAAAACGCCGACATTGCAGTTGAAAATCGCGCGCTTGGCCGGCCAACGCCGGGAATCACGCAAAGATTAGTCCCTCGCTATTCGGTTTGATTAAAGATTTGAAGACGGACGGGGCGCTGAATGGGGCGCCCGAAGCAAGCGACCGTTCGAGACACCCGGGCCGGCGCCGATGCAAAAGCGCCCGCGGACCACGGTATGGGGTAATTCGCGGCGCACCGATTTCCGTGATCTGTGGCGCAAATATCACAACCTCGGAGGACGCACGGCGCTAAGATCGATGTTGCCAGTTCGAGATCGCTTCGGGTCTCGTGGCAATGAATGGCATTTTCCTCCCGGTGCTCATGGGCCTCAGGATATTTCTGGGGCCCTCTTTTTTGGCGGTCGGATGTTGACTCCTGCGTTCGACGCACACCGGCATCGCTTCGCCAACGAACGGCTCCGCACGCCCCGCTGAAAAATTTCCTCAACCCGATCGCGGCGGCCGGGGCCACGGTCGTTGCGCCGGCCGCATACGTTCATAAGCGCGCGCGAGCGCCAGCACGCCGAGATCGTCGAAGCGTTTACCCGCGATCTGCAGGCCGATCGGCAGCCCGCTCGCAGCATAGCCGCAGTTGATCGAAGCCGCGGGCTGCTCCGACATGTTGAACGGGACCGTGAAGGCGATGTGCTCGAACGGCCGCGCCGGGTCGTTGGTCGGGCACGGCAGCTCGGCCGCAAACGCCGGGATCGGCGCGGTGGGGCACAGCACGTAATCGTAGGCCTGGCAGGCCGCGTGGGCGGCCTGGCGCATGACGAACACCTGGCTGAAGCATCGGAACAGCTCGAGGCCCGAGAGGTTCGCGGCGGCGCTCGCCCAATCGAGAATGAAGGGCAGCACCTCGGCCCGGCGCGCCGCCTCGAGCGCCGAGAGATCCGCCCACGCCCGCATGCGCCAAAAATAATCGACGCCGTCGAGCATGCTCCGACTGAGGAACGGCTGCATCGGCTCGATGATCGCGCCCGCCGCCGCGAACGCGTGGGCTGCAGCCTCGACCGCCGCGCGCACCTGCGGCTCGACCGGAAGGCCGCAGCCGACGTCCAACAGCAGTCCGAGCCTGAGCCCCGTCAGGTCGCGCTCGAGCGCGAGCCAATCGCAGCTTTGGTAGGGCAGGCTCATGTGGTCGCGGCCATCCGGTCGCGACAGCACGCTCATCAGCAATGCCGCATCGGCCACGCTGCCTCGGCTTGAGCCCGAACACGCCGCACCAGCCGGCCGGCAGCCGGATCGAGCCGCCGATGTCGGTGCCGATGTGCAGCGGGCCGTACCCGGCCGCCAGCCCGGCCGCGGCGCCGGCGCTGGAGCCGCCCGGGTTCTTGGAAAAATCCCACGGATTGCGCGTGAGCGGATGGAAGCTCGACAGACCCGAGGACAACATGCCGTAGTCCGGCATCGTCGTCTTGCCCAGAATCACGGCGCCGGCCTCGCGCACGCGCGCGGCGGGCGGCGCGTCTTCCGCGGCGTCCTGCAACGCGGTGGCGGCGGTGCCGAGCGGGACCGGCACGCCCTTGGTGGCGATGTTGTCCTTGATCATGACCGGCACGCCGTCGAGCGCGCCGGCTCGTCCCTCGCGCCAGCGCGCCTCGGAAGCCTCGGCCGCCGCGAGCGCCGCAGCGGGATCGAGCCGATAGGTCGCGCAGAGCGTCGGCTCCCAGCGCTCGATCTGGGCCAGCACCGCGCGTATGGCCTCGACCGGGGAGAGCGCCTTGCTGCGATAGAGCTCGAGCAGCTCGACGGCGCTCAGATCATGGATCTCGGGCACACTGGTTTTCGCTCTGTCGAATTGCGGCGAGGCGGCGGACGAACATGGAAGGCTAACAGCAAGTCGATGCTTGGGCCAGACAAGGCGCAATCGCCGTCCGTGGAGTTGATCGATGTGCGGGTGGCGCGGATGGATCGGCGGCTCAACCGGCCCCCATCCCCGTCCGGACGATCGAGCCCACGTCCGAATACAGCTGGATAATCGGAGAAAGAATCTTATGGAATCGATTCTTTGCGATCAATCTGTCGTGTAGCACAAGATAGTCGATGCCCGTGGTCAGAAAACATCTGACAGCGTCGCTCGGCGTTTCAACGATAGGCTCCCCTTTGACGTTGAATGAGGTATTCAACAGCACGGGAACCCCGGTGATGGCATCGAATTCTTTGAGAAGCCCATACAGGACTTCATTATCCTCCCGCCTAATTGTTTGTACCCGCGCTGTGCCGTCGACGTGAACGACTGCGGCGATTCTTTCTCTCCATTCTGGACGGACCCGCTTGACGAGCAGCATGAACGGAGAGTCTTCGTCGCCTTCGAAGACTTCGTTCGCCCGTTCCGCGATGACGATCGGGGCAAACGGCCGGAACGATTGCCTGTGCTTGACCCTGTCGTTCAGATGATCCTTCATCTCGGCCTTGCGCGGATCCGCCAGGATACTGCGATTGCCGAGCGCGCGCGGTCCGAATTCAGAGCGGCCTTGAAACCAGCCGACCACTCGACCTTCGGCGAGTACTTTGGCGGTTTCCGTGCAGATGTTTCCGCTTCGTCTGCTGATTGTCGCAAGACGGACGAGCCGCTTGTTCATCGGCTCGTCCAGATCCTGATTATTATATTCCACGCCCAAATACGCATGTTTCATGACAAATGAGCGCTGTCTCTTCCGGATGGCCAAGTGGCCATAATACGCGCAGCCGATCGCAACTCCGTCGTCACCTGCCGCCGGCTGAATCCATACATTGTCGAACCCGGCTTCACGGACGATTCGGCCGTTGGCGACGCAGTTCAGGGCCACGCCGCCCGCAAGGCACAGATTTTTGGCACCGGTGGTTTCGCGCAGCCAAATAGCCCGGGCAAGCAGCAATCTTTCCGTGTCGTCTTGAACCCGCCAGGCCAAGTCTTGCCAATGTTGCATGGCAGGATTATCTTCCCATTTCTGCGGGCTGTCGACCAACCATGGATATCTGAACTCGTTTGACCAATCGGGAACGTGCAGCTGGCCGTCTTCCAGCGTCAGCAGCGGCTTTATCCGTTCGGGGCGCCCATAGGGAGCCAAGCCCATCAATTCTCCGCACTTGTTCCAGTCTCCGAAAACATAGGTCGACGCCCGGCTGTACAGGGCGCCTACGCCCGGCATGTTGTAAAACTCCTGACTGAGGAACCCGCGAGTCGGCTCCATCCAGATTTTTCTCAACGTCTCGATGTTGGAGCCGTAAAATCTGTAGTAACTTTCCGATTCGCGTGCCAGAGGAGCAACCCTGTCATTCTCCGGAGGTTGGTCGCAAACATCCGACCTGTAGCTGCCCACTCCGTCCACCACCATCACCACACCGTCGGCAAAGGGACAGGCGGCGAAGGCGCTGTACGCGTGCGCGAGATGATGCGATATCGTCACCACCTTGTCCGAGGTTGAAAGATATAGCGGGTGATTTGCCGCCTGCACGCGCTCCTTTTCGTCCAAAAAGAACGGCATATGTTGATGCAACAGACGCTTTTCCATTTCATCGACCGGCAGGATGTAACAGTTACGTACCACCAAATCGATGTCGTCCATCGAGATGCCTTCGGCATTCAGGCAATAGTCTACGACTTCGTTATAAAAACCGCTGGCGTGCTTTTCGCGGGTAATTCGCTCTTTGGCGATGGCGAATGCGACTTCACCGTCGCGAAGCAGGCATGCGCTGACATCATGGTCGTAGGTGTTCAGGCCGAGGATATAGGTGCGGTTTTTTGACATGGACCTGCTGACTGACGGGTGACGGATTCCGAGGTGCGGGCTTGTCGTGCGGTTCCGATACGTGGCGGGATGTTTGTGCTCGAGCCAGTGAGGACGCTTCTGGCGTGCCTAGTCAAGCTCACATCCCCGGACGCTGTCCAGTCGAAGTGCTCTGCCGCTCGCACAAGCGGCGCACGACCATCCTCTCGCTCCGCATCGTGTGCGGGCGAGGCTTGTGCGTCCGGTTTGGCACATTCCATTGAGTCACTTGCGTGGCAAATCCGTTCTTTGCTGCGCTGCGATATGACGGGTCGCCATGGGGGCGGTGCCGTTTCCTGCCGCTGGTACCGAACCGATCAAGGGAAATGCATCACGATCAAGGGAAATTCATCACGACCGCGGGTCGTCGCTTGACCGCCGGCCTCGCCTTGCCGTAGCATCCTTCACGCCCTGCGCGATGATAGGAACGGCCGCTGTTGCACTTTTCGCGCGGGTTATGCCTTCCAGTTCCGGAGAGCTGAAGGAAGTGGAGATCAAAAGCATGACACGCAACGGATCGGGTGGAACTCGCCACAAGCTGTTGACGCGCTGCTTGGCAGTACTGGCGCTGTTTGGAGTCTATTGCCTCGGTGCCATCGGGGTGTCAGGGCTCGTCATGAGCACGACTAGCACGCCCGCACAGGCCCGTGCCCGTGGTGGAGTCGTTCGTAGCGGAGGCATTCGTGGCGGAGGCATTCGCGGCGGAGCCTTTCGCGGCAGAGGTGGCGGCCGTTGGTGGGGTGGCAGCTGGTACGGGTACGGCGGACCCTGCTGGCGATGGACGCCCGTGGGTTGGGTCTGGATCTGCTATTGAGGAAACGAGGGCCGAGCACAAGATCGAACCCAGTCAGCTGATTGCCTGAAGACGCGGGAACGGTCCCGCGTCTGATTCGCTTGGTGCGCACGCGCCCACGAAATTCCGGCGACCGGCTCAATTTCGCGAGGTTGTTGCGCTACCATTACGACCGGCAGTGCCGCCGCCGTTGGGCCTGGCCGACGTGGCCGGCAGCGACATGCCTGCCATTGACACCCGCTGAGGCCGTGGGGCGTTCCGCTGCCCTAGCGCTCCGCCGCGGCATCCGCGAACTCCCCGAAATTCCAGTGGCGGCCCGGCGCCGCCTCGA
>WNFG01006161.1_pt1 | contig 16733 bp, 15 predicted proteins | sample 5400431 | NCBI WGS metagenome assembly WNFG01 (sample SAMN13153346, study PRJNA577476) | soil metagenome | isolation source: 120 cm saprolite under Douglas fir tree site 2 hole 3 replicate 2 | place: USA:California | collected 2015-04-18 | reverse complement strand
GCTTCGTCCTTCTGCTTCTGGGATAGATCGCTTTGCGCCATGTGAGAACGCCTCCTTGTGGTAGATAAGACCAACGCTAAGAAACGAGAGAACGACCCCACTCACCCTTTTAACATTATACATAATGCAGAGGTGAGCGCGAGAAGAAGAGGGTAATTAACGGTTGCGATATTCGTATGATAAATTTGCGGATTGTTACAAATTCGTGACAATCCGCGCTGAATTCACTGAAGCCTGCAACTGTTAATGGTACATACTAGAGCTTACCATACCTGCTTGCCAATAAGCAATGTGCCCATATTATAAGAATGAAGTGTGGACGTTTTGGAGAGTTGGACTGTTTCTTCTTGAACGAAGTGAGCTTGCAGATTGCCATTTCGAGTGACTACAGCATACAATATGGTAGGCTATTTCTCAGACGAAAGGAAAGAGTAATGCGTAGTAAAATAACCGTGGTTGGGGCAGGCTTCGTTGGCAGTACGCTTGTACAACGCCTGGTTGAACGCGACTATGCCGATGTCGTCATGTACGATATCATCCCAAATATGCCTCAGGGCAAAGCACTCGATATGCTCCAGGCCGGGCCTGTGCTCGGCTATGACTCGCTGGTCGTTGGCACAAATGACTATGCCGATACCGCCAATTCGGACATTGTCGTCGTCACTTCGGGCTTCCCGCGCAAGCCTGGCATGAGCCGCGACGACCTCGTCAAGAAGAACCAGGAGATTGTCACGCAGGTCACCCAGGAAGTTGTCAAGCACTCGCCGAACTGCATATTTATCATGGTCACCAATCCACTGGACGCCATGGCTCAGCTTGCATACCACATCAGCGGTTTCCCGCGTCATCGCATCATCGGTATGGCCGGCGTGCTGGATACCGCCCGTTTCCGCACCTTTATCGCGCAGGAGTTGAATGTATCCGTACGTGATGTGCAGGCATACGTGCTGGGTGGGCATGGTGACACCATGGTGCCGCTCTCCCGCATGTGCACAGTAGCAGGAGTACCGATTGCGCAGTTGATGCCGGCAGAGCGCATCGAGCAGATTGTACAGCGTACGCGCGATGGCGGTGCTGAGATTGTCAAACTGCTTGGCATGGGCAGCGCATATTTTGCGCCATCCGCCTCGGTCCTGCAAATGGTCGATTCTATTTTGCTTGATAAAAAGATGATTATGCCCTGTGCGGTCTATTTGCAAGGGGAGTACGGTATTACTGGCCTTTTTGTCGGTGTGCCCGTTAAGCTCGGTGCAAATGGCGTAGAGCAGATCGTGGAGATCGAACTGCACGAAAGTGAACGCGCTTTGCTCCAGAAATCGGCCAATGCTGTGAAAGAATTGGTCGAGGTTATGGGCATTTAGCTTAGGATCTAGCCTTGGTGTAGCGATTGCAGAAGCGTCCTCTATGCACTCCCCGCTCCTGCAATCACTACAATGAACTCACCTTTGAGCTTCGACTGACTCACCAACTCTAACAGTGACGCAATTGTGCCTCGCTGGACCTCCTCAAACAGCTTGGTTAAATCGTTCGCCAGCGCTGCCTCTCTGTCGCCCAGGACCGCTAATGCATCCTGTAAAAATGCTGCCAGCCGGTAGGGGCTTTCGTAGAAGATCAGGGTATGGGGCGATGCTTTATCAATCTCGATGAACTTGCGCCTGGGACCTGATTTGCGCGGTGGGAAGCCTCTGAAGGTGAAACTATGAACGGGCAGCCCGGATAGGACCAGGGCCATCACTAAGGCTGTGGGTCCTGGGATCATCGTTACATCTATGTGCGCGTGGATAGCGCGGCGCACCAGGGTGTAGCCGGGATCGGAGATACCAGGAGTACCGGCATTCGTCACCAGTGCCACCGATTTCCCCTGCCGCAGCAACTCCTCGAGATACTGGCCAGCTCGCTCTTCATTGTGTTCATGAAAGGATACCTGTGGCTTGGAGATGTCGAAGTGTTTGAGCAGCAAGCCTGTTTTGCGCGTGTCTTCACTGGCAATCACATCCACTTCGCGTAGGATCGTGAGCGCACGCAAGGTAATATCATTCAGATTCCCGATGGGGGTAGCAACCAGGTAGAGCACTCAGTCCTCAGCTTTGACTTGACTTCTCAGCGCCTGCAACTTATTAAGTACTTCAGGGCGCTTTACTTTCAGTGAATGTGTGCGGGGAAAATCGTCTTCAGGCCAGATGGTGAAGCTGCGCACATGTTGATGTGGGGCAAGTTGTTTGTTCGCCTGTTGAATGACTGCTTTCGCCTTGCTCGGGTCGCTCATTAAAAGTACAGCATGCACGATTGGCCCCTGGTCGCCCTCCATCAATCCGATGACCACGGCATCTTTGACGGCAGGATCGGTGAGCAGCATATTCTCGATATCTTCCGGGTAGACATTCAGGCCATTGGCAAGTACGATCAAGTTTTTCTTACGCCCCTTCAGATACAGGTTTCCTTTCTCGTCCATAAACCCCAGGTCACCTGTATAATACCAGCCATCCCGGAAAGCGGCAGCCGTGGCCTCTGGATTCTTCCAGTAGCCGAGCGCCACATTTGGTCCCTTGACCAGTAGTTCACCGTCCTCGGCAATGCGCACCTCCTCGCCGGGCAGCGGTTTGCCGATCGAGTTAAAGATATGTTCAGGATAAGGTGTAACCGAAACAACCGGACCGCACTCGGTAGCACCATATCCCTGCATCACTCTGAAGCCCATAGTTTCCCAGCGCTCTTGCAGCCTCGGCGGCAGGTAGGCTCCTCCACTCACAAAGAAGTGAAAATGGCCGCCAAAGCGCTTGTGTACTTGTTGAAAGAGCAAGGGCCTGAGACGAAATGGCAGGTGTGCCGCGATACGGTGCAGGGTCTCCCACTGCTGCTCCTTTTTCAACTGTCGCACCTGCCGCTCGATCCCATTCAGGAAGAGCTGTAGCGCCTGGGGGACGATCACCATACAGGTGACTCCTTGAGATGCAAGCAAGTTCAATAAGATGTCCGGAGAAAGAGAGCGGGCATACACGTTGCTGGCACCAGAGTGGAATATTGCCAGCTCGATTGTCAGTTCAAAACTGTGACTCAGCGGCAGGATGGAGAGGGCACGATCCTCCTTCACAAGGTTGACAACGCTGACCGCTGCAGTCGCATCGAAAGCAATATTGCGATGGCTGAGCATCACTCCCTTGGGTTGGCCTGTCGTGCCTGATGTGAAAACCAGCTCAGCCAGGTCACTCCCATTGACTGCCGGCAATTTTGCCGTGTCAAGTCCTCCACTGGGTAATGCGTCAATAGCGATCAGCGGAGCCGGGGGCTGTTTCAAGCCGCTGTACTGTTTCTGGGTCGTGATCAGGTATTTCGCTTCGGTCGTCTGCTTAACCCTGGAGAGAAAATCTTCTTTTGAGTTGACATCCAAAGGCACAATCACAGCCCCTACCAGGAGCGCACCCAGGAAAGCAACCATCCAATCGATACGGCTGGCCGACCACAAGAGCATGCGCTCCCCGCGTTCCACCTTTTCTGCCTGTAAGTAGCCTGCGAAGCCTTGCGCCCGTTCCAGGAGGCCGCCATAGGTCAGTGAAGACATACTTGATTCCTCTACCGGTTCGAGAAGTACAGGGCGATGCTTGTAGCGTTCGACCGCCGTATATAGCAATTCATTGATGGTCTCCATAGATTACCTTCTTTCTTTTCTGTAGTAGAGAGCCAGTGCAATGGCCTGGTTCCTCTACTCAAGTAGTTCATCCTCGCCGAGAAAATAACAGGATACACCTGATGATGTGCATTATAAAAGACCCATAACCTTTTTTCCAGTGGTACGCACTTCATCTTTCGTATCGCAATCGAAGCGATATAGTACTTTCTTATCAGAATAGTGAGTTTTTTGATTTATGCTGTCCAATATGATATAGCATCTACTAATAACCCTATGCATGATTGATTCTATGAGATTCAATTATCCTGGTGCCCCTGCGCGTAATGGCCTGGATAGTTGAGATATCCATTATTTTTGGTCAGCAATGTTTTGCATATAAATTTGCCATTTTTAATACAAATATCCAATTCAATATGAAAGGCAATAACAATACTTGTGGTTATACTAATATGTATTTAGAAGATTGGAAATGTTCAATGAAGAGGGAAAACGAAAGTAGTAATTGTAAAACTACTGGCGAATACTACAGTAATAGGGTTAGAAATCGTTGACTAGAAACCCCTAACTGTGTTATAGTTGTTATAGTAAGGTACAGGATGATGTGTCTAAAGCTTAAATATTTCTGCGATACAAATCTATATCAACGCATTAGTTTGAAAAAGCCGATGTGGAGATATAAGCTGCGCAGAAATAGACGAGGCATTTTTTCTGCCTGCCTGGTATTCAGCGACTATTACTTTAGGGTAGTCTCCCCCCATATCCTATCTCATAGAAAGGAAACTTTTGAATGGCTTCCACAGAAACAGCAAATGTAGGAAGGGCAGTCGCTGCGAGAGTAGGGACGAATATCCGAGAGGTGCGCACCAAGCTTGGCCTGACACAGGCGCAACTTGCCGCTCCTGAATTCTCTATCTCGTATATTTCTGCCATTGAGCGAGGGAAGATTCGACCATCGCTCAAGGCTCTCTCTATCCTTGCAAAACGCCTGGATGTCCCCCTTACGTTTTTACTTGAAGGTTCACCTGCCGGTGCGGCTGAAGCAAGAGCTGTTGGGTACTCTCCCGCCGACTCGGGTCCTGATCTGCGTATTGATGTCGATCTGCTGCAGAGCGCTGTGCTCGTCCAACAGCAGAAATACGAGGAGGCTGCTGAACTATTAGCGCCGATCCAACCAGAACGTATCACGACCGACCAGGTGTATCGCCTCTTTGTCCTACGTGGACAAATCCACCTGGGGTTACATGAATATCAAGAAGCAGTAGTTGATTTGCGCGCGGCTGTCACTCAAGCTGAAGGTCTCAATGACATTGAAAGTATAGAGCGCGCTCGTAATCTGTTAGGAAAAGCGTACTTCTCGTTATACAACTACACCCTGGCGATGGAGAATCATGTCCGCTGCAACGCAGCCATCGAGCAGGGACACATCAAGGATCCGATTTTCGCGCTAGAGGTGTATAGCAATCTCGCGAATGATTACTTCAGGCATGGTGACCAGGAGAAAGCAATCACCTTTTATCACAAGGCCCTGGCAACCTTAGAGGATATGAATCGCGACAGCCGGAGCTTTGGCGAAAAGTTTATGGAGATCGGCCAGACCTATAAGTCCGCCGGGAAGCTGGTGATGGCGCGAGATTATATCACGAGAAGCCTGGCACTCTATGAGATGCGCGATGAGCAACGGCTCTTTGGAATGACGCACCAGCATCTAGGCAAGACGCTGGAGAAGCAGAATGACTTCGATGGCGCCGAGAAGGAATACCGGGAAGCGATCACTATTGAGGAAGAGCTTGAGGATGATGTCACAGCTTCCATTTGTCATACCAGTCTCGCAGAACTGTTACTGAAGCGAGGGAAGAAGCAGGAAGCTGAGCAAGAAGCTCAGGAGGCCCTGCGATTCGCAAGGCAAAGCCAGAATGTCGTAACCCAGGGACAGGCGCTCATGGCCCTCGCGCAAATTCGCCATGATGCCAAAGACTATGCTGCTGCCGATCAACTGTTTACCGAGGCTCTGGAATTGCTGGATGCGTCGAATGAGAACGAAATTGCGGCTGGGGCGTACTCTCGCTATGCCGCATTATTAGAGCAGCGCAACGAGGTTCAACGCAGCCTGAGCGCATTTAAGAAGGCGTTCGAGCACCAGCGCATGGGCAATCGGGGCCACGGGGAGTAGAGAAAAAGCTACAACGAACGCAAAACAGGTGGTGGGGAAAGCGGGGCAAGGGCAAAAGAACAGGGTGGGGTATGTCCCACCCTGTTCTTTTGGGATGATGCATGTTTCGCCCCTGGCCTGTTTGCCTACCATAATAGCGTGTAGAGAAGCGTTTATTTTCAATGCAATTGAATGCAAAACCAGGCGGCACCCCAGGTATTTTCCAATAATTTGGCATCTCTTGTCTTTTGATCATTGCGGGACACGTTCAGTTTGCTACTATCCACCAGGCAAAGTGCATTTTTATGCTAAAATAGAATGCATGCGCTAGAAATATGTTCAGTGCGCATGGTCGTCATCGCTTCGGAGGATTCGCGTATGCCATTCACGGCACACGATCTTAGATATGATCTAGAACGCAGTTATCCTTCCCTCTGTGCCTATTTACAACAGCGTGCCCAGCGCTACTTGGGGCCACTTGCTTTTGATGCGAATGAGGTGGACCTGGTAGTCGGGCACATTGTTGAACAGCTTACCCGCTTGCAACTGTTAGGCTGTGGCGATTATTCTCCTCAAACGGCGCTGGATCGATTGAGTCATGCGCAATTTTATGCATTTCTTAATCGCAGTGTGAAAAATAAGGCGATTGACCGTTTGCGCAGGCGCCGTTTGCCAACAAGCACGCTTGCTGAACTTGAGAGGCTGGGGAACAGCGACGAGGAAATCGACCCTCTCGCTACAGTGACCAATTCTCTCTGGGGATCAACCCCCTTTCCCACACCGGAGGAAGCCGCGCTGCATGCAGCTTCTCAGGAAGAGCTGCGCGCTCTGCTCAAACATTGTATCGAAGAGTTGAGCGCTGCTCCTCGTCAACTGCAAGCGGTGATGCAAGAACTTACGGAGCTGGGGGCAGGAGATCTTCTTCAGGAACTGGTTGAAAAATACCGGGCGCTTGTAGCTGATTTGCCGTCTGTGCATCTCAGCCAACACAAGGACCACGCCCACAAGAAGTTGCGCCATTGTCTGCAAAAGAGTAGCACGAATTTGGCAGTTCTCGTTGCTTTACGTTTGACAGAGTATGGACAAGAATCTACCGATGCGGCGGAAATGTCGGTGGACATATGGACCCTGGAGCATGATGATCTTTCCGAACAGGAGGTGCAAACGGGTCTGAAACATCTGGTTAGTGAAGGCTTACTTGACTGGTATGGTGAGGAGATTGTTCGCTTCTCCTCTACACAACGCAAGCATCTTACACGCTTCTACGAAGAAGGAGAGTAGGCAACACTGGAGGAGCAAACATGAACAAACGCGATCAAAACGAGGGCTTACCCGATCCTCGCAATGAATACTTGCCACTGGCACAGTGGTTGCAGCAGGTCCTGGCGATCACTCCACCAGAACCAAAAGCTGAACTTACCTCCATAACAGACAATGGAGGGCGGTTTGGCGACGATTACCATAGTGAATTCTACCGGCAACTGCCTGATTTTGTACTGGCGTTGCTCAATAACGATACCCAGGCTACCTTACGCTTTGCGCCACTTTTGTTTCACCTGATAGGCTGTCCTACCTGTCACGCCGCTTACCTGGAAATCTATGATGCGATGCGCGCAACCGTAGTACCCGGCGAAATACACATGCCGGCTGGCAAGAGTACGCATGCGATGGCGACCACTTCGTCTCGTATGCTTGTATACCTGTGCCGGCTGTTAATCAACCAGGCAGAAACTGTATTGCGCGATGCGCGCCACAAACACATCGATAATGATGCCTGGGCTCGATCACTATTACAGCAGGCAATTCAAATCAGCTCGCATTTAATGCAGAGCACTTTACGACAGCGCGCACTGCGCGACCTGGTTGGCGCCGCGACACTTTTCGATGGCGCTACCACACCCGCAGAGCAGAGTCCAGCAGCACATTCCTACACACCGGTGATGAGCAGCAGTGGCACTCGCAAGGGCGGCAAGACAAGGCGCAGAGCAGAAATAATTGATCGTCCTGCAGGACAGCCTACCATCTACCTGCAATCGGGATTGTCAGGATTAGAGGGTACGGTTACCCAGCATGAAGATACGCTTGAATTGCACCTTGTAGACCTCGACCAGGAGTTGCATGGTCACTTTCTCAGCATTTCAGTTCTACTCGGGTCCATACTTGAGCCTGTACGCTGGCTCGGCGGTGATCCTCACTCTATTCGGAGCCAGGTTGCAGTCGACGAAGATGGTAAACTGACGACACCACTAGGGAAAACCGAGTTACGACTGAGTGATCCGGAGGACCATAACCTGTTGGAAGCGCTCTTCAAAAAGCTGGATGTGCGTCCAATCGCCTAATCTGGCTGGGGGATACTTTGTCACCCTGAGCGAAGCGAAGGGTCTGGCTCGGTGGACAGAGAGATCCTTCGCGGAGTTTACCCTGAGCGAAGCGAATGGGCTCAGGATGACAGGACCGGCTTTGGTTGGTAAAACTCATTATCGCGCCCCTACTGGTGACTTTCAATGGCCTTTTTATAATACTTGAGCGCTTGCCCTGGCATATCCCTATCCTCTAACAGTTGCGCGTAATGTGCAGATTGTTCAGTAAGTTCCTCACGAGCGCCAAGACGTTCCAGCATCTCTAAACCAGCCACGAAATGCTTATCTCCTGCTTCATATGCTTTTTGCGCATACTCGACTTGCCCCAATACCAGGAGCGCATACGCTGCGATAAGCGTGTCACCGGAGGATGATGCCAGCGTAGATGCTTTTTGTGCGTTCTCATACGCTTCATCGACTCTCCCGTTCATGAGTAACCACTCCGCCATATGGGTGGTCAGGCTGGCAAGGCTGAGTTGATCCTGTAGAGCTGCGACCTCTTGCAACGATTCTTGCAGGTAGGCTAGCGTCCGCTGTTGATCCCCTCGCATCATCGCTCTACTCAGGTAATGGTATATCTCACTCCGCAAAGAGTTGCGATATTCCTGAAAATGAAGTTGTAGCAGCTTATATCCGAAGAGCAGTGCATAATAGTAATCTTTTGCTCTGGCAAAGTGCAGGGCAACATCCCCGTACATCGATGCAAGCTGGTCGGTGGTTGTGAGTTCCTTCACCAGAGAAATCGCCTGCTGAAATGCCTGGATGGCCTCATCGAACTTATCCATTTGGGCATAGGCCAGACCGATGCCGGTATAGACTGCTACCGTGAAAAAGGTATCCCGGGGCTGCTCTTCCTTCTCAAGCCTCTCCAGGCAAAGTTGCTGGTACTCAAGTCCCTGCGCGAAGTTGTGCATAGAGGTATGTACAGTTCCCAACAAATTGAGCATGCGCAAACGTAAATAATCGCCCGGGTCCCTGGCAAGTTTTTCAGCCTCGGCGAGCGCTGACTCCGCCTCCTGAAACATGGCCAGGTTGGAGTATACCCAACCTAGCAAATAACGCAGTCGTATTTGTTGTTGAGTCGTCAAGGTAGGAGATGTAAGATTGCGCAGGAGTGTAATTGCTCGCTGCTCAGCGCCTTGCTGGATAAATACTTGCGCCTGAAGCAGTTGTAATTCTATCTCTTCCTCACTTTGGATAGCACTTTCTATCACAGCAGTCCCATTTGCACCTGATGGCGCTGTCGATAAAAGATTTGTAGAAGTGGTTCCAAGGCGCAACGCGAAAATTTCTAATGCCCGGAGTGAAGGTTGAATTTGTCCACGCTCAATTGCAGAAATATAACTGACTGAGAAATCAGGGCTGGCAAGTTGACTCTGCGTATACTTCTTTGCTAACCTGGCTGCCCGCAGCCTTGGCCCCACAGTTTGCCCAATTTGCGAGTATGATTGACCAGAAGGCATAATCCCTCCTACTTTCATTCATTAGCTTCATCTGAGTGGAGAGTCAATAAATAACAAAATTGACTTCATATACATTGTATAATACATTATGCTTTGTGTCAACATCGAAAAATAATTATATACGAATTGACATAATTATCCTTTGCTTGTGTAATACCAGGATAGTTTTGGAGCGACTTATAGCGTTCACCTTCTTCTATGTAAGGCATGGTTCAAATGCACTTGACCGTTCCTCACCACCAGCAAGGTCCAGCCCTACTGAATGTTGGTGGATGAGGGGGCCTTGTGCTTGTCCTCGTTGGGGTGCGACCTGTTTGCTCCACGCAGTCCCCACTGGATCGCGTTGCCACCAGGACAAGCACCAGGCCCCCTCCCTGCCCCTCATCCGCCCCTTGTCCCTACAGGACCTCATGCGGTCGTCAACATTCATCAAGGTGCCTGTTCAACCTGTCAAGTACTTTTCTTCAAATTGAACCTTGTCTAAGAAGTGGATGGGCAAGAAGCTTGCATAGAATGCCATTGGCCTCTGAAAGCAACCAGGAACGGGTAAAAAATGATGCACCCCCTGTTACCTGTTACCTACTTTGCTTGTCAATCGATGGTAACAATGGTACACTTTTTCCGGAAGAAGATAAAAGAAGATACAAAATGCTATATTCGAGTCAAGGATCGATGCGTGAATATTAATACGAGCATACGCAGGCTTACAAACCTGTTTATCATACTCTTCATCGCGCTTAGCGGTGGCCTTGTTTACTGGCAGGTAGTGGTGGCGCAGCAAGTCACCTCGAATACCTACAGCGCTTATGCCCGTCGCTGCGCGAGCGATAACGCCCCAAAACGCGGTAGTATTTTTGACCGCAATGGTGTGTTGCTGGCGAAATCGGTGCCCAGCACTAACCCGAATCTTTGCGGCTACCAGCGTGTCTACACCAAAGATGCCCAATCGCTAGCGAATGTGATTGGCTATTACATCAGCCCGCTTTATGGGTCCACGGGGATCGAGCAACAGTACAATGCCTACCTGACCGGCCAGGTAGGCTCTACCGGTTTGAATAATACCATCAACCAGATACTGCACCTGCCGCCCGTGGGGGATGATATCTACCTGACTATAGACGTGCGCATACAGAATATTGTCAACCAGTACTTTGACTTAGAAGCTCCTATTGATAATACTTCTACGTTTAAAACTGATCGCGGCTCGGTTATCGTCACGGACCCGCAGACGGGAGAAATCCTCGCCATGTTGAGCCGCCCTGGCTATGATGCCAATCGAGTTGCATCTGGCGACCTCAATTACTTCAACCAGCTTGAAAGCGATCCCGAGCAGCCTCTGCTTGATCGCCCGATCGATTCCTGTTATGTGCCAGGTTCAACGTACAAAACAATGACCCTCATGGCCGGGCTTGACTCAGGAAGCTCTCACCTCGACGATAAGTTCTACAACTTCAACGGCTTCAACCCCCCACAGTATCTACAGGCCGTCGGCCCGGTCACGCTGGGCGCGGGAAATGACAAGGAGAAGTTTGGGCCGGTCGGCAATAATATCGATGGCTATACTTCCAATTACCCGGTAGACCTGCGCTACGGCTATTCACATTCTGACAATATCATCTTTGCGCAGGTGGGCGTCCAGGCAGGCGTCGATACCTGGCTCAAATATAACCGCGCTTTATACGTCGGGCAGCAAATACCGTTTGACCTGCCCGTACATGTGAGCACAGTCACCCCACAGCGCACCCTGTGCCCTCTTAACGCGCCGGCTGAGACGCCGTTGAGCGTCAAGCAGCTCGCGGAAAACTCCTTTGGGCAAGGCGTGGACTTTATGACGCCGATGCAGATGGCGCTCATCAACGACGTTATCGCCAGTAATGGGAAATTGATGCGGCCTACTTTAGTGTACAAGATCGTGGATCCAAACCAGACTGTCCTGCAGCCTTTCAATCCCCAGGTGCTTAGTACGCCAATTTCTGCCACGGCAGCAACGCAGATGCGTGACGCGATGTATGGCGTTGTACGCTGTGGCTCCGGCTCGCTTACAAAAGTTCAGCTAAGCTTCTCGCCCTGGTCAGTGATCGGTAAAACGGGAACAGGCCAGGTAGATAGTACCGGCACAACGCCGGCGCAGTCCTGGTTCATAACGCAAGCCCCATACGCCTATCAATCGGGTCAGCTACCGCGCATTGCCATTGTGGCTCAGAAAGAGCATGGGGGTGAAGGCGCCTACGCCAATGGGCCAATGCTCACAAATATCTATAACGCCATTTTTTCACAGGTTATCACCAACGTTCCACAACCACCGGCACCCGACCCGAATTTCTGTTATAACACGGGATTACTCCAGGCACACTCTTAGCCCTGGTGCTCGCAGAGTATCCAGGTCTATCCATTCGCTCGTTTCGGTGACATAATAATGAGGACAAAAAGATGGGTAAGCAAGCGAATATCATGCGGTGTCCTCGTGAATTATGAAGCAGCTCAAGCAGAAATTTGGCAGCATCTACAGCGAAGATGAAGAGCGCGTACTCGGACCATGGCAGAAGGTACGCCAGTTTTTTCTCGCTCCTCTTGCCGCTGGTCTTTCACGTCTAGGCATAAGCCCGGACATGCTTTCCTTCACATCGGTTGGCCTGGGTATCGGTTTTTTTCTGCTGGCACCGTTTCACTTCAGGCTTGCGTTCTGGCTGCTGGTTGCCTCTGTCATTTGCGACGGTCTCGATGGGGTAGAGGCCAGACTCAAGAGAACGAATACGCCCCGTGGGTCTTTCACCGATATGTTCTGCGACCAGCTGGTGGTAGCTTTTAGCGTGGCGGGAATGGCCTGGAAAGGGAGTATCAATCCTGTCCTTGCTATTTTGTTCGTCTATGTCTATACTGCCCTGGTCTATCTCCTGGTGCTACACCGTATGTTACAGGTTACCGTATGTTACAGGTTTCTTCTCGTTGGATTGTGCGCCCCAGCAGGATGCTGCTCTATATTGCCATAGGCCTGGATTTCTTCTTCAACATTGACGTGCTCAACATTCTCCTACTTATTTACCTGCTGGCTTTTCCAATCCTGGCCCTGAGTTTTTGGAGATTGCGCAAGGCGTTTTAATGAGCGCAAACCCATTATCGAAATTGCATAGAAGAGCCGCGTAGGGGCGGGGGCGGTGCGGGCGGGTGGTGGGGATGCGTCTCCTTGCGTCTCGGCTGACAGCGAAGCTGTAGCGACGCAGTCGCGTTGCCGAGACGGATAGGTGCCAGCATCGCCCCCGTCTTCGTATAAGATCCAGGGCTTCAGCGATGGGGAGGAGGTCAAGGTCGAATCGTCTCATACACCAGCGGCCCTGCCGTTACAGGGGTATCGCTCCATGTATAACAGGCTAGCAGCGCTTCCCGCACGCCATCTGCTTCGGACTCGCTGCGTGCATGAATTTCCACTAATGGCTCACCGGCTTGACGATAATCCCCCACTTTTGCCTGCAAAATGAAGCCTGTACGATGGTCAATCTGCTCGCCTTTTTTAAAGCGCCCGGCACCCAGGTGCATGCTCGCCAAACCCACCTCTTCCGCTTCGATAGCTGCGATATAGCCGCTGTGTGGAGCGGGCAGCATCATTCGTACAGGAGCACGGGGCAACAGTTCAGGCTGCTCAACCTGACGTCGATCACCGCCCTGTGCTTCAATAACCTCGGCCAATTTTGCAACGGCCGCTCCCGAACGAATTGCTTGCTCAACTCGCTTCTCAGCTTCTGACATCGTCTTCACCGATCCGGTCATCACTAATAGTTCAGAAGCTTCATGATAGCAGAGTTCAGAGACATCCAGGGGTCCGTGGCCGCGCAAAATAGTAATGGCTTCGGCCATCTCCAGGGCGTTGCCGATGGCCCGTCCAAGCGGCTGCTCCATAGAAGTAATGGCCGCGACCGTGTGAAGACCCGCCAGGCGCCCTATATCGACCATCGTTCGCGCCAGTTCGCGCGCCTGCTGCACATTCTTCATGAATGCGCCGGACCCGGCTTTCACATCCAGGAGCAGGTGTGAGGCGCCGATTGCCAGTTTTTTGCTCATGATACTGGCCGCGATCAACGGAATACTTTCGACTGTGCCGGTTACATCGCGCAATGTATACATTTTGCCATCGGCTGGCGCCAGGTCGCTTGACTGACCTGCCAGCACGATGTGGTGTTGTGTGAGAATGCGCATAAATTCTTCGCGCGAAAGCGCCGAACGGAAACCGGTAACGGACTCCAACTTATCAACTGTACCACCCGTATGGCCTAGCCCCCGCCCTGTCATTTTGCCAACTGCGACACCGCATGCCGCCACCAGCGGCGCTACCGCGAGGGTCACTTTATCGCCAACGCCGCCGGTGCTATGTTTATCTACCACGGGCGAGATGGTGTCACGCACATGCAGTTCTTCACCCGAGCGCGCCATTGCCAGGGTCAGATCGCTGGTCTCGCGTGCATTCATGCCCCGCCAGTAAACGGCCATCAGCCAGGCCGACATCTGATAGTCAGGGATTTGCTCCCGCGTATACTGCTCAACTAACCAGTCGATTTCCGCGGTACTGAGGATATCGCCATCTCGTTTTTTGCGAATCAGTTCTACTGCTTGCACGCGATGTCCTACCCGGCTTACAAACTACTCGGTCACTACAATGCGGACGGAGTCGGCATCAAATCCGGTCCCGGTTTCGATCTGGTAACGATTCATCTTGTTGCCACCCAGAAGCACATTGCGGTCAAAGACGAGTTGACCATTGGTGAATGAATATACTTGTGTATCTCCTTGCAATACTCCCTGGATGATGATGGTATCGAAACGGTCCTCCTGCTGTTCTTTCAATGCTTTGAGGAGCGTAGCAACCTGTTGCCAGGGAACACCTTTTGGATAGACAATCCTGACGATTTTCTTGCGCCCAATATCAGTGGTGCTGTCCACTACGTCATAGGCAAGAGCGCCCTGCTCAAGGGCCTGCAACTGGGCTACTGTGCGAGGTGGGAAAAGGGCAGGCGGTTCTGGCGGAACCACGGGCAATTCAGGCTGTTTTAGAACAGGCGCGTTCTGTGGTGACGCCACAGGTGTGCGGTGCCTCTGCGTTGCAGGGGCCTGTTGTGGCTGCTGGTAAGGTGATTGCGGCGGTAATGCCTGGCGCGACTGCTGATATGAAGCAGGCTGATTAGGTGGTTGTGGCTTCAGGTCGCGGCCACAACGCGCACAAAAGGCCGCTCGGTCTGGATTCAGAGTCCCACAATATGGGCAGCGCATGGTTGGCCCTCCCTGGTGTCTGTAGCGTAATACTATTTGCTCTAGTATATCATACACGCATGCTTGTTCACTGTGCACAAGAAGCCGTCTCCTTAAAATATCTCGACCCTAATGAATTTTGACGACCGAATCGGGGAATCCTAGCCATTGAGGTGCTTGCGGCCCAGGGTCCTGTAGGGACAAGGGGCGGGGTGGAGTGGATGAGGGGGCCTTGTGCTTGTCCTCGTTGGGGTACGACCTGTTTGCTCCACGCAGTCCCCACTGGATCGCGTTGCCACCAGGACAAGCACAAGGCCCAATACATTTCAAATAGGGACGAGGGGTGTGACCTCGGCCAACAGTTTGGAGCCTTGGGGTCGCACCACGATGACCACAAAATCCTCAAAGCGCTCCCTGGGTTCAAACGGCTTGGGCGGGGGCACATCGCGCTTCTTGGGTTTGTATTTGTGATAGACTTGCTTGATCTCTCGCCGATTGATGCGCAAGTGCCGCTCGGCCAACAGATTGCGTCGCAGGCGCTGGAGCAGACGCTCGGTGCGCCACTGCTGCACGGCTGGCTCTTGCTCCCCGCGCTGATCGGTCACCGTTTGGCAGATCTGAAAGACCGCCTCAGTAAAACTCAAGCGATCGGGATCCAGGTCGGCCTGCAGGGCCGAGCAATACATCAAGGCACGGATGGCATAATGCACCACAAACAGCGCGTAGAGTCGCCTTTCGCACCCCCTCTGGCGTGTGGGAACGCAACACCTTCTGCTGCACCCGCAGGTGCGTTTTGATCTCGTCGACCACGATCTCGATCTCCCAACGTTCGTGATAGAGGGCCAGCAACTCTTTGGCCGGAGCCGTGCGCGGGTTGAGCCAGGTGGTGCCTATCCGATACACGTGGCCAGGCTCGCCCAGACGCTCGTCGGTCACCTGATACTCGATGATGCGCAACCAGAGCGGCTGCTTCATCGGATAGACGGCCCGCCTCTGCGGCTTGAGCCTGGCCAGGTAACTGCCATCGGGCAGATTGCGCACCCGCTCCAGCGCGACTGTGCTGGGCAGAGCGAACAGCGCACGCACTCCTTTGGCATTGAGCGCTTCGAGATAGGCTCCCCCAAAGAAGTTGGCATCGTGCAGCAGCAACATCCCCCGCTGCAGCCTGGGCAAGAGGGCATAGGCTCCATGAAGTTCCGCCTCGTCATAGTCGCCCAGGTGCAACCCCACCGTCGCATGACTGCCACATTCGGTCAGCATCACCGCCCGTGCCTGCGGATAGGCGCCTTTGCCATACTGGTTGCAACTGCGCCCAAAGGCCTGGGCGTTGGCCTGGGTATCAGCCACATTGAACAAGCTGCCATCCAGCGCCATCAGCCGATAGCCGCGATAAAAGGCCCCTTCGGTCTCGGGCGTACACAGCAGGTGTGCGCCCTGCTCAAAGAGCCACTGCAGCGGCTCTACCCCCAGAGCAGCGCGCTGATAGCGGAAGCGCCGAGGCCCCGGCTGGATCTTCTGGCTGATCGGGGTAGCGATCCTGGAGCCAATGCGTCAGTTTATCCCACACCCGCTCTTGCGCCAGTCGGCTCCAGAGCACCATCGCTAGCAGAAACCACAGCCGACTCCGCGCCGTGAAGTGCCGCAGGCGCCGACGTTTCTGCTGGCGCTTGGGACTGTGCTGCACACAGTGGTGGAGCAGCTCGGCAGGATAGACCCGTTCAAACATCTTGAGCCGTACCTGCTGGCTCATCTTGTCGTTTTGGTCCAGGTAGCGTACTCTGTACATAGTGGGAAGATCCTTTCTGCTCTCCTACATTTTGAAGATGATAGTTGTAGTATGTCAGAAATGATCTTTCCTTGTCTTCTTCTCCTTTCGTCTTATTTGAAATGTATTG
>WNFG01003141.1_pt1 | contig 16744 bp, 12 predicted proteins | sample 5400431 | NCBI WGS metagenome assembly WNFG01 (sample SAMN13153346, study PRJNA577476) | soil metagenome | isolation source: 120 cm saprolite under Douglas fir tree site 2 hole 3 replicate 2 | place: USA:California | collected 2015-04-18 | reverse complement strand
ACCTGGCTTCGTCCGTGTCCGCTGTGTCCGCTTCCGAACATCCCTGTGCGCGAATGGACAGGCACGGGTGTCCCTCCGTGATGTTACGTGGACCGCCTATAACTGGTTCAGAAAAGTCAACGGTTGGATAGCAACCAAACGTGGGCGTATTGTCGGCTACCCGCAAACTATGCTGCTTCTTGCCGAACATCGCACTTCCGCTGATTGAAAGAAGAGATCCTGGGCGAGGTTCGCAGCCGGCTTCGATCACTGCCCGTACCGACAAACAGTTTTTGTCGTCGGAAGGCGGGATCGTAGGTGGGATGCTGCGGGCACGTACAGGCGTATGCTGCTTAATAATATAGATGCTGCCTCTGCCAGTTTTGTTCCTTCGCTATGAACTCCTTGGTAGCTCGTGCACAGACATTAGTGTGTAAAAGGCTGAAAACACCGATCTTTCCCATTCCGAAGGCTCAAGGCGGCGGTTTGTTCTTGGCGCGCCGAATCGCTGGAGCCTATTACTGCGCCGCCAAACCGCGCTCTCTCTGAGACATCATGTTTTAGGCATCACATTTTTTTCGTTTTGGACAGGAACCGGCAAAGTGGTATTGCTGAATGAAATTCGTCTCCTTGGCTCGGGTTCGGGCTCACATGTCTACGGGGGAGAGGGACTGGCCTGATTCTTGAGCGAGCGGAAACAAGTCCGTGGTTAGAAGAGCGCTTGTCGCGAGGCCGTCTATGCGGCAATTGAAGCCCGTTATGCTGACGGAGCCGCTGAGCGTTTTGTGATCGCATACACTCGCGAACAGTCGTTGCGACAACTCTTGGCCGCACCGAGCATCGTGGCTAGCGGCTGTCCTACCCATGAACATGCGGAGGAAATATGTCGCGGAGAAACACCTGGGCGCGAGCAACGGCAAGTGCGTCAGGTGTTCGGCTGGAACACTCTTCCCCGGTTTACACTGCGCTGCGGTGTGTCTTCGGCGGGGATAAGAAGTTTTTGGTCGACGTTCCTCATCTTTGTTGACGCATGTCTTCGGAAGACTCGCTTTATCTCGGCGCGATCTCTTGAAAAAAGTTCACTGATCGCGTCCGGAACACAGAGCCATATGCGGACAGTCTGACACAGGGGATTCACTTTGAACCTGTGCTGCTTGCCAGCCTACCGCAGCATTCGGGTCGCTCTGGCAAACTCGATCGGTCCCATCCGCCGCCAAGAGCCTGAATGAGCAACACCGTGCTCGCCATACGACGTCCCAAAATATTGACCGCCGTGACTTCATCCGCGAGCGCGGCACTTTGCGCCGTGATCACCTCAAGGTAACTGGTGACTCCCCCCTTGTAACGGGTAGTCGAAAGCTCTAACGATCGCTGTGCTGCCGCCACTGCTTCCTCCTGGACCTTCGCCTCATTTTCCAGAATTCTCACAGCCGCCAAATTGTCTTCGACCTGTTGGAATCCAGTCAGCACGTTCTCTCGATAGGCAGCGACTTGATAGTCATAAGCTGCACGTGCCTGGTCGTTCAGGGAACGGCGTCTCCCCACATCGAAGACAGTTCCGACCGCCGACAGCCCCACTGACCATAGGCCACTTGGCCCATTGAGCAGGGTGGTGATGGCGGAGCTTTCAAATCCTCCGGAAGCGCCCAAGCTGATTAGCGGGTAGTAAGCTGACTTAGCGACTCCGATCTGGGCGTTGGCAGATGCTACCCGCCGCTCCGCGGCCGCGATATCGGGGCGTCTTTCCAGCAATTCTGATGGCACGGAGATAGGAACGTGTGGAGGTGGTGCGGTCAGCGGCAATGGGGGAAGGCTGAACTCCGCGGGGGGTTTCCCGATGAGGTTTGCTACTGCGTGTTCGTACTGCGCTCGCAGCACTCCGACATCAATGGCTGCCGCGCGGGTAGTTTGCAGTTGCGTCTTCGCCTGCTCAACTTCCACTTCCGAAGCAATCCCTCCCTGGAAGCGACTTTCATTCAATTCCAGGGCCTGCTCGTACTGCTTCACGGTAGAGTTCAGGAGCTGTTCCTCGGCGTCCAGGCTGCGAGCCTGAAAGTAATCAACAGCCAGATCCGCATGCATGCTCAGATTGACCGTAGCCAGATCTGCCGCACTCGCTTGTGCTTGTTCGCGATAGGACTCCACGTTCTTTCGAACTCGTCCCCAGACGTCAGCCTGGTAGGACACGCTGAACGGCAATACGAAATCGTTGTACGTGATGCCATCGAAGATCGAAGTCGGAGGCGGCCGGCGGCCCGATATTCGCTGGCGAGTCGCCGATGGCCCGGCTGTCACGGTCGGGTAGTAGTCGGCGCGATAGTAACGCAAGGTGGCTCGGGCTTGTCGGAACTGCGCTTCGGCGGCCTTCAGATTTTGATTCGATACATTGACTTGGTCCTCTAGCTCGTTGAGCTGCGGATCTTGAAATATCGTCCACCACGAGCCGCCAAGATTGTGATCGTTGGGTTGGGCGGGCTTCCAATCCCCCACCTCTTTATAGGCAGGAGGCGCCTGCACCGCCGGCTGGTGGTACTTTGGGCCAACCACGCATCCACTCAACTGGAACACCGCCATCGCAAGCAGAATCAGCCAAAGTGCTTGCCGCGGATTCCCGCCCAAAATCATGCCTCGATGGAGTCACTTCAGTGAGCACAACTTTCCCGTCTCTCAGAATGCCAACACGTAAACCTTCCGCGCGGAACAGTAGAGTATTGACCGGAATCAAAAACGTGGAAGCCTGCGTTGGAACCGCCAAGTGGACCTCTGCGTAGGAGCCGGTGAGCAGCGTGCCGGTAGAATTCTCCACGTCAATTTCGATCAACAACGTGCGCGTGGTCACATTGATGGCGTCGGCAGTGCGCACCAGCTTTCCCTGAAACTTGCGGCCCGGAAATTCGGCAAGACTGAGATCTGGTGTCATGCCGACTTTGATCCCTTGCGAGTATTCCTCTGGCACGTTTACGTAGACACGCAGTGTTTCGGGCTTAGCAATGTGAAAGAGATCGGTTTTCACATTGCTACTGTTGCCAGAATTAATAAGGTCGCCGATATCGGTGTTGCGTGCCGTGATCACACCATCGAAGGGCGCGTAGATGTTTTCAAAGGATACCAACGCGGAGTACTGCTGTACGGCTGCCCTGTCTGCTTCAACAATTGCCTTATTTGCATTGTAGGTGCCGACGGCGTTATCGACGTCCTGTTGGGATACAGCGTTGCTTTTCAAGAGTCCCTGATACCGGGTTTTGGTAATCGAAGCGAGATCGAGATTTGCCTGCGCGGTCAACAGGTTACTGCGGGCTTGCTGGAGCTGCTGATCGACTTCTGGCGTTTCGATGACAGCGAGAAGTTGTCCGTTCTTGACGTGCGCGCCGATATCGAAATACCACTTCTTTAGATAACCATTCGTACGGGAGTAAATAGGCGAAGTGATGAACGGCTGTACATTGCCGGGAAGGATGATTTCGTCGGTGGGCGCAGTCTGTTTGGGCGAAACCACTGACACTGCCGGCAGAGCCGCCTGAGCCGTCTCTGTGCTTAAAGTGGTGCGCGCCCGAATCCGCAACCAGATGCCCGATACGAGGAGAGCGGCGACCACAATCAACGCAATCGCCAGACCCAGCCAATGCTTGTGCGAACGATTCCCCGTTTGCATATTCAATGGCATCGTTTGACCGCCGCTTCGTGTTGTATTTTGACTTTGAACCAACATAAATAACTCCATACCGCTTAGTATCTAGTGTCTTTTTTCCGCCTCGGCCAAATGCTGGCGCGAACCTTGGAGAATGCTGAAAAATGCCGGGACAAAGAACAGCGTCGAAACCGTTGCAAAAATCAATCCGCCGATGACCGCCCGGCCAAGCGGAGCGTTTTGTTCACCGCCGTCGCCTAGTCCGAGAGCCATGGGCACCATGCCGATGATCATGGCCAAAGCAGTCATCAGCACCGGGCGAAAACGCGTAAATCCGGCTTCGAGCGCAGCCGCAACAGAATCCATTCCTTCCGTCATTTTTTCCGTGGCAAAGCTCACCACCAGGATGCTGTTTGAGGTTGCAACGCCCATGCACATGATGGCTCCCATCAGCGCGGGCACGCTCAGATTCGTGTGGGTGACGAACAAGAACCAGGCAATCCCGGCGAGTGCCGCTGGCAGCGCGGAAATCATGATGAAAGGGTCGAGCCACGACTGAAAGTTGACTACGATCAGCAGGTATACGAGTACGATCGAGAAGACCAGTCCACTCAGAAGGCCGATGTAGGATGCTCGCATCGTCTGAACCTGCCCGCGGACAACCACTCGAGAACCGCGCGGTAATTGCTGGCGCGTGGCATCAATAATCTTGTTGATGTCGCCCGCTACGCCACCGAGGTCGCGACCCGCGACAGAACCGAAGATGTCAATCACTGGCGCAACGTTGTAGTCGGAAACGACAGCCATTCCTGCTCCTCGCTGCGTAGACACCAGACTGGCCATGATGGATGGAGGAGCGTTTGGGTCGGTGCCTGTGATTGGAACGTTCTGTATGTCCTGAAGGGTATCGGTGCGATATTGTGGCGTTTGAGTCGCGATTTGATAGCTGACATGGTTTTTTGGGTCAAGCCAGAACGAGGGTGAAGTCTGGAAGCTGCCACTGAGTGACACCAGGAGATTCTGCGCAATGTCGTGGGCAGTGAAACCAAGTTGTTCGGCTTTTGTCCGTTCGACTCTCAGGCGGAGATAGGGTTCATCGAAGGGTTGCTGGATCCGCAAATCGGTCGCTCCAGAAACGTATCTCATTTTAGCGAGCAGTTCGTCTGCATAGAGCCGGTTCCCCTGCAAGTTGTTTCCCACGACCTGAACATCTATGGGGGCCGGCAATCCAAAATTGAGAATCTGCCCGACCATATCAGCGGGTAAGAAAGCGAATGAAACCCCAGGAAACTGTTTCGGTAGCGTCAGACGAAGCTGGTGAATGTAGGCGTCCGTGGGATGGTGGTTGGCGGAGAGGGTCACAAGAACGTCGGCGTCTGACGTGCCAACCGGGGCCGAATTGCTGTAAGAAAGATTGATGCCGCTATAGGGCAGGCCAATGTTGTCTATGACGCTCTGGACCTCCGCAGCCGGAATCTGCTGTCGAATTGACCGTTCGACTAGATCACAAAGATTGGCGGTTTCTTCAATACGCCTTCCCGTGGGAGCGCGCAAGTGAAGCTTGAAAGTGCCACTGTCAACACTGGGGAAGAAATCCTGGCCCAGCCAGGGAATCAGAACTGCCAGAGAGCCGAGACAGCTCGCGAAGAACGCAATCAGGAAAGTACGCCTGTGATGGAGACAAAATTCCAGCGCCCTGCGATAGCTGCCACGAAATCTCTCGAAGGCTGCTTCAAAACGCTTCTGAAGTCGCACCAGCGGATTGCGGGAAGGGGAATTTACACCATGCTCTTTCTCTCCCCTCAAGAGATACTTGGCCATGGTTGGAACGACGGTGCGTGATAGGAAATACGAGGCTAGCATGGCGAACACCACTGCTTCCGCTAGTGGCACAAACAGGTATCGCGCCACACCCGACAGCAAGAACATCGGGGCAAACACAATGCAGATGGAGAGCGTGGAAACAAAGGCGGGGGTTGCAATTTGCGATGCACTGTCGAGGACAACTTCGTCCATGTCCTTATCGGGCTCTGCCTCGCGATTGCGATTGATGTTTTCGACTTCGACCGTGGCGTCGTCCACCAGAATGCCGACTGCCAGAGCGAGCCCACCGAGTGTCATAATGTTGATGGTTTCGCCGATCGCACTCAGCACAATGATAGAGGTCAGGATCGCCAGCGGGATGGAGGTCGCGATGATCACGGTGCTTCGCCAACTGCCCAGAAACGTGAGAATCATGAACGCGGTCAGGCACGCGGCAATCAGTGTTTCCCGGACCACTCCGCTGATCGCACTACGAACAAAAATGGACTGATCCGCCAGCGGGGTCATCTGTAACTGGGGTGGAACTGTCGCCGCGATTTGAGGCAGCAGGGCCTTGACGCCAGAGATCACGTTCAGCGTTGAAGCATTCCCCGCCTTCTGGATCGTCAACAATACGGAGCGCTGCCCGTTCACCTTCACGATGTTGGTCTGTGGGGGAAAGCCATCGCGCACCCAGGCGACATCTTTCATGTAGATCGTGGTGCCGCCAATAGTCTTGATGGGGATCCGGTTCAGGTCCGCAATTGTCTGGGGTGCTGCGTTGGGAATGGAAACATCGTACTCTGTGGGGCCGATCTTCGATGTTCCCGTGGGCAGAATTAGATTTTGCACGCTGATCGCATTGACTACATCCAGCGGAGACAGGCCCTTCGACTGCAATGCTGTGGTGTTCAAATCGACTTGTACCTGACGTTGTTTACCGCCGTAAGGATAGGGAACCGAAGTACCCGGTACTGTGATGATCTGCGTCCGAATGAAATTCAGGCCGTAGTCGTTGAGTTCTTGCTCGGAGAGATTTTTCCCCGATAGGGCCAACTGGAGGACGGGCACGCTCGATGCGCTATAGGCAATGATGAGCGGCGGCGTCGTTCCCGCAGGCAACTGCTTGAGTTGGGTCTGGGAAACAGCTGTTATTTGTGCAATGCCCTGTTGTATGTTCGCAGTCGGCTGCAGGAACACTTTAACAACTGCGATTCCATAGAGCGACTGAGACTCGAGGTGTTCGATGTTATCGACGGTGGTGGTAAGATTCCGCTCCGTAATCGTAACAATCCGATCGGCCATGTCCTGTGGGACGAGGCCGTTATAGGTCCAGATGATGCTGACAACAGGGATGTCGATATTCGGAAAAATGTCGGTTGGAGTACGAACGATGGCGAGTCCACCCATGATCAGGATGAGTATGGACATCACCACGAATGTGTAGGGCCGCCGTAATGCGAGTCGAACAATCCACATAGAATTTCTTTCCGATCAGTCTTGTGACCTAAATGCGTTACTTGCTTCTTTGCTCCAATTGGCAGAGGACTGCAGTCATTGCCCAGATGGACCGTGCATGGGGGCCCGCCACGTCAGCCGCGTGAGCTTCGCGCGTGCCCTCTTTCGCCAAACAAGTGCACGCCGCTTTCCAATCAAATGCCAGCTAGCTTAGTCGCCTGTTTACAGCGGAATAATTCACCTGGTTGGCCGGGGATGCCCCTGTGACTCAGGTACCCCGTCCTGCGGTGGACACGACCGTCCGCAGATCGACTTGGTAGGAACTTTCGCGGGGTCTCGAAGGCCGAATCGCGGAGAAATGGGTTGCCTTTGGTTTCTCAATGTGTCGAAAGCATGCCTTGAAGGAACGTGCAACGCAAGAATAATCAAGAATAATGAATAACATTGCCTGTTTCAGAGACGCGGAGAGCGCGAGCCGCCTTCACAGCGGAATGATGAAACGGGAGAAGGCAGGACTGCGAAGGCGACTGCCGCTCTTGGCACATTGCCATATGCCCCTCTGATCCCGCGGTGCAGAACTCCGTTGCGTAATGTAATCGACGCTAGGCGCTTGAACCCAAACAGCCGCCTCCCCCTCGCATTTTGGAAAGGGAAATGCATACTACACTCTGCGATCGGGCTTCTATGACAATCGGACTGTGCTAGTGAGTTCGTGGTAGTTGCCGCACGCCTGAATGTGGAAGGCCGAAAGCTGCTTTTTTCGCGAGGTGCATATGCAGTTAATGAGCAGGACTACAATCGTGGGGAGTGCAGATGTGATATCCGGCATTCTGAATTGGGTATGCCCTGGATGCGGCGGAAGAATGGGTGGACGTGGCCAAGAGTTCAAGTGCCAAGGCGAATGTCTGACGGATTGGCGTCTGACTTGGGAGCGAATACTTTCACTCGAATTCAAAGCGCGATCAAAAAGGCCGGTGAGACCGATTTAGTTGGTAAACGGATGTACGTGCGGTCAGCTCGCAATATCTGCCAACCCTTATGACTTTCCTGGAGCTGGCCGCATGACCAACGTTGGCGATCGTGTGGCAGAAACCTTAGCGAACATGACCGTATCCGGACGGACCGTGTCGATGGGCCGCCACGACTCGTCTCACATGCAGCGGAGCAATCACATGCGCGCGCCTGACATGCCCCAAAACTAGATATGGCGCGTTGATTTGGCGTCACCTCGTTCCTGGGGGCGACTGGAACCGAACTTGCTATGAAATCTGTGGAGAGGCAAACTGTGGCCAAGGTTGCGATTGACGGCATCGTTCGAGAAGCTCAGCCCGGCGAGATACTGATTGATGTGCTCAACCGTGCCGGCAGCACGGTCCCCCAGGTTTGCTACCACCCTCAACTTGGACCTGTTCAGACCTGTGACACATGCATGGTGGAAGCGAACGGCCGTCTTGTCCGGGCCTGTGCGACTGGCGTCGCCGACGGAATGCGGATCGCTACTAAGTCAGCGAAGGCGGCGGCCGCCCAGGTGGAAGCATTTGACCGCATTCTCAGCAACCACTTGCTCTACTGCACAGTCTGCGACAACAACAACGGCAATTGCACGGTCCATAACACGACGAAGTTGTTGGCCATTGAGCATCAGAAAATTCCGTTTCGGTCGAAGCCCTACCAGGTTGATAATACGAATCCGTTCTATCGCTACGATCCTGATCAATGCATTCTCTGTGGCCGCTGCGTAGAGGCCTGCCAGAACGTCGAGGTCAACGAAACGCTTTCCATCAACTGGGAAGATCCGAATCCCCGCGTGCTCTGGGACGGAGGATCAACCATTGGCGAGTCGAGCTGCGTCTCGTGCGGCCATTGCGTGACCGTTTGTCCCTGCAATGCGCTGATGGAAAAAACCATGCTGGGTCATGCTGGATTTCTGACGTCTCTGAAGAAGTCTGCTCTAAGCGGCATGATCGAGATCGTCAAAGGTGTGGAACCGGAGACCGGATATGGAAGCATTCTTCAGGTCTCCGAGGCGGAAGAGTCGATGCGTGAGCATCGCATCCGCAAGACGAAGACAGTTTGCACGTACTGCGGAGTAGGGTGCAGCTTCGACGTCTGGACCAAAGACCGACACATTCTCAAAGTGGCACCGGAGCATGGGCCCGCAAACGGCATTTCCACTTGTGTGAAGGGAAAGTTCGGCTGGGGTCACATCAATAGCGAGGATCGCCTCACCACGCCGCTGATTCGCGAGGACGGCAAGTTTCGCCAGGCCAGCTGGGACGAAGCTGTCGCCCTGGTTGCGAGCAAACTGTCGGAACTCAAGTCTAAGAGCGGTCCGGATTCAATGGCATTCATCTCTTCGTCCAAATGCACCAACGAAGAAAGCTACCTGATGCAAAAACTGGCGAGAGCGGTCATTGGCACGAACAATGTCGACAATTGTTCTCGCTACTGCCAGTCCCCGGCAACCCAGGGTTTGTTCCGCACCGTGGGTTACGGCGGCGATTCGGGCTCTATCTCCGACATGGAGAAGGCCGATCTAGTCGTCATCATCGGCAGCAACACGGCGGAGAGTCACCCGGTCATCGCCACCCGAGTGAAGAGCTCTCACAAACTAGACGGACAGAAACTCATTGTCTCCGACTTGCGCGAACATGAGATGGCAAGACGCGCTGACCTATTTCTACATCCCAAACCGGCAACAGATCTCATCTGGATAAATGCGGTTTCTCGATACCTCTTGGATAAGGGCCTCGCGAACACGAAGTTCCTGAACCAGTGGGTCAACGGGCTGGAGGAATACCAAAAGAGCTTAGAGCCTTTCAGCCTGGAAGCGGCAGCGCAACTCACGGGTCTCTCCGTGGAGACTATCAGAACGGTCGCACACATGATTGCTGAGGCAAAGAGTACATGCATCCTCTGGGCGATGGGAGTCACCCAGCACACCCAGGGTTCCGATATCTCCACCGCTATATCGAATCTGTTGCTTATCACCGGCAATTACATGCGGCCGGGAACGGGCGCTTATCCGCTGCGCGGCCACAACAACGTGCAAGGAGCCAGCGACCACGGGGCCATGCCAAACATGCTGCCGGGTTACCAGTCTGTGGATGATCCCGAAGTGCGCCAGCGATTTGAGACCGCTTGGAAGGTTAAGCTACCTTCCGCCAAGGGACTGGACAACCACGAGATGGTGGAGGCCATTCACGCCGGCAAGCTCAAAGCGATGTACCTCATCGGCGAGGAAATGAGCATCGTGGACTCCAATGCCAACTACGTCGGGGACGCTTTCGCCAAACTCGACTTGTTCGTAGTGCAGGACATCTTTTTCAGCAACACCTGCCGCTATGCCGATGTTGTGCTGCCTGGAGCACCGAGCCTCGAAAAGGAAGGAACTTTCACTAGTACCGAGAGGCGGATCCAGCGACTCTACCAAGTTCTTGAACCGCTCGAGGGTTGCCGGCCGGATTGGAGGATTACGCAAGAGGTTGCCAACGGGTTGGGCGCGGGTTGGCATTATCAGCATCCTTCCGAGATCATGGATGAGATCGCCTCTCTTACTCCGATGTTCGCTGGCGTCAACTACGAGAGGCTGGCGGGTTACAAATCCCTGCAATGGCCGGTCGCGGCCGATGGAACAGACGAGCCCCTGCTCTATACCAAACGTTTTGCGTTCTCGGATGGAAAGGCGAGGGTATTTCCTGTTTCCTGGATTGGCCCCACCGATCAGCCAGACTCCCAATTTGACTTGCACTTGAATAATGGACGGCTTCTCGAACACTTTCACGAGGGCAACCTGACCTATCGCACCGAAGGGATTCGGGAAAAGACTCCGGACACCTTTGTGGAAGTCTCTCCCGAACTTGCCGAGGAACGCGGCATTCAGAGCGGGACATGGGTGCAACTGGTCTCGCGCTACGGGAGGGTCCGGGTGCGGGCTTTAGTGACCGACCGGGTGCAGGGGCGGGAACTGTATATGCCGATGAACTCGGTTGAAAGTCCGGTAAACCGACTGACCAGCAGCCACACCGATCCTGTGACCAACACGCCAGCTTACAAAGAGACCAGTGTTCACATGAACGTGTTGTCGGAAGTAGGAGAGAGTCCATTGCCCCGCATCAATTCCCGCTTCGGTCACCCGACCCCGCAAAACGGCGTGGAAGTCGAACGTAAGTGGAAGAGACGGGACTATGCGCCTCCGGGAAATGGACTAGTGCAGTTGCAGACGAAGAGCTAACCCGAGGAGAACTCAATGGCTCGACCGATCGCTTTAGAAGTTCCGCCCCGCAATCCTCGCGCCGAGTTGCGCTCTCGATTGGAGCAGGCTCCGGAAGAACATGCCGAAGCCGTGCTGGCCGCATACGAGGTGCTCCAGGAGTTGCACAATCGCGGGGTACTGGAAATTATGCGTGGCGCCTTGGCGGCGAGCGACGAAATTCTGGAGAAGGTTGTCGACAATGCCAGAACGCCAGAGGCCATTCGCGCCATCAGGAATCTTCTCTTCTGGCGTCAAATCCTTGGGAGCATCGAACCGGAATGGTTCAAGGGCGTCTTCCAGGCAATTCCCGAAGGGATCGCCCAGGCAACGGCGGAGCGAGACCAACCCGTCAGCGTCTTCGGCGTGCTTCGGCGTCTCACTAACAAAGACAGTCTTCGCGGTCTCGCAGCCGCCGTTGACTTCTTGCAAGCCTTTGGACGTCACCTGCACTCATTAAAGACTTCGAACTCGCAACTTTGAGAAGATCCGAGCTGGTCACTTCTGCGCCTTGAAGACAAAGTTGGCCGCGCAATTACCGACCTTCGGATTTCGATCACGGACTGCTGCAACTAAAAGTGTGTGTACTGCCGCACCGGCGATGAGGGTGCGATTTAAGTGACCTGCCCTTTTCTGTGTACGTGCGCTAGCCCTGCGCCATCGCAGTCGAGATCATCACCAGGAACAAATAAATTACCGCCGCCTTGGCACCCTTGGCACCACCCACTGTGCCACGGTGGCGTAGATTTCCGGTAGACTGCCAGAACACGAGTTTCACTCCGAGCCCGGGCCGTTCTTGCATTCATTCGCCGCGCCACAATCTACCGAGGACCCATTTTGCTACGTTTAGCTGCGGTGTGATTCCGTCTCTGCTCTGCCTCGCTGAGTGCCGAGTGTGTAGCGGACAGCCCTATGCCTCTCACTTGGCAGACGCCGCCTGATCACATGCCAGTTCGTGACTAACCTGGTGGCGCACGATCTGCATCTTCACAGTGTCCCCCGGGAAATCCAGGTACATCACGTGCTTTTGCACGCGAATCGGGACAGAATTGTTGGGGGACAGTGCAGAAGGCAAATCATCGAGTTCGGACGCGTAACGGCCTACGTACACCTCACAGTTCAATCGCACAGAAACGTTATAGAGATAGTAGTGCGACTGCAATGGTGTGCGAACAGGATCGGTACCTGTTTGTGCGGGCGGGGTCGCTACATCCTGTTTCTGGACGTTGACGATTGTCCCTTGTTGGCGTTGTTTAGACTGACCGACTGCGTAAGTAATTGTCACGGCGCTGACGATTGCGAGAATGCTGACACACAAACGGATTTTCATGAGTCTCCTCCAAAGATAGTCGAAGCAATCCAGTTGCCAAGGGTCGCCCTTCTAAGTCCTTCGTTGGAATTGGAACGTTCTTTCGTGCTTAAGCACCTCGTGTTCACCCGCTCGACACGCTCACAACATCCGGACGTGAGATCGCTCAGAACGGAAAGCGCACCGAGAGAATCCACCGATGGTTGTACTGGTGGAATTGCGTTACGGCGATCTGCACACCACCGCCAATGGTGAGGTGGAGTCGCTCCGCGAGTGGAAGGCTCCCCAACACTAGTCCCGGAGTCAGGAAAACTTCCTTTTTTCCGTCGAGCGTTCCGCCCGACCAAAAGATAGAATTCTGCTCGAGCATAGGCCAGATTTTGCCCTTGATCTTGTAATTAACGGCAGTATTGAAAACGATCATCCGGCCCAGGAGATTCGCGCCAGTGGCTGGAAGATTCGCGCCAATCGTGGTCTGAATGTCCCACGACGCGAGGCCCTTGGCGGCCGCGAAAGTAGGACTCAACACGGTGTGGCCCAGCCCGTTCGGGGCCGCTCCTGTCGGGAAGGAACCACCAAGAAAGAATCCCACAAAGTAGTCGCCCTTGCCCTCGGTTGCGGAGAACGCCCGGAACTTCACTTGCCACGAGAGATCTCCAAATCCATCCGGGGTCTTCGATTGATGAACGAGGTAACCCGGCGGAAATATTCCCACCTCCAACCGTGTTGTAGGGATGATTTCCAGACCCCGCGAGGCACCATAGTTCGAGGTCACTGCACCCCCCGAGGGATCTTGCTGCCAAGACATGTCGTAGCGATATTGCTGGACCAGCAGGACATGAGTTGTGACTATGGGCGAGACAAAATGAGGCTGGCTAGCACGAGCTCCGTCCACTTTGCGCATCCAGGAGTGCAACCAATCGTCCTGCTGGTGGCTATCGCTACCGCTGGTGTCGGTTAGATTCGAAGCATCTTCACCAAGTACGGCAGAGTTTAGTAAGCAACCGTCCACAGGCTGGCCGCACAACGAAAGAGGTGGAACCGAACTGGAAAATGGGTACGGATCATTTTTGACGGAAGTCTGAGCCCGCAGTGGGGCAACAAGGACGGAGATCAGGATAGCGATGAAGCAGGAAGAACGTTCTGCACACAATGTTCCTAGTTTGAATGCCATGCTCCTGATCCTTTCTTGTCAGAGGGTTCAATCGGCGACCGTCGGTATGTCAGATCGCGCCATTCCGTATCCTTACTAATGCCCTCCATGGTCCTCCTCTCCTGACGTGCATTCATGTCTCCAAACGTCGCCACTGCATGAGGCTCAAGGTTCTCCTAGCTCAACATCAGTACCGCACAGATGAATGAACCATCGCAGCGTCCACATGCGGACAGTAAGTCAGCACATTGACGGTGCCAGCCATGCATGCCTGTCGAATCGTCAGCGGACGAACTCGCAAACGTCAGCACCAGAACGCAAAATGGGTTGCTTCGAGTGCGAAGGATGTTTGGAAATCCAAATGCATTCCTGACATCCCAAAAGGAGGCTCAATGAAGCCCATAAGCCGTACAGCAGTTTGCACCGTGCTCTTCCTGGTTGCGCTGGGAACCGCACTTGCGCAGCAGGTCAAAACCGACTTTGATCACCAAGCCAATTTCTCACAGTACAAGACCTATTCCTGGCAAGAAATCAAGCCAGCGAATTCCCTCTGGGACGCCCGAATCAAGAATGCCGTGGATGCCCAATTGGCAGCCAAGGGTTGGACTCAGGTGGCTAGCGGTGGCGATGTGGCCATCGTGGCGATTAAGACCACCCAGACTCAGCGATCACTTCAGACCTTCTATGACGGCATGGGTGGTGGATGGGGCTGGCGAAGATTCGGGGGCGGAGGGTTCGGCGAGGCGACGACAACCGAACAAGACTACAAAGAAGGAACCCTGGTGGTCGACTTGTACGACGCAAAAACCAAGCAGTTGATTTGGCGTGGCAGCGCCGAGGACACCTTGTCCAGCAAGGCCGATAAAAATGAAAAGAACCTGGACAAGGGTGTCGCGAAGATGTTCAAGAAGTTCCCTCCAAGCTCGGCAAAAAGCTGAGCACGAGGCTTGCACACCAAGTCGAGCTAGAAGTGTTGTTTCAGAATCCAAAAAGGAGGATCTATGAAACTGCAGAAGACAAGAAGATACCAATTGCTGTCGTTGTTCATCGCCTTGGTTTTTGCCCTAACGATGTTCCAACCAAAGCACAGGCGCAGATCGTTGGGAACCTTGAAGCCGACATCCCATTTCAGTTCCATGTGGGAAACGTCAAACTTCCCCCGGGTAAGTACACCATCCACGTGCTGGACAACTCCGACCTGACGATGATGGAAATCAGTAGCACGGACGGCTCTAGTTCGGCTCTCTTCGAGGTTCGCGACGCAAAGACCAATACCACACCGGCCAAGAGCGAGTTGATCTTCAGCAAATACGGGCACCGATACTTCCTTGAGAAGTTGTTCGACGAATCCAACCCAAGCGGCAGCGAAGTGGTCAAGTCCGGGTACGAAAAGAGGATCGCTCAAGCGGCCGCAGAAGGCCAGGAGCATGTTCCTGCACAACATCGGGGAAGCTAGCGGCTAGCAGTATGACTAACACCAGTCGGACCCATCGAGGTGCGACTGAATTCTAAGGAGGAAACAGTGAATACACGCAAGTGGCTCGTTGTAACACTCTGTCTGGTTGCGCTTTGTGCGCTAGTTGGACCAAGCGCCATGATGGCAGATGAGGAGCACAAGACTAGCAAACTGACATTTAGTGAGCCAGTCGAGGTACCAGGCCAGGTCCTCCCGGCTGGAACCTATTGGTTCACCGTGGCGGATAGCCCGTCAGATCGCAATATAGTTCAGATCTGGAATGCGGATCGTACGCGGTTGGTGACGACGGTTCTCGCGATTCCCGATTACCGGATGCAACCCAAGGGCAGAACCGTGATCCATTTCGAGGAGAGGCCCTCGGATCAGCCTGAGGCCGTTCATTCGTGGTTCTACCCCGGTGACAACTTCGGGCTGGAATTTGTATATCCAAAAAGCAGAGCAATCCAACTTGCGAAGCAGACCAGCCGACCGGTGCTCTCAATTCCCAACGAGCAGGCGTCAGATACCGCTCAGATCAAACAAGTACCGATAAAAGCGGCTACTCCCAGCGGCGAGGAAATCGAACTTGCTGAAATCGTCGCTAGTCAGCCCCTCGTCATGCCGCAAGAGGCAGCGACCAACTCCCTTCCCAGGACCGCCAGTTCGCTGCCACTCTGGGAATTACTCGGACTAATGTCATTGGGCGCTGGTTTCGCGCTTCGACTGGCCGCCCGAAGAGTGTCGTAACTCAGGGTCCGGCTTCTTCTATGCTGGCGCCGGTTTTGACGGCGCCAGACGCTTTTTGAGCAGATTCGAATATGTGCGGGTACTCATTGCGTGAAGAGAGTCTAAGCATGACAGCGCGACGAAGGATGATTCTTGTCTGGGGCCAGTATGCTCTCCTGCTTGCGGGATTCTCAGCCCTGGGATATTGCGCGATTGTAGTCGCCGAAGCAACGCGTTATCAGGTCTTGGCACGTGAACAAATGCGGAAAGCCAACGTTGCGCTCGCGCAGCCTTCAACAGCTCGAAGTTCTTTGGCTGTGTCACAACCAGGGCCGTTGCTGCTGGCCGGCGGAATAGCGATGGTCGGCAGAATCGATGTCCCGCGGGCTCATGTCTCGGTGATGGTTGCCGAAGGGACCTCGCCACGGACGCTTAGAATAGCCGCTGGCCATATCCCGGGGACGGCACTCCCAGGGAAACCGGGCAACGTTGCGATTGCCGCGCACCGCCTTTCTTTCGGCGTTTGGGTGACCTCAAGTCCGGCGATCTCATCCGAATTACGGTTCCTGGAAGGCAGTACATCTACAGTGTCAGGTTCACCGATGTCGTCCGTCCCGACGAGACGTGGGTTTTGGAGCCTTCCACGAATCAGTTGCTGACGCTGGTCACCTGTTACCCCTTTCGCTACACCGGTCCTGCGCCGAAAAGATTCGTCGTCCGTGCCCGCAGAACGGACGGCGAGTGAAATGCGACGCAGCAGGCATGAGAACCAAATGAGAACCAATTTGTCAGTGACGGTGACCCTGATGATTCAAGCTGCGAAGAAAATCCTGGTGGTCGTGAGTGCGCTCTTCCCGATCGTGGATCCAATCGGAGGAAGTCCATTCTTTCTGGTGCTCACGGGAGACTACACGGCGCAGATGCGAAGGTTGCTGGCTCGTCGCATTGCCCTGAACAGCATGACCGAGGTGCAGTCGGGC
>WNFG01002102.1_pt1 | contig 16746 bp, 11 predicted proteins | sample 5400431 | NCBI WGS metagenome assembly WNFG01 (sample SAMN13153346, study PRJNA577476) | soil metagenome | isolation source: 120 cm saprolite under Douglas fir tree site 2 hole 3 replicate 2 | place: USA:California | collected 2015-04-18 | reverse complement strand
GTTTGCCTGCAAGGGACTTTTCATACGCGGCGTAGGCGATCGTCAGACCGCCCAAGTCCGCGATGCTTTCCCCTAAAACCAGCTTGCCATTTTCGTGCAAGTCGCCGTCGACAACGTAGGCGTCGAATTGATCGGAGACGCAGGCGGCGCGCGACTTGAAATTCTTCAGGTCTTCCGGGCTCCACCAGTCTTTCAAGTTGCCCTGGCCGTCGAACTTGCTGCCGTGATCGTCAAACCCATGCGTGATTTCATGTCCGATGACCGCTCCCATTCCTCCGTAGTTCACCGCGTCATCGGCCTTCGGATCGTAGAACGGCGGTTGCAGGATGCCGGCGGGAAAGACGATTTCATTCATGCTGCTGTTGTTGTAGGCATTCACGGTTGGCGGCGTCATGCCCCATTCCGTGCGGTCCACCGGCTTGCCGATCTTGTTCAGCCGGCGCGCGAAATCGAATTCCGCTCCGCGCCATTGATTTTCGGCGTAGGACCGGCGGTCGATTTTCAGAGCCGAGTAATCGCGCCACTTGTCCGTGTATCCGATTTTCACCGCGAACGCCTCTAGTTTTGCGGTTGCTTGCGTGCGAGTATCCGGTCCCATCCAGGGCAGCGTCTGTAAATCATCGCGCAGCGCGGCAATCAAGTTGTGCACCATCTCGAGAGCGCGAGCCTTGGCCTCCGGCGGAAAATACTTCTGCACATAGATTTGCCCGAGGGCCTCGCCGAGCGCGCGGTCGGTCGACTGCACGCAGCGTTTCCAGCGCGGCTGGATTTCCTTTGCACCAGTCAGCGTCTTGCCGCGGAATTCAAAGTCCTCGGCGACGAACTTTTCAGAGAGTCCCGGCGCCGCCGCATTCACGAGGTGCCAACGCAGGTAGGTTTTCCAGTCGTCGAGGGGAGTTGCGGTCAGTTGCGCATCAAGGGCCTTGAAAAAGTCCGGCTGGCCGACGTTTATTTCTCTGAATTCCGAATGTCCCGCGGCCTTGAAATAGGCTTCCCAGGAAAAATTTGGCGTGAGCGTCTTCAGGTCCGCCAGCAGCATCTTGTGATACGTCTTGTCCGGGTCGCGCAGATCCGTATTTTTCATCGAAGCGTTTGCCAGAGCTGTTTCGATCTTTAGAATCGTAGCCGCTTCCGCTGCCGATTGGTCTGCCGGTTCTCCGAGCAATTCGAACATCTTCGCGACATGCTTGGTGTAGGCCTCGCGAAGCTGCTTCGATTTGTCGTCTTCCTTCAGGTAGTATTCGCGCTCCGGTAATCCGAGGCCACCTTGAAACGCGCCTCCGATCACTTGCGTGCTGTCCTTGGCATCCTGATTCGAATTGAAGCGAAAGAGCGCGCCCACGCCTCTGCTCTGCAGCCGCTCCGCCTCCGCTTGCAGATCCGCCAGGTTCTTGATATCGGCAATCGCCGCCAGTTCCCGTTCGAGGGGTTTTGTTCCGGCCGCCTCGATTCCCGCGGTGTCCATGCAGCTCGCATAGAAGTCGCCGATCTTCTGTTCGTTCGATCCGGTCGCGGCCTTGGCATTCACCGCTTCATCCAGAATCTGCCGCAGGTTCTGCTGGTTCTTGTCCGCCAGTTGCGTGAACGTGCCCCAGCTCGAATATTCCGGCGGAATCGGGTTGGATTTCATCCACCCGCCCATGGCGAACTGGTAGAAGTCGTCACAAGGCTTGCAGGTTTTGTCGAGATTCGCGGTGTCGAATCCCCACGAATTAGGCGTATCGGCTGCTCCCGACGATGCGCGCAGACCGGCGCCAGCCAAACCTGTCGCCAAAACAGCAACCATCGCAAGGATGCAACCAACAGAAAGAAGTCGATTTGACATTGTCTGCCCCTGTTTGGACTGAGTTTGAAACCGCGGCAGTTACCACTCGTTCGGGACCCCGGCCGCCATGCGATCTGTTTGTGAGACGGAGGAAACGGCAATCGCGTTACTTCAGGCCTGAGATCCTCAATCCTGCGCAGAAACGCCGGGAAGAATCATTGTAGAACCGTACCGAAAAAAACGTTACGACCACCGCGCAGGTCTCTCCCGTAGGATAGAACGACAGTCAAACTGCCCAGGACTCGGACCTTGCATTGCGCGCCGGCATCCCAGAGCCAGCGCGGTGAGCCGAAAAGTCCTGAGGAATCAGCCACCGCGCCATTGTCGAGAAATGGGCCGAGCTTTACGGTGAAGAAACCGTTTTGATAGATGTTCTTGTCCATCTCCCAATTCGCGAGAAAAAATCGGCGCCCGAGCGGGGCAGCTCCTTTGCGGCCGTCAAGGGTCCCGGCGTGACCGCGAAGCCAGAGGTCATTGTCGCGTTCGACGCCCAATTCGAACAATTCATCGAGAGTCGCTTTTCCCGCAGTCGCGCCTGCGCGAATCTGCGCTTGCATTTCGTAGTCGTCGCCGTTTGCGCGCGGAAACCAATGCGCGCGAAGCGATCCGCGGAACGTGGCGAACGGCCCAAGACCGTCTGTAAACTCCCGGCCGGCCTTCGCTACGGCAGAGGAATCCAGCACAAAACGGCGCTCCGGCACGCGCACCAGGTTTCGCTTAGCGCCCAGCCAACCCGCAACAGACGCAGCGCCGGTGAAGAAAGCGCGCTCCGCGGGCAAAGTGTGACCGCCGAGATTTCGAAAATTCCGATCGGCGATCTCCGCGCCGGCGCTCCAGCTCGAGCGGCCATTCACGATGGCTTGAACTTCCGCTCCAGCGGCAACGCGGCGCATGTTTAAGTCCGTGAGCGACGTACCCGGGCCAAGAAAAGTCTGCGTCAAATTCCAATTTTCGTTGCGCGCATCGCCGTAAAGGCGCAAGCGCAGGCTGGGATCGCCGTAGAGCGGCAGGGAGAGCGCGAGAGAGATGCGGCGTTTTTCCGAATCCCAACGCGCGAGCGAGGTCAAATTCACGGCGGCGCGGTCGAGATTGTATAACTCTGGATAGATCGTAGCGTATGGCAAGCCGCTCAATAGCGAAACGATGCCTTTTACCTTGGAATCGCCCCAGCCGTTTCTCTCCGCCAGATGGAGCGTCAGGTCGTAATTCCCGGACTCCGCCGGATTAAGCTCGATCCGCCGGTTCGAAAAAACGTCCAGATTGTCCAGCCTTGCTTGTGTGGTGAACAACGCCTCGCTCGTCAGGACTTGCGGAGCGCTAAACGCCAACGCGCGGTTCCGGAAGGATTCCTTCAGCCGTAGCGAAGGCACGATGGCCACGCTGCGCAGCCGCGGTTTGTCTTCGGGATTCCAATACTTCAGCGCTGCTTCGAGGTTGCCTTCCAGGAAATAAATCGTGGCGAGAAACTCGCGCGAGTACGCGTCTTGCGGGTTCAATCGCAGCGCTGCATGCAGATTGTCCTTCGCAGTTCGAAAATCCTTTTGCTTGTACGCGATTCCGGCCAGCTCCAGCCGGAACCTCGAATCATTCGGTGCCTTCCGAAGTCCAGCTTCAAACGCCATTCTTGCCTCGCTCCATCTTTCCATGCGCGCCAAGGCCAGGCCCGCCACGAAGTCGAGATCGGGCGATTGGTCTGCCGGACCTTGTGCGAGGCGCAGGGCTTCATCCCAGCGTCCTGCATCAAAGGCGTTCTGTGCTTCAACAAGGCGGGCCTGGCGGGGAGAATGATCCTGTGCGAAGGCTGACGAACCCAGCGTGAATACGGCAATCAGCAGAAAAATCACACGGCCTTTTCGGGGAGAGCCAGCAGCATCCAATTGCTGTTCGATCGCCATTCCTTTTCGAATTCCGCGCGTTCGATCCGGAGAAGTTTGCCACGCGCAGGGTCGTTGATGAAAACGGCCCCATTTTGCCAATCGATTCCCGTGACTACAACGTAGTGAAACGGCGCCTTGGCGCTCCCACTCTGGAGGCTTACGATCAGCGGCCGTCCCTGGGTCAGGTGTGCCTGAAGATCTTTCCATTCACCCTGAAGAGGGAAGACGCGAAAGCCCGAACCTCTGAGGTAGCTTTCAATGGAGGAAGCATAAATCCCCCGGGCTTTGCGCGAATAGAGTCGCTTTTGAATAGCCGCAGCATCGGCGCGCTGTGGATCGAGCCGCGCACCGTGGGCGTTCCAATATTGCAGCACCATGGAGATCGCGGCTGACCCGCAGCCGTCCTCACTCTGCTTTACAAATGGCACGTCGAGCCAGATTCCTGCCTTTTCCTGGGGCGCCGGGTGGATCGAACGCCCCAGGAAAGGAAGCAGGAGCAAACCGAGAGCAATCCGGTTCATCCGCGTGAGGTATCACTCCGAACCAGGAGAATTAACGAAGCGCGACTGCCAGGACGATGATGCCCAGGGCGATCACGATGATCCATAGCAAATCTCGATCGGAGATGCGTCCCGCTGCAAAATCGCTCTGCGCCCGGCGGGAGCGTTCGGCCAGCCTGGCAAGATCATCATCATTCAATTGTCCAACGGCCTTATCCACCTGCTGATAATCGAGGTTCGAGGATTTCAGGGCCTTTTGGGCGGTGCCGGAAGACAGCAGTGTTCGAAGGGCTTCTTCGTTTGCCTGGCGCGTCTGAGCCGGCCGCGCGGCGTCTTTGTTCAGGTCGCTCAGAGAAACAACATGTTGCTTGTCCTGGGCCCGCACCGGAATTCCTGCCAAACCGAGCAGACCGGCTATCGCCAGAATCGACACACACGTATTGAAGCGAAAATGCATTCATCCTCCTATTTTTGGCTGGGGCAGTCTAGTTTACGAATTGCCCCATGCCGTGGCAAGGAGCATCTAGGAAATCTCCTGCTAGAACCATCGGCGCAGGATGCGCGTCACTTGAAGGACAGCGGCTTCTGGTATTTAGCGGTGTCCACCGACTGCCACTCTCCCTTGATAATGCCCTCGCGAATCTGTGCGGCGCTTTTCCCCTTGCGGGATTGTTCGTAAGCATACAAGTCTTCTCTGATGCAGGTGCCGCATTCGGAGCCGTGTTTGCTGGCGAAGCAATCGAGCAAGCTACCGTGGCCCTGGCTGCGATCGCAGTGGCAATAGCAGGGCTGCTGATACAGCGTCTTCTTGATCTTTGCGGCTAGCGCATACGCATTTTGTACAACGGGATCAGTGAAGAGCTCGGGGTTCATCGTCGCGGGAAGCGGACGCTGCGGGGCTTGCGCATGATAGGCGGGCACAGGCTCATCGATTGCGGACTGCGGAGAATTCACACCTTGCGGTGAACTCGAAGCGGCCCGCTGGGGAACCAGCACCAGCCCAAGCGCAAAGCCGAAGAGCGCCGCAGCGCTCAAGAATCTGCAGATCCCATTTCCACGCATACACGCCCCCATTCTTCGCTCAACCGTAGCACCGTCGCAGACTCTCTACTTTAAGGCCAGCAAGCGCGAATTTCCACTCCGTTGCGCGTGAGATACATTAAGGATCACAAGAACTCATCGCCACCAGGCAGACGGCAGGAATGTCATGGCAGGAAACTTCAGGCGCGGAGGCTCGCAATTTGCTGGCAAGCTGCAGCGGCTAGAGGACCGCAGCCTGAACCGCAGCATACGCCGGCGGCGGCGTGGAAGCTTTCGATTCTAGATGCTGTGCACGGAGATGGCGCTGGACGCGGCGGCCCCAGCCCCTCACAAACGAAAAGTTCAGCGCGCCGCCGATAGCCGAGCTGGCGAAAGGAATCAAACGACCAGCCCACTTTTCCGCCGTCTCGGCGCCAATCTTCGCGGCGAAGCGTTCCGCGATGCGCGGAGCGAGTTTCTCGAGAATCTGCTTTTCGGCTAAATCCTTGCCGTAGTCGATGCCGGAGGCCGCCGCTGCAGCCTTCCACATTTCAATCCTTTGGTCGCGGCCGCGGGCTTCAAACCCGTAGAGCAAAGAGAGGCGTTGGATAAGCCGCAGCGTGATGACGGTAAGCAGACTGGCATCCGGCAAGAAAGTGATCATGCCGCCGAGGCCGAATCCCGCCCCTTCAACAAGCGCGAGGCGCTCGGCATCGCGAATCAGTGCGGTCGCGATGGAGTCCAAATGCTCCGTGGGTACGTCTTTCATCCGCGCAAAGTCCGGAACCCACAAGCTGTGCTTGTCGGCGAGGTCACGCCGGAAGTCTTCCGGGTCAATCTCGATCGAACGCAATCCGCGGAGCACACCAAAACGCAGAAAGCGGCTGAAGGTACGTCCCGCCAGCGATCCTTTGACCGAGTTGTGAAACCCCACCATGCCTATTAGCATCCTAAGGCGGATACAACCGTCTGGCAACCATGGCATCGCGCCGTGGTTCCGGCCCGGTGAAGCTCAGGAAAGGGGGAGTTACCCGGAACGCGGCAAGAAAACAGCAGTCCTACTTGACGCGGCGCATCTTTTCGGTAAACTGCATTTTTCTCTATGGCCACGATGCCACAATTCGTTCCCTCCGAAGTCGTGCACGATCTCGACTTTCCGCAGCGTGAGGCGGCCTTTTTCTACGGCCTCTTCTTGCGCGGCCATTCCGCGGACAAACTGCGGCGAGACATCGAAGTACCTGCGGTGGTCCTCGCCAAATGGCACCGCGAGGCGGAGCGCGACCCGCAGTTGCGCGATATTTTTGCGCGCATGGTGGATTACCGCCGTCATGTGCTGGCGATCTTCGATACGCTTGTAGGTTCAGACACTCAGCCGCAGCGCGTTCAGTAGCCTTTCCATCCCGTGTGCCACCTCCGGGGAGAGGTTCTTCGTTAAATCCCTGTCTCTTCGGCCGCGATTCTCCCTGTACGTTCGTTCAGGTCAAAAACTGTCAGGCAACCAAACGGGATTGCCACTGTTCTAACCGATTTCGGGGGACAAGTATCACAAAATGAAGGGGATTCCTCTGATTGACGGGGAACAAGTATGGGGTTAGAATCTGGACGTCCTAGAGCTTGAGGTGTCTTCATGTCAAGGGTAGTACGCGCCCTGTTCGTTTCCATTTTTTCGATCACCATCGCTATTCCGTCGGTTTGCGCCCAGCAGGCGCAGGATCCTGGAACACCTCCAGCACCACAAAAATTGGATAAAGAAGCAAAGCGGAAGATGAAAAAGACGCTGAAGGAGTTGGACAGCGCCTACCGGCAATGGCTGACGGAAGACGTCACCTACATCATCTCTCCGGACGAGCGCAACGCTTTCCTTCAACTGGATACCAACGAAGAGCGCGAACAGTTCATCGAGCAGTTCTGGCTGCGGCGCAGCAGCAATCCCGACCTCCCGGAGAACGATTTTAAGGAAGAGCATTACCGCCGCATTGCTTACGCCAACGAACACTTTGCTTCCGGCATCCCGGGATGGAAGACCGATCGCGGCCGCATGTACATCATGTGGGGCCCGGCGGATGAAGTGGAATCGCACCCCACGGGCGGCACGTACGACCGGCCGATGGAAGAGGGCGGCGGCTCTACAAGTACGTATCCGTGGGAAACATGGCGCTGGCGCTATCTGGAAGGCATCGGCGAAAACATTATTTTGGAATTTGTCGATCCCAGCGGCTCGGGTGAATTTCACCTGACAATGGATCCATCGGAAAAAGACGCGCTCTCGCATGTGCCCGGTGCGGGTCTGAGTTTGATGGAATCAATGGGCATGGCCTCGAAGGCCGACCGATTCACACGTTCCGACGGCACCAACCTGCCGAAGACCATGGGTGGTCAACCTGCCAGCATGAACGAATTCAGCCGGTTGGAGCTTTATGCCAAGGTCAATAAACCGCCCGAGGTGAAATTCAAAGATCTCGAAGCCATCGTCACTTCGCGCATCGTGCGTGACCAGGTGCACTTCACTTGGCGCCCGGACTATCTCAAGGTCACCAATGATACTGTGCTTGTTCCTGTGACCGTGCAGATACCCAACAGCCAGCTTTCGTTCCAGTCAAAGGATGGAATTCACTCCGCCACGCTCAATATTTTCGGACGCGTAAGTACGCTGACTGGGCGTGTGGTGCAGACGTTTGAAGACCCCGTTTCCAAGGATTTTCCGGATTCTCTTTACCAGCAATCCTTGAAGCTCCAATCGATCTATCAGAAGGCCATTCCTCTGCGGCCAGGCTTGTATCGCCTGGATCTGGTGATCAAGGACGTGCAGAGCGGAAATATCGGAGTCGTGAACTCACGCCTGCAGGTGCCGCGGTACGAGGATGACAAGCTGGAGGCCAGTTCGCTGATTCTTGCCGATCAAATCGAGCATGTCCCCGCGAAGCAAATCGGCTCGGGACAGTTCGTGCTTGGTTCTTCGAAGGTCCGGCCACGTCTTGGAGGTGATTTCACCAGCGCGGACAAGCTCGGCATTTACATGCAGGTTTATAACCTGAAGCCGGACGACAAGACGCACAAGTCCAGTGCTGCGTTCCAGTACACCGTCAAGAAGGGCAAAGATCAGGTCATGCAGTTCAAGGAAACTTCAGAGGAGATGAAGCAGACGGGTGACCAGGTCACTATCGAGCGGCTTCTGCCTCTCGCAACGCTGTCACCAGGGAAGTACAGTCTCGAAGTGAATGCTACGGACACGCTTTCGAATCAGACTATTTCGCGCTCGGCAGAGTTCACGGTGAAAGCACCGCCGGAAGCCAAAACGGCGGCGAACGTTGCACCGGGGAGGTAAAGCAAAGTGAAACAGGAACGGCTCCGAATCCTGGGGGCCCTGGTCCTGACCGTCATGGTTTCGCCCTTCACGGCGATTCCGGCGGCCGCGCAAGCGAAGCTCGTCCCGGGGAAGCTTGCGGGAGTGGTTCGCGACGTTGCGGGCATACCGCAGATGGGCGCGAGCGTGGAGTTGATATCTGAAGCGATGGGCCTGGCGGCAACTCGCGGCTTCCTGACGAATACCCAAGGCATGTTCCGGGGCGACAAGCTCGCTCCCGGTTTTTACACCGTCCGCGTGACACTGGCTGGTTTTCTTCCAACACTTGAAAAACATATTCGCGTCACTTCGAATCTGACGACCGTCGTTCGCATCGAACTTGAATCCATGTTTGCGTCGTTGGATCAGTTGCGGCGTATGCCCGCGACCAGCACCGCGGAAGTTGACGATTGGAAATGGGTGTTGCGATCCGCTTCGGCGATGCGTCCGGTTTTGGAATTTGTGGACCACGACACGCTGAGTGTCTCGACCGTTACCGGGGAGCCGGGAAGGCCCCCCGCACCTAGAATGCGGATGGAATTCACGGATGGTGCGCGGCGCCCCACTTCGGCTTCCAGCATTGCATCTTCACCCGCCACCGCCGTTGCCTACGACCAGAAGCTGGGCGGCACGAGCAGGTTGATCCTCGCCGGCCAGGTGAGCTACGACGGAGATGCTCCCGCAGGCGGCATCGCCACGGTGTGGCTGCCAACGGGAACGCTCGGTGCCGGTCCGCATACGGCGCTGGTCCTTCGCGAAGCCAAGCTGGGACCCGTCGGGCCTACATTCCGAGGTGTTCGTTTTGATCAGGGTGGCGCGTTGGCACTCGGAGATCGCGCCGTTCTGCGGTATGGCGGCGAATACGTCCTGGTTGGACTCGGAGCCGCGGCCTCTTCGCTCCGTCCACGCGCAGATTTGAATGTGCGACTCTCTGATGATTGGAGCACCGCAGTCGTTTTTGCCTCCATGCCCAACGGCCCAGGTCCACTCGAAACCATTGACGCACAGCCGGGCGGTGCGCTCGGGGCGGCGCTCAATGAACTGGATGCATTTCCCGCGCTGCTCTGGCGGCAGGGTCGTCCCGTTTTGCAGAGCGGTCTGCACGAAGAAATTTCGGCGGAACGCAAAACCGGTACTCGCGGGAAGCTTCAAATCGCAGGCTTCCACGACGACAACCGCCACGTGGCCGTCTTCGGCCGGGGCAGCGACCTGCCCACGGCTGACTATTTTCAGGATAATTTGTCCACAAGTTTTGCTTATGACGGCGGCTCTTCCAGCAGCTGGGGAACCCGCGTCGCCTTTCGCGAGACGCTCGACGGTCGTGTGGAATTGACCGCCGTTTATTCTTTCGGTGGAGCTTTGACGCCTTCGGACGACGCGGACGGTCTGCTTCGTGATGCGCTTCGTACGGCACAGCGGCATTCCCTCGGGGCGGGAATATCCGCGAATGTGCCCCACCTCGGCACGAACGTCCAGGCGGGATATAAATGGGTGAACGGAATAACCGTCTCCTCGGTAGACAGCTATGGCGAGTCCCTCTATCGGATGGACCCCTACCTCCATCTCACAGTCCGCCAGCCGCTGCCAAAATTTGCCTTGGGGCGGTGGGAGGCCATCGCGGATTGCAACAATCTCTTGGCGCAGGGTTATATCTCCACCACCAGCAGGGATGGCCGAGTTGTTTTAGGACCCGCATTCCGGACATTTCGAGGCGGGCTCAGCGTTCAGTTTTAGCAACCCTTGGCTTCTCGAAAGCTGTATTTGTCCTTCCAGAAACTGGATGGTGCGGGATAGTCCAGCCTTCCGCTACAGTAAGCTATTGAATATAAAAGAGTTTTGCGGATGAATAACTACCAAACAATGGACATTGGGTTGCACTTGGTTTCTTGTCGCGGGGTGTAGTTCTGCCCGATAGAGTCATGAGACAAAACCTCCGAGTCAGCCTTGGGGCGGCCGTGCTGGCGTTAGCCACGCTGGCTGCGGTGATTTTTGCCCTGATTAACTTCGACCAACGCAGCCGCTATGAGGTGGTGTACGACGGAGTAGCCTGGCTCGACACGGACCACGGAATTCAGGCCAGTCGGGTTTCGCTCAATTCTCCCGCAACTCGCGCCGGGATTCGCCCCGGCGACGTCCTCCTGACGATCAATAGCACTCCGGTCAAAAGAGCCACGGAGGTCGCCCGGCGGCTGGACCGTGCTGGGCTCTGGACCCAGGTGCGCTACAAACTTTCCCGTGGTGGTGAGGAATTCGAAACGCCACTGCTCACAGCGCCCGCGGAAAAGCCTCTCGCAACCGAGAATTACCTTCGCATCGTAGGCCTGCTTTATCTGTTCATCGGCTTGTTCATTTTTATCCGCCGCTGGAACGCCCCTCGCGCCGTGCACTTTTACGTTTTTTGCCTGGTCTCCTTCATTCTCTGGTCGTTCCATTTCAGCGGAAAGCTGGACACCTTTGACTGGGAAGTTTACTGGTCGGAGGTTGTAGCGCGCCTGCTGGCTCCTGCGTTGCTGCTTCACTTTGCGTTGGTATTCCCGGGCCGATCTGAAACAACCATTCGTTCGGCTTCGAAACTGTTGGCCGTCTACTCTCTTCCTCTCGCTCTCCTTCTCATTCATCTGAGCACGGCCCTGAACGCCCTGGGTTTTGTGCCCTGGCTGGGGGCGTATCTTCTCCTCAGGAAAATCGAATTTGGTTATCTCGCCCTTTGCTTCCTGGCTGCGGGGCTTGTTTTCTACCGCAGCTACCGCCAGGCGCCATCCGGAGTCCTTCGCCAGCAATCGAAATGGCTCACCGGTGGAACTCTTGCCGGCAGTCTGCCCGTTTCCTTGCTCTACATCTTTCCTATGGTATCAGGTGTGGCCTTGCGCCCGTGGATGCAATTATCCGTATTAAGCCTGGTGCTGATCCCGCTGTGTTTCGGCTACGCCGTCATCCGCTACCGCTTGATGGACGTGGACATCATCTTCAAACGTGGCTTGGCGTATACGGCGGCAACTGCCGGGGTGGCTGCGGTTTACTTTGCGTTGGTCGCGCTGATCGCTGGGATTTTCCATGCGCCCACGAACGGCCCCGTCGGCGGCATGATCGCCATCGTCATGGCCGCGTTTTTGTTCCAGCCGTTCCGCGCTTGGATTCAGGCCCGCCTGGATCGCTTCTTCTACCGCGACCGCCTCGATTACCGCCGCACCCTCATTGAGTTCGGGCGCACGCTGACCAACGAAGTGCGTTTCGACCCGATGCTGGGCTCAGTCATGGACCGCATTTCCCAAACGCTATTGGTCGACCGTCTCGCGATTTTTGTGGAAAATGCGGTGCAACCCGGCCAGATGCGCATTGCTCGTTCGATGGGCGTACGCCTCTCCGAGTCTTTGGATCTTAGTTTCCTCGAGCCGGCCCGGCCCGAGTTTGCCCGCGGGGCGCTCTTTTTCGAGTCGCCCCGTGCGGCAAGAGAAGTCAGTGACTCAGTTCGGCGCACGCTCGAGCAGCTAGACCTCAACTACTTTGTCCCCTGCCGTATCCGCGAGCACACCGTCGCGGTTCTCGGCCTTGGCAAAACGGTCGACGGAGATTTTCTGTCCAGCGATGACGTCGAGCTGGTCGAGACGATTGCCGGCTACGTCGCCGTCGCTCTCGACAACGCGCAGCTCTACAGCTCTCTCGAACAAAAAGCTCTCGAAATCGCCCGCCTCAAGGACTTTAGCGAAAATATCGTTGAATCCCTCAACGTCGGCGTGCTCTCCGTTGACCTGGAGGGCATCGTTGATTCCTGGAACACGCGCATGGAACAGCTTTTCGGAGTGACGCGCCAGAAATCCGTTGGACGCCAGCTCAGCTCTCTTTTGCCCGAAGAACTGGCGCGCGAAATCGCCGCGCGTGGTGACCAGGAGCAAATTACAGGCATCTATAAACAGAGACTCCAGCATCAAGGAAAATCGCTGACCTTGAACGTTTCCATCACCCCCCTGGTGAGCAAATCGAATGAGCGCATCGGACGTCTCCTGCTCTTCGATGATGTGACCCAGCGTGAGCGCATGGAAGAGCAGATGTCGCAGACGGAAAAGTTGACCTCGCTTGGACTTCTCGCGGCTGGCGTCGCGCACGAAGTGAATACCCCGCTCGCGGTCATCTCCAACTACATTCAGATGCTGGCGAAGCAAATGCCGGAGGGCGACCCGCGCCAGTCAATCATTGAAAAAATCGTCAAGCAAACGTTCCGCGCCAGCGAAATCGTCAACAATCTGCTCAATTTTTCGCGTACCGGCGCCGCGGAGGCCGCGGACATTGATGTCAACCGTGTCGTCGAAGAGACGTTGTCGCTCGTGGCTCACCCTCTCAAGACTTCGCACATCCGGGTGGTGAAGCAACTCGGCGAACCGCTGCCGGCCGTTCGCGGATCAGCCAACAAGTTGCAGCAGGTCTTCTTGAACCTTTTCTTGAACGCGCGAGATGCCATGCCCAGCGGGGGAATGCTCGAAGTCCGCACCGCGGCGCATAACGGCAGCGTCGAAATCGAGGTCGCGGATACGGGAGCAGGCATCGCACGCGAACACATCCATCGCATCTTTGACCCATTCTTTACCACCAAAGCCAGTGGCCGCGGCACTGGCCTCGGACTTTCCGTGACTTACGGAATTATTAAGGAACACGCCGGTAAGATTGATGTACGCTCAACGCCCGGCAAAGGCACATCCTTCCACGTTGAGTTCCCGGCGGTCAGGAAAGCGGTCCATGTCTAAGGGTTCCATTCTTGTAGTAGACGACGAATCGGAAATTCGCGAGGGCCTCGAACTCTTGCTGAGAAGCGAAGGCTACGGCGTCTCCAGCGCGGAAACGGGCGAATCCGGCCTCGAGAAGCTGGAACAGCATCCTTACGACCTTCTCCTGCTGGACGTCAGCTTGCCGGACCGCAATGGTCTCGACATGCTCAAGGAGATTCACCGCCGCGATCCGCAGCTCTCCGTGGTCCTGATCACCGCCTACGGTTCGATCGATATGGCCCGCGCCGCTTTCAAGAATGGCGCGATGGACTACATCACCAAGCCCTGGTCCAACGACGAATTGCTAGCCCAGGTGGCGCAAGCCGTGGAATCGCGCCGGCTTCGCGATGAGAACGTTCAGCTCAAGCGCGCCCTCAAGCAGCGCTTCAATTTCCCGAACATTGTCGGCAAGAGCGACAAAATGCAAGTGCTTCTGAACCTGGTCACGCAGGTCGCGCCTTCGCGCTCCACGATTCTCATCAGCGGCGAAAGCGGCACGGGCAAGGAACTCATCGCGAAGGCGATTCACTCGGCCTCCACCCGCGCCGACAAGGCCTTCGTGCCCGTAAATACGGGATCGATCCCTGTGGATCTCCTGGAGTCCCAGCTCTTCGGCCATGTGAAGGGCGCTTTCACCAGCGCCGTTGCTTCCAAGAAGGGCCTCTTCGAAGTCGCCGATCAGGGCACTATTTTCTTCGATGAAATCGCCACGATTAGCCCCGAAACGCAGGCCAAGCTTCTGCGAGTGATTCAGGAGCGCGAATTCATGCGTCTCGGCGGCACTGAGCAACTCAAAGTGGACGTCCGCATCGTAGCCGCGTCGAACGTCAGCCTCCTTACGCTTGTTCGCGAAGGCCGCTTCCGCGAAGATTTGTACCACCGGCTGAACGTGATCCACCTTCAGATTCCGCCGCTGCGCGACCGCCGCGAAGACGTGCCCCTTCTGTTGGCGCATTTCCTGGAACGGTATTGCCAGGAGAACACCAAGCCGCTCCGGCAATTTACGCAGACGGCGATGAAGCTGCTAATGGATTACGACTGGCCGGGCAACGTGCGCGAGTTGGAAAACGTCGTCGAGCGCGCAGTCGTTCTCTCCACCCAGGAACGCGTTGACGCGGACCTGCTCCCAGAAAACATTCGCAGCAAGGAAATCGTTCGTGGTGTGCGCCTGCAGCTCTCGGAGTTTTTGCCGCCGCTTCCCGGCGAACCCGGTTCGCGTTCCTCCGCGGACCATCCCCAGCCGTCCTTGTTCCAGATCATGGACGAGATCGAGCGCCGCATCATCCTTGATATGCTTGAGCGCACCGGCTGGAATCAGACCGAAGCCGCCGAGCGTTTTCTCATTCCCCTTTCAACGCTCAACCAGAAAATCAAGCGGCTCGGAATTGATGTCCGCCGCCGGGGCCGCAGTGATGAGACGTTGTCCGCCTCGATAGGAAAATAGCCGTCGGCGGCGCACGATAATTTCTTCGCCCTCAACTCTCGCGCGAATTAGTCATCGCTTACACTAACCTTGGATTGCTATGGCCGAGCCGATATCGCCTTCGCATCAATTCGGCACCGCATTGTTTAGGAACGAATGGTCCGCGCTGCTCGAGTTTGCTTCTCCAGCGCAGGATCATCAGCGGCTTGCAAGCTTGCTCCGGTGCTCGGATTGGGCTCGTTTGCTCATCCTCGCGGAAGAGCACGGCGTGACTGGCCATCTCACAGAGGGTCTAAGAGGTATCGAAGAGAATCTGGTCCCGCCGGAAGTAAGACAGACGCTTATCGATCGCCAGCGCGCGCAGAATTTTTTTACTTTAAGGCTGACTGCCGAGTTGTTCCGTATCTTGGACCGCTTCACCTCCGAAGGAATCGGCGCTTTGGTCGTAAAAGGGCCGGTACTCGCCGTGCAAGCCTATGGCGACCCGGCGATGCGTGCCTATGGCGACCTGGATCTGCTCGTTCGCCAGCGGGACATCCGCCGGGCGACGGAATTGATGACCGCTGCAGGCTTCGCGCCGGCAGTCCCGCTCAGCGCTATCGACGTCGGAAAAATCCCCGGCCAGTACCTTTTCTCCAAGCCGGATTCGAAACTTATCGTTGAGCTGCACAACGATCTCACCTTGCGCTATTTTCCCCGCAAGCTCCCGCTCGAGGAATTTTTCGCGCGGCAAATCCGCGTGCGCCTCGATGCCCATGAAGTTCCCGCCCTTTCGGTGGAAGACGAACTTGTGCTGATCTGCATCCACGGCGCAAAACACTTTTGGGAGCGCTTGATGTGGATTGCCGACGTCGCCGCGTTGGTATCGCGCCAAACCGGGATCGATTGGCAGCGTGTTGCGGATTTGGCGCGAGCAGTCGGCGCGGAGCGCATGCTGCACACCGGGCTGCGCCTCGCCTCGGATTTGCTACAGGCGCGCCTGCCGGACAAAGTTCAAGCGTTGGTGCAGGCGGATGCGGTGGCTGCTCGGCTCGCGGAACAAACTTGCAAGTGGCTGCCCGCCGCGGGTTATGCGCCGCCTGGCCTCTTCGAGCGTGCCGCGTTTCGATTGCGCATGCGCGGGGGCCTCATTTCAGCTCCTGCCTATCTGTTGCGGCTTTCTCTCTCTCCGACCGAGGAAGATTGGGCGGAAGGCGCGGAAGACAATCGGTCCTGGATCCCCAATGCCCTTCGCCGCCCATTTCGCCTCGCGCGCAAGTACGGACGCGAGAACAAAAACTGATTTCGCGCCACGTCGCCGGCAAAAATAAAAACCGCGCGGGCTCACCTTAAACCCGCGCGGCTTTCGTCCTGATTTTTTGCGGCTAGTTGACCGAAATGTTCACCTGCACAGTATGCGTCAGCGCCGGCGTGGTGGAAGTGCCGGTGATCGTCAGTGTCGCCGGTCCCTTCGGGGTTCCTGGATTCTTGCCGCCGCTGCAGCCTGCCAGCGTGAGCAAGAGCACCATCGCCGTGACCATCCCGAGCCGCATGCGCATCTGTTGCGTTCTGGCCAAGAAGAACATCAGCAGCATCGCCAGAAGGACCGGAACAACCTGCCGTATGGAAACCGGCGGCGGCGGAATCCTCGCTGGCGGCACCATGAACGCAGTCGTTGCGAGCGACACTTGCGCGTTCTGCGCGGTTTTCCCGTCCGCCGCGGCGACGGATGTCGGCGTCACGGTGCAAGTGGAGAGGTTTGGCGCCCCCGTGCAAGTCAACGCCACGGCGCCGGTGAACCCGTTCATGGGAGTCATGGTCACGTTGAAATTGAGCGTGCTGCCGGCCGTCACGTTCTGCGTCGTCGTCGGTCCCGTCAACCCGAAATCTGGTGGCGTGGTCGTTCCAGTCAGCGACACGCTATGTGGGCTGCCGGTGGCATTATCCGTAATGGTCAAGGTCCCCATGCGCGTACCTGCCGCAGTCGGTGTAAACGTTACGCTGATCGTGCAGTTTGCT
>WNFG01004035.1_pt1 | contig 16748 bp, 13 predicted proteins | sample 5400431 | NCBI WGS metagenome assembly WNFG01 (sample SAMN13153346, study PRJNA577476) | soil metagenome | isolation source: 120 cm saprolite under Douglas fir tree site 2 hole 3 replicate 2 | place: USA:California | collected 2015-04-18 | reverse complement strand
GAGGATCATCGGAAGCCGCAACTTCGCCGATCGCGCCGCCCTGCAGCGTTTCACCGACTTGGAAGTTCGGGCGCCAGCCGTACATGGTCGAGTTGGACGCGGCGATCTCCCCGATCGCGCCCCCTGGCACCTCCTTGCCCGGCCGGGACGACGGCGTATAAATCGCACGATCGGCCATGCGGCCACGCATATAAGGATCCACTGTCATCCAGAGGTTTTGCACTTGAACTTCGCCCGGCGCCGGGCGGGGCACCGACACCGTGACGAGCTCGAAATTTTCAGCACTGGGCATGCCGACAAGTCGGGATTTCAGTCGGATTTCACGCGACGTGATCATGTTCGAGAGCTCCTCCTGTTTGTGTCTCTTCGTCTCCCCGAATGTGGCCAAAAGGCGCCGTCTCTGACGTTCCCAGTGTCGAGTGTGGGTAGCGATGTGGGTACGGAGCCCTAGCAAGAAAGTTTCTTTCTGTCTCATCATTTTAGCTAGAGTCGCAGCGGACACCTCTCCGCCAAACTCCTTTAGTCCTGACGACACCCAGCGCTTCGCCCAGCGGTTACCGGGGGGGCAGCCCGTTGGTTTTCCACCCATTGCCGAAGAAACAACAACGAACGCGGGCGAGCGCGGCGCGACCAGCGATTCAGCTTGCGGCGCTTTATCCGCTCGTCTGTTCCGGACCGGTGCGCCGGACAGTCCTAGAGACTCCCAGAAGACCTTGAATGTTATAGAAAAACCTGCGTGTCTACGCGGCAAGCGGATCGCTGACAGGCGCCTGACTTAGCCCTGGACGTGGAAGAATCGAGGTTGGCACGATCCCTGCACACTACGGGACTCGATCTGTTGCGGAGAAACACTGGATCGCCTAACATAAATACCCCCCGTAAAGCCGGAAGAAGGCCACAAAAGAAGAGGCTACCGAAGCAACCGATCCAAACGGGCTATAGGGTCGGTCATTAACACTTAGGCAACGGGTGGTTAGATTGTTGGATGGTAGTAAAAGTAGGGAGGGGTAGTGAGCGTTCGTATCTTCGGGCACTACGTATCGCTGCCGCTTTTGCTTCTCATGCTCGCGGAAGCGGTGACCAACGTAGGCGCGGTCTATCTGGCGGGGACTGTTCGCTTCCTCGACATTCACTTCCAGGTGCAATCCCAAACCGGTGAGTCCCTGTGGCTATTTCCGCGCGCGTTGTTGTACGCGCTCGTGATGCTAGGCACCATGACGGCGTTCGGCCTATACGGGTCGGAATTGCACAAGAAGGATCGGGAGTACCAGGTACGCTTCCTTGCGAGCTTCCCGGCGGTAGCTGTGGTGCTGGCGTTCGTGTATTACGCCGTACCGGAAAGCACCTTGGCTCGCGGCATCATGGCTCTGGGCCTGCTGTTCTCATTCATCTTCACTGCGTCCGCGCGTGCGCTGTTCTTCCGGATCGTCGGTCACGACGCACTGAAGCGCCGGATCCTTGTAATCGGAAGCGGATCCCGCGCGGCCGAGGTCGAGGCCTTGCTGACCCGGCTCGGTCCGAGCGCGGGCTTCAATCTCGTGGGCTTCGTACAGTGTGGGGATGGGGAGCCGTACCCAGACAAATCCAAGTTGCTCGGCGACTGCAAAGCGCTGCGGGCTCTTGTCGAACAGCACCGCGTTGACGAGATTGTAGTCGGGGTGAGGGACAGGCGTAATGGACACTTGTCGATGTCGGAACTTCTCGAGTGCAAACTTGAGGGGATCAGCATCGTGGATTTGCCGACTTTCTTCGAACGCGAGAGCGGCCACGTTCAGCTGAAATCACTGAACCCGAGCTGGATGATCTATTCCATGGGATTTGGCAGGAGTGGTTTTCAGCAGATTTTGAAGCGTGTATTCGATGTTTGGGTGAGCGGGGCTATGTTGATCGCCACTCTGCCGGTGATGCTGTTTGCGACCTTGGCGATCTGGCTGGAGACCGGCCGGCCAATTCTATATCGCCAGAAGCGGGTAGGCGAGTGCGGAGAGGTATTCGAAATCCTGAAGTTTCGCAGCATGCGGGCCGACGCCGAGAAAGACGGGGTCGCGCGATGGGCGAAGGAGAACGACGATCGTGTTACGCGAGTGGGGAAACTCCTCAGGCTGACGCGCATCGACGAGTTGCCGCAGCTCTTCAACGTCTTGCGCGGCGATATGAGCTTCGTCGGGCCGCGTCCAGAGCGACCGCCCTTCGTGAACGAACTCAGCCGGAAAGTGCCTTTCTACGCCAGCAGGCACTCGGTGAAGCCGGGTATTACGGGCTGGGCGCAGATTCGCTATCCTTATGGCGCATCGGTGGACGATGCCGTGTACAAGCTGCAATTCGATCTTTACTACGTGAAGAACCACTCCCTGTTCTTGGATCTGGTCATTCTGTTTCAAACTGCGCAGGTTGTTTTGTTTGGCCAGGGCGCGCGCTGAGTGCTAAAGTCACGTAACCGTGGCAGGCGCCATTGCCTCGTTGTCGACCTGCCGGAGGCAGGCGACGAATCTCGGACCGAGACAACGGGATCCCGCGTGGTGTTGAGATGAAACAGTGGTGCTGGGCTGGTGCGCTTGTGGCGACATTCATCATGGCCGGTTGCGAGAATGCGCCCCGGGTCCCGGAGTCCGCAGATGATACGGCTCAACGGTTCGCCAGCTTCGAAGGGAATTATCGTATCGGCGTAGACGATCGGGTGCAGATCGCGGTATGGCGCAACCCGGAGTTGTCGGTGACCGCACCGGTGCGGCCGGACGGAAAGATCTCGGTGCCGATCATCGGTGATGTCGAAGCCGGGGGCCGCACGCCCAGTGAGGTCGCTGAAATCATCAAGAAGCGGCTTTCGGAATATATCCGTGATCCCAACGTCGCGGTCATCCTGACAGAACTGCGTTCGCACGAGTTCCTGTCGCGCGTGCGTGTCACTGGCGCGGTTCGTACGCCGCGGTCCATGCCCCACCGCCAGGGTATGACCGTACTCGACGCGGTACTCGAGGCTGGCGGAGTGAATGACTTCGCCTCTCCCAATCGCAGCAGGCTGTACCGCAAGGTCAAGGACAAGACGGAAGTATTCGAGATCGACCTGGGCGACATACTCAAGAAGGGCCGGCTCGAGACAAATTACCCGCTCAAGCCGGGAGATGTGGTCACGGTTCCCGAGCGACTGTTCTAGAGTCGTTTACGGCCATTCCAGGGAAAGCACGCCATGCAAATGTATCCTGAACAGATCGTAAAAGCGCTCATGAACGAGTCGTTCCATTCGCGTCGGCTGGTTGTGGCGATGTTTGTGATTGTGAACGTTGTCATGCTTACCGCAGGGTTGCTGTGGCCGAAGAGCTATATGGGGTCGACGAGCATCGTCGTGGACGAAAAGAGCATCATGGAGCCCCTGATGAAGGGTGCCGCCGTGGCGACTGAAACGGCGGACCGCAACAGAAACGCCCGCGAGGTGATCCTCGGGCGCAGGATCATGGGTCAGGTTCTTGAGCGTGCTGGGTGGTTGGCCGATCATCCGACGGCGTTGGAGCAGGAAGCACTCATCGAGCATGTCAAGGCACGGACAACGATCACCCCCGTCGGAAGGGATGTCATCAAGATCGAATACCGCGATAGCGATAAGGAGCGAACCTTGTTCGTGACCAAAACCTTCGCCGACCTGTTCATCCAGGAAATGATCGCCCAAAAGGAATCGGAGACACGGTCGGCGTTCGATTTCATCGACAAGCAGGCACAGGAATACCAACAAAAGCTGGTCGCTACCGAAGAGGAGATCAGGCAGCTGCGTTCTTCGAATCTGGACGCGCGCCCTGGCAGCGACATTGAACTCAGTGCGCGGTTGATCGCGCTCAATACACGCATCGAGAACACGACCATGGAACTGCGGGAGGCCCAGATGAAGGGCGCCTCGCTCGCGCGGCAGGTGAACGGTGAGGCCGAGGTGACCGTCCTGGCTACCCGTGAAGGACAGTTCCGGGCACGCATCGCCGAATTGCAGGCGAAGCTCGATACGCTTCGGCTGAGCTTCCACGATACCCATCCGGACGTCGTGCAACTCAAGAACCAGATACAGGATCTCATGGCCGAAGCCAGTGCGCAGCGCGAGCGCCGCGAGAAGGCCAAGCCGTCCAAGCGCTCGGAGTCGGACGAAACGGTCGTGAACAATCCCGTTTACCAGCAGCTGCGCCGCGAGCTGTCACAGAATCAGCTTACGATCGATGCGTTGAAGGCGCGCATTGCAGAGGCGAAGCGGTTGTTAGAGGAGGAGGTCAACCGGGGTAAGGGCCTGCACAGCGGGGATGCACGCCTGGTCGAACTCACGCGTGACCATCAAATCAACAGGGACATTTATCAGGACCTCTTATACCGGCGTGAGAGAGCGAGAGTTTCAATAAACATGGGCAGCGATCGGCAAGGATCGAATTTCAAAATCCTGGAACCGGCCACATCGCGGCCGTCCCCTAATGCGCCGCGATTCTGGCAATTCGTGCTCGGGGGTGCAATGCTCGGGGTTTTAATTCCCCTCGGGCTCCTTTTCGCCAGGCTGCGATTCGATCCGCACGTACGTCTCGCGAACGCGATATCCGAGAGACACAAGGTGCCGGTGGCGGCAATCGTGCCGCACCTGTGGAGTCCAGGGGAGCTGACGGGTTTGCGTAAGGAACTGGCGATGCTGGCGTTGGTTGTTACCGCCACACTTGCCCTTTCGGCGACGCTCTCCGTCGTGCGTTTGCTGGGAGTGCTTTGACATGAGCAAGATCGAGAAAGCGCTGAAAAAAGCTGGAGACGAACGGGGGAATCTCCAGGTCGTGCCCGCTGCGCCCGCAGGAGGAAGGACCGCGCCGTGGACGGCCCTCTTGGGACAGCAAATCGAGCTTCCCGAAACCATCTCTCGCATGGCCGGGAACGAACGCAAGTTGCTGAGCGCGGACGAGCTCGGGGAGCGAGGCATCATCCACCCCCAGCATACCGAAGAGCCCGCGGTCCAGGTGTTCCGCGAGCTGCGAACCAAGATCATTCAACAGAGCCAGGAACAAAACGCCGTCATTCTCGTTGCCGCGGTGAGCGAGGGGAACGGCGGCAGTTTCATCGCACGGAACCTCGCGGCAGCGTTTGCCTTCGATTCCGCGAAGACGGCCCTGCTCGTCGACTGCAATCTCAGAAATCCGAGTGTTCACCAACTCCTTCCTGACGCGATGCTGCCCGGACTGGCGGATTACTTTGAGAATCCGGAGATGGACGTATCCAAGATCATCCACCCGGTAGGGATCGCGCGTTTTCGCGCAATTGCGACCGGTGGATTGCGCGAGATTCCGGCGGAGTATTTCGTTTCCATGAAAATGCGGCGCCTGATCGATTCCTTGCGCGAGCGCTACCGCGAGCGCTTCATCGTTCTCGATGGTCCCCCGATGTCGGACATCGCCGATGCCCGGATCCTCTCCGAACTGTCCGACTACGTGCTCGTCGTTGCGCGCCACGGACGCACCACGAACGCGCAGATCGAGAGTGGTCTGAACGCAATCAGCAGCAGGAAATTGCTTGGCATTGTCTTCAACGACGAACCGCGCATTCCCTGGATTCGCTGATCCCCATGCCTCCCACGGCCGGAAACCGCGCTCGCGGCAACCGGTTCCGGCGCTGGCTTTCGGCAACCTGTGGGGACTCTCGGGCGGGCGTTGCGTGTCGCGCAAGCCACACCTGGCTGAGAGCCTGCTGCTTTGCAGCGCTTTCCTGTACCTGTCCCGGATGGGCCCCAGCCTTAGCCGGGCAGTACGACTATGGAGTGGGGTTTGCGCTGGTCCACGAGAGCAATATCACACGAACCCCGGACCCGCGTGCCGAATGGACAGAGGCACTGTTTGGTGGTGTTGCCTACTCAGAACGCACCGTTGACTTTACCGCGCGACTTCTTGCGCAGGCGGACAGGCGGACCTACCTCCGGAACACCTATCAGGACCAGACGCTCTATTTCGCGAACGGGGCGGCAGTGTGGACCATAACGCCGCAGCAGCTTTCCTGGACGGTGGAGGACGTTGCAACCCAGTCGCTCCTAAGTCTTACCGGCCCGGATACACCGGCCAACCGCGTCAACACCAACGCGCTGAGCACCGGACCCGAATTCACTTTTCGCGTCAGTCCCACGAACATGCCGACGATCGGCGCCAGATACGGTCGCTACGACATCCAAGGCCCCGGAGACAATCAGCGCTACACGTCGTATGCGCGCTGGGTGCACCAGTTGTCGGAGCCGGAAAAACTGTCTCTCAACTATGAGGCGACGCACGTGGATTTCGCGCCCCCCGCGCTCTTGCCGAATTTTCTGCGGCAGGAGACCTTCCTGCGCTACGAAAGGCTTTCGCCGCTTAGCAGTCTGATTCTTGAGGGTGGCACCACGCATATCCAACTATACGGCGGGGCCGAATTGAGTGGACGACTCGCCCGCGTAGCGGCACTGCGCACGCTCACGTCCGAGTCGGCGTTGCGATTGGTGCTCTGGGACCAGATCTCGGATTCCGCGACCGATCTTCTCCGTGCGGTAACCAGCACGACTTCGACGGCGGTGCCAGGAACTCCGGTTGCCATAGCGACCGCAGCACCGCTCACGGGATCCACCTTGACCACGGGAGACGTGTATCGCAGCCAGAGCGGCGAGCTCACCTACGTGGCGCAGAGCGGACGCATCGGCTACAACCTGCAGGGATACGCGCGCCGCGTCAACTACACCACCCTGGACCAGGACTACCACGAAACCGGGGGGAGGCTGACCTTCACCTGGATCCAATCCGGTGCAGTGCGAATCTACGCCAATGCGGATTACGTGAAGCGCACAACCCCGAGTCTCGACGAACGGGACAAGTACCGCACCGGCACTCTGGGCGTGACTTACAGAATTACGCCCAGCCTGTTCGTTTCGGCGGAGGGCGGACGCATAGAACGCGAAAGCAATGTTCCCCTGCAGAGTTTCGTGGACAGTCGTGTTATGCTGCTTTTGGGCTATAGTACCGGGCCACAGTACACTGCGGCATTGAGACGGTAAACGGACATGTATTTCAAGCATTTCGGCCTGAAGGCGCAACCGTTCCAGCTCACGCCTGACATCGGGTTTCTCTTCATGAGCGAGGCTCACACCCGCGCCAAGGCTTACATGGATTACACCGTGTGGAATCGCGAAGGCTTCGTGGTGATCACGGGAGAAATCGGCTGCGGCAAGACCACGCTTATCCAGAAAGTCCTGTCGGAACTCGACGAGAACGTGGTTGTTGCGAAGATATTCCAGACGCAGCTTGACGAAGTCGAGTTTCTGCAAGCGATGCTCGTGGATTTCGGACTCAATCCGTTCAATGCGAAGAAAGTCGAGCTGCTCGACATGCTCAATACCTTCCTATTGGAGCAGTTCGTGCAGGGCAAGCAAATCGTGCTGATCGTCGATGACGCGCACAATCTCAGCACGAAAGTGCTCGAGGAAATACGCATGCTCGCAGGGCTGGAAACGCGCAAGGAAAAGATCCTGCACGTGATCCTCGTCGGGCAGCCGCAGCTCAACGAGATCCTCGACCATCCGGACATGGAGCAGTTGATTCAGCGCGTGAAGCTGCGCTACGACATCCCCCCCCTGAGCGAGCAGGAGCTCAGTCAATACATCCTCTTTAGGCTGAGCACCGCCGGGGCGGCGGACCGTATGCTGTTCCTGCCGCAGACGTTTCCCGTCATCTACAAGTACGCCGGGGGTACCCCGCGCTTGATCAACACCCTGTGCGATGCGGCACTGACCTGCGCTTATGCCGACGACCTCCCGAGAATCACGGCGAAGGTGGTCGAGGCGGCCGCGAGCGAACTTCAATGGCCGTCCTACTCCGAGCGCGTCGACAAGCGTCGCCAGAAGATGGCCCCAAGCCCCGTTGATAGCAGGCCGCACGACGTCCTGAGCGAACAATCCCGGTCGCTCGCGACGATTGCGGAGCAGGTCGGCAAGCTCGAGGACCTGCCGCCGTTGCTTGCGTCCATCAGAGCGAGTCTGGCGGCAATCGAGACGTTGTTGCGGGACCTCGTCCAAAGCCGGGCTGGGGATCCAAATTCGGAAGCGCCTTCCAGCCGTCGGAAAAGTACCGGCTGACACGGCTCGGCTCGGCGAACTCGAATCAAGGCTGGATTGAATTCCCAATCTGTAGGCGCAAGTCTCGCGGGTGTCGTCCATTCCCACGGTCAATCAAGCTCGAAAGCCGTATGCTTGGGGTCGAAATGATGAGCACGGGCGAGGTCGGTTGTCTCGGCGCGGACCTGAATGAGGCTCTCCTTCACGGTCTACTCGCTACGGGTTTCCGCGTTCCGAGAAAAGGAGTCCTGTTGTCCCTTGGTCCTATTGCTGACAAGTATTGGTTCGCCGACGAAGTCCGCGTAATATCGCATGAATTGAAGCTGCCTATCTATGCGACTGCCGGTACAGCTGAGATGCTCGCGGAAATAGATATTCCTTGCACGCCGGTAGGCAAGAAATCGGGGGATGGACTAAGCGGACTTGAGGTAATCAATGACGGCAGGGTGGATCTCGTAATCCATGTCCCTCGAGAATACGATGAGTATGGGCGTCCTGATGGTTACCTCATCCGCTGCCGGGCAGTGGACGCTGGGATTCCCCTGATTACCGATCTGCAGTTGGCGCGGGCGATTATTGAAGCCTTGCGCTGGCGCAGACCGGAATCCCTGCAGCTGGTCGCCTGGAATGACTACTTAAACCGTGCCCAGACGACGTTGCTATAGATTTTGAAATCGAGATCGACGTGGGTCGCCTTGGCACTACAGAATCCAGATGGGGAGTTTCGGCCTACCGGCCTTGACGGCTTGCACGATAAAGTTGGACACTACCCGGCCGTCGTTCGCGAAAGCGTGGTTTGATGCGCAAGGGCTGCCGTCGCGATATTGTGCTACGAGTGTTAAGGAAAGTGTTTCACTTTCAGCTCGCGAGCCGCAAACACGAATCGAGCGCCAGCGGGACTTGGCAGGGAAGTCGAACCGACGGGACATCGGCGCACGGAGTAAACAAAAATGGCACGCGCACATACTACGCACGAAGGGGATTGCAGCAGCCCGGCCCGGCGCTGTTCAAGCGCCTGCTGCTATTTGGCGATTGTCAGCTTGTTGGTTGCTTGTGGCGGCCGCGTCGACACCGAGTGCGTCACCGGCCCAAGTCCCGCGGTTCTTGCCTGGGATACCGTAGTGGCCCCGAATCTCAGTGGTTACCGAATTTATTACGGTACTGCCCCTGGAACGTATCTTCAGTCCTTCGATGTGGTCAGTAGTGACACCACCGTTACAGTGATGGCACTAAGCAGCGGAACGACCTACTATTTCGCGGCGACGGCCTATGATATGTCGATTCCCGTTAATGAGAGTGTTTTCTCAAACGAAGTTTGCAAGAGAATTTCCTAACCAAATATAGGGCTGGGAATCTTCTGGATCGCGAACGCTAGGGCCGCGAATGGCAACGCTGCAACGAGCATACAGCGTACTGACGAAGGCGCTGCATACCAAAAAACGCAATCAACGAGGCGGCTATTCCTTGAGTGTAGCAGTACAGAACCTTGAGGATCTCGTTTGAATTCACACGTGGAACGATGCCATCGCCGCTACTCGTCATCGGAGTGTCTCGATCCATCGCCTTAATTAACCGTTGATCCCGCTCACGACCCGCCCGGATCGCGGTCCTCTCCCGGAGAGGAGGAAGCCGGCGTGAACCTAAGGCCCGTTATGCGCGGTCCGGAACCTCTTCTATACCCGCCCCCGGCGCACTAGCTCGGTACAGCGGAATAGCGACAGGATTGATTTGCCTATCGTTGATTTTGCCTATCGTTTGGTATTACGCTCGACAGATTTTCCCGGGGCCTACGGCCTAACAACCCAGTGAACTACACCAGCTGGACATTCTGGATCCTGTTCGCCCTAGTGATTGTGCGCTACTGGCGACTGTCCCACCGCCACCAGAACGATCTGCTGCTGGTCGCCAGCTATTTTTTTTACGGCTTCTGGGACTACCGGTTTCTATTTCTCATACTCATTTCCACCATCATCGATTATATCGGTGGCCTGGGGGTGGCCGGCATTCGATTGACAACCGACCGCATACGGCGGCTCGGCGTATTGACTGTTGGTAGTGCGATTTTACTCTGCGCGAACGTTCGATATCCGGATCTATTTCAGGGATTTGTCGAACTTGACTGGCAGCGCATCCTAGAAGCGCTGCCGCACACTTTGCGTGATTTTTACATCCCGATTGCCGTTGCAGCAGTCTGCCTGACCTATGGCCGCGCGCTGCCGTGGTTGTACGAATTACCGGAAGCCGCGCGACGAAAATATTTCCTCGTCATCAGCATGGTCGCAAACCTGGGGATACTCGGCTTTTTCAAATACTTCGATTTCTTCATCGATAACTTCCGCACGCTGGTCATGTCGATGGGTTTCGGCGCACCATCATGGACAACACTCGGAATACTTCTGCCGGCCGGCGTCAGTTTCTATACGTTCCAGGCAATGAGCTACACAATCGACATTTATCGCGGCCACACAAAGCCGACGCAGCATTTTCGCGATTTTGCCCTGTTTGTGTGTTTCTTCCCGCATCTTGTTGCCGGTCCGATCATGCGCGCGCACACCTTCCTGCCACAGGTCGTCAACCCGCGCCGTCTGGCCCCCGGCGCGTTTGAACAGGGCCTGTATCTCGTTGTCATTGGCTTGTTCAAGAAAATCGTCATCGCCGACAACATGGCAGTCATCGCCAACCACCTGTTCAATCGCTTCCAGCATGGTGAGGCCGCGGCGCTGACCGGTCTTGATGTACTGATTGGCGTGTATGCATTTGCATTTCAAATCTACTGTGATTTTTCGGGTTATTCCAGCATCGCGCGTGGTATATCGAAGTGGCTGGGGTTTGAGCTGATCATCAATTTCAACACGCCCTATCTTGCGGTCAGCCCGAGTGACTTCTGGCGGCGCTGGCATATCAGTCTTTCCACGTGGCTGCGCGACTATCTCTACGTGTCGTTGGGGGGCAACCGCTTCGGACCGTTGATGACCTACCGGAACCTGTTGATCACGATGCTGCTGGGGGGATTGTGGCACGGGGCGAATTGGACGTTTTTCGCGTGGGGTTTTTATCATGGCGCGATACTCTGCGCATATCGGCTGCTCAATATATCTGACGACATCGCCACGGAGAGCGCGGCGGGTCGGGCGTATTGGCTGTGGCGAGTGTTTCTGATGTTTCACCTGACCTGCATCGGCTGGCTGTTGTTCCGCGCCGATAGCTTTGCATCGGTGTGGCAGATGGCTACCCTGATAGCAACGAATCCTGCGGTAACGCTATTTGCCGTTTCATCGTTTGCGACCATCGTCTTTTACTGCACACTCATGTTTGTCCTAGAATGGTGGCTGGAGGGTGAGCGACGGCTTGATCGTCTGCTGACGCCCAATTGGCTGCTGCGCGCGCCGGTGTATAGTTATCTCGTACTTATGCTGGTGATCTTCCGTGCTGGCGAAGCTCATGAATTTATCTACTTCCAGTTCTAGCTTGAATCTGCTCCTGAAGCTTGCTCTCATCCTGGTGGCACTGTTCATCGTGCTGGAGGTCATCACGCGTACAGTGCTTTTCCCGATGTCACTGGATTTCGGACGGTTTGTATCCTACAGGGAGCGTGCCGATGCTTTGCAATCGCAGGCGGGTTTGCGAGTGGCGTTCATCGGCAATTCGGCCACCGAGGCTGGCGTCGACGTCGATGTTCTGAAGGACAACTTGTCGACCAACGGCGTATTGGTTCCCAGCGTCGAGCTGTTCCTGGCCGACGGTTCCGGGATTAATACCTGGCGCTTGATAATGAACCATTACTTCTGGAAACGTGGCAATGCACCTGACCTTGTAATCATCACCTTTTTTGGACCCAGCCTGGATGACGCGCGCGAATTCGAGGTTGGACGCCTTGCACAGTTCTTTACGGACCTGGAGGATTGGCCGGAGCTGTTTCAATTTGATTTGGTGACGACCGGTCAACGCGTTGAGTGGGTCTTGGCTTCGGTATGGGCGACTTACGCGGCACGCGACCGCATAAAAGACCGCGTACTTTCCCTGTTCGTGCCCAACTACAAGGAATATGCCACCGTGCTGCACGATGAGGGCCATCGTGATGCCTTAAAAAAGGGAGCGCCGCGCACGTCCGTTGTGAAAAGCCACCGCTCGCTACAAAGCGTGCTTCAGCGCGCGCGCAAGTTCGGCAGCCGCTTGTTGTTTGTCGCCTATCCGATGCGGGATACACAGTATACGGTGCACCCCGACGCGCTACGGTTCGACCTGGAACCCACGCTCTACCGGGATACTTACCACCTCACTGCGACCGGCAAGTCCATTTACACGAAACGTTTTGCCGAGGTCCTGGCACCCATGCTGCGAACCTTAGGCAGATCCGGGCGCCTTGCCGATACTGCCACGGGCACAACACCCGTCAGCGGTCATGTTGCATTACCATCTTCGATGAAATAGCCGAGAAACTTACGATAAAAAACAGCCTTTCGGCGGATTCGAGGAGGAGCTGCTGACGCTGCCGGGGACTATGCGCCACCGCCCGGCTGCCTGCCGCTGGCATTTGTCCGCCTGGTACCAGTCCCATTCGGCCGTGGTTGGCGCGTTTCGTCCGTATGGGACGGGAGCGCAAACCAGGGCAAGGCAGGCATGCGCGAAGGCGGGGGTGCGCTCCAAAAAGGAGGCGTGTACCGCCCCGCAACCCGCGCAAGCGCCCTGTGGCACTGCGCGCATCGCCACACGGCAAGGAGCTTCGCGAGGCGGGTCGACTTCAGAGCGCGTGATTCCGCGACGCGCGGCCTGCAGCGCTTGGTGCGCACTTGAACCCTCTTGGGGCGTGTGATACAGCTGACATTCCTATCCTTTCGTCATGAACACGGCCTCCTCGCAGTCGGCTCCCATCCAGATCGATGCCCTCACCGGCATCCGCGGATTCGCCGCTTTTTGGGTGGCGTTTCATCATCTGCGCGTGTACCGGCCGGACGGCCTCCTGGGCATGCCTGTCTTCAGCGAGCTGAGCCACGAGGGATGGCTGGCCGTGGACCTATTCTTCGTCCTGAGCGGGTTCATCATGATGCACGTGCATGGAGAAGAGTTCCGTTCATTCAGCATCGAGCGCGCCCGACGATTCATCGGGCTCCGGTTTATACGCGTCTACCCGGCACACGCGGTGGTGCTGCTCCTGCACGTACCACTCTTCCTCGTAGCGGTGGCATTCGGAATGGGCGTCAACCACGACGCTTTCACCGCGAGGTCGTTTGTTCTATCCGCGTTCATGCTCAACGGGTGGGGCTTCCCAGGCTCTGAAGGGTGGAACGTACCTTCGTGGTCCGTCAGCTCAGAGTGGTTCGCATACCTCCTGTTTCCGGCGCTTGCCCTCCTCGTGTGGCGGGTGCAGCGTCGACGGACGGCCGCGCTCGTGATGATCGCGATTCTCGGTACGGTGACACTGATCGGCGGGAGCTACTCGAATTGGAAGCAGTTTATGCTGCCTGGGTGGGGCACATTGGTCCGCGTGACGAGCGAATTCGCGCTAGGCTGCCTGACGTATCACTTCTATCATCAACCCATTGGCAGACGATTGGCGGAGGGGATGGCACAGACCGCGTTCGCGGGCTTGCTGGCCGTGAGCATCTTCGCGGCCTCGCCCGTCTACAACGCCCTGACTCTGGTGTTTTTCGTCCTGCTGGTAATGGGCTTGAGCCAGGCTGATGGACCATTTGCGCGACTGCTGCGGACGCGACCGGTCATTTATCTTGGCCGTATCTCGTACTCGGCGTACATCGTGCACTCGCTCGTGCTGGCCGTGTATGCACGGATTATTGGGCGCATCGCAGGTGGCGACGCTGTAGTCGAGTTTGCCATTGTGGTGATTTACGTGGCGCTCGTGATTCTGGCATCGCACCTGCTGTACACGCTCGTCGAGGATCCCGCACGTCGTTGGCTGCGTGGTCCGCTCGTCGACCGGCCTGCCCGCACGCCGCCGCCCGTAGCGGAAGCCGAGCGCTGATATGACTTTCTATTGGCGGGGAAGGCTTGGTCCCACTCGGTGATTGTCGATAAGGGGCTTTTGAAGCACGCGGAGGTGGCGGCCGCCGCAACCATGAGTCCTCCAGAAGCCACCAGAGCAAGCGCACTCAGGAAACCCAGGGGAGAAATCGTGTTGCACGGTGACGAATCTAGTAGCCGAGCATTAGGTAAAGCGAGGCGGAGCGGATATCTTACGAACGGCCTCCTGTTGTTGGGTTCAGTTCTCTTTGCGCTGTTGGTCGGGGAAGGAATCATCAGAACGGTACAGCCGCAGGACCTCGGTAACTGGACTTATACGCGTGATGGCTTGACGCTTCATCTTCCCAATATGACCCAGTTTTCGTACAGGTTTGGACACGAGATTGTGACAAATTCTGCAGGAATGCGCGATCATGAACATGATTTGACCAAACCCCCAGAGGTGTTCCGGATCCTCGTCCTTGGGGATTCGTTTATGGAAGCGAATCAAGTTAAGTTCGAAGATGCCTTTGCAAGCGTGCTAGAGCAGCGTTTGAAAGAAGGGGCTCGCCGGCCGGTAGAGGTCATTAATGCAGGTGTAAGCGGGTGGGGAACCGATGATGAATTGACCTATTTCATGCGCAGAGGCATCAAGTATCGCCCCGATCTCATTCTTGTCGCCATGACGCTGCACAACGACGTAAGTGACAATCTCCGCGAGGAGTATCATGAATTCAGAAACGGGAGGATTGAACAACGGCCCGTGACTTTGATGCCATGGGGTTCTTTCGCTATTCTAAAAGTCAAAGAATGGATGGCCTCCCACTCACACATCTATCAGGTGGTGCTTCGAGCGAAGAGGTCAAATTGGGTGTCGACCGAAGCGCAAAACCTTGAGTCGCATGTTGGGAGTTTGCTTCGACGGATGCCAAGTGATCGCATTCGGGCGGGATGGGAAATGACAAGGCAACTGCTACAAAAGATGAGCCAGGCGGCGGATACGATCAATGCACCCGTGGTGGTCATGCTGTTGCCGCTTTCCGTGCAGGTATATCCGGAAACTGCTAAAGATTTCCTGGCGTCCAGCGGCCTCAAACAGACCGACATCGACCTGTTCAAACCACAAGAAATGATGAAGGCTATTGGAGAGGACATCGGGGTTTCGATTATTGATTTATTTCCCGTGCTTAGAGATACGAAGGCAAAGTGTAATTGCGCATTGTTTGTCCAGAGTGATGGGCACTGGAATAAACTGGGCCATCAAATTGCGGCAGAGGAGACTGCAAGGGATCTCCTGCGTGCCGGCTTGGTTGGACCTGCATTAACCATGGGCGAGCCAAGCCGCTAGTTCGAGGTTTGCCTCGTGGGAACAAGATTCGAAATGTATACACGGACCCGCTTGTCGCCAGCTAATTATGAAATCGGATGAGCTAATGCTCGAAAGCATGTAATCGGGGAATCATGAATGAACACAGGATCCGATCGTCTCTCGCAGTCTGATACAAACCTGCAAGAGGGAGCGACAAATCAGGTTCAGCCCGGCGGTAGGTGTCGGGAACTGTCCTGGCCAAAGACCGTTGTATTTTCGATTCTTCCCGTGCTTTTCCTCCTGTTGATTGGGGAAGGCGGACTCCGCCTTTACTCCGGGTATTTTCGGACTGCGTACGAACGATACAACACGGAAACCGGGCGTCTTGAACTGGTTCCGAATATTCAGACCGCAATTCCTGGCGGGGCAAGAATTCGTATTAACTCCAAGGGATTCGTCGGTGTCGAATTCGACGATGTGAAGCCCGCAGGGATCTATCGGGTTTTTGCTGTTGGCGATTCTTGTACCTTCGCCGGGGATTGGGACGTCAGCTACTCGGCATTTCTTGAGCGGATGCTTAATGTAGGTGGCCGGAGATTCGAAGTTATCAATGCGGGAATCGAAGGCTACAATTCCGAGTATGCATTGGGCCGGATCAGAGACGACATCCTGAAATATGGCCCGGATCTTGTCACGATCTATATTGGATGGAACGATCTAATGAAAATGAGCCCGAACAATATGTCCTCGAGTGGTCGAGTAACGTGGCTCGGCGCGGCGCTGAATCATAGTTACCTATATAAGGGGCTGAGTAAGGTCATGTTCGCTGACATCCGTCCCATACTGATGCCACCGGGGTTGTCAAGGGAAGAGCCCGAATTCCATGTCTTTGATCAATTCGTACCGCTCACGTACGAAGAGAATGTCGCTGCCATGGTGGCGTTGCTTCGGGAGCGTAATGTACGCGTGTTGCTTCTGACGAGGCCGACGGTACTCACGCGTAACATGAGTTCGGAAGATCTTAAAGCTCAGCACGTATTCTTTCCTTACTTCCCTGAAGCCTATAGCGTGCCCCGGTTGCTTAGCCTGCACACTGCGTACAACAACTCGCTTCGACGCCTCGCTGCGCGACTGCAGGTTCCCATCGTCGACCTGGACGAGGTGTTCGATCGACGAGATAAGCGGACCCTCTTTTGGGATACGATGCATCCTAGCAAGGAGGGGCATGAATTGATCGCCGCAGCTCTTGCGCCACGAGTTAGGGAGCTTCTGGCACAGTAATGTTCACTCAAGTCGTTTTGTCGGGTAAATTTGCGGCGTATACAAAAGTGCTTTCGGAGGTCGTAGGGCCTCAAGATTTGGTCCTAGGCTGGAGACAGCCGCGGAGAGTTTCGCAGTGCTCTGACAACT
>WNFG01004448.1_pt1 | contig 16757 bp, 11 predicted proteins | sample 5400431 | NCBI WGS metagenome assembly WNFG01 (sample SAMN13153346, study PRJNA577476) | soil metagenome | isolation source: 120 cm saprolite under Douglas fir tree site 2 hole 3 replicate 2 | place: USA:California | collected 2015-04-18 | reverse complement strand
ATTTCATGTTTCAGCTCAATGCGCGCGAGTTCGAGCATCTGCGGTCACGTTCTGTGACCGCAAAGTCCCGTCTCAACAAATCGCTGATGAAGGTCCGGTTCGCGCCCTACGCTTTCACGCAAGAGGGCATCGCAATGCTTTCGAGCGTCCTGCGAAGTGCCCGAGCGATCCGGGTGAACATCGCGATCATGCGTGCCTTCGTCCAGCTGCGACAGATGCTCCTGAGCCACAAGGAATTAGCTCAAAAGCTCGCCACGCTGGAGAGGAAGTACGACGCCCAATTCAGCGTTGTATTCGAGGCAATTCGACAGTTGATGAACCCACCCACCCCTAGACGCCCCAGTATCGGCTTCAGTCAATCGTAACGCACCAAGATGCTCCACGTGACACTTCTGCACCTGCTGGCCACCGCAACAATCCCTTTGGACGGTGCATACGAGCTCGAGATTGCGGCAGCCATTGCCGACGTTCAATCAGTGCACCACGTGCCCGCCGGCCTCGTCAAAGCGATCATCCGATGTGAAAGCAATTTCGACGCGCGAGCCGTGTCAAAAGCAGGGGCGATCGGTCTGATGCAGGTCATGCCATTCAACGCTCGCCGCGTTGGGATCGCTCCGGAAGAACTGTGGACACCATCCAGGAACATTCTTGCTGGTGTTCGGCTGATTGCAGTTCTCCTCAAGTACTACGACGGAGATCTGATCAGCGTGCTCGTTGCATACAACGCGAACCCAAGAAAAGTGTTAGCGCCTATTCCGCGAAATGGCGAAACGCCCCGCTACGTGGCTGCAGTTCTCAAATACTACCAAACCTACCTCGGGGCCCCTCCCTCGATCGGAGAGATCCGGCCCCAATGAGTTTCCCTCAGGACACGCCTCTTGCTCAGTCCAGGGAACCAACAGCCCGTGAGCGGATTTCACTATCCAGGGATGCTGCCGAGGCAATCCTCAGGGAAATCCGTAGCCTCAAGGCACAACTTTCAAATGTTTCCCGGTCCAAGCGGCTGCTGTCGAAACGCGAGGCGGCGAAATACCTTGGAGTCTCACGAGGCAGAACACTGGATGTACTCATTGCGGCCGGTCGGCTCCGCACGGTCCGGATCGGAGGGAGACTCAAAATCCCACTCGAAGAAGTTGAGCGCCTGGCAACCACGGGTGAGCACATGGACGCGACGAAACTCCGAGGAGACTCCACAAAGAGCCGCGATGACTTTTCACATCGTCTCAATCGATCACTGAAACAGCGAGGTTTCTAGACCACGGTTAGGAGTGTTTTAAAAATAGGAAAGTAGAAGCGCATCTGGATGAAGTTGTTGCTAACCACATTCCTAAGTCTCTCTGAACCAGGAGGAGCACAAGTGGGCATATTTTTTTCATCGCCGCAGCGAGTGGTACCAGCTATCCAGGCTGCGATTCACAACGCACTGACGATAGATCCCAAGACGCTTATTAACCCAGAACATGAGGCAGCCGCCAGGACGCTGCAACTTACACAGGTCACGACCCCTCAGTTCCATGCCGGGCGATTTTTCGTGGCCTTGGCGATCGCAGTGGCGTTGTTGGTTACGGCAATCTACGTGGACCACGACCATCCAGATATTTCGAAGGAGCTGATGGGCGCATTTTCAGGCTACAGCGGGATCGTGTTGGGCCTGCTGGGCGGCGAAGCGCAGAAATCTGTCTAGAGCTGACCGCGCCATCGCACCGAGGACGTGCACCACAAAGCATGCTGATCGTGCGCGGCAGAGCGGCAGACGCCTGTCCCTCGCCAAAAGTCGAACTTGGTGCTGGACGCTTCCTTGGTGAGGAACGACGTTGGAGACACTCGTCCGCACCATGGCGCCAGCCAACCCTCTCGGGGCGCGCCGCGCATCCACAGCGAAGCGACCTTCCTGGAACACCTGCGACACGCCACGTACTTTTTCTGATCGTGGCACGGAATGTATGCCCTTCTTCTCCATCTCGCGCGGGTCCGCGCAAGCCCGATCTTCGCCGATCAGCACGTCTGGTGTTTACGGAAGAGGCCCGAATTCCAAGCACCGCACATCCCCATCGATCCAGCTGCCGAAGCTAGACGGCGGCAGTTCCCGCTCCAGCCGCACGAGGTACGCCACAGGCGACTTCATCAGCTCTTCCTGCTTGGCGCGATGGGCGCTGAGCAACTTGTACAATCCCAATGCTAATGTCGCTATTGCTCCAAACCACGCCACTTCTGGAGGAAGCGTTGCTAAGAGCGCTCCTGCAGGAACAACGGTCGTCAGTGAGAACGACCCGGCGACCGCGCCCAAGTTCGCGCGCGCCAATTGCTTTTTGAGTCCCTCGAGTGGATGCATCACTTTCTTCTCGAATTCCTCCTCGATGTGACGGCGATAGGCGTCCGTTTCTAAGACGTTTAGATTCTCCCCGAGGCCATTAAGAATCGTCTTCAATCCCTCCTGAAACTGCCATCTTTCCGTCGACCAGGTGTTACGAACCTCGATGATCTTCTCCATCGGGACGTGTTCGAGGTTAACCGGCATCACGGCCGTGAACGCCATGTTCAGAAGGAGCGACTCCGCCTCAGAACGGCGATCGATCGGTGACGCGACCTCCACTTTGCCCAGGAGAGCTTCGACCAGCGCCGCGAGCGTACAGGCGGCCATTCCAACATGATTCCGGGTCTCATCGGTCACAGGGTGGTAACCCGTATTTTTTGCGGCTGTACGCGCCAGCGTCAGCATGTACACATTGGCCAATTGAGGGTGAAGCCCCAATCCGATGTCGGGGTGGCTGGGTCCGAACTCCGCAAGACCGGCGTTAACCAAGGTCCTCGCGAGACTCGGCTGCATCTTGGTCGGATAGATATACGCGAGATGTGGATCGGCACTCGGCGGCTCAGTGGCGGCCGTGACCGAGTCCAAAGGCCAGGACGCGCGATACATGAGTGAGTAGCGCTTCGCCAGTTCATCTGCGTGCCGGCCGATCAGCCTCTCGAACTCGGCAGCGACTGCATCCATCTCGTCGTCACGAGGCGGACGTTCGATCACGAACCCCGTGTCCGCCAAGAGACGCACTCCATCGGAGTCGGCGAGAGGGAAACCTGAAGGAACAATCCTGGCCATCCGATCCCAATACAGCGCCGTGAGCTTCAGCCAGGTTTCATCCTTGAACTGGATGTATGGGTAGTATAGACCAATGTTAGCCATTTGGCACCTCGCTAAAAGCTAAGGATTGGGACCGTCGCTGCTCGCCAGCACGAGAGTCTGGATCGCCAGCGCCGATTATGATTTCGCGGTGGCTCGTCGGCTAGGGCACTGACCATCCCGGTCACCGTGCTCCCCGTACGGCTACGGAGTTGAAGCCCCTCATTGAGCGGTGAATGCCCCCGGAATGAGAGACTGAAAGAACCGGTCTCGGAGCTGCAGGTAATCGTATTTCCGCAAAAAACATGCAGTACCGACGCACCGTAAGCCATATCACCGATGTAATTGAGAACGAGTGTTTTAATAAGATGATCTGCGATACTTTTTTCCTGTATTTTTACTGAGAAACTCTTTTGAGGAACTCGATGTGCACGGACTGTGCCTGCGTTCTGCATCAGCGATCCTTTAGGTTAAGCTCGAGGAGACCCTTGCGGCCACTGTCTTCAATCCTGGGGATTCACAGCTTTTACAGAGGTCGAGACAAATGCCGCGGTGGCAATTGTCGCGAGCGCAATCGCCGTGGCGAAACCAAAGTAAAGGTAACGCGCCGAGGGAATTTCGACTCTAAAAACTGATCCGGTCACCACGGGTACTGCCAGCCACGTGAAGATAGTGCTGCAGTATATGAATTTCTCCGCCTTTTCCTTTCCTATTCCGCGCGGCGGTTTTGGGCGACTGAGTAATTCTTTCTTCAGCCCTAGACGAGAGAGGGTTGGCCGCTCGAACTCCGCGAGGCGTAGCCAAAGCCACTTGCATTGCTGCACATTGCGCAACTCCCAGTGGAAGAGTCCAAGAGTGACAAAGGCTGCAAAAAAGGCCAGCAAGATTAGAACCGAAGCGCCCATAGGTAGAAGATCGCCTGCTTTGGCTAGGGGCGAGGCGTCCTTGCCTAGCGCGAGTGTCAGTAGTCCGGCGCCAGAAACCAGAGGAACGAGTCCAAGTAGTTTGAAGCTGATGTCATCTGTCTTGGCGATCTGCGCTCGGGTCTCAGAAGAGACTCTGTCGATATCAACCTGTCCCATAGTGATTTCTTTGTCTGCCACGATGACACCTCAGATCTGCCGCCGCGTGGACCTGACACCCGGACGCGTAGGGGCAATCGCGCCGCGCAAGCTCTTTAGCTTCTTCGAACAGCATCCCTGGGTGATCAGGGGGGGCCGCGTGACTCATCAGAGGGCCTTCGCTGCGAACCTGCGCTGATGCCTAAATTTCGACGTACGCGTGAGCGAACGCTGTAGGAAGCGACTCATTCCCCCGCTCGTTCACGGTTCTCTACGTCTCGGTCTGCCATGCTTATGAGCCGTCCGGCCCGAGCCTCGTCAAAGTGCAGGACCTCCTGGTTAGTCGAAGCGCGATAGCCGGCCCCTTTCCTGATTCCGAAGCGCCGCTCGTCTTGCCTAATCAGCTTCGGTTGGAGTTGTGCGAACGCTTCGCTGAGGAACGCGAGGACCGCACGGATTCTACGCGTTCTCCGAAGGTCCTGATGCACCACAAGGCGGACCGTGTATGGGGGTAACTCGGCCGCCGACACGAGTTGCTCCAACCCGGGCTCCTTCTCTGCGAAAACGCAGGCGAGTACCGCTGCTCCAACCCCAGCGTGGGTTGCTTCAAGAATTGAATGGAGGCTGTTTGTGCGAAGAACGATTCGACTGTTGGGAGCGCGCCTTGTTATCCATTGCGTCTCGCCGTCATAGGCGTGAGAGGAGTCGCTGGTCACGAGATCCAGACCATCGAGCTTGGCGCCATTACCGAAGTATCCAACGCGCTCCAGAAAGCTCCGCGCTGCGTATACGGCGCAAGCCATCGTCGCGACCTGGCGCTCAACCAAGCTCGGCTCCGAAGAATGAAAGAGCGTGACTGCGATATCGGTGTCACCCTCACCAATGTCCGACCCTTGGTTGGTGATGCGCAACTCCAAGTCCACCTCGGGACACTTCGACCGAAATGCCGGGAGCAGCGGGACAATGAGGTCTCCGATAATCAACTCTCCGCCGCTTACGACGACTGACCCTTCAAGTCGTTCGTCGGCGCCGCGGACTCTGCGCTCGAGTTCGCAGATGCCTGCGTCGAGCTTCTCGGCCTGGGACACCAATGCGCGCCCCGCTGTCGTCAGGTTAATGCCGGTGTGACGACGGTCGAGAAGACGAGCTCCCAACCCTCTCTCGAGGGCGCCTACTCGCCGACGTACGGTCGCTTCGTCGACTCCCAGATCCGTTGCAGCCCTAGCGAAGCTTCCCGCTCTCGACACGGCGAGCGCATAACGCAGCTCGTTCCAGTCCAGGCCCGGCATTTTTGCATCCGCGAAGCGCGCCCTTGGGCGTTCAACGTTGCCCACCCAACCTATACATCGGCTCTTAGTCCCAGTGGTGCCAGTTGTCCATAGCCACTTGACTAGCCGAGAACCGCTACACAAACGTGACAGGCGAACGAACAGAGACGTCTCAAGCGTTTGCCAATGGCCCCAGGGTTTCCTTAGCGCTACTGGAGACGGAAAAGGGCCATCCTCGCGTCTTGCTGGTCAGCGCCCCAAGTGCCCGGCGTTTCTGCATGCCCGCACCGCATCCTTGGGCGTTCAACGACGCGTAATAACCGCGTACGTCACCAGTAGGGCGAACCGTGTCGACGTGTCCATCCTCGCATTACGCTCGGATGCTCCTTACCAGGGGCAGCGATGCAGCCGTACGCGCCACGTTCCTGCTCGTGAGTTCTAACCGGCTGGCCATCCAGAATTTCCGTATATCAATAGCAGCACAATCCAGACTGACGAGAACGGAGGAACACGATGGACGATGATCTCGGCAGAGAAGTGCTGAAGTGGTCGGCTGATCGCTGGAAGGCCCTTGACGACATCGCGAAGCGTGCCCTGGGGGAATTCGCCGTTTTTCGAACTCTGCTGGATCAGAAAGAAGAAAACGCCACTGTAAGCACGCGCATCGGCCTCGTGAATGTGCCGTTCAAGAACATCGGCTACGAATTCAAACTGGATCTGTGGAATGCACGCGATGAAGACACTGATCGCGACGTAAACATCGCGGCTCAAGCTCTCGCAGTCATCGAGGACGAATACGCTCTTACAGCGATGATCGAAGCGGGTGATCTGGACGACCTACAACAATCCGGTGAGCTGACTTACGTTGAGTTCATCAAGGCTAAGGATACGCTTCGCAGCAGGGGTGTGCAGTACGGACTAGGCGCCTTCGTGAGCAGCCTTGGTCTTGCGGACCTCGTAACTAAAGTGTTTGGGGCACAAACCGGGTTAGAGGTAACCGAGCGTGTGCTCCCTGTAAAGATATTGCAGAGTAATGCCCTGCCCCACCCGCAATATGCTCAGGTGGATCGCGGTGACGGGTCCGACACGGACGCGCACCATATTGATGCAGTGCTCCTTCAAGCAGCACCGCCAGCCTATCGCATGGTGCGCGCGTGGGGTCCTCGGCTGCGTGTTCTCGAAGTCAAGGGGGGGAGTTCGGTACGCTTCCAGCTCGAGGAGGGCATCGCAGTAGGCGCGCTACAGAAACGCAGGTGCTTGGGAATCGAGCGGCGTCCCGAACTGTCGAGGGCCGACCGCGCCGAACCACCGGTCACACAGAGAATGGCCGCTCAGCTCACCGAGGCAGCACACACCCCACCTCCTCAGGTTCAGGCTGGCCGTGAGGAATCGGAGCGAGTGCCGACCACGAGTCAGAAACCTGTCGCCCAGACAACCGGCACTCCGACATCTCCGGCTCAAGTAACTGGAGCTGAAAAATCTCCGCGTACCCGCCTAACGGCTCGGCCGCCGGGTAGCGAGTGAGCCCTGGACAGAAGATCCAGCCGTAGTGCGGATGAAGACTCTGCTCCACTGTCTAACGCGGCCACGGCGGCCGGTTAAGCAACGCGAGGCGGTTGAGCCGGAGATCACCGCGAAAGGAGGGCTTCCGTGGCGCAAGTTATCCGCCTAAGTGGTGGCGGTGTTGAGCTGTCGTTTGGTGATAGCGATACGCCCCTGCCACCGGATCCACCGGAAACTACTGCCCATCCTCAATTTATGGTCGCCGCTGTTGGCGCACGCCCCACGGATCAGATCCTGGTTCGTTACAAGGTTAATGGCCGCGAGAACCGACTTCGACTGGTACGGGTGGGTTCCGCGCGCAAGTCTGACGGACAACCAATGACGCTGCTGGGCGGCGAAATCATGGGCCTGCGTAGTGGCTCAGAGGTCGCGTATGCGATCGTGTTCGAGCGGATGACGCCGCAGGGCGTGTTTCAACTGCCCGGGGGACAAGAATCCCCGTCATACCCCTACCGGTTTGTCTTCGCTGCGGACTCCCCGGCGGCGACTGGTTTGCCGATGCCGAAGAGTGCCTCGGGTTCGGAGGCGGCGTCGGCAACGCCCGGCCTCACTTCAAATGGTGCACCCCAGATTCCGAGGGGAAAACCCGGACGTTCAGCTTCCAACCCGCGCATTAGCATTGACCCAGCAATGGCAACCAACGCTGCTTTAACCTTGGTGCCCTCCACTTCGACTCGGGTCACGCCTCAGTCTTCCAAGGAACCAGCTGTCGCCGCTCGCTCATCGATGGCGCAACCATCCACGGCTACGGCTGCCCTCGCGGCCAACGATGCTCAGTTACTAAAAACCGAGCTTCTGCAGTCAAGCAAGAAGAACGGCGCAAAGGCGGAGCCACTTTATCCTTCCGCGCCAGACGCTTTCGTTTCGAGACAAGCAGTCTCACCCGGCTCGGTGGGTCCCGAGGTTGGGCGTCTTCATTTAGTGTTGGGTGAGCTGGGCCATGTGATCATGATCGAGGAGGTCGAGCGGTGCTGCTTCGCGGCATCCACAGCTGAAGCACTGCGCACTTTTCAGCAGCGGAGCGGCCTAGCAACGACTGCCATTTGCGATCAGGAGTCGTGGCGTCTGCTGGAACTGGCTGTAGAAACCGAGCGCTGCGCACCGCCCACCCATCCGCCTGAGCGCCTGGTACACGGACGCGTGCGGGACGCTTGTGGGCATCCCGTGCCCGGTGCTGTTGTAACTGCCTTCGATAAGGCCCTCCGGCACGAGCAGGAATTAGGACGCACGGAGACTGACGCGCACGGCCTCTATCGCCTCAGCTACAGCGTTGCCCAGATCCACAGCATCGGAAACGGCCGTGCCAACCTCATTGTCCGTGCATTCTGTGGGGATCAACTGATCGCCGTCTCGCCCGTCATGTTCGACGCACCTCGTGTAGCGGTCATTAACCTGAATCCGGGAGACTCGCCCTACCCTGGCCCATCCGAATTCGAGAAGATCGCGGAGGCGATTTCCCCAGTTCTCGACAGTGTCTTGCCTGCCGATCTCCAGCCGGCTGACATTACTTTTCTCTGGCGCGACATGAACCTAGAGCCTGAGCATATTCGGCTCTTCGCGGCTGCGGCGGCGCTCGCACGGGACACCGACGTACCTGCTCCCGCCTTTTATGGAATGTTTCGCCTTGGGTTGCCAACTGATCTGACAGCCCTGTTGACGCTGAAGCCCGCAGCACGAGTGACGGCGCTTACGCAAGCAGTCACCGAAAACCTGATTCCGCTCGAAGTTGGCGCCCAGGTTGATTCCATTGAGGCCAAGCTCGGGCGACTGGTGGTGACCGAAGCCTATCGAGAACCGCCTGCAGGCGCGCGTCCGTCGGTGGGTGCGGTCTTGGCAACCAGTGTTGTGCCACGCTCAGTACAGGAGACGTTCCTGAGCGCGTTCGCAGCGCGCACGTCCTCCCTGCCGAAATTCTGGTCGGACTTGGCAGCCAACCCTTTGGTGGGCCCACAGCACGTATCTGACTTACAGTTCACGTATCAAGCCACAGCACTGGCGCGCAATCATTTGCCGATGATTGAGGCATTGCAGCGCCTGCGTAGGAACGGACAGGCTCTTACGCTGCGCGACCTCGCAAAGCTTGATGACGCGGACTGGCAGCAACTAGTCGCGCAGTCTGGTGTTCCCGTTGACACACCTGGGTCGACCGACGCGGAAAAGGCCGCCCGCTACGTCCGGGCACTCTCGCGCACGATCGCGCGCGCATTCCCAACTGCTGTGCTCGCCGCGCACATCGATCGCGAGGCCGATTCGAAAAACGCCGACCTGCGAACTTTTTTCGCCAAGCATCCCGACTTCGAGCTCGCCGACGGGCACGTGGAGCTGTACCTCGAAGAACATCCCGGCGCACTCGGAGACATTAGGGACCCGGCCGCGCTCCAGGCGCACCTCAAGCAAATCCAGCGTGTCTTCAATCTGACTCCAGAGCACACCGAAATCAAGGTGCTACTCAACGACAAGCTCGATTCGGCCCAGGCGACGGTCAAGATCGGACGGGAGGCTTTCATTGCTCGCTACGCGGCGGCCCTGGGAACGGACCGCGGCGCCGCCATTTTCGACCGCGCGCAGCAGATTGCCGCTACGGCACTCCTCATGTTTGGGCGCTTCTCACCGCGCTTGAATGGGGTAGGTCCGAACGTCACCACTCGCATCGGAGGTTGACGTGATCGACTACAAGAATTTGTTCGGCTCACCCGACTGGTGCCAGTGCAGCGATTGTCAGTCAGTCTCCAGCCCGGCCGCCTATCTTGTCGACATCCTCAACTTCCTCGACGATGCCGCGCGCAACATCCTGTTCGACCCACAGCGCCGCCCCGATCTCGGCGAGATCCAGCTTTCCTGCGACAACACCAACATCCCTCTTCCGTACATCGATTTGGTCAACGAAGTGCTGGAGCGCGCCGTCCTGACGCCAGCAACGGCGAACACGGTCACGCCGCCGCCCGGAGGGTGGCCGCAGACCAGCAGCACCGCTGCGGAGCTCGCGGCCAATCCCCAGCACGTGCTCGACGGCGCCTACCGCGAGTTGCTCAAAACGGTCTATCCGTGGAACCTGCCGTTCGACTTCGGTATCGAAGAGGCGCGAATCTATCTCGGCCACCTGGGCGTCCGCCGCAGCCAATTGATGCAGGCCTTTGCAGATCAGAAACAGGTGAAATTCGATCAGCAGACGTACCTCACACCAACTGCCCCCACGGCCGCGGAAATTGCGGCTGAGGATCTGCGATTGACTCCGCTCGATCGCCTCATCATCACTGCTGGCTTGACTGGTAAGGCAGCCGTTGCCGCCGCGAGCAGCGGTCAGTTGACCTTGAACGGCCTGCCGAGCGGCAACATCTCTGGCATCGCTGTGAAGGCGGGCGACCGCGTGCTCGTCAAGAATCAAGCTAACCCCGCCGAGAACGGCATCTACGTCGTCGCTCAGGACGCCTGGCCTCGCGCCGTCGACGCTCAACAAGGCGGCATCGATCGCGGCCTGCTCGTCCGGGTGCGCGCTAGTACGCAGAGCGGTTTCTGGGTGCAAACGTCTGCAGGGCCCATCACCGTTGGGACAACCGCCCTCACCTTCAGCAAGCTCGCCGTCGCGGGAAGCTTCACCAACGTGCCGCAAGCCGCGGGTGAGTTCTGGTATCCGCAAGCAGAAATCCAACAAAACTGGCTCGCGCTAATCAGCCACGTCCGCACCTTTCTCGACCGCTCGAGCCTCGCTTACCAGGATCTGCTCGATCTCCTTGCTACGGATTACATCAACATCGATCCGCAAAACACCTACCTGGTCGTATTTTCGAGCGATGAGTGCAACCTTGATTCGGCCAAAATCTCACCCACTCTCGACGAGGCGGCGGCGAGCCGAATCCACCGCTTCGTTCGTTTGCAACGCAAGCTCGGCTGGATGTCTCGTGACCTTGACGCCGCCATTCGCACCCTCGTGCCCGGCGACTTGACCGACCGTTTCCTACTCAAGCTCTCCCATATCGTCCGATTTCAGCAGGATTTGAGAGTCCCATTGCGAACCGTCCTCGGCTGGTGGGGCCCAATCGACGTCCACGAAGGCGACAATCACGAGCCGTCGATTTATGAGCAACTATTCCAGAACAAGGCCGTACGAAAGATCGAGGGCACAGGTGATACATTCGCTCTCGCTCAACCTCCGGTCGAACTCGCCAACACCAACAACAAGTTGAGCGAGCACATACCGGCGCTTATCGCAGGTCTCGGAATCAGCGCAGCCGATTTGTCGCTCATCATCAATAGCGAAGCGGCAAGCACACTTGCGTTACCTTCCGCCGAGATCACTGACGACAAGCTCAATCTCGCCAACCTGTCCCACCTTTATCGCATTACCTCGTTCGCCCGTACTCTCGGGCTCTCGATTCCCGACTTTCTGTCGCTCAAGGCCATGTCGGGGATTGATCCGTTCGACGGTGACCGCGTCGAGGAAACCCGTCGGTTCGTTGATGTCGCACGCTCAATCGGTGCCGCGAAATTCACCATCCCCGAGCTGAACTACCTCTTGCGCCACGTCTTCCAATCGGGCGCCGGCGTCGCGCCCGACGAGGACGCGGTCAAGGTTCTGCTCGCGGAGATGCGGGTAGGCCTGCAGAAGGTTCAGGTCGACACGGCCGCCATCAGCGATCCCGACGGCGAGCAGACCCTCTCCCGGCTGAATCTGCTGTATCCGCCCGACAATAACCGACCCGCAAAAGACGCAATTTATCACCGCCAATCTGCCGTTCCTCGACTCCAAGCAACTCGTCGGTGTTGTCGCAATCAAGGAGGTATCCGATCGCTTCAAGTACGTACTGCAGAGCTATCTGCGTACTTCCCTGAGCGAGAGCCTGGTCAAACAGAAGCTTGCGCTGCCGCTAAAGCTCGAAATCGGGCTTCTGGAAACGCTGCTCAAGCAAGCGATCAAGGCGCCCACCAAGAACCGCATGGCGCTAGACGAATTCCTCGATCCCGACTTCATCAGCGGAAAGAACCCGCTCGACGACGCAATCAAGACCTTCACCAAGCTGCACAAGGTCAGCCTGCTGGTGAAGAAGTTCCGCATCAACGCCGACCTGTTGGGTACCCCCGATTCGCCCACCTGGCTCGTCGATGTTGGTCCCTCACGCGGCTGGCTCGATTTCAATGGCCTGCCGTTCGCTTCGTCGCAGGCCGCCGCCGGGCTTTTCCGTGCCTGGCTCCGCGTACGCGACCTCTTCGCGGTCTCGGCACGGCTGCGGCCGGGCAAGCCGCACCTTTATTCGATCTTCAATCAGGCCAACCTCGTCGACTACCAGCACGCGCTGTCAGACCGGACCGGCTGGCCGCGGGAGGAGCTGGAGGCGCTGATTGGCAGCGGCAACATGCTCGGCCTTGTCTTCCCCGACGATTTCGCCGACGAGCGGGCAGTTGTCCGGCTACAGGCCTGTTTCGATCTGCTCGGCCGCCTCGGCATCCATGCCGACCAAGTGCGCAGCTGGATCAAGGCCGATTTGTCGAACGCTGACTTCAGCAAAGCGCACGACATCCGCCAGGCGATCAAGGCGAAGTACGACGAGACAGAATGGCTCGACGTCGCTAAGCCGCTTCGTGACGTGCTGCGCGACGCTCAACGGGCAGCTCTGGTCGCCTATCTGACCGGCCAGCGCTACAAAAAGTTCCCGGACGCCAACGCGCTCTTCGACTGGTATTTGATCGACGCGGAGATGAGCTCTTGCGCGCTCACTTCCCGAATCAAGCAAGCAGGTGGTTCCGTGCAGCTTTTCATCCAACGGGCCCTTCTAAAGCTCGACAATTCACCAACGCTCAACGCAACCCAAGCTGACCGGTGGCTGACCTGGATGAAGAGTTACCGCATTTGGGAGGCCAATCGCCTTGTCTTTCTCTATCCAGAAAACTTCATTCAGTTTGAACTGCGTCGCGACAAGACGCCCTTCTTCGGGGAGCTGGAAAGTCGTCTGCTTCAGAGCGAGCTGACCCAGGAAACAGCAGAGACCGCCTTTCTCACTTATCTCGAGCAGCTCAACCAAGTGGCACGCCTAGAGGTTGTGGCGCTCCTGCACCAGAAGGAGCCAGCGACGGAAAAGACAAAGGCGATCGATATCCTCCACGTCTTCGCACGCACTTTCTCGACGCCACACGTCTACTATTACCGCCAGTTCGTCGACAACCTGCACTGGAAGCCCTGGACCGAGATGAAGGTCGATATCACGGCCGACCAGCTCGTGCCGGTGATCTGGAACCGCAAGCTCCATGTGTTCTGGCCCGTTTTCACAGTGAAGTCCGAGGACGCCCAGAATGCGAACACGATTCCCAAGAGGTTCATGGAATTGCAGCTTGCCTGGAGCGACTACGAGCACAACCGCTGGACGGCAAAAAAGATATCGAATCCGGAGACCGAGTCGTTCAAGGTCCAGTCCTTCGCGGCATACACCCCCCTCGACAAGACGCAATATCTGGCCCGCGCCGTGTTCGTCGACAACCAGGATTACGGCGGACAGGACCTGGTCATTCAAGTGTTGTGGGCAGCCGCCGGGTCAGTGCGTAGTGGCGACAAGGTCATCAAAGGCGAGGGCGTCAGTGACGCACGCTTTCGTTTCAACGATTGCGGGGGCCGCATCAACGTCGATGTCGGTCCGTTCATCCCAGGCAAGTTCAATGTCCCCGACTTTGGGGAGCTGGTGTCGAACGCGATATCCGAGCTTCCCCCAGGATCCGAGGGCGGCAGCCTCAACCTCGTGCAAGAAGATGAGACGGGGATCGAAGTGCTCACGCGCGCGCCGGGCCTTTTGCGGGTGGTCTTTCCGCATGTTCCACGTATGCCTGCGGATCTGGTGCCCTATCGCTCGACCGAAGCCTGCTTCTTCGCGGACGAGCGGCGTACATTTTTCGTAGTTCCAGGCAGGTATGCCCCTTCAGCTTTTCAGAGGCAGGCAATTGAGAGGTGGCAGACACAAAACGCCTCAGGAGGCCTGGCGAACGATGTCGAGTTCAGCTACCCCATGAACGCGATTCAAGCCGATACCTCCCCCGAGTATCACGCCACAAGTGTGGCTGCGGACGGAATGGCGGCTTCCTCCCGAAGTGCGGGTAACGATGGCAGCGTAGGCGGCTTCGCAGCTGACTGGAGCGCACCGGGATGGCTCCAGCCTGGGTTTCTCGACGACCGTCCGTCCACTGGTGGAATGTTAATGCCCGATGACCCTAGACAATTCGAAAAAATCGATCACCCCAGCCAAAAACTGGAAACAAGATATGAGTTCCGGGTCTTCTATCATCCCTACGCCTGCGAGTTGCTGCGTCGTGTAAAGCGCTACGGCATCGACGGCCTCCTAACGTGGCCGCTCGACCCCGACCCGGCGAACGCGAAGCAGCCGCAGCCGCTCGACGTCGTCTTCTTCGATGCCACTTACAAGCCCTATGACGGGCACGTCCTCAAGAACGACGACAACGATTACCCCAAAGAGCACTTGGACTTTGCCGACGAGATGACCACAGCCTACTCCCAGTACAATTGGGAGTTGTTTTTCCACGTCCCGCTGTACATCGCCGCGCGCCTCAGCAAAAACCAGCGCTTTCGCGAAGCCCAACGCTGGTTCCATTACGTCTTCGATCCCACCGACCGGTCGCAGTACCCCGAGCCGGCTCGTTATTGGAAGGTGCGCCGGTTATTCGAACTCGACCAGAACGGCCCGCCACAGACCATCGCACAGTTGCTTAACGACGTGCAGAACCTAAACACACAGGTGGCTGCCTGGCGGGAGACGCCGTTTGACCCGCACCTGCTCGCGCGAATGCGCCTCGGGGCATATCAAAAGACCGTTGTCATGAAATACCTCGATAACCTGATCGCCTGGGGTGACCAGTTATTCCGGCGGGATACTATCGAATCGATCAACGAGGCCACCCAGCTCTATATCTTGGCCGCAGAGATTCTGGGGCCACGCCCGGAAGTCATTCCACCGCCAGCGATTCCCACAGGACCTAAGACGTTTAATCAGCTCAAAAGCGGATCCATCGATGACTTCAGCAACGAGCTGGTCGATATCGAGAACTTCGTGCCGGTCAATCAGTTGCCGCAGCATGTAGTAGGCGACGGTTTCCAAGTTGTCTCAGGCGTAGTGAGCAAGACCAATGTATTCTGCATCCCTGCCAATGAGCAGCTGCTTGGATATTGGGACAGCGTGGCCGACCGCCTATTCAAGATCCGGCACTGCATGAACATCGAGGGCGTGGTGCGGCAATTGCCGCTCTTCGAGCCGCCCATCAACCCAATGTTGCTCGTACGCGCAGCCGCCGCTGGCGTCGACTTGCAGAGCGCACTCAACGACGCCACCGCAGCGGTTCCCCCGTATCGCTACACAACCATGATTCAGCGCGCGCTCGAGTTGTGCAATGACGTCAAACAACTAGGCGCATCCCTGCTGGCGGCCCTGGAGAAGCGGGACTCGGAGAACCTTGCGCTGCTCCGTTCGCAGAATGAAGTCGATCTGCTGACTGCCGTGCGCGCCATCAAGGAGAAGCAGATCGACGAGGCGAATCAGCAGATCGAGATTCTGAATCAGGCGCAGGTGATTGCCGGCATTCGCCTGAACTACTTCTCGACCCTCGAGAAGGTGAGCAAGGGTGAGAAGAGCTACCTCGACTACGTCAACACCAGCAAGATCCTGCAAGGGGTCAACGCCGGAATGGAGTTCGTTGCCGGCATTCTCTACTTTATTCCAACTTTCAAGATCGGATTCGTGACCACGACCGGCGCTAACCTTGGCGGAAGTAACTTCGCCTCGGCAATCCAATCATTCGGCGGCGGGCTCAGTGCGACTTCAGCTGCCTTAGGCAGCGAAGGCGCGCAGGCCTCCGCAAGTGCTGGCTACGACCGCCGCTGGGAGGATTGGCAGCACCAGGTCAACGTCATCATGGGGGAAGAGGAGCAGATCAAGCGGCAGATCGCCGCAGCGCAAGTCCGACTCGCCATCGCGAGGCTGGACCTTCGCAACCACGATAAGCAGCTCGATCAGGCACAGGTGGTGAACGATTTCATGTACGCCAAGTTCACCAATAGCGAGCTCTACGATTGGATGGTCGGACAGATTTCCGATGTGTATCTTCAGACGTATCTCATGGCGTTGGATTTGGCGAAGCGAGCCCAGCGCGCCTGGCAGTTCGAGCGCGGCGATTTCGACTCGAGCTTCATCCAGTTCGGAGGATGGGACAGCCTGAAAAAGGGGCTGATGGCAGGCGAGCGGCTTTATTTCGACCTGAAGCGGATGGAGCTTGCCTATCTCGACCAAAACAAGCGCGAATACGAGATTACCAAGCATGTTACGCTGGCTCAGATCGACCCTCGCGCACTTCTAACCCTCAAGGAAACCGGCGAGTGCTTCGTTAGCCTTCCGGAGAGCCTCTTCGATGGCGATTTTCCAGGCCACTACATGAGGAGGATCAAAAGTGTCAGCTTGACAATCCCGGCGGTCGCCGGGCCGTACACCAGCATTAACTGCAAGCTAACGCTCTTGTGGAATAGCCTGCGCCTGAACGCGACAGGGCAAAGCTACCAGCGCACCGGAGCCAACGACAAACGCTTCCACGACAACGTAGGCGCGATTCAATCGGTCGTCACCTCCAACGGCCAGAACGACAGCGGTCTGTTCGAGCTCAACATCCATGACGAGCGCTACCTCTTCTTTGAAGGAGCGGGCGCAATCAGCAACTGGCGCATCGAGCTGCCCCTCGACACAAACCTGTTCGATTTCGAAA
>WNFG01002602.1_pt1 | contig 16757 bp, 15 predicted proteins | sample 5400431 | NCBI WGS metagenome assembly WNFG01 (sample SAMN13153346, study PRJNA577476) | soil metagenome | isolation source: 120 cm saprolite under Douglas fir tree site 2 hole 3 replicate 2 | place: USA:California | collected 2015-04-18 | reverse complement strand
TGCCGAGGTGGTGCTTGTCACGCGCCACCGCCGGCTTCTCGCCATGCAGGAGCGCGTCACCCGCGGTGGGCTTCTCCAGCCCGGCGAGAATGCGCAGCACCGTCGACTTGCCGCAGCCGGAGGGACCGAGCAGGGAGAGAAAAGAGCTCTGCGAGGTCCGCAGGTCCACACCGCTGAGGGCGGTGAGGGACTTGCGGCCCAGCTTGAACACCTTCGTCAGGCCGGTCAGGTTGATGCCATCAGACAAGAGAAGGGTCTTCCTTGTAGACATTGGCGAGGATCAAGAATTCGAAGATCTGCTCGGCCGCCGCAGGGAGACCTCCGGCGCGGCCGGGGCCATCGCTTGCAGCAGCAGGCCGGTGCCGTGCGCATCCACGCATCCGCCCGCGAGTTGCTGGCACTGGTCGCCGGCGTAGTCACCTTTTGTCCCGGCTGCACAGGAGGCCGGGTGCGATGTGCCGCCCGCACCGCGCCGGTAACGCACCGTCATCGTTTTGCCGCATCGGCTGCAGGCCACCAGCCCAGCGGGCAGGGCCTGGCTGTCGCGCACCGCACCGAATGCCCTCGGCCCTAGATCGGTTGGCGTCCATCCGCTGCAGATTCCGCTCGTACTGCCACAAGGGGGTGTGTCGGTAGTGCCGCGATCGGAGGGCACCGGTGTCTTTCAAGCTTACGCCGTGTCACAGCGCTCGCGGCGGCCAGCATTATCGCATGCACCTACGAAAGCCGTGCCAACCTGTGCGACGACAACCTGCCCCGGCTGCTCATGGCCGAACATCACTGTTCGCCGCCAGAAGCGATGCAGCGGGGCAACAGGGGAGCCCGCACGGCCGACGTGGATGGCGAGACCGGCTGCTACATCGGGGCTGAACGCGGAGGCGATCTTTGACTTGGATTGCCGGACTTCGACACCTGTACCGACCCAGAACGCGTCGCAGTGCGGTGAGCTGGGGATTCTGCCGGTGCGCCGAGACCGCCGCCGCCATTTTGCGGAAGGCTGGCTGGCCCTCCGGCGGGGCGACAGTGGGGGAGATGGTGCCGCGGGTGCGGCAGGCTAGCCGTTCGTGTTCTTCCGATTGCTTTATCTCGTCTTCTGCAAGGTCGCCAGCTGGCTGTCTCTGCTGGCTCGTAGCGATGCGGCCAAGGACGCAGAGATCCTGGTGCTGCGTCATGAGAACGCGGTATTGCGCCGCCAGGCCGGCCGTCCACGGATGTCGTGGCCGGACCGGGCGGTGCTGTCGGCGCTGGCGCGGGTGCTGCCGGCGGCGTTGCGCGCGCACCGCCTCGTGACACCGGGCACCTTGCTGGGCTGGCACCGTCGGCTGGTCAGGAGGAAGTGGACCTATCCGGGACAGACGGGCCGGCCACCTGTAGATCAGGCGATGGTGGCGCTGATCGAACGGCTTGCCAGGGAGAATCCGCGATGGGGATACCGGCGGGTACAAGGCGAGCTGGCGCGGCTGGGGTACCGGATCGGGGCCTCGACGGTGCAGCGGATCCTGCGCAGGGGACGGACCGGGCCCGCGCCGCGTGCCGTGGACACCTCGTGGCGGGTGTTCCTGCGCGCCCAGGCCTCCGGGCTGCTGGCCTGCGACTTTTTCCACATTGACACGATCAGTCTCCAGCGCCTGTACGTCTTCTTCATGCTGGAGGTCCGCAGCCGCCGGGTGCACATCCTGGGCGTCAGCGCGCACCCGGCCGCCGGGTGGGTTGCCCAGCAGGCGAGGAACCTGACGATGGACCTGGAGGAGCGGGCTGTCTCGTTCCGGTTCCTGATCCGGGACCGGGACGAGAAATTCACAGACGCGTTCGACGCCGTGTTCGCCGCCGCGCGGATCAAGATCGTCAAGGCCCCGCCGCAGACACCCCGCGCGAATTGTTTCGCCGAAAGGTTCGTGCGAACTATCAGGACAGAGTGCACCGACCGGCTGCTGATCTACGACCAGCGGCACGCGGGCACCGTGCTGTCCGAGTACGCGACGCACTATAACGATCACCGGCCGCACCAGTCCCGGAACCAGCTTCCCCCGGGCCTTGACGAGCCAGTCGGCGTCCCGCCAGGCACCGAGATCCGCCGCCGCAAGGTCCTCGGAGGCGTCATCAACGAGTACACCCGAGCGGCCTAGACGATCACGCAAATATGCAGGTCACGACTCCGTCGCGGGATTTGGATCGGTACAGGGGTCACGCAGTTCTCCACCTTCCCGGTGACCCCGGCGTGCTGCGGGGAGACGCACGCCGTGAATTTCCCTTTCCGCAGGTCAGCGGTCTCGTCGAACGCCAGCCCCGGCCCGATCAGGTCATCCGGGTCATCAGGCAGGACGTCCTGCGCCAGGCCCGGCAGCAGATCCCGGAGCTGCTCCCATGCCCACTTATAGCGGCTGAGCAGGGCCTGCAGCCGGTCCGGCCCCTCATGCCCGGCCCTCAGGGCCAGCTCCCAGCAGTTCGCTCGCGTCTCCCGTGACAGCGCCCGGATGTAATCCAGCGCCGTCGCGACGGTGCGCCGCTGCCGCATTATCCGGCCCAGCAGCCCCATGACCAGCGCGTCTGCTCTCTCGCCGCACTCGGCGGCATCTTCTATGCTGGCCACTGCGGTCATCGTTGTCTTGTTTTTTCACAAAATCCAGGAACGAGCCACGGCCGCCCAGCGTTGCACGCCCGTCCCGCCCGCAACAGCCGCCCGCTCCCGTTACGCATCGTTACATCAGCCGCATACCAGGCAGTCACGGAACAAGCAGCACGCGAGCACTCAACGTGAAACAGCAACTGTAATACTCGCATGCTGTTGACAACGATTCTGGTCAAGTCTATGACAGAGATCGTGGCCGGTTTGTGCAGCCCTGCGGCATACATCAGCCCCCTGGCTGCTTTCTGAGGCCACGATATGTCGGCTATGGGGCCAATGTCCCGAGAGTCCCAGGGAAGGACAGAAATGAGCAGACGCTGGGTATCGATGACGGCCATCGTCGTGACGGCTGGTTTAGCCTTAGCCGTGCCGGCCACAAGGGCGCTGGGAACGGTGGCCTCCGTCCACGGTATTCGCCCTCACCACATCAGCATGATGGATTGCAACGGGCACAGCCCGAGGTACAAGTCCGTGGACCCGGAAATGGCCGGGCTGTGCGCGGACCCGTTCTCTATCTACGACGGCAGCGTCTCGGCGTTCCGTGACAACGGGGCTTATATCGGCCACGACGAGCCGACAACGAGGTTCCTGTCAAGCGCCCCGGGCAGCGCGAACAACATGACGTACGTCATGCGGCTTTCGACTGACCCGACAGGGACGCCAACGGTCACCCCCACCGGGCCGACCCGCAGCGACTATGCCGAACTGAGTCGGTCTCCGTGGTTCGGGCTGCCGATATGCGACCCGAACTCGTACCCGCTGAACCCATGCACGCCAGACAGCGACACGAACTCAGGTTCGTCGTTCGACCCCGCCGCTGCCGGCTCGGCCGCCCTTGAGGTCCAGTTCTACCCACCGGGTTACGCGCCATTCATTGACGGGCCAAGCTGCACTGCCACGCACTGGTGCGCGGCACTGACGATCGACAGCCTTGAATGCAGTTTCTTCTTCGGCACGTGCAACAGCCACTGCATCGAGCCGATAAACTTCGCCTATTTGCAGCTCAACGGCGTTCCTGCTGGACCGCCGAGCCCCCAGCTCGCCACTGTCAGCAGCTTCACGCCCAACGATCAGACCCTCCTGATGAACCCGGGCGACGCAGTGGTCACGACCATCAGGGACACTAGTCAGGGACTGCTCGCGGCCGTCACCGACCTTAATACGAATCAGACCGGGTTTATGGTAGCCAGCGCCAGCAACGGCTTCATGCACACCAGCATTGCCGACTGCTCCGGCACGCCGTTCACCTTCCACCCGGAGTACAGCAGCGCCCAGCAGCAGAACAACGTGCCCTGGGCCTCGCTGGAAGGTGGCGTCTTGATGACCCAGGAGGTAGGGCACATTGAGCCGTGCTCCTCGGTCACCAACACCATGGGTTTCAGCTTCACCGGCCGGGACGGGCAGAACTTCAGCGACCCCGCCGTTTCGCAGACCTGTGTGGGTGGCTTCGAAGGGGCCGGGAAGACAGGTGAAGGCCCATGCGACCGCAGCACGGGCATCTGCCAGAATGCCACGACAGAAGGCGGAGCGGCGTGTCCGAGCGACAGCTTCACCTCCGGCGCGAAGTGCGAGTACTCAGACGCGCTCTGCTTCCCCGCCGGACCGCGGACGATCACTGTCAACGGGATCCAGCAAACGGCTAGCCGACCTATAGCCGAGTGCCAGACGGAGTTCTTCCAGAACGGAGATCTCGACTTCGACGGGAGTTCCTACATCAACGACTGGCCGGATGGCTCACCGGACCATCCCACGTCGTTCGCCTATATCGGGCCGTTCACCAACGGCACCGGTACGTATCCGCAGATACAGTTCGAGACCAACGGGCCAGCGTCGGAGATTCTCTGCAACGTGGTGACCGGGGCGGGCTGCACCGTGCCGCCAGTTGGCCCCAGCGGACCCACCTTCTACCCGTTCTGGACGCTCGGCAGCAGCCAGGCGGGCTGCGCGTGGAACTTCGGTAACGTCATCCCTGGCCAGACGGTGCAGAGCTTCGGCGGAGTAGCGGAGTACGGCGCGCCGGACACTTCCCGCTTCGCCGGCACGTTCATCAGCCCCGTCATGAGCAACCCGCAGCTCGGCACCTCGTGCCAGCCCTCGTCGCCCAGCGCCATCCTGCGCCATGCGCTGGCCCGCACCGCCAAGCTCGGCCACCTGGGCAGCGGTAAGCAGACCTGAGACCTGCGTTAGGCGGACGGACGGGTGCCCCGGCGGGCACCCGTCCGTTTGTCATCGTGCTGTGCCGTTACCAGGCGGCTCTGCGGGCATCGGCTGGCTTGCCCGCGCAGGACCCGCCGGCCCGGCCGCGGGCCTTTGCCAGACTCCTGTCGTTGCCGGCTGCCAGCCGCGGCGGCGGCCGTGCCGGCGGATGTGGGCGGCGTCGCCGCCGGCCAGCAGCCCGGCGGCGACCCCGAGGCAGACGAGGAGGGCGGCCGTGACCGGCCAGGTGTCGGGTGGTTTCGGCGGCGGCAGGTGCAGCGGCCGCGCGGGCGGGACGTTCGGCGGCAGCCCGCCGGACTCCTCGGGCAGCACGGTCGTGACCGCCGTGTAGGGGTCCACGGTGCCGTAGCCGACCTGCGGATCGGGCAGCGTTGCCCCGGGCTGGTCGGCCGTCACTTCCAGCCTGTGCACGACGCCCGCCGCGGATAGCTGCGGGTAGTAGCTGCGGACGAGCGCGGCGGTGCCCGCCACGAACGCCGCCGCCAGGGCGGCCCCGGCGGGGCCGGCCCCGGCGGGGCCGGTCCCGGACCGGGCTGCCGGGCTGGGGCCCGGGGCGGATCGCGGTGCGCGGGGGCTGGGCCGGGACAGCGGCCTGGATGTGGTGCCGGGCCAGGAGGCGGGGGTGGCGGTGGATGAGTGGGTGGTGGGGTGGCTGGCGGAGGCGGCTGCGGTGCTGATTTACCGGGCGCCTCAGGTGGCGGAGGGGCTGCTGCGGGGTGTGCTGGGTCAGCTGCCGGGCAGTGATGCGCGGCGGGCGGGGCTGGAGGCGAGCCTGGTGGCGGTGTTGTTCCGGCTGGAGCGGTATCAGGAGGCGGAGCGGGCCGGGGTGCGGCTGCTGGCCGGGGAGACCGACCCGCAGCGGGTCGCGGACACGTCCTGGCTGGTGGCCTACGCGACGCTGCGGTCCGGCCGGATAGCGGAGGCGATGGCCCAGGTAACGCAGGGACTGGCCCGGCCGGGACTGACCGAGTCGCACATGGCGCGGCTGCGTGCCCTGCACGCGATGGTCCTTGCCGGGATCGGTGAGGAGATCGACCGAGCTGAGGTGGTGGCCCGGCAGGCGCTGGCATGCGGGTCGGGGAGATGCTCGACCTCGAACTCGGCTGCCTGATCGACTTCGCCGGCCACGGCGCCTGGCTGAAGGTCCCGGTCGGCAAGCTCGGCACCGAGCGGATGGTGCCGCTGGAACCCGCCACGCTCACCGTCATAGACGCATGGATGGCCCACCGCGGCGAGCAGCGGGCCATCCCCCACCCGCGGACCGGGCAGCCGGTGAATTTCCTGTTCCTGGAGCACGGCGCCCGGCCCACCGGGTTCCGCCTCCGGCAGGGACTCCGGCAGGCCGTCGCCAGCGCGGGCCTGCGCAGCCCCGGCGGCGCGCCGCCCGGCGTGACCCCCCACACGATCTGGAGCTGCTGCTGGCCAAGCCCGGCGGCGTCGATTGCGATCAAGTTTACTTTGACCACCTGGTGCGAACCCTGGAACCCCTGCGCTGATCAAGCGCCGGAGTTCCTTACCTGTCCAACACGCATGCGGCGAACTACGCGAGCGCACGCCTTCACCGTGATGATCGCCCCTAGTCTCGCCGCCGTCGGCCTGGCCGCCTGCGGGACCAGCGCGGCACCTGGCGGATCTCCGCTTTCATCCACGTCGGCCAGCCGGGCCACGACGTCGGCCTTGCCAACCACAGGCGGGACGGTCACCCCGGTCATGGCACCGCCGATCACGGCCTTGGCAACGATAGGGAGCTCGCCGCCGGGGCCGCCGGTGGTTGGCAGGAGCATCCTCACCAAGGCTGACTCCGGGATCACGATCCAGCTGCCGGTCGGCCAGAAGGTCACCGTCGTCCTCGAGTCTTCCAGCGTGATGATGCTGTGGGGCCAGCCGGCCGCGCAGGGCGGCGCCGCGGTCCGGGTCAGCGCGAGCGGCGGCTATCCGTCAAGCCTTCCCGCCCGCGCCGTGTTCAAGGCGGTCAGGCCCGGCACCGCGCAGCTGACCTCGTGGACCGACGCCAAGTGCCTGCACCTCCCGGAGCCTCAGAAATGCCTGCCCGCGCAACAGCTGTGGCAGGTCAGGGTGATAGTCCCGGCCGGCTGTGCACCCGCGGTGGCGGCCCGGGCATGCGGACCTGCCTGGGCCGCCTTGATCCGCTTGTCACCGAAGAATCTCTGGTCGTTGACCCGTATTCCCGAGCTCATTGCAGGGGACGATCTTCTTGGCACGCCTCGGCGCTAACGCGCTAACGTGGCCCAACTCGGGTCCTATGTCCGCCCGGCGCAGCGGGGGGGTCGCCGCGCAGCAGGCGGCGGGCCAGGACGGTCACCAGGCCGGACAGCGCGGTGATCGACCAGGCGCCTTCAAGCAGCAGGAAGCCCCACTGGTGGGCGGGGACGGCGACGGCGGCCAGGCCTGCGGAGCCGACCATGTTGGTCAGCAGGTAGCCGGGGGACTTGTGGCTGAGCCAGCCCGCCTGGGTGCCCGCGAACGCGGCCAGGATGAGCACCGCTCCGGTGAGCTGGATCGCCTGGTCCCAGATCGCGTTCATGCCGACGCCGCCCACGGTGTCGGCTGGGCGAAGAAGTTGGGCCGCAGGATCGTCGGCTCGTACCGGCGCTCCCAGACCGGTGTCGCGGAGCCCCCGATCGGCGGCACGATCAGTTCCCAGTTGGCCGGGGTGGCGCGCCCGGCCAATCCCTCCCGTAATTCGTGATTGACGAACTGCCGGCTTGCGAAGTGGTGCTCGATGAGCGAGACGCCGGCGGCGTCGAAGGAGTGCAGCACCGCGGCGGTAAGTTCGACCATCGCCCGGTCTTTCCACAGGGTGCGGTCGGAGCTGGTATCCAGGCCCATCCCTTCGGCGATGACCGGGAGCAGGTTGTAGCGGGAGACGTCGGACAGGTTGCGGGCGCCGACCTCGGCTGCGGTGTACCAGGCGCTGAACGGTGCCAGGGGATAGGAGACGCCGCCTATCTCCAGCCGCTGGTTACAGATGCTCGGAAACGCATACCAGCGCAGGCCGAGGCCGGCCAGCCAGGGGAGCTGCGGGTGGGTGATAGGGACCTCGAGCACGGCGCCGGAGGGAAGCTGGTAGACCGTGGGCGGCTCACCACCGCGCTGCAGCACGATTGGCAGCACGTCGAACGGTGTCCCGCGGCCGGTCCAGCCAAGCGCCTCGACGGCGCGGGTGAAGTCGGCGGTGGCCGGATCGCCGATGACGGTGCCGTCCGGCTGCCGGTATCCCGCGTACTGGAGCAGCTGGGAGTTCCAGATCCGGATCGGCGGCTGGCCGTCCTGCTCGGGAGTGAAAACGGTGATCATGAGCCTGATCCGGCCCCCGTTGGTTGCCTGCTCCAAGTGCTCCACCAGCGCGTCGAATATCTCGCCGGTGGTGGGCAGATGGCGCATGTCCCGTACCACGAGCGCCTTCCAGTAGAACTTTCCCAGGCAACGGGGCGTGTTCCGCCACGCGATCTTGCAGCCACTGGCCAGTTCCTGTGTGGTGTGCCGGTAGGTGCCAGTCGCCGCGATCTGGGCCCGCACCTCGGCAAGCCGGGCCTGCGTGCACCCACGCTCCCCCCACTCACTCCTGAGTTGCTCAAGAAAGGCCTCCGCCTCCGCGCCGATGCCCCCGGCGCCGATGCTCCCGGCAGCGATGCTCCCGGCACCGGGAGTGCCCACGCCAGCACGCGGCTCCATGCCCGAACCTCCAGTCCCATATCAGGCAGCCCTGGTCCGCGTCTCGCGCCCGGGAGCCTGGCCGGTTCCCGCTGCTGCGCCAGGCCCGTTGCCCGGGCGCCTGCGCGTGAACCCCGAGCCGTGCGTGGCCCGGGCAGGGCTGCAACCGGTATGTGCTACGGCCAGCCCGGCCCGCCCGGTTCACGTTGCGGGGTTTGGAATCCGGTCGTGGCTGCCGAGCTGGTGGCTTCGGGCGCGGCCCGGGGACGGCGCCCGCTTCCCCCAGCGGTCCCTGAGGTGGTACGGCGGTCTGCATGCGGGTAGTGGTCGCCGATGACGCGGTCATCCTGCGCGAGGTCTTGGCGCGCCTGCTGCGGGAGGCGGGCTTCGAGGTCGCTGGGCTCGCCGCCGACGGCAGCGAACTGCTCGAGCTTGTCGAGCGCGTGCTCCCCGACGTCGCCATCGTGGACATCCGGATGCCGCCGACCCACACCGACGAGGGCCTGCAGGCAGCCAAGACGATCCGCGAGCGCTGGCCGGAGGCCGGCATCCTGGTCCTGTCGCAGCACGTGCACGCGGGCTATGCGGTCGAGCTGCTGTCGGCCGGGACCGACGGTGTGGGCTATCTCCTCAAGGAGCGCGTCTCCGACCTGGCCGAGCTGGCTTCGGGCGTGCAGCGGGTCGGCGCGGGCGGCTCTCTGTGCTCGACCCGGCGGTGGTCAGCCAGCTCGTCGGGCGGCGGCGCCAGCGCGATGATCCGCTGGAGCTGCTGACCGGCCGCGAGCGGGAAGTTCTTGCGCTGATGGCCGAAGGGCGGCCCAACAAGGCGATCGCCCAGCGGTTGTTCGTCTCCGAGTACCTGCCGAGCCCGAGGAATTCCCCAGCACCGCGTGAACTCGACGCCCTCGGCCTCGGCGCCGCCGCCCGCACCGCCGTACCGGCTTCCCTGCGCTGATCGCATACCGCCCCGCCACGGAAGCGGCGGGTGATCCCCGGCTAGACCACCGCACGAGAAAGGGCGCGCAGCCGCCCAGCGCCGCCCCCTTGCTCATCCCTGCCGCCGCCCGGCCGCCACGATGGGCGCCCGCCGGCTCCCCGCCCGCGGCGTCCGCCGTTCCCGCCCGCGACGCGCCCCGTGGCGGCCCACGACGGCCACGGGCGGGCCCGGGTGCACCGGGACTACCGTCCGGTCTGCGCAGGGGCACACGGGGCCGTTCGGGCGGCTGACCCGCGGTGACCCGGCGGACCGGCGGCATGACTTTGGGGAACGCGCTGACGCCGGGGCGTCCTTTTCTTGGTCGAGCGCGTTGCGGAGCGTGGCGGCGGCACGCGATCGTGCAGGTGCTCGCCGCCCGGGGGCCGGCACGGGGGCGGTCCTAGGGCGGTCCGCGCGGTGGCTCCTGCCTTCCCCGGCGGCGCGTTTCCGGAGCGTTCGGGCGTGCCTGGCCGGTACCCGGCTGATCGCCCGCCGGCTTGACAGCCTGTGCCAAGGCGAGCGTTCATGCATCCGGCCCTGGGCGGCAGGCCAGCCCTGCCCGGTGCCGGGACGGCCACGTCCGCCCGGCACGGCGGGCCGCCGGGCGCGCCGAGGTCGCCGCCCAGGGCCCCGGCGGCGCCGGGGCACCTGGGGAGCGCACGCCGGGCAAGGAAATCAGTCCCGCGGCGGGGGCGCGAGGCACCGAGTGAAAGCAGGCAATTGCATGCAAGGCGATCGGGCTGCGGAGGACCTCACGGATCTGCGCAGGGATATCGAGAGACGAGGCGCGCCAGCGGTGGAACGAGTGGGCCTTCGCCCAGGCCGACCGGCTCGAGCGGGATGGCCTGGCGGCGCTCGGCTCTGATCGATGGCTTCACCGGTCAGCGGACGGAGTAGCGAAGGCGGCTCGCGGGATGCTCGCCCAGCGCGACGGCAGCGTGATCGAGTCACTGCCGGCCGTATCGGTTCCGACCCTTGTGATCGTCGGCGCCGATGACGCGCCGTTCATCGGGGCTGCGAATTACAGGGCGGCCAGGATTCCGGATGCGACGCTCACGGTGATCGAGCACGCCGGTCATGTGTCAAATGTCGACCGGCCGAACGTATTCAACGCCCGCGTGCGTGAATTCCTCGCCAAGATTGACGGCTAAGGGCCTGTTTCAGGAGTTGGCCGAGTGACTCGCGCGCAGGCCCTTCCATGCTGAGGGCACCCGGCGTAGCGTTCTATGGCATACAAACGGAAAGGAGCAGGCATGTTCCGCTTTCGGTTAGCAATCATGACCGCTGCGGTGCTGACCGGTGCTGGACTGGCGGTCACGCCAGCCACGCTGGCAGCCGGAGTTGCTGGCCAGGGCACCGCGCCGGTCGGGGGCTGGGCATCGAGCGTTTCGTTCACCAATCAGGTGGCGAGTTCGCCGACGACGGGGGGCGGATATCCGGTGCCGCCCGGGCAGACGTTCCCGAACTCGGGCACCTGCCGGGCCGGCACATTCGACTCCAACCACTCCGAGTCGTGGATCGCGGTTAAGCCGGGCACCGAGGACCTGGTCGGCAACGCGAAGTTCTTCTTCGAGAACTACTCGAAGTTCTACGACTTCTACCTCGGCGCCATGCGCATCGTGCCCGGCGAGCCGATCACAGACAACCAGGTGCAGGGCTATGACTGCGTCTCGACCGGGACACAGGCGATGCCGCCGAGCTGGACCAACGTGACCGACCCGAACATCGCCTTCGACACCAAGGGGCGCGCCTATCAGACGACGCTGCCGTTCAACGCCTTCTGGGGCGGCTCGATGCTGCACCCTGACGGGGCGATAGACGTCTCCTACTCCGATGACATGGGCCAGCACTGGGTCAAGGGGAACGGCGGACGGGACCTGGAGCAGTCCCCGGACGCCTCGGTTATGCAGGCGGCGTACATCGAGGACAAGCAGTGGATCGCGGTCAACGACATCGCCGGCAGCCCGTACCAGGACCACGTCTACTCCACGTGGGACGTGATCGACGGGGGGATAGTCAAGATCCGGGTGGCGGTGTCGCGTGACCGCGGGCAGTCCTTCTCCAAGGCCATCACGCTGACCTCGCCATCGCAGACCGGGACGATCAGCGGCAACAGCTATCCGTCCGTCGATGCCGCCGGGAACGTCTATCTCGGCTTTGAGTCGGACCCGGCGAACGGCGTCGGGCCGTCGAGCGTGTTTGTCACCCGCTCCACCGACGACGGTGTCGACTGGGGCCCGTTTGTCCGCGCCGCGAACTTCACCCTCAGCAACCTCCCCAACACCACCTTCCGGCTGGGGATCCCGGAGAGCTTCGCCGCGAGCCCGACCTACCCGGGGCACCTCTACGTGGCCTACGAGTCGTGGAACGGGACGAACATGGACGTCTACTTCACCCAGTCCACGGACGGCGGGCTCACCTGGTCGACGCCTGTCAAGGTCAACGACAACTCCAACCCGGCCGACGAGTTCCAGCCTCAGATTGCGGCCGGACCGAACGGGGCTGTCGCCGTGGCGTTTTACGATCGCCGCGCTTCCTGCCCCAACGATCCCAGCGTGCTCCCCCAGGATGTCGGGCGGACGAATTTCTGCATCGATGTCTCGCTGCAGCCGTACAAGGACTCGGGAAGCGGCGCGGTGCCGATCGGCGGCAACGTCCGGATCTCTCAGAACAGCTGGGATCCGCAGGAGCCAGGGCAGTCGGTCGGCGGACTGAGCCAGCTTCCGTGCTCCGACGCCAACTGCGCGGTGGGATTCATCGGCGACTACTTCGGCCTAGCGGTCTCCGCCGGCAACATCTACGCGCTGTCCGTCTCGACCCACTATCCATCCGATGTGACCGCCGACGGCGGCGGGCCGGTGTACTACCAGCAGCAGGTGCTCGCGACGGTGCCACGCTCGGACTTCGGCACCGGGTTCTGAGCGCGGTCAGCCAATGGGCCTGGCCTGTCACAGGCCAGGCCCTAGCGCGGCCCGCGCCCTGTACTGCTCGTGTGCTCTCACCCGTCCGCCGGCCAAGCCTGGTGGATGCAGGTCCAGCCCTGGTTCTGTGATCCCGCTCACCGCGCCTCCCGCCGGATCGAGTCCGGCAAGGCGACCAGCGCCTCGATGGTGATGCTGCCCAGCGGCTGCTGGACCATGCGGACCCGCAGGGGCGGCCACGCACCGAGATGCCCTTGACGAGGCCAGAGACCCTGGGGCCATCAGCTATTACATGCATCGTGCGCTCCGCTACCGGTTCGTCAGCGTCGCCGGTGACTGGTACTGCGCGCTGGTCCCCGACTACCACTACACCCGCGACGGCCAGGCCGGATCGCGGTTCTCGGCGAGCCTGCGGTCAGGGATCAAGCGGATCGAGAAGAACGCCGCCGTGCGCGGCCAGGTTCGCATGTGGGCGGCATACCTGGGGCGCGAGGAAGACCTCCTCGGGACTGGCAGCCGCGTCCTGGAGTTCGGGCAGCTTGTGACCTTCGGGACCGGCCGTGGCATCGACGACGCCGCGTGGAGCACCGATCCGGAGGCAGTCGCGCCATCAGAGGACGACGCCGATGACTGGACGCTGTTCGAGGACGAATGAACCTGACCCAGCTCGACGAGCCGGACCTGGAGTTCGGTGCCGGCTCCCGCCATGTCGATCCCCGGCACGGCATCACCGGCTACGGGCCCGCCGATGCCGCCAGCACCGCTGTGCGCACCATCCGCTGCGGCGTGGTCGGCACCCCGCAGGCCATCGACGGCCTGCGGCGCTGGCTTGACCGGTGCCGTCAGCCGATCCCGGGAAAGAAGAGCCGCCTGGGGCGGTTGTTCATGCCCTTCCCGGGATTCGATACCAGCACCGGCTTCCGCTCCACGCTCATCTTCGGCTCCCGGCTGGAACGCCCCCTCAGCGACCGGGCGCTGAAGAACCTCGCCTCCCTGAACCCGGCCAGGGCCGTCCGGTCCGCCGTGGACCTGTACATGGAGGAGCTGCCGGTCCTCAACGAGGAACCAGGATGCGACGTGGTCCTCGTCGCACGGCCCGATCAGCTTCCCGAGGGCGCCCAGGAAGCTGAGCCCCGCCACGGCTGGCGGGCACGCGGCAACGCCTGCGTCGCCGAGGATTTCCGGGCGCAGCTCAAGGCTGAGGCGATGCGGCACAGCCACCCCCTGCAACTCATCCGCCGCGCCACCTGGGACCCCTCCCACCGGCCCCCCGACGATAAGGAACGCAGCCTCCAGGATGAGGCCACCAGGGCATGGAATCTCCACACCGCCTTGTACTACAAGGCCGGGGGCGTGCCGTGGCGGCTCGTCCGCCGCGCCGCTGACCTGACCACCTGCTACGCCGGCGTCTCCTTCTACCGCAGCATCAGCGACGACACCCTGCAGACCAGCGTGGCGCAGGTATTCAACGAGCGCGGCGACGGCATGATCATCCGCGGCGGCCCAGCGCAGGTCTCCCGCGACGACCGCCAGCCGCACCTCACCACCGAGCACGCCAAGATGCTCCTGGCCGACTGCCTGAGCCGCTACCGCAAGGAGCACCACACCAGCCCGGCGCGCCTGGTTCTGCACAAGTCCTCGTCCTACACCGCAGCCGAGATCGAGGGATTCCGGGCAGTGGCGGACAGTGAGCGTATGCACTCACTGGAACTGCTCTGGATCCCAGACGGTGAGGCGATCCGGCTGTTCCGCCGCGGCCAGCACCCACCGCTGCGCGGCACCATGCTAAGCCTCGATGACCAGCGGCACCTGCTGTACACCCATGGCAGCGTGCCGTTTTACAGCACCTACCCCGGGCTGTACGTTCCCGTGCCGCTGGCGTTCCGCACGATCGGCTGCGAGTCCAGCCCAGGCCAGCTCGCCGGGGAACTCCTGGCCCTGACGAAGATGAACTGGAACCAGACCCAGCTCAACACCCGGAAGCCGATCACGCTGGAGACCTCCAAGAGAGTCGGGGATATCCTGCGCCGCCTCCCTGCCGACATTCAGCCGCAGGCCCGATATGCCTTTTACATGTAGCAGCGCCTCGTGGCCGGGGCGCAAAGAGCTCTCACCCCTGTCCCCGTGGCGGGGGAACTACGTGGAGCATCTTGCGCTGCTCCTGGCGGATCAGTTCATGGAAGGGGACCGTCATGGCCGGCGAAGGCCGCCTCGATGGCGCGGCTGGCAGCGCGCGACGACGCCCGGGGTGACCACATGGTCCACGTGATAAGCCCACGCCACTTCGCCGTCATCAGATACGCCGGTCCGCACCCGCAGGCCAGCCGCCCGGCACGCGCGCCTCATCGCAGCGCGCCACTCCTGCGTCTCCCTGCCGCCCGGCAACCGCACCACCACCGAGCCATCGCGGCGCAACTCCTCCGCGCGGCGGCGCACATAGTATTGCTCGACGCCCACCCCTTCAGGCTAGCCCTCGATCGTGCAGCGACCTCCCCCGGCACGCCCAAGCGCGAACATGCTGGTCAGCAGGCCCGCACGGACGCTGTCCGTGTTCGTCCGCGGGTTCATCCGACCGGACCCTCGCGCGCACGGACATATGGCGGACAGGGCCGGCCGCGAAGACCACCGCCGGCCACATATGCGCAGGTCAGGAGCCATATAGGCGGATCAGAACAAGCGGTCTGTAAAACCGTCGGCTTAGCCTACGTTGGTTCGAACCCAACACCTGCCACTACCTGCGGAAATAGCCCGTGAGCTGGGTTTTCCTGGTCTCGTGGGCTGTTGATTTTGGCCCTGCGATGTCCCGCTGTGTCCATCCGAGTCCCACTGTTTCCAGCTGTGCACGGACATATAGCGGACAGCGTCCGCGATCATGAGCGGTCGGTCGGCCCGCGCGGTCGGCCCACTCTGGGCCAACGGCCGGTGCTGGCGGTTCACCGAACCTGTGCCGCTCGAATACTCGATTGGGTGGCTGACCTGCGCTATCGCCAGCAGGCTTGACGTGGTGATGGTTGGCTTGCCGGGTGCTGCTCAAGATCGTCTACCTGCTCACGTGCCGGGTACTTGGCCTGGCCGTCCTGGTGTTCCGCAGCGACCGGGCGAAGGATGCTGAGTTGCTGGTGCTCCGGCACGAGAACGCGGTGCTGCGCCGGCACGCCGGCCGTGTGCGGTACGAGCCGGCCGACCGGGCCTGGTTCGCGGCGCTGGCGCGGCTCCTACCGCGCAGGCGCTGGACCGAAGTCTTCCCCGTGACACCAGCGACGCTGCTGGCCTGGCACCGCAGACTGGCGGCGAAGAAGTACGACACGAGCAAGCGGCGCAGGCCAGGGCGCCCGCCGACGGTCCCGGGCATCGCCCGCCTTGTCGTCCGCCTGGCGAAGGAGAATCCGCTGTGGGGACACCGCCGGATCCACGGTGAACTGACAAAGCTCGGCGTGACAGTCGCGCCGTCCACGGTGTGGGAGATCCTGCGTGCTGCGGGCATCGATCCGGCGCCGCGCCGGTCGGGCCCGACGTGGCGGCAGTTCCTGCACGCCCAGGCCGCCGGGATCGTCGCGGTCGATTTCCTGTACGTGGACACCGTGCTGCTGAGGAGACTGTATGTCCTGGTGTTCATCGAGCATGGCACCCGCCGGATGCATCTGGGCGGCGTCACCGCCAACCCCACCGGCGAGTGGACGGTGCAGCAGGCCCGCAACCTCGCCATCAGCCTCGGCGAGCGGTTCCAGGACATTAAGTTCTTGATCCGCGACCGCGGGTCGAACTTCACCAGCTCGTTCGACGCCGTCTTCCAGGCCACCGGCACCAGGATCCTGCGCACCGCCGTCCAGGCGCCGCGGATGAACGCGACCTGCGAGCGCCTCGTCGGCACCTTGCGCCGTGAGCTCCTCGACCGCATGCTGATCCTCGGCGAGCGCCACCTGCGCTCCATGCTGACCGAATATCAAGTGCACTACAACACGGCCCGGCCGCACCAGGGCATCGCCCAGCACGTCCCCGACGGCGAACACCACGGTGGCCACCTCACCGTTGCCGACCTCGACCGTGATGAACGGATACACCGAAAACCTGTCCTGGGCGGCCTGATCAACGAATACGCGCGCGCCGCCTGACACCCCGAAGAACCGCAGGTCACCAGGCGGATCCTATTTTCGAGCGGGACAAGATACCTCATAACCCCGGCATAACACCGCCCACAGGCCGTGACCAGCCCGGTAACCCCCGGCATTAAAGATCTTTAGTTCCTGCGGAAATCTTTGGTGATCCTGGTGGGGATGGCGCATGGCGGGCACCGCAGTTGTCCTTTTTCTTCGATCATGGCCGCAGCCACCTCGAAGTCGCC
>WNFG01002100.1_pt1 | contig 16758 bp, 20 predicted proteins | sample 5400431 | NCBI WGS metagenome assembly WNFG01 (sample SAMN13153346, study PRJNA577476) | soil metagenome | isolation source: 120 cm saprolite under Douglas fir tree site 2 hole 3 replicate 2 | place: USA:California | collected 2015-04-18 | reverse complement strand
TGGGCCGTCAGCGCTTGAGTGCGTTTGATTCGTAGCCATCTCGACCTCCGCGAAGGGTTTGTGGGATTGAGGGACACGAATATAGTGTGCCCTTCAACCACAAGTGTATGATCTAGCTCACACTGCGATACAAAGATTACATCACGAAATCGGCACTGTGCAGAGAGTCGTCGAATCATGAAATCGAATCATTAAAATCCAACTCCCCAGCACGGGCAGCTTCAAGCGCATCATCTATGACCGCTACCGGGTGACGGTCATCGGCTCCGTTCCCATCAAAATGCAATTGAGCAATTCGCAAGAAATCGAGATGCGCAAAATTGCGTTTTGTTTGCGCGGAGAAATCGACAAAACGACTTTGCACAAAAAACCGCGCAAGAAATTCGCGGAGGACGGACGGTTGCGAGCGTACGGTTCAGGCGGACGGAAGCTACCGACAATCTCGGTCTCCTCTGCGTATTCTGTTCCCTCTCTCACTGCTCAAGACTAACTAACATCATCCCATCATTGCCCCTGAGCATCTGTCCGTTTTTGAGGACGGCATTTTGTTTGGGCGAGGGGGCTTTGGTTTGACGTGAGAAGTTATAAGGAACGGCTAGTGCCTAGTGGGTACCGCGACACGAGAACGAAAAGGTGGTGCACCGGGGGACACGATGGCGCGATATGGCGAAAGAGATTTTGCCTTGCTGGTTGCCTTGCAGGAAGGCGCGTGCAGGGCACGATGCAAGGCAAGAAGCAAGGCAAGATGACAGTCTCTCATCGGTGCTCAATCATTGCTGACTAAACACAAGAGCATAGACCCCAAGAATTGCCATTAGACCGAAGAAAACTACAAGCGCCTTGAACAGAGACAAACGCCAAGGCTCATCCAATCCACCGCTATTGCCTGAAAGTCCGTTCGATTGGGCGGTGTAGTATTTCTGCAGTGACCGCGCCCATTTTCCCGTATTTTTCATCAAGAGAATTACAACTATCGCACCTATGACTACGACTAATGCTACTTTCAAAATTATCATGGACTATTTTACTATTGCCACAAAAAGCCAGAGCAGTCCGACGCCGAGCACAAGCGCGCCTAATCCCCTGCCATATCTATCTTCGTGTTGCGAAAGCACCAAAGAGAGCCATCAGCTTGGCGAGCCTGCCGCGGAGAACGTCGTCGCGCACAAGTTCCGACAACTGGTCGGGGGTCATAAGAATACTCTTGCGATCATAAACGTCCTTGTAAGAGGCTTCGCGCGTCTGCATCGAGTTCAATCGAAGGGTTTAGATCCGTCAAATCTCTTACAACCTGCCTCAACGTCGTAAGCGAATATGCTCCGCTCGCCATTCTAACCCTGATCGTCTCGCCTTCTCTATCGAGCACATAGATGGATCGCATATTTTCTCCGATGACCCATGTTGGCTTGTACATAATCTTTCCTATGCGCGAAATTTTGATGCAGCGGCGAAATACGAAATGCTTGGTCTCGCAGAAATAATCATTCGCCCTTTTTGCATAGATGCCGAATTTCATGTCCGCAGCGACTATCAACAGAAGAAGCGCGTAAGTCCAAGGAACCCAGTTATCTGGTCTGCTATCTTGGAAATTGAGGACACTCACTGATGCCATTACTACTGCAGCCAAGATGACCACGATTACGCCCCCAGACGAAGTACGATAAGTTATTTCCCTTTCCATATCGAAGTTGTTATTTGCACAGCGTTCCGCATGCCGGCCGCTTGCGGACGACTTCGTTGTTCTGAATTTGTTGCCAAGAGGTATAGTGCATACTGACAGAATGCTGATTTCATTGCACGCCCTTCGTCATTGGGAAGCGCTTTTTAAGATGCAAATAGAACAACGTCCAGACGACACACACAAAGATCAACTCAACGAGGTTCGCGTAGGCCGTACCCTTGTGACTTGCAATGTCAGCAAATATCGAAAACGTTGACCGCAAAGCACTGTACCCGAACCAAATGTGCGTCCACAGCAACACATCCAAATCAAACACCAGAAGCTTATACAGGTAGACGCCGGATAGGGAGAGATCGAGCACAAGCGCTACTACGGCAAACGCATTCAGCGATGCAAAGGTCCCGTAATACAAAGATGGATTTTGCGTCAGTGCTAATGCTGCGGCTGTCAACAACTCGCCTAGAATACTGATAGTAGCACGATCACGATCCATACAAAGGCCGACTTCCTCGCCTGAATAGTTGACCCGTTCATATCCAATTCTTTGGCATTGAAAGGTCGGGTCGTTGTTCGTGGATAGCTCGCATCAAGCGACGGATGTCTTCGGCTGCGAAGTGCTTAAGAGAAACGTCGATCCATTTGTGACCACTTGCGCCGCGAGCGTAAATCGCAATACGTCGCGACGGACGCCTCATGGCCAGCAACGTTTGGAGATCGGACCTTTCTTCCGCGATCTTGTTGATCTCCGAAAGCTCTATGACCGTCGGATCTCCATACACCGCAACTTGCTTGATCTTTCCACTTTCCCAGAAAATACGGTAGCGGGCGTTCGGGTACTGTGTAGCTATGGCGATCGCCCAAAGCAGGACGATCAAGATAATCCAACTCATGTCATGAGTTCTGAAGAAATCAAAAATCAGTAATCCAGTTATCACACTAAAAATGATGAACTCAGCAACGTAAGGTTGGAATGTTCGTCTAAGTGCAAAGCTTTCAACATCCTTCATACTCTAGTGTGGTTGAAATGGATTGAATGCTCCCATCCAGGTACTCACGGCATTGCCGCCGGACGATCGAGAGGGCTGGCTCGAACCGGACGATCTCGCCGAAGCGACGCTATCGAACAGATTTCCACCGAACGTCTTATAAGCGCCAGCTACTTGGAAACCCATCGCCGATTTGAATGCACTCGACGCTGAAACGTTTGATATTGTGCCATTCGATAGCTTCGTTGCTAGTGCCTTGCCCGTTGCGTACCAATTCCCCTGTCCACATGACAAGCCTGAAACACAAGCAGTGCCAAAAGTTGTTTCCATTAGCATGTTGTTGAGAGCGCCTTGGACGGGACTAAATGCTACAGCTCCCCAATTGACGGCCGATTGATTGCCCGCGGCAACGTCAATTCCTTGTTTGACAGCTTCACCAGCAAATCCGGCTCGTGCTCCCAATCTTGCGGCAACAATTGCGGCCTCGATCGAAATGCCGCCCGTTTCCGGTGCATTGTCTATTCCAACGCCGAGAATGCCTCCACTCAAGAAAGCACCGGAGACACCACCAGGCGTTATTCGTTGTCCTGTCATTGCGGTGGTTAGACTGTAAAATCCTACGTTCACGGCTCCGCCGACACCAAAAGCTAATAAGTCATCCACCCCTGCGATCCTTCCTGTAGGATCGCTCTTCGTAATCGGATTGTCGTTTGCGTATGAGTAGCTGTTCAGGCTCTGTGGGTCTGTGAGAACTTGCTGCCTTGGGTCACCAAGGAAAACAGGGTCCTCACTTAGGAACTCACCCTTACTGCCATCGTAATACCTTGCCTGCAGCAAGGCGTGGACAACACCTGCATCGACTTTAATGAGGTTTCGAGCGCCGACGGCGGCCGTCATCCCAGAATTCTAACATGCGTTGCAGGGGCCATCGACTAGACTAGATACGGCGGCGTGTATCGATCAATCCGTTTGTGCGACCCACCAAAGTAGATGCCCGATTCGCTCCCAAAGCGACCCAATTGCTGCGCGGCAGCAGAATGACGCGATGGGCCAAGAGGCGACTTACTAGAGCAGTCGCTTTCTGGCGCGAAGCAGCCATGTCAGACATCCTAGTGTTGGCGATTCCTTGCCAGCTTCAAGCTCGCACCTTCGACATGGGACTTGCGGCGGTTCGCCACGTTGCGCCTCAACCTTAAATCGCGGAGGCTCTATCACCGCCGAAAAGGAAGGCTTGGACTGCAGCCCCCTTCTCGTTGTTGATTCTATTTGAAGTTTTCACTTCTAGTCATGTTCTCGGCCGCGACGCCAGCGGGGCCTGATCCTCCGTAAGCGGAGGCGATGATGAGCGACAGCTATCCGATCTGTTTTACGCGGCAATATTCCCCCGGTCGCGGCGGTGTCCCACGCCCCCGAAGCGCCTTTCGACTACTTGTTGGCCGAAACATACTAATTGCGCTTGTTGCGCTGGGCCTCTGGCTAGCGAGCGTTGGCGAGGTCTCCGCGGGCGGTCTGAGAGCTCCTTCGCTTCTCATTTGCCGTGGTCTTTAGTCTCTCCAGTGTCTTGCAGACATCCATGCGTCGGTGGCTCAACCGGCTCTGCCAGCCTGTGTGGGTCCCATCTTCACGCTCAGGGAAAACTGGAGTATAATATTGAACATTCTGGTCGTCACAATTCGGGTTCTGGGGATTTAGACGACATAGCGTTTTCTCATCTGACGCCGAGTTTCAATGCGGCGTAGAAGAGGGTGGTCTCGGAAGTCTCGGGCAAACCTTACGAAAGGAGGCGGCCATGAGCGACTTGCCCAATTCTCGACGAGTTAGCTACAAAGCAACATATGTACAGACGAAGTTCCCCGGTCAGTCGAACAATAGTAGCGGTGGCCCTCGCAGCCCTGGCAGACGAGATCGGGATCTCCGCACACGCGCATTAGATAAGACCGCATTCGTTCAGGGTCTTCGTATCACGCGATCTGAACTGGCTACACTACGAAAGCAAGTCTCACGACGGTCGCATTCGAACCGGAAGGCAGAGCTCGCCGCCATAAACGCAATCGAAAACCTCGTAACTGATCGTTCGTTGACGGCGAGCGTAAGAAACGCGAGGCACTTTGCAGAAGTTAGTACGAAGGCCCTCATCAGCACCGCCGGGAACCTTGCTGATGACCGCGCCCAGACCTTCAAACGCGCGACGGAAATTGTCTCAAGCATAACTAAACAATATCTCGCTAGTACTCAACCAACACCAGTCTCCTTGGCACCACCGCCTACGACGCGAGTGGCAACAACAACTCTGAACACGGCCACAGCGTCTACCACTGTTCGCGCCGCCACAGTTTCGGGTATTCCACTGAAGGTCGTAACCAAAGTCTACGCAGAGGTGAAAAGCACCCCGGCGGCTGGTGCGACCGCCCGCGCGACACACCGGACGCGTTCGTCAATTGAACCGGTTGGCTCCACCATCGGATCACTGCCGCTTGCGAGCATTCGCTCGTTGGATTCTTCAGCGCCTAAAATGGCTCTTCCCGGCCTGCTAACTTGGGCCGGCCAGAAGTGTCCGGATCTGCTCAAGAGCCTGCACGGCATTGTTTTGCCCTATTCTCAATTCGCCAGCGCTCCCGTTATCACGACACCCACTGTTCCAGCCATCGTAGATGGAATGGCACTCTTGCAAGTCAGCGCAAGCACTGTCGACGAATCCATCAAAGCCTTCAAAGACCGTCTAAACATTGAGCCCATAGGCCGGCTTCATCTGGAGCGCTTGGAGACCTATCCGGCGGGAATTGAAAAAGGTGAATTGGTTCACTCGATCCCCCTCAGTCCCAAGGAGACGGTCAATATCAGCCACAAGGAATGGGCTGTTCGCCAAGAGGAATTCGAGGATATCGTTCAAGACATCTTTGAGAGCTATAGTGAGCAGGGAGTTTCTGAGAAAAATGAACTAGCACAGGCAACCGACTCCGAATCAAAGCACACTTCGGCGCTAAATGTCGGCGCATCTCTGTCCGCTAGCTATTCGTCCGTAACCCTCAGCAGTTCCTTCGGATACAACACTTCGTCTGACGATCAAGAATCTAAGAAGGATAGTCGCAACCACAGCATGCAGCTAACCAAGAAGGCTGCCGCGCGCACAAAGAAAGATCACAAATTCAGTTTCAAGGTGTCATCCATCGCCGGCAGCAGTGACGAGGCAGTACGCACAATTACCAATCCTACAGATAGCGTCATGCGCGTAGACTACTTTCAGCTGGTGCGAAAATGGAAAGTGGATTTGCTGCGATATGGAGTTAGGATGACCTATGACATCGTCATACCGAATCCAGGCTCAGCGCTAATTACAAGAATTCAAAGACTTTCCGAACTGGACAAGCTGATAAATCTTCCCTTTATTTTCGATTTGCCGCTCGCCGCTATCACATACAGCTCATATGCCACCGATCCTTCGTTGGTGTCGAATTACGATAGCCTTGCGGCTCAATACGAGGCTAGTGTCACCGCACCACCAGAAGCCATTCGATGGTTGCCGGTTCACAAGGAAACTGACCAGAACGTCAAAAACTATGATGATGTACACTACGACTCTGTCGAGTTCGAAGTTGACGAAAATTACTATATCGAGCAAATGGACTACGATCTTAATTTCGAGAATAAAGCAGGTGACACGAAAAGCGTTTTTTCATTCTTGAACGATGGTCCGCAGAGCATGGTTGCGAAGTCCGGCAAACTCGCGCTGGACTTCGCATTTCAGTATGTGTGGATTTATGCCTTCAACATTATCCTTCGACTTCGCCCAAAGGCTGAAACTTTGATCGCGTGGCGGATCAAGGTCTGGAATGAACTTAGGCAGGCGGCGGAGGAGCAGTACATAAAGAGTCGACAGGCTTTCAAGGACGAAAGGGCACAGTTGGAGGAGGAGATTAAGGGGTACGATGCGTTGACCCTGAGGCGGATGGAGCAAGAAGAGATTATGAAGGGGGTTTTGCGGTGGCTTTTCGGACCCTCGTTTCACCTTGTACCAGCGAATATCGCGTCCCTATACATGCTGACAGACAGCAACGACCCCGAAGTTCGAGAGGTACTGGACCCCAATCAGTTGTCTGCTCGCGAGTGGCTCCACGTAATGGAGCACGGCGAGTTTATCAAGTACGTCCAAAACGCGATCGAGTGGGAGAATGTTCTGCATTTTACCTATCCCTATTTTTGGGATACGACTAGCAACTGGGATCTCAAGAAGTTTTTATACCATCCTGACCCGCGGCATCGCGTATTCCTGAGGGCTGGCGCGGCGCGAGTGGTACTGACCATTCGCCCTGGTTTTGAAGATAGTTTCACGCAGCTCGTCGAATCGGGGGCGTTTGCTGGCCTCCCCGGGCCCCACCCCTATGTCGCCATCGCCCAGGAGATCCAGAATTTCGCCAGGACGAACTATCCAGGGTTCCCACCGGCAAATCCTGAACAGACTCCTAGGCCATTACTCTATCCCAAGCAAAGGCAAGCGTGGACATACATGCAGGAGCTAGCTGCGCGCCTCGAGGACTTCAAGGCAGCTAGTTCAAATGGTCTGTATCCAACCACTGCCCAGGGGCTGGCAGCCTTACCTGGAGCGGCGATCCAAAAGGACCCCTGGGGGAACGACTATGTCTACAAGCGTCCAGGGGTAACAAACGAGTACGACCTTCTTTGTTTGGGCGCGGATGGGAAAGAAGGTGGAACTGAGGAGGACGCTGATATTTCCGTCAACGCGGAAGCGTCTCTAATTTCCACGTGGTTCGAGTACACCCCCACAAGTGCTCTGGACATCTCTATCACGACGAAATTGCCAGAGATCGCGTAGCTCGTCCCGTACCGTCTACTGCGGACGCGAGACGATAGCGGACAATAGCGTTGGTTCTGGAAGGCACTTCATCAATGAACGCGATCCTACCGGTTGGCAAGGGCGAGGATGGCAAGAAGATAGATGCCTTCCTGCGGAAAAACAAATATCAGCAATTTCGAATCGAGCTCCTCCTTCAGTGCGGAGGGATTAGCAAAAGAGCACTAGGATCTGACAAACCGGTTTTACTTACCACCATAGATCAACGGGTGCGAGAGAATGATGTCGTCATTGTTGATGCGAACGCTCGCTATCAAGAGCTATTGCGCGATCTCCCGGACACCGAATTTCGTGACTACATCTATGCACCGAAGATTGAGGACCCGAAGAAGAAAGAGTCGTATGTGGAGCGAGCCGCAACTCTGCTTGCATGGCGTGGGGAAGAGAAAGAGAAGATTCGGCTGGATGCCGACACACTTGTGGGCTTTATCCGCGCTTTGAGCGAGAGCCCAGACATAAAGTTTGCAATTCGCAACCTTGACCTCGTATCACACGCCACCGCAAATGGGCTTCTGTTCTCGCGCCTTGATGGGACTAGCGCCGATGCGAAGGCGATTAGCTATGAGGATCTTGCGCTAGTGCAGGCATCACCACCTGAGGCTCAGGCAAAATTTCGTCTGCAAAAGGAGGTTGTAAGTCCGCGTCCACGCTCTCGCGATCGATCGACGAGCCCTCTAGTGTTGCGGGTCATCGGCTGTACGATCGGGGACCCCCGAGCTAGGCCATTTTTGGACCTACTTCGCGAAGTTACCGGTGCGGACGTAGTTACCGCCCCCAAGCATTTTGATGACGTTGCTCACGTAAGGGCAGGCCTGCTCGAATTCAGGCTTTACCCATTTGTTGTCATCGCAGCTGCCTCAATTACAACGCGACAGCAGCTAGAGGGGCTATTCCGTGAGAAAACATTTCAGCTAATCACGGGACAGAGCGTGGCAAAAGAGCAGTGGGACGTGTGGTTCAAAGCTTTTGGCAGGCTACCGAGCTTCGAGCTTAGCCCCAGCCGTACAAAGCTCGGACCGGAAGGCACACTTGAAAAAAATTTCAGGTTCAATGTGGCGACGCCGTCGCCCAAGCTGTCGATTGCCAGTGTGGAGGGACAATACGTCTATTACCCCTTGACCTATTTGCAGGACACAATCTCCGTAAGGAGTTACCCAGCGTCTGACGAGGCCAAAATCGCCCTTGTACAGAAGGAGCTGGAGAAACTGCCTTTGTGGAGTCCATCTCATCCGCGTCGGTACCCAGCTTACACCCGGTATGGATTTAACTCTCTTGCCGACTTTCTCCACGCTCTCAAGTGGACTTTCAGTCCGGATGGTACTCGGATGTCCTATGAAGCGGTCGGACACGTTTATCAGTTGCGGATACCTATTGTTGACCCAAAATCGAACCGCCTCTTCGCAAATTTTGTTCCTGCGCCCCCGCAGAAGGGCATGATGAAGCCTAAGGTCGGACCTCCCGAGCATATTGGAATCCCTGATGATGATCCGCTTTTCTATGGCAAAAGCTCAGCATAAGAGGCTAGAACTCCGGGCCTATCAGGTCGTGTACGTGTCATTCCTGTTTCTCCGCTATACGATTAGTAACTGAAGAGCGCTCGCGATATCGGGATACGGCGAATGAAACGTCGAGAGGAAGATCGAATGGGCGCGTAGTGGGATCAGCGATGCTGACATGCACCGGCGTTGGGTCGCGATAGTCGTTTTTCTACTCCGAAAAACTACTGCTCAAGTCGCTCGATCCGACACTACGGCTCTCCCACCTTAATGAATGGCTCCCGTTCCTGCGGCCGGAAGATCTCGCCACGTTCGCGGACGGCCTGAGAAGAGCAGGGCTCTCTGAATGAGAGTCGGATGGCCGCTTCTGGCACATTCGCGTCAACGCTTCGCTCAGAAAACGACCAAATTGCTGCGCGGCAGCGAAGTGACGCGAAGGGCCAAGTACGGTCATTTCATCTTCGATGCGTAAAGGCGGCGCGACCTCAATCCCAACCATCATCATCCCTCTCCTCGTCGGGATCGGCCCAGCTAACCAGGAGAGTATAGTAGGTCCGTCGACTATCACTATCAGTCCGTTTGGAAATGGGCATCTTGCCCACGATATCCTTCGCTCTTTTGTATCGTGGGGAATTATGAAATATGCGGCTAATGGTTTCACCCACCACCCGCCAATGCCGCTCCACAAATTTGTCTGATCTGGTGAAGCGTGACGTTCCGAAGTCAATCAGCGTTAACCATGGCCTGTCGTATTCAAGTTGCACAATGACATTTCTTGTGTGTGGATCGCCGTGCAGAACGCCGTCAGTATCGCTAAGAGCACGAAAGAACTGGCTCGCCATGCCCATTTATCCCGGTCATCCTTCAGCTCGGCCAAATAGTTGTGCAAGGTCGGACCTGGGACATATTCCATGGCGGCGTACAGATACCTTTCCACCAGCACGCCTGCTGCATAAACCTGAGCGACAAATCGTCCTTTGGAAGCTGCCACGGCTTTCCGCGTCTCATGCAAACCCTGTTGGAACTTATCCCGCGAATCCTCTGGATCAAGCTTCGCCCAGACCTTCAGAGCTTCAGGTCGATTTAGAAGTTCGTTTTCGCAAAGAACAACGAATCCATTTTTTCCTTGGCCCAGAATGCGAACGGGCCTGTGTGTCGGAATACGAAGTTTATCGCCGTTAAACAGGATTGTGTCACCGACCAGCGTGGGGCTCAGTCTCACTTGCTGCGATATTTCTTTTGGACATTGGTTTATATGCCTTGTCGCCGCACCATACAGGCAAAGCTGCCAATTCTATGAACTCACCGACCATGAATGGGCTGGCATCAAGCTGATGCTGCCGAACAAGCCGCGCGGCGCCCCACGGGTAAACGACCGCCGGATTTGCCGGACATTATCAGGAAGCAAACCGTGCTGTACAATGACCCGTGTCTCTTGCCTTGCTGTCGTGCTTTGCTGACCGGATGGCCGTGCCTTTCTGCAAGGCAAGCAGCAAGGCAGAAGAACTACATCTGCTGGTTTAGGTTCGCTCGATACTTTGCGTAATCAAGACCGAGGACGATAAGCGATAACAGCGCTCCGGCAATCAATGCCAAGCTTAGTACGACTGCGCCCATCGGTAGCGTTGCTCTTGCATTTCCGAGAACAAAGAACTGGAAAAGCTCGTAAGCATAGTCAAGCGCGTTGCCGCACACATACACAATAGCGAGCATGTAACTGGCGTTTGTCCGTCCCCACAAGAGATAGAGAACTACCGCGATTAGAAGAAGTTGAAATCCGGCTCGAAATACATCGATGCCGCCGTTCAAAGTAGACTGAATAATCCAACTATCCAGAATTGAGAGCAGGCCCGTAATCGCAATCAGAGCTATGAAAGTTCGGAAGGATACGAACATATACCCGTAATAATACTACTTCCCAGGTGTTGTGCTCACCAAGCCGGACGAGTTGCGATAGTACGTCACTCCATTCTGCGTCACGGTGGCGGGCAATCCACCGCTCCTGCTTCCGCCCGTTTAAGGAGTTGAGCTGAGTAGACCAGAGTAGTTCCTGTAGTAGGTGTTACCACTTTGAATTACGATTGACGGAAGTGAGTACCAGTTGCCAGACGATAGGCCCGTCCTATTTGATGGCAGGTCTTTAGCATTCGAGTAGATGTCCGTCGCAACTCCGATTGCGGCAATTCCAATTCCGGTCCAGGTTTTCCAGTCCTTCGGACTTCCCGGTTTCCAGCCATCCCACGGGTCGAACGGGTCCGGCAGATTGCCTGGCGTAGTAACCAGGCGACCCGGTTGTTGATTGAATGGAATATATCGCTGGCCGGCGTTGCTCTTGCTAAGCAACGTTTGCACGCCAATGGTGGCACCTGTGACAGCAATGAGTGGCAGCGTCACCTCAGGAGCGAAGGCCGAGCCAGAGAACTCTGGAGCTAGCAAGCTTACCGCTGGGACTGCCTGGTTTCCAGTTGGGTCGCTTTTCGTTACCGGATTGTCACTTGCGTAGGTATAGGAGTTCATTTGTTGCGGGTCCGCGAGGAACGTTGTTTGGTCCTGCCCCGTAACCTGTTTGACCTGACGCGGATTACCAACTGCGAGGAAGCTTGCATCCTCGCTCAAGAACTCCCCTTTGCTAACCGTCGTAGTAACGTTGTTGAAGCAACGCTTGGACAACACCTGCATCTTGGTCTGCTGGCCCATGCTCATGCGGGCAGCGGGTGTGCAAAAGCCTGCCAAGCGGTTACTAAACGGGTTAGAAGGAACATCGTTGCCCCAGCGCCAAACAACACCATTCTGACCATCGATATCTCGGGCGATATCACAACAGTGATGCCGAGGGTCAGAAAGAATAGAGCTATGACGAATACGTAAATAACGACAAAAACTAGGGCAAATATCAGGAATAGATACCCAGAAATACCGGTGTGGAATAGGATGAATATTCCTGCGATCGGGAGAAGAACGACTAGGAATGGAAGGGTGAATAAGGTCCAAAGAAGGTATCCACGAACCGCCTGTGACAATGCATCAAAGAAACCCGATGCTTTGCTTGCTGTCCCGACCGCAAGCAGAAGTTTTAGAATATTGTCCGGCAGTAGGCCCCTGCCTAAATTCAGCAGGCTCCTGCCTAAGTTCTTTGCCGCGCCGACAATGAGATCATGCAGCATCTTCAGTTGGGACTCGCCTAGTAGCTCCGGCACAACGAATAAAAAGCTGACCGCGTCGACAAGCTGCGATGTCCCCTCGAGGTTAATCCACATTTGGTTGCTACTCCCTCGATAAAGGCTCGACGTTCCGACCATGGCATAGGATAGCGTGCGACGCACCCGCAGCACGCCGCGCAACAACCCCGCCGACATTGCCGTCTTGTTTGGGTTCATTTCGACCAGTTCAGCCGGTTTTGTCTGCCGGATAATGTCCGCTTGATCGATAAAAAGTCAGAGAAGCTGCCAAAATATATAGAGGCCGCTGGTCCGGATATCCACCTTCTGATAGTAGCGGATCGTACCTACAACAGCGGAAAAATGATGCTAGAGGATTGCCCTTCGTTGAACCTGCGTGGATTTCGGGCCGTATATTTCTTTTCCTATCCTGAATCTGTAACCGTTTCGATTGCGCCGCTCCTAGCTGGGACCGAGTGATATTCAAGAGAGATGACCGATGGTCAAAAGTAGAACTCTGATATTGGTTCTAGCGGTCCAATTGGTGGCGCTCGCGAGCCTCTCAATTGAAGCCATTGCGGCAGATATTCGGCCGTACATTAGCGGCGTCGGTACATATCGAGAAATTGTAATTGAAGGACCCATAAAGCCCGGTGATTTCGAGACGTTCATAAAAATCATTCGGGAAAATCAGGGCCAGATCAGTGGCGTCACGCTGTATTCGCCCGGGGGAAATTTTTATGAAGCAATGAAAATTGGACGGGCACTAAGAACATTTCAGTTACATTCGCAAGCGCCGATGCGCGATTCATCAGGTCATCCTACATGCGATGATTATCCCCTCAAAACCAAGTGACAAAAAGAATTGCACCTGTGCAAGCGCCTGTTTCTTTATTCATATTGGCGCTACGCATAAGGGCGGGACATTCTTAGCCGCTCATCGACCTTATTTTGAAAAAGGAGAGTTTGGAAATCTTTCAGAAGAAGAGGCCAAGAAAGCATTTGACGCGCTTCAAGACAACGCACGTGAGTACATGCAGGAAATGGGCATCCCCAAGCACATTCAAGAGGACGCGCTCGGAACGCCATCGGATCGTGTCCTAATTTTCGACGATAAGACTGTCAAGACTTACTTCTGGGGCGGTGTTCCCTATCTCGACGAATGGAAGAAAAATAAGTGCTCGCGACTTTCAGATCAAGAATCAAAACGGATGCGAATTTATTCTAGCAGGATGATTTCGTCGAAACCCTCGGGCACTGCCGAACTGTCGAAAGGAGAGTGGGCTGATCTCGGGACTCTCCAAAAAAAGCAAGATGACGAGACGAAATGCGAAATTGCAATTGACAGACACAATCGTGTCGCTGCTTACGAAAAATATTTTCATGTCAAACCCAGCGACACCGCGAATCACAGCTTCTCTAAATGGAGTTCAGCAGCTGATTATCTAAGTAGGAATTATTATGAACTATTGGGCGAGGAGAAATTTGACGAAGACAAAACGATGTCGGAGTCAACCAATCTTTCCTTTTTGCAACGTCCGGCCACTGCAACCGCCCCTGCTGTACTTTTGACTGACTCTCCTCCAAATCGAGCGAGGGTAGTTACGTCAGTTCACTTGAACAGCGCCCCAAATCCGTCGCAAGAATTTATTCAAAAGGTAGTCCGGACACTTGAAGCTGCGTGGGGAAAACGCTCGGGTGGTAACGGCTCCAGCGAGTGGCAGTGGGTTTCAGATAAATTTATGGCCAAGCTGGAAAGCCGTAAGTCTGGTGAAGGACAAATCTTGAATCTGAGCATTGGTGCTCGGCGATAATTCTCTTCTTCGTGTGCCTCGCTATACGCAGCAAAGGCTTAGACAACTATGTAAACCTGCACCTTCCGCGCCACCTGCGCATGTCCGACACGCTAGTGGAGTTCTTTACGGCATGATCCACATCATCGGGACGGCACATACAAAAACACAGTTTTGGTCGGACGCAATCAGGCGAGGCGAATCGCTCGATACGTGTGCAGCGATTGTTGAGTGCTTCGAGTCGTACTTGCGTGACGCTGCGATTTCATTGAATGCCAAGGCGATCGCTGAGGAGAACAGCAAGCACCGCGTTGACCAAATGGAAGGCGGGTCCTCGGTCGCTAAGAAAGTTGCCGACGAGTTGGGATTGCTACACGCCTATTGCGATCCCGATCCTGAAGAGCGCCGCTCCTTAGGCATACAACGTCCAGAAGACCGTGAGCCGATTTGGATGGATCGTATTCAACCCTTTTCTCCGAACGAGACCTCGATCATCTTTGTATGTGGTGGAGACCACTCCATCACATTTCGGTCGCTTATTGAACGTGGCGGCCTGCACGCGCGAATTCATTGCCAAGATTGGACGGAGGAGCAGTTTCCGTCAGGAAGCTGAAAACTGTGCAAGGTCAATGTTTATTTCGGGTGTTCGAGTATAAACACGTGAAGAGCATCAACAAAACGATCGATTGGGTGTATGCGACAATAATTGTCAAGCCAGTGGAATAGAGCCTCAGCGTCTACGCCCGCGAGAGGGTCTAAGTCTCTCGAAAAGGTAGCTGCGCCGGAAAGATAGCCCAAAGCCCAATATCTCATAGTGTTATAGCTAGATGATCTTCGGTTTTCTAACCATGCTCCACAGCTTGAGCTGCTCCCCGGGCCTAAAGTTTGCACTGTTTCCGACCATGCCTTTCCGGTGAGGGATAGCATGACAAGGAGTGCGACAATGATCTTCATAGCAGTCGGCCCTCGCGACGTTGCCTGACTTAGCTCGCTCCCCTGATGAGCAGCTTCATACCCATGCAAAGGGCGGACGCGCCAGAGCGATAACGGTCAGAACTGCCTCCATGTATCTGTCGAAAATCATTCTGTCAGCGTCCTTGTCTAAATAATCAATCCTGAATTGTACTTGCTAAATTTTTAGGTTAGCGGCAAATTGATACTACCTCTAGGTTAGGTGCGTGTGATGGATCGACGTCTTGCGCGAAAGCTGATTTTTGTAGAGTGCTCCGCTTTATTTTTGATTGCATCGGGTTTTGATCCTGTTCTGGCGGATAACGGCCAGAACTTTGTTGCCCGACGATACTATTGCCGCTCCGCGCAACGGCAGGATGCCGGCGATCAAACGATCTCTGCCGATGGCTCGAGTTGTGCCGCTTCGCGGCAAGCTATCCAAAGTAGCTTTCAAAGTCAGGGAAATGACCCGTGTCATTACTTTGATCAAGATTGGTCATGGAACCAAATCTCGGAGGAAATCCAAGACTCGGGGTCGTGCCCCCGCCAGTAGGGCGTTCATATGAAGGAGCAGTTATGAGAAAAGTTGCCATTGCGATTTCCCTCTTCAGCTTAGGGTTTTCCTCCGTGCCATTTCATGGCGCGCAAGCTCAGGTTCATGACATCTGCCATGGGGAGTATATCCAGACATGCAGATTGCATGCGTTCGCTGAGCAAGAGGTATGCACAGAAGGTAATGGCGTTGGTGGCGCCAACCCAGAGGTAAGCTGCCAAAGGCTCTGCGGCTCCCCGATTGGACCGAAATGCTCGACGGTCAAATTGCAGGAATCCATTGATGGAAATTATTGCGGCTATTCATGGTTTAGAATCACCTGTCATTGATCAAAATGAAACCTATTCTAGGTTCTTTGACTGCGAGGATTCTCGCAGTCAATTTGCACGCGTCGATAAGATAGGTAGCTGCCGTTTCCCCTATAGCGACCGATCTTTGCGGCAGCCAAAGGTCGCGATGTGCCAACAGGCGACATTGCACGCTTGGTTTGACATGAAAGAGGCCGCCAACTGAGGCGGCCTACACTTATTGACACTGTTTGCTTATGCAAACCCATCCAGCGCAGCAATCGGAATCGCTCTCGCATTTCGCATACTGGCCACCGCAGAGGAGTCCTGCAGACCGACGCGGCGTCATTTTCTTAAGATGATGGAAGTAACTGAGCGTCTTGGTAGGTACTGGCATATCTGCCATACCTGCCGCATTGGAGAGCGTTGGGGATGTAGCAATAATCGCAGCCAGGATGAAGACTTTCATATCACTCGCCCTTTGAAAAATTGCAATGAAATATAATTACAACTAAAACGCTAAGACCACAACCAAAATTAGAACCTATACGCCCCTTCCAAAGTTGGCAGCTTCATGCTCAATCGGGTGCATCGGCGGAAGTACTTCAATAGACTGCGGCACGAAAGACTGCGAGTGCGTTTGCAACCCCACCATCAGTTGCAGATGCAAGTAGGGCCACCCGCTGCATGACCGAGACGTCGAAGGCCTACCAATTGACCGATGGCTTATGGCCCCTGGTCAAATCACCCCCTACGGGTTTGCGGACCAGAGCCGTGTGTCATGACGTCACTCTGCTAGAGTCCTGTTGCGTCGGGCACACAACATTATCCGCTGTGTGCTCGCTTCCTAGTTGGCGGCGCATCGCTGATATGGCGCGTTCACGAGCACAGCCGGATTATAGAAAGTCACCGTAACGTTAGGGTTCCCCGTGCATTTCCGCGCAAGCTGAAAGCAGCGGTCTCGAGTGCCGGTGCCATTGACG
>WNFG01004702.1_pt1 | contig 16760 bp, 17 predicted proteins | sample 5400431 | NCBI WGS metagenome assembly WNFG01 (sample SAMN13153346, study PRJNA577476) | soil metagenome | isolation source: 120 cm saprolite under Douglas fir tree site 2 hole 3 replicate 2 | place: USA:California | collected 2015-04-18 | reverse complement strand
CAGGATTTCGGCTGGATGAAGGTTGACGGCCAGGTAACGCAGTCGTTCTCGATAGGATTAGTCTTGGCCCGCGTAGAGCGCGGCTCGCACATCATCTTGGAGCAGACGTGTATCGGTGACGCAGTTTGGGTGCCGAAACGGATTGAAATTCGAGCAGCGGCCCGCATCCTATTCCTGAAGAGTTTCGACATCGACAGGATCCTCACTTACTCGGACTATCGCCCATCATTCACCTCTGTAATGCGAAAACAAGAACGACCATCTGAGTTGTCTTCCAGATGTGAAAACTGTTCCGGCATCAACGGATCTCGATTGCGATGCAATTGGCCTTAAAGATCTGCGGCTGCCCCGCCCCGAAGATCCTGGAAAGCGGTCTTCCATTCCAAGCCGAGCGAGAAGGGGAACCCTTGAGTTTGTTACGAGAAGGCCATCACGTGTCGCAATTCTCCGGGCTGCTCGTGGGGCTTAGCCTGTATTTCTACCACGTGCGCGAACTTCTAGTCTGCTGGCTGATCTTCACCTTGCTTTTTGTCTGCCTGGCACTGGTAATTCTAGGTGGCGTACTCGCTGTTCACGTAGGAGAATACCTCACAGTTTGGGGGCGCACACTAGCAGGAATGACGCCAGTAGTTGCGCTCGGCCATGTCGAACTTCCTCCGAAAGATATCTCGGACGTAGAAAGCTCGGGTAACCTTCTCCGTCGATCGTCGCGAAATTGTATGCATCGCGTTCTGGTAGACGTCACCGGTAGCGTGGCCGCAGCGCTGCGAACGTTGTTGCTGCATCGCTATGCCGTGCCTGACGTTGTTACTGCTGGCGCAGCGTCTGCGCTATTTTCTGCTCCACCAGACGATGGTGACGCCGATACAGACTACGGCGATTCCGATCCACCGGTTACGGTTGATGCGTTCACCCAGGAAGGCTTTCGCTCCAAAGGCTCCCGCGGCATAGCTCAGGGCACTGACCGGCACCACGAAACTCACTTCCTGGAATGACAGAATAGCGAGAAGCGAGAAAAATCCCAGGCTCATCAGTGCTATTCCTAGCCACATCCACGGCAAGTGCAAGGATTGCAGAACGAAACTCAGGATGGACTTGAGACTAAAGTCGTGGACCTCCCCGATACTCTTCATGGCCCGACTTACGCACAGCTCTCCCGCTGTTCCTGCTACAACAATTAAGAAAAAGAGCGCCGCTTCAACCACGATTAGGTGCTCCTGTCGTTCTGGGTGAGGTCCGACCTACGAGGAAAACGCCGAGACAAATGACTGCGACGCCAAGCCAGCGCAGAAGAGAAATCGTCTCTCCGAGAAGAAGGTAACTGAGGATGGAGATAGACAGGTAAGACAGAGAGGTGGCAGGCTGCACATAACTATAGTCGGCCCACGTCAGCAACAACATGTGGGCGATAAAAAATCCCAGGAGGCAGGCAATCCCGAGCCAGATGTAACCGGATGCCAGTACGCGAGACGCAATTGGGACGAGATCAAGAATTCTTGCTGAAGTGACCGACCCGATGCCCTTCATGGCCTTGCCGAGAAATACGTTGCCAAGCGGTCCCAAGACGATGCTGATCAGAATCAGGGGAAGCGTTTTCAGTTGTAGCCTGCGAGTGTGCGTCACGTATTCACTTCAACCAGTGTTTCAGAATAGCAAAAATCAACAGGACAAGACGCCCGCAGGTGGGGAAGTTTGCAGCGGCGGCATTCAGGAATTTTCTCGATTCAGGATACAATCTTAGGCGGAGCGTTGGATCCCGGGTAGGGACAGCGCACCCGTGGTTCTTCCGTATGGCAGAGTTCACAAACTGGCCGCGCTCGAATCAGGAATGAGGTGGCGTGCCCTCAAGCGTTCTAGAATTCGTGGTCCTTTTCACGGCAGGAATTCCGTTTCTTTTCTATTTTCTGGCGATCTACAGTTCCGGCCGCTACTTCCGGCAGTCTCGAAATCACTCGGGAAAAAATCTCGATTTCACTCCGCCGATAAGCAATCTCAAACCGGTTCGAGGCTTAGATCCTGATGCTTATGAAAATTTCGCCAGTTTCTGCCGCCAGGACTATCCCGAGTACGAGCTCATTTTCTGCGCGACGGACCAGACCGATTCTTCCGTGCCGGTAATCCAGAAATTGATGCGGGACTTCCCAGAGCGAACGATCCGGCTGCTCTACAGCGCTGGCTACACCGCGATTAACGACAAGGTCGCCAAATTGCGGCTGATGGAACGCGAAGCCCAGCACGAATACCTGGTCATCAACGATTCCGACGTGCGTGTAGATAGCGAATATCTGCGAAGAGTGGTTGAGCCATTACGCGATCCGAAAGTCGGAGGAGTGACTTGTTTCTACGTATCCTCGCGGGAAGGATCGTTCGCCGAGAAACTTCAGACGATTGGGATGATTTCAGACTTTTACGCGGGCGTACTGGTGGCGTGGCAGCTTGACGGGGTGCACTTCGCACTTGGGCCAACAATGGTGTCGACGAAGCAGCGTGTCAGGGCCTTCGGGGGCTTTCAGGTACTCGAAAATCGACCCGCGGATGATCTGCTCTTTGGGCGCCTAATTGCCGAACAGGGAGTGGAAATGAAGCTGTTGCCGTATGCAGTGAAAACGGTACCTGATTTCCAGGGAGTGAGTGAGCTCCTGGCGAAGCGCGCCCGCTGGATGACGGTGATGAGAGCCATGCGGCCATGGGGCCACTTTGGGTTGCTTTTTACTTGGGGGTTGCCATGGACCACCCTCGCCGTTTTGGTTCACCCAACATTACCCGTAGTCGCGGCCTATTGGGGTTCGTACCTGGTCTTTCGCGTAGCTATGACGTGGCTCATCGGAATCCAAGGATTAAAACAGGCAGGACTTTGGACAAAGATGCCGTTGATTCCGCTTTGGGACGCGATGGCGTTTCTCATCTGGCTGGTGAGTTTCACGCGAACGTCGATTCGCTGGCGTAACGTGGATTACCAACTCCGAAACGGCCAATTTGTTGCGACCACGGATGCTCTTGTTCCGAATTCTTCCAGCAAAAGCGATTCCTAGATGATGAACTGGCCGCCGCCGATAGAGCCTTCAGTGCTTCTTCGGGTTATCGCTCGCCGTACGCAAGTCACTTATTGGCCGCGCCAACAGAAACTCCAGCAGCGATGTTGGTTTGCAGCCGGCGGTCATTGCGCGGTTCACGCCAATTCACTTGTGGCAGCATGATCGTGGGATCTACCCGGTCGCGATACTTCAGGGCGATATTCATAAGCGAATCAAGAAGAGATTCCGAGAGATAGTGGGGTTGCAGACCCAGATCAAGAAGCTTGGAATGCTTGGCGTTATAATAGTGCTGTTCAGCTTCGACGCGCGGATCCGGGATGTGGTCAATTTCCACCTTCATCCCAAGGTCCTTTCCTGCTTCCCGCACCTTCAGCGCGATATCCAGTACCGAGAATTGTTCCGTGAATTGGTTGTATACGCGACATTCTCCCCTGGCCGCAGGATTAAGGCAGGCGAGTTCAACGCACCGAACGGTGTCCCGGATGTCCAGAAATCCTCGCGTCTGGCCGCCTTTCCCGTAGACAGTTAACGGCTGGCCGATGGCCGCCTGTACACAAAAGCGATTCAGCACCGTGCCGAAGACTTCGTCATAGTCGAGGCGATTGATCAAGGCTTCATCCAGCCCTACCTCGTCCGTCATCGTGCCGTAGACCACACCTTGATTCAGATCCGTGGCGCGAAGTCCCCAGATCTTGCAGGCAAACATCATGTTGTGACTGTCGTGCACTTTAGACAGGTGATAAAAAGAGCCAGGCTGTTTGGGGAAGGGCAAGAGATCGCGCCGCCCGTTATGCTCGATATGGATGTAGCCTTCTTCGATATCAATGTTAGGAGTTCCGTATTCCCCCATGGTTCCGAGCTTGATCAGGTGGCAATCCGGCTGCAGCTCGCGAATTGCGAACAAGACATTTAGGGTGCCGATAACATTGTTCGTTTGCGTGAATACAGCGTGCTTTCGGTCGATCATCGAGTAGGGAGCCGAACGCTGTTCGGCAAAATGGATGATCGTCTCCGGCTCAAACTGCCTGACTGCGGAGAACAAAAACTCGTAATCCATCACATCGCCTACAAAGAGATCAATGGGCTTGCCTGTCAGGCGAGTCCATGTTCTAAGACGATCACTCAGAGGAAGGATGGGTGTAAGAGTCTGGGCGCCCAGTTCGTGATCCCATTGACGGCGCACAAAGTTATCCACAATCGCTACGGAGTGCCCTCTGGCGGAAAGATATAGCGCGGTTGCCCAGCCACAATATCCGTCTCCGCCGAGAACCATGACTTTCATAGCTTCCCCTCTTCTATAGCTTGCTTCCATCCAGCCTCCTGGTTGAGTTACTTTGCGCCTTTAAGCAATTCCCGGCGAGAGTGAAATTAGTTCCAGTGCCCTAGAAGTCCACGAGCCGGATTGACTTCGATTTGGAGAATCGGCAAGATCGCTGCCTTCAGATCAATTTGTCGATTCTGCTTCTATGCATCCAGCTCCTGCTTCCCCAGACTCGTCTTCATAGGGATAGACGCTTCGACGCATCCCAAATAGGTACACAACTAGACCCAATAAGCTTACAAGAACATTCCATAGACGAACACAGAGCAGGGTTTCCGCTCCGCCGCTTATTCCCGTCAACTTAAATAAAGCGTTAAACGCTGTCTCTCCGATGCCAATTCCCCCAGGGGTTAAGGGCAGGCTATTCACCAAGTGGCCGATCGGCGCGACCAATGCCAGCCGTATGGAGAAGGAAATGGGATTGACGGCGTACAGGCCCAGGGCCGTTACCACGATTAGCGCCAGATTTGCCAGAAGTGAGAGAAGAAATACGTACAGCATCGTGGCTTGCGCCTTGCCGTGCACCGCCATTGTGTCCAGCACGCGAAGGGCAAGGCCCTTGATTCCTGGCCATCTGTCCAGCAACCAGGTAACCCATGAACGTGTGGGGGTAAAAAACATCACCAGGGCCGCACCGACAAGCATCAATCCTGCCAGCAAGGCATCCATATATAGAAGGCGCCTGAGCACGGGAACGGAGCGCAATAGGTCAGGAAAGGAAGGGGCAAACAAAAGAGGGAGCACGACAAGCGAAAATAACCCCGCAAGGCGATCCAAAATCAGAACCGTTGCGACCTCTGCACGCCTCCCGTGATTCTCCCTGGTTGCATACACGAGCTTGGCAATATCTCCGCCCGCCGCCCCAGGGAGAAACGTGGAGAAGAGAAAGCCAATCAGGTTCAGTTGTACGGAATTCCACATGGAGAGAGACAGCCGCGCACTGCGGAACAAGAGGGACGCTCGAATGGACATCAATAAAATATCCAGGAGCAAGAATCCCACTGCGGTCACAGTTATTGGCCAAGCATGGGAAAGCCTGATTAGAGAAGAAAGATTGATCTGGCCCGATTTCGCAAGATAGACAAGGATTGCTATCCCGATGGCGACCCGCAAAAGCAGAAAAAGCGCCTTTCGCAGGGCCGAGCGGTGAGAGCTTGCAGCAACTTTGTGTGTGGCTTCAGTCGTGAACATCATTTCCCGGGGACGAGGAAGGGAATAGGGATGCAACGGTTCGGCGGGGCACAATCAGCAGCGTGCTGGAAGAACGCTTTGACGCGATGTTGGTTAACAATAATTTCCCTCCACTGGTAGCAATGGTCTCAAAGTGCTCTTTGCCAACCAGAGTTTCGATGCGATCGGCTCCCTTCTCAGACGCCACTAAATAATATCTGTTCTCGCTTATCCACAACTGTTCGAATTCTGAATCGGTCAGAAAAACCGCTGGAGCTCCTGGCGCGGCCGCTCCATATTCCAAATTATTGAATTTGCCGTTCAAGAGCAAGGGGTCCTGCCCTGTATAGAAAATAACAGACGAAAAGTAATAGTAATGGCGATCCACGATGAGTTTTCCCGGGGGTGCCGATTGAAATGCCTCCGCAAGGGGACGAGAAGAAAGGTAAGGATCGAAGACGACGAGCGCCAGCCGGGCTGCATGAAAAAACAGAACCATCATGAGTCCCGACGCCAGGAAGGCACGCATGCCTGACCACCGAAGGTTACTCACGGCTCCCAGCAAGAAAGCGGCCCCTGCCAGGCATAACGGCAACCTAAGGTAGGCGAACGAACCGAGGGTAAGATCCAGCATATGCCCTAGCGATAGCGTATAAGCCGAAGGGTGATGCGATAGCGCAGACGAAATATCTCCGGCAGTGGGCAGATTGCGGACAGCAAAGCCAATAGCAAAGGCGGCTAGAGCAGCGAGAGCGACGATTGCTCCCAAAACGCGTGTTCCTCGATCGATCCACTTGCCTCCTGCTGCCATTGCGGAGCCAAGCAGAAGAGCCAAGGCCGGATAGCACGGCATTGAGTAATATTCCTGAGTCGTGGAAAACGTGAAGAAGATGAGAATGAATCCCGCCCAGCAGAGCGCCAGAAGCCTGGTTTGTCCAGCACGATCCACAGGTTTAAAAGAGAGTTTTGTGATTGCCGGCAGGTACACAGACCAGGGAAAGAGCCACAAGAGGTGGAACAGCCAGAAGTACAGTCGTGGAACGGTGTTGTAATCGCGCGGGTATCTTAGGTTAAGAAAACGCAGCAACTGTTCATTCACAAAATAGAACCATAGGAATCCGTGGTACAGGCCCGGGCCGCTCTGCAACGTCCAGGCAAAATAGGGCGGATTCTGGAGTGTCGCCAGCACATGCCAAGGAGCGGCGATCAGCAGCACGATTAGAGAACCACTCACAGGCCGCAGCCGCAGCCAGGTTCTCTGGGAGAACAGTTGTTTGGAAAAAAAAAGGTAAATCAGAGCCGCTGCAACCGGAAAAACAATGCCAACCAGACTTTTGAGCAAAAGCCCTGTGCCCAGACTTGCTGCAAGAATGGCTGCCCAGAGTCGCGGCCGTTTTTCATCTTCATCCAGGGCGCGCAAGAACGCCCACATGGCAAGTGCAATGGTGAATGTGAGCATCACATCGGGGATTTGAATGCGCGTGAAGAGAAATAATCCAACGCACGTGGACATGCACAATCCTGCATAAAAACCGGCGCGTTCCCCGAAAGCCCACATGCCGAAAGAGGCTGATAGAAGCGCGAGAGCGATTGAGGCGAGCGCCACTGGAAGCCGAGCGACCCAATCGGACACACCAAAAATCTTGTAGAAGATTGCCATCAGCCAATAAATTAACGGAGCCTTTTCCAGGTAGACGACTCCGTCCAGCCGCGCCGTCACCCAATTGCCGCTCGTCAGCATCGTTTTAGCGATTTGTGCCTGCACGGCATCAACGTCGTCCATAAGAGAGGGCGGCGAGATCACGCAACCCAGGTAGATTGCGGTTGCGATTAGGAACACGACGGTAAGCAAGAACCAACGGCGAGAGAAGAGATCGTTCCTCAAGATAGTTAAATCTTGACTCGCCATCTCTTCATCCACAGGAACAAAGTAAGTAAGCCGCAGTTGATGGCCAAAGCTGATTTTCCTTCGGAGGTCGTGTTTCTTTGCTCTACCTTAGCCTCTTGCGCTTCGATGAGGCAAATCCAGCGGCAGTGCGAACAAGTCTTAGGTCGTGAGTTCGATCCCCTACGCCCCTACGAAGCCTCTTTGAATTCATTGGAAATTGGGGTGATGCGAACGGTGCTTCAGAGATGCGGATGACTGAGGCGGTTTGCAGTTGGCGAACGAATCTAGACCTCGTGCTATGCATCTCCGCTTTGCGGATCTAAGTCCTGCGGGCCTAGTTTGATGTGCTCCACGCCCGTATTCTCGCCTGGGGCGTCCTTTTCAGCGCGCTTTTCGAGCTTTCTTTGGGCGCGGCGCTCCGCTTTCTCACGCTGCTTATCCAACCGCTTCATTTCCTTCTGGCGCTTTTGAAATGTAGTCGTCATCGAATCCTCCTTGAAATCCAAGGGAAGCTGCCTATCGCGTAAGGCGGCGCTTTGAAGCTACCAGCGTGGCTCGCGAGGCTGGCGGGTGGCTTCGCGATAATCTTCGTTGGAGAATCTTTCCCGACCGCGTCCTCCACCGCCGCCACCGGGGCGAGGGCCACCGCTCGCAGTTTTGGGACGTGCTTCATTTACTTTCAAGTTGCGTCCGCCCAGCTCTTTTCCGTCCAATGCTGCGATCGCTTTTGCGGCTTCGTCGTCGTTGGGCATTTCCACAAAGGCAAAGCCGCGAGCACGGCCAGTCTCTCTGTCCATAACCAGGTGGACGCGCGTCACCTGTCCGAACGGCTTGAACAGCGCGCTTAATTCAGCTTCCGTGGTTTGAAAACTCATGTTGCCTACAAAAAGATTCTTCATTCCCGTCTCCTTGATTTTGCATATTCCTAGAACGAACCTTCGAGAAAGATCCGAAATCGGCCCGAGCGTGACGAATGGCGCAATTTTCGCAAGGCCTTGGCTTCGATCTGCCGGATACGTTCACGCGTAACCGCGAACGTTTGGCCTACTTCCTCGAGCGTGTGGTCGTTGCCGTCATCTAAACCAAAGCGCATCCTGATGATTTTTTCCTCGCGCGGAGTAAGCGTCTTCAACATGGACGCCATCTTTTCCCTGAGATTGAGGTTGACGACAGCGTCGGAGGGCGACTCAATGTTTTTGTCCTCGATGAAATCGCCTAGATGCGCCTCGTCTTCCTCTCCGATCGGAGTTTCAAAGGAAAGGGGCTGCTGCGCAATCTTCTTGGTCCTGCGCACAGCCTCGACAGGAATGTCCATGCGCTTAGCGATTTCCTCGGACGTTGGCTCGCGGCCAAGCTCCTGGAGCAATTGCTGGCTGGTGCGAACCTGTTTGTTGATCGACTCGATCATGTGAACGGGAACGCGGATCGTGCGTGCCTGATCGGCGATGGCCCGGGTGATTGCCTGGCGAATCCACCACGTGGCGTAGGTCGAGAACTTATAGCCGCGGCGCCACTCGAACTTGTCGGTGCCCTTCATGAGGCCGATATTGCCCTCTTGGATCAAGTCGAGGAACTGCAGTCCGCGGTTGGCGTACTTCTTCGCAATGGACACGACGAGGCGGAGGTTTGCCTCCGTCAATTCCTTCTTTGCTTGGTCGGCTTCTGCCTCGCCACGCCGGATGAGAGCGAGGGTGCGCTTTAGGCTGGCCGCACTGACCTCGCTGGAATCATCAATTTCTCTGAGCTGCGCGCGGCACGAACGTAATTGCTTGCGCGCTTCCCTGGCAGCATCGCCGCGAGCGGCATTGCACCTGCGCTCCAGCCTTGCGGCTTCGCGCTCGATGGAATTAAGTCGCTCGACCGTGTGCCTCATGATGTCGATCAGGCGCTTTTTCTCCTGCTCCTTGAAGTCGATGGAGCGGACCAATCGCGACATTTCGACGCGTGTTCGCGCCACGTTCGCCCGGGCGGCTAGACATGCGCGCCTATTGGACTTTGGGGCGTTCTCCAGCCGGATTGCCTGCTTGAGACCTACGGCGTAGAGCCGCTCAATCTTGTCGATGATCCTCAGCGTACTGCGGGTTCTGCCTTCAAGGATGTCGGCGGTTAGCTCTTCTTCGTCGAACTTCACGATTTCCTTGATCCGCCGCGTGCCATTGCGCAGTCCAGCGCCAACGGCCATTAGCTCCTTCAAGACGATCGGAGAGCGAGAAATGGTCTTGAGCACGAGGACTTGCCCGCGTTCGATGCGTTTCGCGATGGCGACCTCACGTTCGCGCGTCAATAGTGACACCACGCCCATTTCCCGGAGATACATGCGGACAGGATCGTACGAGTTGTCTGACGGGCGCGGTGCCAGATACACATCAGCTTCTTCGCCGCGGGCAGGTTCGTCGCGACTGATTTCGATGTGCTCAGGGACAGCGAGAGCCGGATTTGCAGCCTTCGCCGCCGCCACGTCCTCGTAGATTTCGATACTTTCGCGCTCGAAAGTGGAGAACAGCTTATCGAGCACTTCCGTGGCGTGTTCCTCGACGGGAAGAAGCTCAATCACCTCGTCATGGAGAAGATAGCCGCGTTCTTTGCCGAGATTGACGAGATTGCGGACCTGCTCATCTTTTTCCTGTATTGCCAGCGACAAAAGATTCCCCCAAGAGCCACTGCCATGGTTGGCCGGGCGTTCCTCAAAGCCGTACTATCACGAAGCGAATACTTGAACGTCGTATCGCGGGTAGGAAAGCACGGAATACGGATCGCAGTCGTGATAACCGGACTTCACGCTGCGTTGTAGTTGAACTCTGGTTGTCCCGATCCCCTCGGGCGTCACGGTGCGTCTTGTCTCAGAAGCAAGTGTATTGTAACAGTTTCGCGTCGTAAGCTGTTCAAAAAAGCAGCGAAAGAGCGCCGCCAGGCAGCAAGCGTGTCGGCGCGGCCTCCGTCGGGAAAGCCGTACTTCGACGCGGTTAGCTCTCCATTTGCGCTTGCAGGACTTCTCCTGGAAGCAGGATCATTCGGGCCGTCGGCCCGGACGAGACGGGAGCCATTGTCTCCCGAGTACGATCCTTGCGTTCTGGCCGATCGCCTCCCAGCGACAGCCTCTCCATCCGAGTGCCAAGCGTACGCTCCAACTGGAACAACTCGGATCGCTGATCTCGCGTGAATAGAGTGGAAGCGACACCGTGCTTGCCTGCGCGTCCGGTGCGGCCAACGCGGTGGATAAAGTTTTCGGGTACTTCCGGCAAATCGTAATTGATAACGTGGGCGATATCCTGTACGTGGATTCCGCGCGAGGCGAGATCGGTCGCCACCAAAACGCGGTAACGCCCCTGTTGAAAGCCGGCCAGTGCGCTGATGCGCTGCGATTGGGAACGGTCGCCGTGAATCATTGCAGCATGGATGCCTTCGCGGTTCAGGTTTTTGGCGATTCGCTCGGTGCCGCGCTTGGTGCGCGAGAAAACTAGGCATCGACCACTTTCTTTAGTAAGAAGGTGGTGGAGCGCGTCCTGCTTACCATCAACGGTGACCTCAAACGCTTGGAGCCGAACATTTTCGGAGGGCTTTAGTGTTGAACCGAATGCGAGACGCACCGGGTTTCTTGTGTAGTCCTTCACGAGGTTGGTCATGGCGCCTTCCATCGTGGCGGAAAAGCACAGCGTCTGGCGCTCTTTGGGCAGTATCGCGGCTATCCTGCGAATCGCGGGAAGGAATCCCATGTCCAGCATGCGATCCGCTTCGTCGAGCACAAGGATTTGAAGCTCGCGGAAATGAATCAGCCTGCGGTCAAGGAAGTCTTCCAGGCGCCCGGGGCCCCGCAGAGCGTTGTACTGGTCCACGACTTGCATGGCCAGCTCGCGGGTGGGGACAAGCACGAGCGCGGCGATTCCCGGCGAACCGCACCGGAGGAGCTTTTCTAGCACCGGAATCAGGAACGCGAGAGTCTTGCCCGTGCCGGTTTGCGCCGTCGCGAGCACATCTTTGCCTTCCAGGGCATGCGGGATTGCCGCAGCCTGGACCGGCGTCGGCGTCGAAAAACGAGCAGACGACAGCCGCTCCTTGACATAAGTAGAAATCGGGAGTTCTGAGAAAATTTGCATTTAGCTTTCTTGCTGGCGCAATCGCAGCGCGCACACGGGATTCCGGGCGAACATGGCGACTAAACAGCCAGTCTTTTTTTAAATTACGCTGAAAACATACGGAGGAGACTGAGGGCGGGTTTTCTCAGATCAGGTCTTGAACCAGAGGGACCGCACAACACAACCGCGGTATTAAGCGCAGAAAGAGTGTACCACAGATTACGGGAAAGCGCTCGCCGAAAGGTCAATGTTCATGGCGACAGCAAAAGAGAGTGGCTTCAAGCCTTGTTTCTCTTGCGGGGAGCAATCTTGCTTTTTGCCCAGCGCTGGATTGCTCTCTTTCTGGAGTCGAGCTGCATCTGTCTCTCCACGTTATCCGGATCCCGGCGTTTGCTGATTGCGGCGCTGGAATCCTGGCGAAAATGCAGTGGATCTCTCAGATTTTGCAATTCCCGGTAATAATAGAGCGGTGTCGGGCGCTTTCCCTTGAAGCGGAGCCTTCCTAGAAACTCGACTTCCTCTTCGGTCGTGCCACCGTTGACGGACTGCCTCAGGAATTGCGTGAGCCCCGGCTCTTCCTCGCTTCCGGCAGGTTCTCTTTCGACAAACTCGAATTTCTTTGCGTAACCGGGAATCAGCCTTCGATTCAAGACAATTTCCATCCCAAAAGTCGTCAGCTCGATGTCCCAAGATTCGATCAATGGATCCAGGAAGGAAGCACAGTTCTCGCTCGATACGTTGAAGACGTCCGTGTCCAGGAACTCCAGGATGCTGACGCGCATGGCTTCGTAGCTGCGGCCGCTGAGTCGCGCTACGGACTGAAGCCAGCTTTCACTTTCCAGTTCGTCTCTGGCTACGGTCTTGACTACGTCCAGTAGTTTCTGTGTGACCAGACGTTCGAGTTCGCCGAAAGGCTGTTTCTCAAAAATCACCCGTATTTGTTTTTCCTTTGCAGGCGCGCACTTGCGGAGAATCAGTTCTCGAACTTCTTTAAGCAAGGGCTTGGGGGGGTCCTCTAGATTTCGCTTCAACACTTCCTTACGCTGATGGTCGGCCAGCTTCGCAAGTTTGCCGCTCGGGAGTTTCAGGAATTTGCCAAACTTCTCGTAGATGTCGGTACGGCCGGGCTCCGGTGGCAATTTCTTGCCTGTCAGGAGCTGCGAGATGTAGGACTCCGTAACCTTAGCGGCGGCCGCCAAATCGCGCTGCTCAAGGCCCAATTCTTCCAGCCTTCGCTTGATAGCTAAACAGACGTCCACGGACGCTCCCTGAATAATTAACCAACGCGGATTAACTAATGGAAATAGTCGCAGTTATAACTTGACAGGTCAAGTGAATTAACCTATTGTAGTTAAGCATTCCGTCCTACCAACAGAGCGCCTGTCTTTCCTTCAAGGCACGCGGGCATCGATTGCAAGTTCTTAGGACTTCGTTGGAGATGAATATGAAGACCATGCGACGGCTGTTTTTTTGCCTGATCACCTTGCTCCTAACGGCCCCCATGCTCCGGGCACAGGATTTTTCCAAATATCGCAACTTTTCGCTCGGAATGGGCTTGCCTACCGTGCTGAAATACACCAGCCAAAAAATGGCCGATGTGAAGGTGATTCACTCGCAGCCGGCGTTGATTCAGGAAGTAACCTGGTGGCCGCCGACGTCTCCGGGAACAACCGCGCAATCCGACACGGTCCGTGAGATTGTCTTCTCGCTCTACAACGGCGAGCTCTATAAAATGGCCGTAACCTACGACCGCACCTCCACCGAAGGGCTCACCACGCCGGATATGATGAGGGCAGTGACCGCAAAGTATGGCCCCGTCGCGAACGTTCCGCTGGCGATCGATGCTGCGGCGAATGACCGATACGATATGAGCGCGAAAATTATTGCATCCTGGGAAGGTTCCCAGTACTCGGTCGATCTTGTCCGCTCCGCCTTCACCGATGATTTCGGGCTGATCATTTATTCAAAGCGAGTCAATGCAGACGCCGACTTGGCGATCGCCGAAGCTGTGAAACTGGAAGTACAACAGCGACCGAAGCGAGAGGCGGAGCGTCAACAAAAGGAAACGGACCTCCTCGAAGGGGCGCGGCAGAAAAACCGGAAAATCTTTCAGCCCTAAGGCACGCAATAGCCCTAACGGGCAAAGGCAGGAAATGGCTAAGCTCTACGTTGGGAACCTCGCAGGCCAACTAACCGACAGCGGACTGGGAGAGCTCTTCACCGGCAGGGGATATCAAGTGACGTCTGCGCGAGTGATTTGCGATCGGGAAGGTGGGCGCTCACGCGGCTTCGGATTTGTTGAGCTAGGATCAAGCGACGACGCGGCGCGGGCCATCGGGGAGATGAACGGGCTCGATGTAGAAGGCCGCGCATTGCAGGTGAATGAAGCGCGTCCGCAAGAACCCCGCACCGGGGGATGTCGTACGCAGTGTAGCCGGGTCTATTCCGGTGCGCGAGCGGGCAGCAACGGCCGCCGGAGCTACTAGTGCACCCCAATGCCCGGCCCGGTGGTGTTCTAGTCGCGACAGGGACCAAATGAGCAGCGAAATCATTGTGCAGTACATAGGATTCGAAGCGAAGCGGCTCACACGCGAATACACGTTCAATGTGCGCGAAGCGGGGCAGGAGCGCGAGTTCAGACTGAACATAGCAAACGAGGCGTTTGTCTCGCACCGCGTGAGCTACCAGGATGCGCCGGGCGTCTGCGCGCTCAGGCTCCAAGTTGAGTTGGCCACTTACTCCAATCATCCTCCTGAGACGCAGTACGAGATCACTGCCACTGAACTGGACAGCTATAGGCAGGCGCGCTTGCCAAAGCGTGGGCGCAAGGCACAAGAGAATTTCTAGCCGCGCCGTGACGATCTGCAAGCCGTTACACGGGATGTAGCATCCGTAGCCACTGAACCCAACGCAAATCTAACTGAACAGACTGGCGCAACGTTAAGCCGAACGACTTGGCGGGGGAGAGCAAGAGCCGCCCAGCGCACAGCCCCGGCAATTGCTCCTTGGACGCGGGTCAGTTGCTGTGCGAGACTCTGCCCGTGACCAAGATCATATTTCTTGCGGGAGTGATCCTGGCCGCCAGTGGGCTGGTTTCGCCAGCAATCGCGCTGCTCGGAGGGCTGATCTGCGGCCTGACGCTGGCGCATCCATTCCACGTCGAGAGCAGGGATCTGACTAGGTTTCTGCTGCAAGGTTCAGTCGTAGCGTTAGGTTTTGGGATGAATCTCCATGAAGTTCTTCAGGCCGGCCGCTCCGGTTTTGTTTACACCGCGCTTAGCATCGCAGCGGCCCTGCTGTTGGGGCTGGGCCTCGGATATATCATTCACGTCGCCAAGAAACCTTCCTTTTTGATCAGCGCGGGAACGGCAATTTGTGGCGGTAGCGCTATTGCAGCCGTCGGACCGATTGCGGGGGCCAGCGAAGAAGAAATGGCGGTGTCGCTCGGCGCCGTATTCATCCTGAATTCAGTTGCGCTGTTTCTTTTTCCACCCATCGGCTGGGCATTGCACATGAGCGAGGGCCAGTTCGGGCTGTGGTCGGCGTTGGCGATTCACGACACCAGCTCCGTGGTCGGTGCGACTGCGAAGTACGGACCAACGGCCCTCGCCATCGGCACCACCATCAAGCTTGCGCGGGCGCTGTGGATTGTTCCGTTGTCCCTGGGGACTGCGGTAGTGTTGAAGAGCAAGGCGCGCATTCAGTGGCCGTGGTTCATCCTGTTCTTTTGTGTGGCCGCGTTGCTCAATAGCGTATTGCCGCGATTCAACCCGGCATTTGGCGCGCTGAACCACCTCGGTAAGCTAGGTCTGACGGTGACGCTATTCTTGATCGGTGCTGGTCTAAATAAAGAGACGCTTAAGAAGGTCGGCGTTCGCCCGCTGCTGCAAGGCCTCACCCTGTGGGTGATTGTCGGAACCAGCACGCTGGCGCTTATTCTGTTGAACTGGATTCGAGTGTAGGAAGCGATCCGCGGTTCGCCATTCAAACCAAGAGGAGCGGCCATGAGTCAGGCCAATGGAATTGTCGACAAGCTCAGTCACCAGTCCGTAGAGGAAACGGTGGAGAGGCTGAAGAGGGTTCTGCAGAGTAAGGGAGTTACGCTCTTTGCGATCGTCGACCACAGCGGAGAAGCAGAGAAGGTAGGGATGAAAATGCGGCCTACCAAGCTGCTAATCTTCGGCAGCCCGAAGGCGGGCACGCCGTTAATGCAGGCGGCGCCCAGCGTCGCGATCGACCTGCCTCTCAAAATATTAGTTTGGGAGGATGTACAGGGAAAAGTGTGGGTATCCTACAACAGCCCGGCCTATCTGCAGCAGCGGCACGGCATACCGCCAGAATTGGTGCAAAACATTGCAGTGGCAGAGACGTTAGTTGCCAAAGCGACGGAGTGATTGCGAAGAATTTTAGAGCGCCGCGGCTCTCCGGCTGCGAGCGGTTCGTACGAAGTTCAGGAAGCGGTGTGCCAGCTCGCGAATTCGCCCTTCCTGCCGGCTCTGCACAGCTTCCTTGGGAATTAGCTCGCGGCCGATGCCAATCGCAACCGCTCCCGCCAAAATGAAGTTCGCCGCCGTTTGCTGGTTCACGCCTCCGGCGGCGATCAACGGGATTTTAGGAAAAGGGCCTTTTAAGGCGCGAATGTAACTGTCGCCGCCGACTTGCGCGCACGGAAAGACCTTCACGAAATCCGATCCACCTTTCCAAGCGGTGACGATTTCCGTAGGAGTGAGGGCGCCGGCCATCATGGTCAAATTTCTTTGCTTGGCGAATTCCACGATCCCCAAGTCGAGTCCCGGGCAGGTCAGAAATTGCACGCCTGAGTCAACGCAGAGGCGTGCGGTTTCAAGGTCCAGGACCGTCCCTGCGCCGACGATCACTTCTGGAAGGTTTTTCACAAGGTGCGAAATTACCTCTATGGCGCCCGGGACCGTCATGGTTATTTCGACGATGGGAATGCCACCGCGAGCAACCACCTCGGCTGCGAAAAGGGCATCTTCCGGGGAAGAAGTGCGGACGGCCGGAACGATTCCGATTTCCTCAATCTTGGCGCAGACTTCATTCTTTTCCAAGTGGTCTCCTCCGGGATGCTTGCCCGGCAAGCCTTTCAAGGGTGAATTCATTCGTATTCAAGCTTGTGCACAAAACTGCGGGTTCCGCGCTGCAGATGATATCCTTTATAATGAACAGGTAAGCAGGTCAAGGGCACGCGTTTGGGTTTGAATGGCGCAGGTTTGCGGATCTGGATTTTATGAGAGCGTGGGTTCACAAAAGCG
>WNFG01002099.1_pt1 | contig 16762 bp, 20 predicted proteins | sample 5400431 | NCBI WGS metagenome assembly WNFG01 (sample SAMN13153346, study PRJNA577476) | soil metagenome | isolation source: 120 cm saprolite under Douglas fir tree site 2 hole 3 replicate 2 | place: USA:California | collected 2015-04-18 | reverse complement strand
ATGCGTCGCGGCGATATCTACCCGCTCGACCGTGCGGAAAAAGCCCTCGGCCACTTTTTTCAACCAGGCAATCTCATAGCGCTTCGGGAACTGGCCCTGCAGCAAGTCACGCGCGCGGTGGATCGGAGCCTTGAGTCATACCTGGAGAAGGAAGGACTGGGAAAGAATCTCGCATTGCGAGAACGCATTGCGGTGTGCGTCAGTTCCAGTCCCGCGGCACAATACTTGATCGCTCGGGCAGCCCGAATGGCGCAACGAATCGAGGCTGAGTTGTACGTCATATATGTCGATATCGGAACGGATGAAGAGCCACAGGATCAGCGCAGCCTATCGCAAAATCTGCGCTTTGCCGAAAACCTGGGGGCCAAAGTTTCCCGTGCAAAGGGAAAGAACGTAGCCGAGGAAGTCGCTAAGGTGGTCCGAGAGAAGCACATTACCCAAGTTGTATTCGGACGGTCTGCCCAAAAGAGCTGGAAGAGATATTTATACTTGTCCGCGATCCACAGGTTTTTGCGAGATGCTCCTCCTGTAGACGTTCACATTGTCACTCAAGAAATGAAGTGAGGCGGGATGGCCAATTCAGAGGGCAAAGGGAACATCCTTGTTGTGGATGATGAGGCGCAGATCACTCGTGTCCTGAAAACAACCCTGTCTAGTCAAGGGTACGGAATTCGATCCGCATCGGACGGTGAGGAAGCGCTTCAGCTCATGAAAGACTGGACGCCGGACTTGGTGGTCACCGATCTGCGCATGCCAAATATGGACGGGCTGGAACTGTGTCGGCGCATTCGAACGGAATCGCACATCCCGATTATCGTGTTGTCGGTGAAAGGTGAGGAGAAAATTAAAGTAGAAGCGCTCGATGCCGGAGCGGACGACTACATTACAAAACCTTTCAGTATTAACGAACTCCTGGCACGAGTACGCGCAGCACTGCGACGAGCTTCGACGCCGCAGCATCCCGAGAGCCCCGTCGTTGAGGTAGGCGATTTTCGCATCGATGTGCCCGGCCGCACGGTTCAGGTGAAAAATCGCGATGTTCGCCTCACTCCGAAGGAATTTGATCTTCTCGTCTACCTGGCAAGGCATCCAGGAAAGGTGCTAACGCACCGCGCTCTGCTTGGGGCTGTCTGGGGGCAAAACAGTGTAGAACAGCCGGAATACCTGCGGGTATTTGTGGGACACTTGCGCAAGAAGCTCGAACCAGACGAGAACGCTGCACACTACATTATTACTGAACCCTGGGTCGGATATCGGTTTGAGCCAGGCGACTGAGCCAGACAGATTTTTCCACCACAATCAACCTCCTGACAACATCCGGCTGGCTGCGCGTCTCCCCATAGGGACTGTGATCTCCTCCTTTCCGCCGGCAGCTGAACGACTAAGACACAACCCCGTTTTGTTTGATTCGCAAAAACGCAACGCACGGCTCGCATAAAGACTCAATAAAAACGAAGGAGTGTCGTTTAGAACTTCTTTATAAACTGTTTACTCAGGTTTTATGCCGTCTCGTGTCGAATAAGACTTGGTGAAGAGAAACGAAAGGCAGTATTCGATGTCCATTCATAAAGAGTCCGCAGAGCAGTTAGCAGAACTTTGCCATCACTATCATCGGGGGCTGGGCGCTGACTCTGGTTGTCGGACCGATCAAGCCGAACGATGGAGCAACGTTTCCCGGAAACTATCGGCGCGCCATCGGGTGGAGCGAACCAACTACCGGGTGCCGGGATGGACGACTGATCTGCGTAAGGATGAGAACCGCCTGGATTTGGCAATTCTGCTGAAGTTTTAGGAGAGCCACTATGGAAGATGTTATTTGGATCGCAGTAACGATCGCGTTTTTTGCGCTCTCGATTGCGTATGTGCGCTTCTGTGAGCGCGTGAAGTGAGGAGAAGGATATGAGCCTGGAATCGGTGATCATGCTCGTGATCAGCGTGCTGACTGCGGTGTACCTGGTCTACGCACTGCTGCGTCCGGAGAAATTCTGATATGACGGCGAATGGGTGGTTCCAAATTTTCCTGTTCTTTGCGCTCGTCCTGCTGGTCACGAAGCCTGTAGGTATCTTCATGACCCGCGTGTTCAACCGCGAGCGGACCTTTATGGACCCGGTCTTGCGGCCAATTGAGCGCATTCTGTACCGCGTTACCGGAGTCGATGAGGATCACGAGATGCGCTGGACGGAGTATGCGATTTCCATGCTCCTGTTCAGCCTGGTCTCGATGATCGTGCTGTATCTGATGGAGCGCCTGCAGGGTTATCTACCTTTCAATCCGCAAAAGCTCGGGGCGGTGAATCCCTCTGCGCTGGCCTTCAACACCGCAGCTTCCTTCACTACGAACACTAACTGGCAGAACTACTCGGGCGAGACCACGATGAGCTATTTCACGCAGATGGCCGGCCTCGCCTATCACAACTTCATGTCTGCGGCTGTGGGAATTGTGCTGGCAATCGCCTTCATCCGCGGCATCGCACGCCGCCAGATGCAGACCATTGGGAATTTTTGGGTTGATCTTGTTCGCTGTAACCTGTGGGTCCTCTTGCCTGTTTGCATCCTAGGCGCCCTGGTACTCGTTTCGCAGGGTGTAATCCAGAACTTAAGGCCTTACGACACGGTGAAACTGGTTGAGCCCATGCAAGTCCAGAAGGCCGGATCTGACGGCAAACCAGTGGTCGACGCGCAGGGTAAGCCGGTCATGGATACGGTAACCGAGCAGACCATTGCACAAGGTCCGGTCGCTTCGCAGGAAATTATCAAGGAACTCGGTACAAACGGTGGCGGATTCTTCAACGCTAATAGTGCGCACCCGTTCGAGAACCCGACTCCTCTCTCCAACCTGATTGAATTGGTCCTGATTTTCGCCATCGGCAGTGGACTCACCTACACGTTGGGAAGGATGACCGGTTCGCAACGCCACGGCTGGGCTGTGTGGGCCGCAATGGCCATTTTATTCTTTGCCGGCGTGACCGTCGCTTACTGGGCGGAGGCTCGCGGCAATCCTCTGCTAGCCGGAACCGATCAAAGAGTCAGTGCCTTACAACCGGGCGGCAACATGGAAGGCAAAGAAGTCCGCTTCGGGATCGCTAATACTGCCCTCTGGGCGACCGTAACCACCGATGCAAGCTGTGGGGCAATCAACGGATGGCACGACTCGTTTACCCCTCTCGGCGGTCTCGTTCCACTCGCAAATATCATGCTGAGCGAAGTAGTTTTCGGCGGTGTTGGCGCGGGCATGTACGGGATGCTCATCTACATCGTGCTGGCGGTGTTTATTGCCGGCCTAATGGTGGGCCGCACTCCGGAATACCTGGGTAAGAAGATTGAGGCGTATGACGTAAAGATGGCAATGCTCGTTGTACTCGTGTTCCCGCTCGTCATCCTTGGATTCTCCGCGATTTCGGTGGTGGCTCGATTTGGCACTTCGAGCATCTTGAATCCAGGCCCTCACGGACTCAGCGAGATCATTTATGCGTTCACGTCGCAGGCCGGGAACAACGGCTCGGCGTTCGCTGGATTGACGACAAACACGCTCTGGTACAACACAGCGGGCGCCATCACGATGCTGGTCGGCCGGTTCCTGATGATCATTCCGGCTCTGGCAATCGCCGGCAATCTTGCAGGCAAGAAATACGTTCCGCCGTCTTTGGGGACGTTCCCCGTGACCACGCCTCTATTCACAGTACTTTTGATCGGCGTGATCCTCATCGTCGGTGCGCTGACATTTTTCCCAGCATTAAGTCTTGGCCCAATCCTTGAGCATTTACTCATGGCGGCGGGCAGAACCTTCTAGAGGACTCTGCAATGGCAATCACACCGGAAATCAGGCCTGTTTTGGAACCAACAATGGTTCGAGTTGGACGTTCGCCAATGAAGCACAGGAAGAAAGCCGTTTGGGAATGGAAGATTGTCCGGCGTGCGGTCTGGGAGGCCTTTCTCAAACTGAATCCACGAAAGATGATGGGTAATCCCGTCATGTTCGTGGTCGAGATCGGCAGCGCGATTACTACTGCCCTGCTTTTCAAGGGTGGCTCTGCCTTCAAATTCAATCTCCAGATCACGTTGTGGCTCTGGTTCACGGTTGTGTTCGCAAATTTCGCCGAGGCCATGGCGGAAGGTCGTGGCAAGGCGCAGGCAGACACGCTCCGCAAGGCTCGTTCGGAAACGATGGCGAATCGCCTGGTTGGCAACGATGGAGCTATGGAGAAGGTGCCAAGTTCAAAGCTCACTACAGGAGATCTAGTACTCGTGTGCGCCGGGGAGTTCATTCCCTCGGATGGTGAGATTATTGAGGGCGTAGCGTCGGTGGACGAGTCAGCAATCACTGGCGAATCTGCTCCGGTCATTCGCGAAGCTGGTGGCGATCGCTCCGCCGTAACTGGCGGCACCCGTGTCCTGTCGGACCGAATTAAAGTAAGAATCACAGCCAATCCCGGCGAGACCTTCCTTGACCGCATGATCGCTCTCGTCGAAGGGGCCGAGCGACAGAAAACGCCGAACGAGATCGCGCTCAACATTCTGTTGGCTGGGTTGACGATCATCTTTCTTCTTGCAGTCGTCACCCTGCAACCCTTCGCCATTTACTCAGGCTCACCGCAAACGGTGTTCGTTCTAGTGTCCCTGCTCGTCTGTCTAATTCCCACGACGATAGGCGGATTGCTCTCCGCGATCGGCATTGCCGGGATGGATCGTCTGGTGCAGCACAACGTGCTGGCGATGTCAGGCAGAGCCGTGGAAGCCGCGGGCGACGTCAATACGCTCCTGCTGGACAAAACAGGAACGATTACTCTCGGAAATCGGCAGGCATCGCGCTTTGTTCCCGCTCCAGGCGTAACCGAGGAAGAACTGGCGGATGCCGCCCAGCTTTCGTCGCTTGCCGATGAAACTCCCGAGGGCCGCTCTATTGTGGTTCTCGCCAAGGAAAAATATGGCTTACGCGGTCGTGAACTGGGTTCCCGCGATGCAATATTTGTACCCTTCTCCGCGCAGACGCGCATGTCGGGCGTCGACCTTAACGGATTTCAGATCCGCAAAGGGGCAGCGGAAGCGATCACTGCGTACGTGTCGCAAAACGGAGGCAAGATCCCCAGCGAGGTGAAGGCCACTGTGGAGGAGATTGCACGCTCAGGAGGAACGCCTCTCGTAGTGGCCGAGAGGAGCCGTGGCGCTCTCGGAGTCATCGAGTTGAAGGACATCGTCAAGGGAGGAATGAGGGAAAGATTCAATCAGTTGAGGGCAATTGGCATCCGGACAGTAATGATTACCGGCGACAATCCCCTCACCGCAGCGGCTATCGCGCGAGAAGCGGGGGTCGATGACTTTCTTGCCCAGGCGACGCCAAAAGACAAGATGGACCTGATCAGAAAGGAGCAAGCCGAGGGCAAGCTGGTTGCGATGACAGGCGATGGCACGAACGATGCTCCGGCGCTGGCTCAGGCCGACGTGGGGGTGGCTATGAACACCGGCACTCAGGCCGCCAAGGAAGCCGGAAACATGGTTGATTTGGATTCCAATCCCACGAAGCTCATTGAGATCGTAGAAATTGGAAAGCAGCTGCTAATGACACGCGGCTCGCTGACGACGTTCTCTATCGCTAATGATGTCGCGAAGTATTTCGCGATTATCCCGGCGATGTTTGCCGGAACCTTTCCGGTGCTGAATGCGTTGAACATCATGCACCTGCAGACCCCTGAGTCCGCCATCTTGTCTGCGGTGATCTTCAACGCGCTGATCATCATCGCCTTAATTCCCCTGGCTTTACGCGGTGTGAAGTACCGTCCGATGGCCGCCGCTGCGCTCCTTCGCAACAATCTATGGATTTACGGGGCGGGCGGGATCATCGTTCCTTTCATCGGTATCAAACTGATCGACATGCTCATCACTCGCGTGGGGCTTGCATAGAGGAGTCTGCAATGAAGAACAATCTGATTACAGCTGTGTTGATGACCGTCGCAACCACTATTCTGTTGGGAATTGTCTACCCCCTGCTGGTAACCGGTATCGCTCAGGTCATATTTCCGAAGCAGGCGAACGGGCAACTGATTCAAAAGAGTGGCCAGACAGTTGGTTCCAGAATCATCGGTCAAGGCTTCTCAGGAGCGAGTTATTTTCACTCCAGACCATCGGCAGCGGGAAATGGTTACGACGCCGCAAACTCAGCGGGATCGAACTTCGGGCCGACAAACCAAAAGCTCATTGATCGCGTGAAGGGCGGCGTTGCCTCAGCCCAGGCCGACAATCCTGGCACGACAGTGCCGATAGATCTTGTGACGACCTCTGCTTCCGGCTTTGATCCCCATATCACGCCGGCAGCGGCCGAGTATCAAATGCCTCGCGTTGCCAAAGAACGTGGAACAACGGTCGGTCAATTGGATGCTTTGCTAGTCAAACATACCGAAGGCCGCCAGTTGTGGGTTCTCGGAGAACCGAGAGTAAATGTCTTGGAGCTCAACTTGGAACTTGATGAACGATTTCCGACAAATAAGCAAACTGGAGCCCAATAGTGGCAAGTGACCAGACTTTGATCGTGGTGGTTGTTGTCTGTATGGGTAGGCGGCGGACAAAATCCAAGCCACATTCACAGGAGTGGCCGCAGCGAATCGGCATCCGACAACGGTTCGACTTGGGAATGGAGCCCGGTTTGTAGAACTGGAATCTGACATTCCCTGGATAGCTGAACGATAAGCCGAGGCCGCTGAGGTCTGCGTCAAGACCGGGCGGAGCCCGCCGCGTAACGCGGTCGCAGAGTCTTGACACAGGCCGGGCCTCGGCTACGCTTTGGCTATCTGGGGAATGTCATTTCGGAATTGCAACACTACAGACCAAGACCGAAACCCTGAGCAATCTCATTCGTGTGCGCAGGTTCAGCGTGCAGATGGGAAAATCTGCGGAGAGCTAATAATCAAGCGTGGTCTGAAACGGCGGGCGCGAAAGCGCAAGCTGGTAATTGATCACGAAATGAAGAAAGTACTCGAACGGCTTCTGAAAGACTCCCAGTGCGACTATGTTTTCACGAGCCCCCAAGATCCGACAAAGCCTCTGGGGCCTTAGGTGCTGCAGGAACAGATAAGCCAGACACGGAAAAAGATCAAGACTCATCCCGATGCGGGCCTGCACGCTATGCGTCATACTTTTCTGACCGAGGCCGGAGAGTACACGGACCCCTTTACGTTGCAGTATGTCGCCGGACACGATAACATTAAGACCACCATGCGCTACGTACACCGGCGGGAGGCTGCCGTCCACAAGTTGTTTGCGCGACTGGCAGACTTGCAGCGGCCGGAGGAGCGCATCGCGTGCAAAGAGTGGGTGCAGAATCCGGTGCAGTTGGAAATACCCTCTCAGGACGAACTTGCTAAGCTATTGATTACAGGTAATTTACAAAGTGCGGAAGGGGGGATTTGAACCCCCACGCACCAGAAACTCCTTTATAATCAATCATTTAGAGGCGTGTTTTGGCATCGTACAGTAATCGTACAACGTTTCAACCCTCCGGAGTATTTGTCTGCTCTTAGCAATGTGACTTGGGGAGCCTAAGCTGCATCCCTTAGCCAGGTGTCGTTCTGAAGAAATGAAAGGACCAAAATGCCGAATCCAGTGTATGTGTCCGAGGTTCGGATTGAACGGCGGTCGGGGCCGCTCCGAATCGCGCATCTGCCAGGGGAATCGCAGCCAGTAGTCTTCAGCGTTCATGGAGCCATTGCCGAGCACTATGGCATGGACCCAGCAAAACTGCCCGAATCGCACGCGGCAACGCTTGATTATGTTGTGGCCGCTCTTGGTGGTTGAATGATCGGAACCTTCGGGGGCGCGCTGGACGCGCGCAAAATAGATGCGAGCAACGGCCGGTTGCGTGCCGAAGTGAGAGGTGAAATCGAATCCGATCAGGGAGTTCTGGTAATTCGTAGAGTTCATGTTCACTACTTCCTTGATGGAGCAGAGAACGCCAGGGAAACCGTGGAACGCGTCCACCGCGTATACGCGGACAGGTGTCCGGTTTACAAGACACTCCGGCCTGCTTTCGAAATTACCTCAGATTTTGAACTTACAGGGACAACCGCGACGGAAGGCACTCGATGACTCTTCAGCAAAGGCTGGATGACTTTAAAGCACAGTTCGAATCCGGGGGCCCCACCTTACAACGCTCCCAATGCGTTAATTGAAATCTTTCGTCGGGCCCCGGAGGAGCTGCGCCAGTCCGGATTGGCCGACCGCGCTCTAAAGACCGGCGATCGGGCCCCGGCATTCGCTCTCAACAATCAGGACGGAAACTTGATCTCTTCTGCTGAACTTCTGTCAAGAGGACCGCTGGTAATCACTTTCTTCCGTGGTCACTGGTGACCCTACTGCAACATGGAGCTGGAGGCTCTACAAGCAGCTTTAGCTGATATCCAGCGGCTAGGAGCGAGCCTGGTAGCAATCTCGCCGCAATTGGAGAAGTACGGACGCTCGATCCATCGTCGCCTCAATCTGGGGTTCGATGTACTGACGTGGGTTGCAAGTAGCAGCTCAATTTGGCCTCGTATTCGTACTTCCCGATTACCTCAAAACGGTCTATTTGCAGTTCGGAAACAAGTTGGACGAGTTCCACGGCGAGAACGCTTTCCGCTTGCCGATGCCCGCACGCTATGTCATCGACTCGCAGAGCGTGATTCGTAGCGCCAATGTGAACGCAGATTACACCGTGCGTCCTGAACCAAGTGAGACCATCCGTGTACTGGAGCAGCGAACGAAACGGGGAGAGCTTCCTAACGAGCGCCATGTCTCAAGATAGAAACAATTTCGTGAGTCGGGAGTCAATACTTGTTGCGTCCCGCCATTACGCCGCCATCGACATCCCAAATCGCACCAGTGATCCAAGACGCTTTATCCGAGAGGAGAAAGGAAACAACTTCTGCCACGTCCTCCGCTGTACCAATCCGCCCGATCGGATGAAAGCAATTAAATCCCTGTAGCGCCTCGTGCACTTGGGACTGCGGGATGAACGCTTCGAATATGGGAGTCTCGACCACGGCGGGCGACACTGCGTTAACGCGGACCTTCGCAGAAGCCAATTCCATCGCCAGATGTTGGGTCAAGGAATGGAGGCCGGCTTTAGCCATCGAGTAGGCCGAGGAAGGTGTCGCCTGGATGGCCTGCTTAGCCCACATCGAACCGATATTGACGATCGCGCCACCCTGGCCTCGCGTGACCATTTTGCGAGCCACATGCTGGGTTATGAAGAACATACCTTTATTCAGCTTCAGGTATCGATCGTAGTCTTCTTCTGTGTGCTCCAAAAAGGTTTTGGGGAAGAAAACTCCGGCGCTGTTAACCAACAGATCTACGTCGGCGATCTTGTTATCGATTTCTGCCAGAAGAAGGTCCAAGGGCGCCGAGTCGGCGATGTCCGTATTGTTTGTGATCACCTTCCCGAACGAACCCAATTCCAACTCGGCTGCCCGGAGTTTCTGCTTGTTCTTGCCGACGATAATTACCGCCTCAGCTCCACGTTCAAGCAGAATTCTGCTTACGGTCTTCCCAATTCCGCTGGACCCTCCGATGATCAGACCGGTTTTCCCCGCGAATTCCCCGCGCATGTCCTCCCATCCATTCAATGACTCGGATTCTATGGAAATCTCCCCAGTCACTGGCCAGGAGATCTCTTGAAGATGTCTTCAATCACTCGGGAATCAACTTCACCGGATTGGTTGTAAAGAGGCTCGCCACGTGCGTCCAATACGAGGACATGAGGGATGTAGCCCGTGTAGTACCGCTTGACCAGTTCTTGCTGTTCGGCCGAGCGCTGAACGTCAAGATCGACGACCACAAAATGCACCTGGGAGCGGTATTTGTTGTATAGTTCAACCGTCCGCCGTGCCTGCCTCTTTGAGTTAAAGCATCCCTCGCCGTACATGATGACGTAGTTGGTCTTGCCCGAAACAAATCCCGACTGAGCGTCCGATCCGGTGATGAGTGGACCGTCGAGGCTGTCACTTCCGTAGTCGAGGCGCGGATTGAGTTTCAAGTTATCGATTGCGAATAAAGTGGGCGCCGCCAGCAGCAACAAACACAGAACCCGGACAATCTTTTTCATGGTCACTTCGTAATCTCCAATTGAAAGGATTCTTCCTCGATTTTGCCTCTATCGGCATAACGCGTCAGAGCCTCTTCCGCTGCCTCTCGAAATGACGGCTTATCGGCCCTGCGATCAACCGGTAGATATCCCGCGCCAAAGTAGAGTTTTCCGTCGGGTGTGATGAAAGATGTCAGAGGCAATCCGGCCGGCAGGTTTAGCACAGCTTGGGCGCGTTGCAGTTGCGCCACCAACTCCGGAGCCGAATCGAAGTCAACCTTCACCGAGACAAAGTGCTGATTGATGTAGGCCGCGGTTGCGGTGTTCGTGTACGTATCGCGATCCATGAGGCTACACCACGGACACCACACGGCCCCGACATCCAACAGAATCGGGCGGCTTAGTTCTTTTGCCCGTTGAAACGCGTCGCCTCCCCAGGGATACCAATCGACAGGTTGGGAAACTGCCCGTTTTAGGTACGGTGACGTCTGCCCGCTGAGGTGGTTGGAGGTTCCCTCCGCTCTGGCGGAGATTATGGAGGCCAAACCCAGCACAAGCAGAAAGATATTCCTGCGCATGTCAAATCAGATTCGGCCCCGCGGAATAAGTTACAGATCCTACCAGCAGCGACGCGCGCGTTCGCTAGGAAAAGTTACGCCTCGGTAAACTATTGTGCTTTCGTGTCGAATGTGAACACGTCGGGGCGAGAGTAATGCCCGGATACATCTAGAGTCAGGAATTCCTGATCAATTTCACTCAGATTGAGATCGACGACGATAAGCTCCTCGCGATCATATACCGGTTCGACAATGTAGCGCGTGTCGGGCCCGATGATCGCGCTGCCTCCACGCTCCAGCCAATCCCCTGTTCGGTTCTGCATACCCTTGCCAGCTTGCAGCTCAGCAGGGAGATCGCGAGCGCGCATCATCAAGCCAACGGCTAAAACGAAGCAACGCCCTTCAAAGGCATAGTGGCGACTGCACAATTGATGAAGTTCGTGTACCGTGGGCCAGACCGCAACGTGGATTTGCTCGCCGGAGTTGTGCATGGCCATGCGGGCGAGTGGCATCCAGTGCTCCCAACAGATCAATCCCCCGATACGACCGTTTTTTGTCTTCACCGAACTCAGTCCGCGACCGTCGCCATTACCCCATATCAGCCGTTCTGTGTGAGTCGGCACCAGCTTGCGGTGAACATTCGCCAACTCTGCCTCGGACGTAATCGTAAGCAGACTGTTGTAGAGGGTCCCGTTTCCCGGACCCGCCTCAATACGCTCGTTTATTCCCATCACGACGTCAATTTTCAGGTCACCGGCTGCTTCACACAAAGCAGTGGTTTCGGGACCGGGAATAGTGACGCTATTCTGCCTTAAGCGCGCAAACACTTGCTTTGTGGGGAGATGCTCCCATAAGGCGACGTTTGGACATACGTCGAGCCAAGCAGGATAACCCGGCAACCAGGTCTCTCCGAATGCCACCAGCTCTGCGCCTCGCTTCTTCGCATCTTGAACGATTTGTATCGCCCGGACCAGACTGGCAGCTTTGTCCAAGTAAACCGGAGCGAACTGCGCGATTGCGACCCTGAAATTTTGTGCGTCGAGCCGGCCGCGCTCGGGCCCTCTTTTTGAGTTGAGGCTGCGGGTTTTCGTCATCCTTCGATTCTCCGAGAAATTCGAACGCAAGCGTGTTTATTCGCCATTTGGCCGTTAAGCCACCACCTCCAAGACCTCAGGCAAGGGCTTCTTTGTGATTCGAGGCACAGTGGCTTCCGCGGCTGGGAAGCCGACCGGAATCAATAGATAGGGCTTCTCATTTTTCGGCCGGTTCAAAATCTTGCTCAGAAATCCCATCGGGCTGGGTGTGTGGGTTAACGTAGCCAGACCAGCCATGTGTAGCGCAGCGAGCAATAGGCCTGCCGCAATTCCTACCGACTCCATAACGTAATAGTGCTTGGTCTTGATCTCGTGCCCCTCCGCATCACGCCTCAAACCATAGTCGAGTCGAAAAATAACAATCAGGTAAGGCGCGATCTCGAGAAACGGCTTCTGCCAGTCTGTACCTAATGGCTCCAGTGCGGCAAGCCACTCGCGAGGAGCGCGCCGGTGATAAAATTCTCTCTCTTCGAGCTCCGCTGCTTCCCGGATCTGGCGTTTCATTTCTGGATTTGAGACCACGATAAATCGCCACGGCTGTTGATTGGCGCCAGAGGGTGCGGTAACCGTCGCCTTAATCGCCGTCTCAATCAGCTCGAACGGCACGGGCTCGGGGGAGAACGCCCGTACGGTGCGCCTAGTGCTCATGGTTTGGAAGAAGGAAGAGGCCCGTCGCAATTGTTCCTCCGCAGGAAGGCGCTGAAAGCGGAGCGGTTGCATTTGGGGAAGGTGATTCGTGTCTTCTTGTGCTCTCTTCATGTGTATCGGCCTGTCGTAAATGCTAAAGGTGTTCTACGCCAAGAACAAGTTTTCAAATCGCCTCACACAACACTTCGAACTCATCGTGTAAGAGTGGGTCGAACTGTGGGACGTTGCTTCAGTAACTTTGTTCATTCTCCTCGCATGAATGATGGGTGAGTGAATATGCGCCTAAGTTCCAGCAACAACTAATTGGCACGCTGATGGTTTTCCGGGCTATCCTCTCGCAGCATTCGGTCGAACAACTGAGATCCGCTTTGCTGGCGACCCCGTCGTGCTGCAGATCGAAAAGCTAAGGAAAGCTCCATTATGTCGCCTTCGAGATGGAGTGAATCTGTCTCCAGGGTTAGGAACTACTGGATTGTCCGCCATTCGTTTTAACGGTCACGCTCATCCTCCACGCAGCAAGTCGCAGCTACTCCGATAAAACCATCGGTGCTCCTTTGCTTCCCTGTAACGCGAAAGCTGCGTAACGATTGGGAGTGTCCTCACCCGTAACTTCCATCGTGGTGGCAGCATCTCACTGGCACGAATCATTAAGATTCTAAGGAGAAATCATGAAGAAGCAATATTTGACTGCTCTATTCACACTAATTTGCGTTCTCGGGTTGGGGCTGGGTGCTCGTGCTCAGAACGAGGACACAGTTATTGCAAAAGTACCTTACGACTTCGTGGTCGGAGGCCATGTACTTCCTGCGGGCACGTATAGAGTGAGTCGTGTAGATATCACCGGACATCGAGAGCTGGAGATCAGCAGTTACGAAACGCGTGCAAGCGCGTTCCTGCTCCCGACTTTTTTCGATGACGTTCAAACCGGGCATGCACAACTTAACTTCGAGCATGTCGGGAATAAGTATTTTCTCAGCGCCGTTGAGACACCGATTGGTACATACGCCATAACTGTGCCCCCGTCGGCCATCAAACTTGCGCAGACGGAACAGCAGGGCGCGTCTTCCTCTGGAAGCAACTGAACCAGTCCAGATCATTATTGACTTTCTGGCCCGGAGTTCACGCGAAATGGATCTTAGGACAAGGCGTGAACTCCGGCCGGAACTGCCAAAAGACTGATTTACCAATTCAGTGAGAAAGCCCGCTTGGCAAGGTCCGTTGGTTACACCGAGCCATGCGGAAACGGAAGATGGAGTTCATCATGAAGTCATTGCTCTTCGCATTGTCGGCTGCGCTGCTCGCCTTCAGCTGCGCGGCACCACCCAGTTTTTCCCAGGATAACGCGAGCCCAGCGGCCCAAAGTAATTCCGTTAGCACGGCGCAGAGCGGCCAGGCAGCGTCGACGCCTACAGTAGAGCCGGGCGGCCCGGACAAGGTCAAGCACGGCGGCGCCAAGACGGATGTGGACGCCATTGGCGAACGCAACGTGGGTTGCAAAACCGGCGTGGGCAACTGGTATGGCGTGGAAAAGCAGATCGCCTTGGGCAAGCAGTATGCGCAGCAGGTAGAAGCGACCGTAAAGCTGATCCAGGACCCGGTGATCACGGAATACGTCAACCGGGTGGGCCAGAACATCGTGCGCAATTCGGATGCGCAGGTTCCGTTTACGATCAAGGTTATTGACTCAGATGAGATCAACGCTTTCGCCTTGCCGGGCGGGTTCTTTTATGTGAACTCCGGTTTGATTCTGGCAGCGGACGAGGAAGCGGAACTGGCTGGCGTGATGGCACATGAGATCGGCCATGTGGCGGCGTGCCATGCAGCGCGGGAGAACACCCGCGGCAACCTCTTGAGTCTGGCTTCTATTCCCCTGATATTCGTCGGGGGACCCATCGGCTATGCCGGCTACCAGGCAGCCGGTTTGGCACTCCCGGTGACATTCCTGCACTTCTCTCGCACGTTCGAGGCGGAAGCCGATTATCTTGGGCTGCAATATATGTACAAGTCGGGATACGATCCCAACGCGTTCATCAGCTTCTTCGAGAAGGTGCAGGCAGAGGAGAAGAAGAAGCCGGGTGCGCTGGCTAAAGCGTTCTCCACTCATCCGCAGACGCCGGATCGCATCGAGAAGTCGCAGCAGGAGATCGCACAGATTTTGCCCGCGCGGGCACAGTACGTAGTGACGACTTCCGAATTCGATGTCGTGAAGGAGCGGCTCGCGGTGCTGGAAAACCAGCGCAAGGTGGTCGACCCGAAGGAATCCAACAAACCGAGCTTGCGGCGGACCTCAGCAGGAGACAAGGCCGGCCAGGACACCAAGAACGATGACGACCGCCCGACGTTGAAGCGCAGAGACGATCAGAACTAGAGCAATTCACTTGTGCTGAATTGCTACCGGCGCTCTCTCCCTATCCAGCGGTATGACTCGTACGTCCCAGGAGACATCAGATTTCTGAGGCAGGTAACATTTCTCGCGATCGCAGGCCTGGTAGAAGAGTGTCCCTTTCAGGGTAATTGTCTTGGCCTGGGTGAGTGAGCTGATGAATGTCTGGTTGGCCGACACTACCACGTCCTGCAGCAGACGGAAGTTACCTTCATAGACCGGTACTGACTCATTGATCGCAGGGAGAAATAGCACCTTTGCGTTAGGGTACCGTACCGGCAGCAACCGCAGATCTGGCGACGCCTCGATCGTCAGTTGGATCGGCTTGTATCCTTTGACCCCGGGAGCATAGACATGCGTATCCGGTGGCAATGCGACTTCAGCCGCCACTGCGAAACGGCTCCCTGGAGCGACTACCTCGTCGGACTGAAACAAGGTCAGTTTGATGTGCGGAGCGGCAACTTCATGGCCGTTTCCTTCCGTCAACTCTGGAAAGAGCTTTAGGATCACATTGCCAGCAGTGTACCGGTCGGTGTACGCCGTCTCAAAATATTTCTCCTTCACCGTATCATTTGGCGTCACGTAAAAATATCCCGGATGCGCCATGCCTTTGGTGAATCCGGTTGCTGCTGTGTTCAACACTCCGTAACTCCGAATGATTTCGGACTTGGGATCCGCGATCAGCGGATACTCTATCTTGTGTCGTTGAGTAAAATCTCGGAGGATTGCCTCCGAGTCGTAGCTGATGGCAGCCAGTCCGATGCCCTCCTGTCGGAACTTTTCACGTGCATTCTGCAACTGAACCAGTTGCTGCTTACAGAAGGGTCACCAATCCGCCGAGCGGAAGAACAGCAGCACCAGACCGTTCGGTCCCATCAGAGACGAGAGTGTTTGCTCTTTCGCGAACTGATCTCGCGCCCGGAATGGAGGGGCAGGCTTGTCCGCGGGAACGCCGGGCATGTCCTGGGCTGCAAGACTTAATGCCGCCCCAAGGAAGACGAGTCCCATCAGTAAGCGTTGCATGACCCTCCAAAACTGTTTCAATTCAGCGATCTTGGCGAGAGAACATCTGCAATTTTGTGTTCAGCCGTAAGTCCGATAAATGCAAACCACCGGCCGAAAGTTACGATCCCGTCCTTCCATTCTTGGTAAAAAATGGCGGTCCCTAACCTATGAACCGCCAATCGACCTAGACTCTTCTAGAACGTCAACGTTCCGTGCAGCTGTACCAACCGCGGGGAGGCATCCGCTCCAAGGAACGAACCGAAGATGCTGGTGGGGGAGGCTACTGGGTTGATAATCCGCCCGAAGGTTTGTGATGCAACATCGGCATCGGGTTGATCGAAATGAGGATGGTTGAAGATGTTGAAGAACTGCGCCCCTACTCCGAAGTGAGCGCCTTCCCAGCGCGGAATCTTAAACATCTTGGAGACGGTAAAGTCGCTATTGAAGAACCTCGGACCGGTGAACTGGTTCCGGCGCTGCTCGCCGAAGCCAGTGGTAGCAAAACCGAAGTTCGAGGAGAGCAGGCAAGGGTTGGCCGGGTTGGCAGCCTGACTAGTACAGCTTCGGCTTCCACCCAGAACCTGCGCCGGAACTGACGACGTGCCGGCGATCCCGTAGTTGTCGCCGTTCAAGACGGCATACGCATTGGAATCGACCACCGTAAACGGCAGCCCCGAGCGGGCGAACACCGTACCCGCAACGGTCCAACCTCCCAGGACGGCGCCGGGACCGAACTTGTGCGGCACGTTATACACATAGTTCACGCTTAGATAGTGCCGTGTATCGTAGTCGGAATTACCGTAGTTGAACCGACGAAGGTTAAATGGGTCGATCGGAGCCAGGATGCTGGAGTTCGTCAAAGCGTTGAAGTTCAGGAGCCCTCCGTTGGAAACATCGTCCTGAGCATGGCTCCAGGTGTAGTTCCCCTGCACCGTCAAGTTGGTTGTATGGCGCGCGACCGAAACCGTCAGGCCATTATAGTTGGAATCTCCCGAAGACGAAGTCTCCGTCACGGTCGAAAACC
>WNFG01007350.1_pt1 | contig 16764 bp, 11 predicted proteins | sample 5400431 | NCBI WGS metagenome assembly WNFG01 (sample SAMN13153346, study PRJNA577476) | soil metagenome | isolation source: 120 cm saprolite under Douglas fir tree site 2 hole 3 replicate 2 | place: USA:California | collected 2015-04-18 | reverse complement strand
AGACGATAACCGATTTCAAGCCAGTCAAGCCCGTCGCGCACGCGGGCGAAGAAGTCGCGCGACTGCGGGCTTAGAAATTCTGCGAAATCCGGCGCCGCGGCACAGAGCTGCTGATCTGCCGGGTCTTTCGAGTCGAGGATGCGCAGCGGATTAGTTTGCAGCCGGCGCCGGCTGTCCTCGGAAAGCTGTGCAAGGTGCCCCGAGAAATAGCGCACGAGATTGCCACGATAAGCAGCCCGGCTCTCCGGGTCGCCCAACGTGTTTAGCTCAAGCAGCGCTCGGTCGCTGACACCGAGCGCTTTAAGAACGCGGTCGCCCAGAGCGATGACCTCGATATCGGCCTGAGGCTGCGGCACGCCCAACAGCTCGACGCCGATTTGGTGGAACTGGCGGAACCGGCCTTTTTGCGGCCGCTCATAGCGGAACATCGGGCCGCTGTAGAAGAATTTGAGCGGCGTGTCCTGGAAGAGCTTGTTCGAAACCACCGCGCGGACAACACCAGCGGTATTCTCGGGCCGCAACGTGACTTCCTCACCGCCGCGGTCGGTGAAGGTGTACATCTCCTTGGCAACAATGTCGGTGTGTTCGCCGATCGGCCGGGCGAACACTTCGGTGAACTCGAAAATCGGCGTCGCCATCTCGGCAAAGCCATGCAGTTCGGCCATCGCGCGTGCGGTGTCCGTCACCCGCCGGTGCCGCCGTGCCGCCTCGGGAAGAAGATCTTGGGTACCACGGACCGGCTGCAAGGGGCGCATGTGGCATCTCTCAGACCGCTCTCCGCAGAGATCGGGTCGTTATCGATCATCCCTGACAAAGTGCTGCTTGTCGATCCGCCCTGCAAGCGCTCGAGCAGCCTCCGGCAAGCAGCAATGAGGTTTCTACCAACCTCAACAGTCCCGTCCGCGGCCGCGTCTGCTCAGTTCGGGCGCGCCATTGACAATATCGCAATAGTATGGTACTTTCACAGTCTGAATTCCGCGCGACGCCGGGTGAAAGGTTTTCGGCACCGTGCGGACGTTTGTAATTAGTTGGGTGGCGTGACGTGATGCACACGATTGCCGATCGCTGGCGTCTGCAGGCTTGGACCATGTTGCAGACCGGGGGGAACTATACGTTGGATTTGCGCCTGAATCCCACCTGAATTATCAGGTTGGGTAGAGAACGGGTCTCACGTAATGCGGGAAACGAACACGGTAGGTGCGATTGCTGCATAGTGGCGCCGGGATCGCGAAGCCGATGCGGGCGACACCCACATAGGGCATGCCGGCGGCAACCCTCCGGCGCAAACCCGATGGTGAATTCGATCTCCGTCATGGTCCAGAACTCTTCGTAATCCGGATGTGGCTTTGCGGAGACCCTCAGTGATAGGGGTCGGCGGCATCGCGCAGACCGTCACCGAAAAAGTTGAAGGCGAGGACCGTGATGACGACGTTGGCGACTGGAAGCATCAACCACGGATAAAGCGCTACGACATTAATATTTTGCGCTTCGTTGAGCAAAACACCCCAGCTTGTCATTGGTGGCCTCAGCCCGAGCCCAAGGAAGGAAAGTGCAGTCTCGCCAAGTATCATGCCCGGGACCACCAATGTTGCGGAGGCAATTAAATGGCTCATGAAGCTTGGCAGAAGATGCCGACCGATGACGCGCGCCGGGCGCGCGCCCATCAGCACCGCAGCGGTACAGAAATCTTCCTCGCGCAGCGCCAGCAGCTTGGATCGCACGGCGCGGGCAAGGTGCGTCCATTCGATCATTCCCAGGATCAGCGTTATACCGACATAGACAAGGAGCGGGCTCCAGCTCACTGGCAAGATCGCCGACAGCGCCATCCATAATGGCAGGTGCGGAAAGGATTGGATGACTTCAATGCCTCGTTGAATAAGAATATCAGTCCAGCCGCCATAATAGCCGGCGATCCCACCGATCAAAATGCCGAGCGTAAAGCTTACCGCGACACCGAAAAGCCCGACCGTCAGCGAGATCCGCGCCCCATAGATCATTCGGGACAGGAGGTCGCGACCCAGCCGATCGGTACCGAGCAGAAACAACTGCCCGCCATGCGCCGGGCAGGCGAGATGCAGGTCCGCACGGAAAAAGCCCCAGAACTGGTACTCGTCGCCATGGCAAAAGAAACGGATTGTCTCGTGTTTTCGAGGGTTCGAGGCGTAGACCCGTTCAAGCTTGGCCATGTCGAGCCGATATTCAAAACCGTAGACGAACGGGGCGACCAGCCGACCCTCGCTGAAGACCCGGACGCGTTGCGGGGGTGCAAAGATGAAATCGGTGTTGCGCGTATCGAGACCGTAGGGGGCAAGGAACTCACAGACCAGGATGGATAGGTACATGGTCAGCAGCACCGCACCGGAGAGAACGGCAACGCGGTGACGACGCAGCTTCCACCACATCATCCGCCACTGCGAGGCCATGTAGAAGCGCTCTTGCGCTTGGGTCATCCGCTCGACCGCATAGGGGTCGAACGCGGCGCCAGAGACGTAATGCGGCAGCTGGCCCCCGATGGTCTCGGCGGCCGTGTCTCTGCCGTCGCCCGGCGCACTGCCGGATGTGAACGCCAAGTCGCTCATCGACGGCGCCCGGCCTGCAGGCGAATCCGGGGGTCGAGCACGGCCAGCGCCAAATCCGATACAAATACGCCGATTACCGTTAGGAACGACATAAACATCAAAAACGAACCCGCAAGATACATGTCCTGGCTACGCAGGGCGTCGAGCAGCATCGGTCCAGTGGTCGGCAGAGACATGACTACCGAAACGATTGCTGCCCCGGAGATCACATGCGGTAGGAGCGACCCGATATCAGAAATGAACGGGTTGAGCGCCATGCGCAAAGGATATTTGAGCAGCGTCCTGAGGGGAGGCAGGCCCTTAGCGCGAGCGGTCACAACATATTGCTTTTGCAACTCATCAAGGAGATTAGCGCGCAGCCGCCGGATCATGCTCGCCGTTCCCGCTGTACCAATGACGATAACCGGAATCCAGATGTGAGCGAGCACGGAGAAGACCTTCTGCCAGGTCCACGGCTGGCCGACATACCGCGGCTCCATCAAGCCACCGATCGAGATGCCGAAATACACGTTCGCCAGGTAGAGCAGAACCAGAGCCAGAAGAAAGCTAGGGGTCGCCAGCCCGAGGAAGCCCAGTAAAGTCAGAGTGTGATCCGTCCAGCTGTACTGATGGGTCGCTGAGTATACGCCGATCGGGAAGGCGACAAGGTAAGTGAAGAGGATCGTTGTGAAAGAAACCAGAAAGGTCATCAACAACCGGTCGCCGACTACCTGATTGACCGGCAGGTTATAAGCGAAAGAATAGCCCATATCGCCCTGGAGAAGCCCGGCGACCCAGTAGAGGTATTGCTCCCAAAGCGGGCGATCGAAACCGTATTGCACCTGAAGGAAATGTATCTTGGCTAGATCGGCAGCTTCGCCTGAGCTCTGGAGCTCCGCGATATAAGTGGAAAAGTAATCGCCCGGAGGTAGGTTGATGATTGTAAAGACCACGATGCTGATCGCGATCAGCGTCGGGATCATTATCAGAACCCGGTGAACGAGATAACGAAGCATTCGACGCTTGTCCTAATGGGGAACCGGGGTTTCCACGGACATCTCGGCAGGGACCGCGCCGGACGGGGCCGGCCGCGCGGCGTCGAGAGACGCCGATTTCGCCCGCGCCTCGAACGTATCGAACCAGAACCCATCCGGCTTATAGATCCCGAAAAAAGCGCCTGGATCCCAGTTGTATATCCCTTCCTCCGGGACGTTGCGGAGTTTGGCGTTCACCACGACGGGCTGGAGTACGCCGGCAACAGTGCCGATCGAAAAGACCTCGCCGGCCCATATCCCTAGCATGGAACGCCAGATCTGGATATGGCCCGCCTCCGTTGCCGCGCCCAGCCACTCCTCGTAGAGATCCTTGAGCCGGATCGCGGACGGCAAGTCGGGCGCTTCGCCGGCTCTGCCTTTCGTCTCATAATACTGCCCCCACTTCGGCCATTCGAGCTGTTGCTGGCTCGTCGGCGCAAATTCCCAGGGGGCCATTGCGGCAGTAGCAAGACCGTTCTCGATCCCCTTGTCGATCGACATCAACGTCTCGCCCGAGAACACCCGGCGACGGAAGAGCGTCAGCTGCGACGGCTTCGCGAAGAGCCTAATCCCGAGTTTGCGCCACGAGTCGCGCATCAGCTCGAGCACGTCGGATTGCTCGGTTGATTCGCCTGAATTCTCGACAATTATTTCCATCGGCCGGCCGTCAGGAAGCAGACGCATGCCGTCTCCGCCCCGCTTTACGAGCCCGATCAGGTCGAGAAGCCGATTAGCTTCGGGCAAGTCGTATCGCGCCCAGGCCGAGCGATAATCGGCCTCATAAAGTGGGCTCTGAGGCAGAAGCGTGTTCTGGCCCTCGATCGCAAGTCCGAAATAGATCGCTTGATTGATCTCGTGGCGGTCGACGCCCAGCGACAGGGCACGACGGAAACGCAGATCGCGCATCAGCCCGCGCCAGGTCTCGTCGTTGACGTTGAGGTTTGGATAGAGGGCCAGCTGACTACCAGGGCCAGTTCGCCAGAGCCGCACGTTGAAGTTGTTGCGCTCTTCGCTCTCCTTTAAGAAGGTATAATTATCGAAACGCAAATAGCGCGCCTGGAGGTCGCTTTCGCCCGCCCCGGTCTTTGTCGGTATAATCTTGCTGTCGGCAATCGACAGGATGACCCGATCGATGTATGGAAGCTGCTGACCGATCTCGTCCACCCGATAGTAGTAAGGATTTCTCTCGAATATGAAGCGGTCGGCGGGCGGTTTAGTCTTGAGAATCCAAGGCTCAAGCGACGGCAGATCTGGATTGTCATTCCGGTACATGACGTCCAGCCGATTGTGCAATGCTGCCCAATTATGCTGATTCGCCCGCTTGACGAGTGCGTCAAGTGCCACCTTGTCGGCAAATTTCTGGTGAAACTGCTTAAGATAATGAGACGGGCAATAAATAAAAAGCGGGCTCGGTCCGGAGAGGTCAGGCAAAAGCAACGGGTTCGGCCGGGTCCAGCTGTAACGGATGGTGGTCTCGTCCAGAACCTCGAAGCGCGGTGACTCGCCCTGCACCAGCATCGACACGGGCAGGCCCGACGGCGACAGCTGGGGATTCTGCGCGACATCCTCAAACCAGTAGCGGAAATCTTCGGACGTAAAGGGACGCCCGTCCGACCATTTATGTCCCTGGCGCAAATGCAGTGTGAAAATCCGACCGGCCTCGACCTCGATGGATTTGAGGATGTCTGGCTCGATTTTCAGCAAGGGGGTATAACCGACCAGTCGAGCATAACCGTAGACTACCATCATGCGGGTGTCCTTGGGCCCGGCCATCAGCATCCGCAGCTCGCCGCCGGGAGTGCCGACCGTAGGCAGCACTGCCACTTTCAAATCGCGCGGGACGCGCTCTTCGGCCTTGGGCAACCGTCCACTCGCCACCTCCTCCTGGAAAACTGGTGTCTCCTGCGGCCCGGCTTGTGCCGCGTAGGTTCCGGCCAATAAGAGCAGCACGGCAAGGCCGATCAGTTTCACCCCATTTCCTCCCTCAAACCGGATCCGATCCGCACTAACTCCGGTTCAGAGCGCGGCCTCTCGCGCCGGCACTACCGCCTCGGGCAACGCGCTCGCTTCGACAAAATGGCCTGGAGCGATCTCGATTAACGACGGCAGATTTCCCGGTTCGCGCCGAAACGGCTCAGGCCACTCGGCTGGATCAGAAGCTTTGTCCTCCATCAGTTGACGGAAGTCGAGGCAGTGCGTCGGATCCGGGGCCGGCACGGCGGCGAGCAGCGCCCGCGTGTAGGGATGTACCGGGTCGCGAAACAGGGTTCCTCGGTCCGCGATTTCGACTATCCGGCCGGCGCACATTACCGCAATGCGATCGGCGATGTAATCGACAACTGCAAGATTGTGCGAAATGAACAGATAGGTGAGCGCCAGCTTCTTCTTCAAATCCATTAGCAAATTGAGGATCTGCGCTTGAATCGAAACGTCGAGCGCCGAGGTCGGCTCGTCGCAAATCACCAGACCGGGCCGCAGAGCCAGCGCGCGCGCAATCCCGATGCGCTGGCGTTGACCTCCGGAAAAGCTATGCGGATAACGCCTCACATGGCGTACGTCGAGACCCACGAGGGTGACGAGCTCATGCACCATCTCGCGGCGCGAGCGCGCATCGCCGATACCATGAATCACAAGTGGTTCTTCAATGATGTCATAGACGGTCATCCGGGGGTTCAGTGATCCGAACGGGTCCTGAAAAATGAACTGCACCTGCCGCCGGAACCGCTTCAGATCCTCGCCCTCCAGAGAGAGGACGTCGATCAGCCGACCGTGGTCGTTGAAGGTGACGGATCCAGAGTCGGGTAACACGGCGCGTAACAGCACTTTGCTCAAGGTCGTCTTGCCGCAGCCGCTTTCACCGACCAACCCGAGACACTCGCCGCGCTCGATCTTTAGGCTGACCTCGTCGACGGCGACCACCTCTGGACCCAATCGCCCGCTCCCGAACCATCCGCTCTTGCGAATGGTAAAAGTCTTGCGAATGTCGTCGCATTCGAGCAGCGGTCCAGCGGCACCGGTCGGCCATTGCGCCTTCTCGGCCATCAGATGCGGGGCATCTCCCGGTGAGATCTCGCGGATCGGGACCAGGCGTTCGCCAGGTTTCATATCAAATCGTGGGACCGCGCGGAGTAGCGCCCTCAAGTAAGGATGCTCCGCCCGCCGAAAGATATCATCGAGGGTGCCGCTCTCCATGACCTCGCCGCGGTACATCACCACGATCTCTTCGGCGACATTGGCAACGACGCCGAGATCGTGTGTGATCAACAGCACCGCCATGCTGAACTCGTGCTGAAGCTCGACGATCAATTTGAGGATCTGTGCCTGGATTGTTACATCGAGCGCCGTCGTCGGCTCGTCCGCAATCAGCAGAGCTGGGCGACAAACCAGCGCCATTGCGATCATCGCGCGTTGGCGCAGCCCGCCGGACAGCTCGAAGGGGTAGCTGCGCACGGCTCGCTTGGGGTCCGGGAAACCCACAAGGCGAAGCATGTCCTGCGTCAACTCGGCAGCTTGCGCGCCGCTCACCGGGCGATGGAGCCGCACCGCTTCTCTAACTTGATTACCGATGGTATGGACCGGTGACAGTGAGGTCATCGGCTCCTGAAAGATGATCGAAATACGCCCGCCGCGGATCGCCCTCATCTCCGCGCCGTCAGTCGGCAGCTTTGTTAGGTCGACGAGCGCTCCGTCCAGCCGAGGATCCGAAAACAAAACCTCGCCACGCGTGATTACCGCGCTGCGCGGCAAGATGCGAAGGATCGTCTGGCTGACGACCGATTTTCCCGAGCCGGATTCGCCCACCAGCGCCACGGTCGAGCGGGGGCGGACGCGAAATGAGACACCCGTGACGGCGCGGATAAAGCCGCCCGGCGCCGCGAAGCGAACGTATGTTCGGCGCGCGACCTCACCCCGAGAGTGGCCAAGTTGGCCAGGGTGGCAGCGTTCAGCGCCAGGCCGCGCGCCTCGGCTGCTCTGGCGGAGACCGCGACCAGTTCGGTGAATCCCGTGATGCGGCTGTCGAGCCGTATGCTCGACCGGCCAGAGCGAAGTTCGAGTTGCATCCAGCCGTCCCTCCGATCGCGGCGCGTGGAATAGTAGGCAAGCTTCATACGGTCGAGTTCTCCCCAGACGATCGAAGCTCGACGCAGACCCGATGTACGCAAAGCCGACCCGGTCATCTCAAAGCGGGTCCCGTGGCGGATTATCGTGCGAATACCGAACCCCGCGAAAAGCGCTGCAAAGCCGCCCAGCACGGTCGTTGTGATGCTTCCGAGGGGCAGCGTCACAAGGATTGCCGTCGCTGGAACGACCCCGGCGGCGCTTCGAAGGTAATCGCCTAGCATGGCTGAGGTCGGGTAGGCGTAATAACTCATGGCCGGGAACCAACGACGTCAGCGAAAACCTCCGTTGCATCGAGCCAGCATGCCGCGCGATGCGCGCCGGTGTAGGCGGCGAGCCGGCGAAGGAACGCGTCTGTCGCTTCGTCCTGAACCAGGTGATGCGTCAGAATGCCGGTCGGTTCCTCGGCGTCGACCTCAGCAAGACGTCGCGCGCGCAAGTGCCCGATCAGACCACCCAACGCCGCTCTCTCCCCGATAAACCCGCGAGCCCCTGCCCACGCCACGAGGTCGACATGCACGTTGGCCGCTACGATGCCGGGTGCCGGCCGCGCTGATTGCCGCGGCCGCACGCTCGATATTGCGCCGAGGCCACAAGCGGAGAGGAGCGGCAAAAAACTGCAATCAAAACGGTTCCAAGGCGGCGCCAGAACTGGAAGAGCGCGAACTTCAAAAAGCGCCGCTAACTTTGTTCGGCCCGCCGCCAGGTCGCTGGCCACAGCCTGGCGGCAACGTTCCGGGGGAAACTCGCTCTTCTTGCCGTTGACCGCGTGGTTCTTGTGGCGCCATCCGTGTTGAAGGATGGCAATGCGCTTTGTCTGGTGCGATCGAGAGGGGTGTACGAGCCACGTCGCGAGCCCCGCATCAGCGTCGGCCGGAATGACCGCGAGAGAGATCGGGATCTCGCCGCTGATCGAAAGGAGGCGGTTGAGCTGACTGCTCGGGCCCGCCGCATCGTCGTCCCGCCACCACAGAGTTGCGACCCGCCCCGCCTCTTTCCAGCAGTCGAATTCATCGATCAGACCCGACCATCCCACCCTCGGCGCCAGATTTTCCCATCGCAGATGGTTCATCCGCCGATCATAACGCCAGGAAACCGTGATACAAAATCCCACCGGTGTTGGGTACCACTCGCGGATCCCGAATCATCTCCGCTATCAAACCGGCAGCGCGGCGCGCCCCGCCGGTGCGCACTGGCGTCGTCCCAGGGCCGCGCTCGATCGCGCGTTCGATCGCGCGAGTGAGCCGATCTGGCGTGAGATTGGTCTCATCAAGCAGTTCAACAACCCCGCAGGCTGCCAATCGTTCCGCCCGAAACTGCTGCTCGATTTCCCGCTCGGCCGCGAAAGGCACAACCACGGCTGCGGCGCGGGCGGCGAGGATGTCGAGGATTGTGTTGTATCCGGCTTGGCTCACCGAGACGCGACAGCGCCTCAGCATCAGAGGAAACTCCCGGCGAAAACGCTCGAGAACCACGCCCTCCGGCAGACGGCCTGCGAGCATCTCGAATGTTCGCGCAGGGAGGTTGGGCCCGGTAAGCAGGCGCCAAGTTAGATCGGCGAGACACCCACGACGCCTGGCCTCGAGCGCCGTGGTCAGAAGGGGGCTGCCAACAGCGCCGCCGCCGACCGAGACCAATACCTCGTTTGCGCCGGCAAACTCGTCTTTCGTGTCCGTCTGATCAGGCGCGCTGATATAACCGGTATAGATTATACGGTCAGCGATCTTCGATGCCGAAGGGAAACTCTCGTCGAGAGGGATGAAGCCGGGATCACCGTGGACGAGCACGAAATCGAAATCGGCCTGCACTCTGTCGACGATCTCGCGGTGGCGCATTGCATCATCGGGCACGATCACGATATCGCGTACCGAACACAATATCCGTGGCCGAGGACGGCGCGCTCGTGCTGCTTCGAGCAGCGGTTCGAGCTCGAAGCGGAAAGCGCGCCGCCCGAATGGAAAGGCTTCGATCACGACAGCATCAGGCTGCGCCGCGTCGAAGGCGGCAAGCAGCGCCTCCCGTCGCGCTTGCTGCAGGTTCTGGTCGATCGGTTGGCCACCCGGGCCCACAAGTTCTTTGAAGCTCGCGTCACGGGCTCTGACTGGCGCAAGCTGAACGATGCGCTCGGCCCGTACAGAAATGGACCACGGTGGAGGTTCCCCGCCCAACACAAGGGTAACCGTAATATCTTCGCGCGCGATGGCATCAACCAGGGATAAGGCGCGCTGCAGGTGCCCGATGCCGAGCAGGTGCTGGACATAAAATAATACCGAGCCGGTCACCGAAATCTCAATGACTTGCTTGCATACTTCAGATCACGCAGCATCGGCCGGGCCAAGCGCGCCGAGCATGGCGGCCAGTCGGCGGGCGGCTGTCGGCACATCGTGCTCCAGGAGAACGCGCCGCCGCGCCGCCGCACCGAACGCTGAACGCCGAGCGCGGTCGAGGACCAGACTCCGCACTGCCGCCGCGAAGGCACAGGCGTCGCCAGGGGCGACGAGCAGTCCGGTAGTTCCGGATACGACGATTTCCCTCACTCCACCGGCCGCTCCGGCCACTACGGGCAACCCGCTTGCTTGCGCCTCGAGCAACGCCATTCCAAAGGCTTCGTTGACAGCAGGCCAGACGAAAAGATCCGCCAAGGCCAGACGCTCCGCGACCGCCGTCTGGCTTAGCGATCCGGTCCAGGTCACACGCTCTCCGAGCGAGGCAAGCGCGTTCTCGACATCGTGTCGGGCCGCACCGTCGCCAATCACTTCCAGCGACCAGGGCAAACCTACCAGCTGAGATAACGCGTCACCGAGAATTTGGTAGGAGGCCAGCTTGTCGCCGTGACGCATCATCGCGACCGTTATCAGACGGAGCTGATCACCCTTTCGAGCGTTTCGGCCATAGGATGCCGCGTCGAGAAACGGCTTGAAAGCAACCCAGCGCCGAGGGTCCTGCAGCGACGGCAAGACGCATTCCCGATCGGACGGGTTCAGCCCGATCACGGCGGTAGCCCTGTGGATCGCGCATTCCGCGGCGCGATGGCCGAGTGCCCAAGGACCCAGCGCTTGTCTCGGGTTCACCGAGGCCTCGGCGACCATATAGGGGATGCCGAGCTCGCCTGCGACGACTGGACCCAACCAGTCTGGCGCTTTGTGGTAGATGTGGTACGAGAACCAGAGTTCCGGCGCCAGCTCCAGAGCCTCCCGCCAGCGGTGCAGACGGCGCTCGGCGACCCGCTGACCGAGCGAGGCCAGCCGAACCTGACGGGCGGAATCGCCATATCCCTCGTAGCTGCGAAAGCGGGACACGATCACGGGCTCGTGTCCCGCTAGGCGGAGAGCTGCAAGGAAGAGCTGCGCCACCCTGCGATCTCCGGACGGGGTCGGGTGATCCGGCGGCTTCAGCGGCGCGTAAAAGGCGATGCGCATGCGCTCGGCGGTTAGGGGGGTGGTTCCGACTGTGGCCGGGCGAGTACATCGAGGGGTGGAAAAACGGCCGCCCGGATCGTCGCATCCTCGTCTGGGCGAGCGGTGTAGTACGACGGCAGCGAGGGATCGAGCAGGCCGCCGGACGGCTTCAGCCCAAAGTGCCGTGCCAGCATATCGATCCCCGCTTCCATGGCGAAGACGCTGCGCACCCGGCGTTCGCCCGCGGTGCCGAGGGCGGCACGCCTCGCCGGATCACGGATCAGCTCCGCCATCCTCTGGGCTAACGCCACCGGGTCATTGGGTGGCGTGAGCAACCCGGTTACCCCCTGCTCGATTAACTCGGGAATGCCGGACACATTGGTCGCAACGCAGGCGAGCCGCTGGCTCTGCGCCTCGATCAGGACGTTGGGCAGGCCATCGCGGTCGCCGTCTTTTGCGAGCTTCGAAGCAAGCACAAAGAGATCTGCCCGACGATAGCCGGCGAGTACGTCAGGCTGCGCCAGGGCACCCCGCCATTCGATTCTGCGCGACAGGCCAAGGCGCTCAGCTTGACGCCGGAGCGCACTTCCAAGCGCTCCGCCGCCGATATGGACAAACTTCCACTCAAGGCCAGCGGGCAGAAGCGCAAGCGCGGTAACGAGGTCGTCATAGCCTTTTTTGGCAACCAACCTGCCGACCGACAAAAGGATGACCGGATATCGTGGGTCGCTGCCGTCCCCGCCAGCCGATCGCAGCGGCGCTGCCGGAAAGCTCTGGAAGTCGAGCCCATGGTAGCAGAGCGCGACGGTATCCACGCGCGGTGCAAGGCTCGTGAGGTGGCTGCGCCCCATATCCGTACACGTCACGACCCAATCCGCCTCGGCCAATTTCTCGCGCTTCTCCCACGCCGGAATTGTCCAGATGTCCTTAGCGTGCGCCGAAACAGTCCAGCTGAGCCCGGTGATTATCGCCGCATAGCGGGCGACTGAAGCAGGTGTATGCAGGAAATGCGCATGAAGGTGGTGGATGTTTCTCGGCAACTCCGCCGCCAGCACCAGGGCCTGGCCGAAGCGGCGGACGCGGTTCGGGGTCGGGTCCCGCCACAGGTCGGCCAGCCAGGCGGCCCGCGCCTCGCGATAGCCCGGATGCCGACGGGAGCGCAGCCACCCGCGCCAGATGCGGCGCGGCTCTTGGTAGAGGTATTCTGGAAGGTAAAGCACTGCGGCTCGGATCAGCCTGTGGATAGGATGTGTTGTCAAATCCGTCGGGTGGCGCAACGAGACGATAAGAATTTCCAGCCCGCGCCGCTCGAGAGCGAGGATCTCTTGTGCGATGAACGTCTCGGATAATCGCGGGTAGCCTTTCAGAAGGAAGGCAACGCGGCCAGCCGTTGGTGGTGACGACGGTGCCACACTCACGCTTCGAGATGCTCACGCGCTGCGAAGCACCCGGCCCGGCCTTTATCGAGCCATTTTCGCGCAAGCTGGTTAACGCTTGGCATACCATCGAGCAAACCGGGAATCACGATGGTCGAAGGTTGAGACTGCTCGGTCAAATGGCGCAGGGCAGCTGCCATCACCTGTGGGTCTCGGCCCTCCTGCTCGGGCAGCATGGTCAACAGTCCGAGTTCGGCGGCGCGCTGTGTCCTGATAAACTGCTCCAAACGAGGAGCAGTTCGCGGCACGATCAGCGCCCGCTTGTCGAAAGAGAGGATTTCGCAGAAAGTGTTGTAGCCACCCATTGCGACCACACCGGCGGCACGTGCCATCAGGGACTCGAGCCGGGCATTGAAGGTGATCGCGTGGACATTTTCGAGATGTGAGGCGCGGGTTGCGAAGGCCGCCCGTTGCTCCGGCAGCATGAACGGGCCGAACACGAGCAAGGCAGGAAACGGGATAGCCCGATCGTACTCGTACGCCGACAGCACCAACTCGATCAACGCTTCGCCGTCGCCGCCGCCGCCGGGTGTGACCAGCAAGAAGTCGCTCCCAATAATGCTCTGGAGTTCCGGCGAAACCTGGAGTTCGACCGCGCTGCGCCGAAGGTAACCTGTGTAGGTCATGCGCTCCCGCACGCTCTGCGGGACAGGAAGCCCGGCGAGGGGGTCGCAGATTTGAGGCAGGCCGTATACCCAAATCTCGTCGTAATACTCCTCCAACGCCGGCACCGCCTGCTTGCGCTCCCACTCGCTCTCGAGCGCCTCGGGATCGTCCATTACGTCTCGCAGCCCGAGGATCAACGCCGTTCCACGGCGTTGCAGGAGATCGAGGGTATCGCGCACCTCGCCGCGCAAACCTAGCGGCTCTTTGTCGACGATCAAAAGGTCGGGGTCGAAAATATCGGAGGTGTGCCGGATGATCGAGCTGCGCATCGCCAGCGTCTCGTCGATATCGATATGCAGGTTGAGCGAAACATATTCGCCATTGCGCAGCTTGATGACGCCGGGTACCCGCACAAAATCGACTCGGGAACGAAAATCGAAGCTGCCGATGATGGGCGACCCGGAGAGGATCAGCACCGAAACTGCGGGATCCGCTTCGACCAGAGAGTGCGCGATCGCTCGGCACCGGCGCAGGTGACCGAGTCCGAAACTGTCGTGGCTATAAATGAGCACCCGCTTATGGTGACGGCGAACGGCCAAGCAGACCCCTCTCGTCCAACCGTGCCGGAAGACTATTGCACACGTGGCCCTGCCGCGAAATGATCTTTTGATGAAGGCCATGGTCATGAAGGGAATGGCCGCGCTCGTCACCACGGCCGAAGATGCGCTTCGACCGGCACGAGATCGGCTCGGATTTCTCCCGCGGCGGCAGAAAACCGCGGCTTCGGAACCCACAGAAAAGCCGCCGAAGAAGGAAGCCGGGGACCGGAGCGCTCTCGAACCGACGATTTATCGCTTCATCCTGCGTCACAGTTTGCCGTCGCAGATCCTGCTTCTCGTGTTGACCCTGGTCTCTTTCCCATTTCTTTACTATTCGCTCGTGCTTCCGAAAACGATCACCGATGGGGCGATCAAAAGCGGCAAGCATTTTCCACAGAACATTCTCGGCTTCGAATTTGACCAGATCAGCTATCTGATGCTCCTCTGCACTGCTTTCTTGGTTCTCGTCTTCATAAACGGGGCCTTCAAATATTACATAAATACATTCAAGGGACGCCTCGGAGAACGGATGCTGCGGCGGTTCCGCTATCAGCTGTACCAGCGGATGTTGCTGTTTCCGCTGTCCTATTTTCACAAGAACTCGTCCGCCCAGATCATCCCGATGATCACAGCGGAGTGCGATTCGCTGGGCGGGTTCATTGCCGAGGCCTTTAATACCCCGGTCTTCCAGGGGGGGCAGCTGCTGACGAACATCTTCTTCATGTTCATGCAAGATCCCATTCTGGGCCTGGCTGCGGTGGCGCTTTATCCGGTGCAGGGCTATGTGATCCCGAAACTCCAGAACAAGGTAAACCAACTGAACAGACGCCGGGTGCGCACGGTCCGCCAGGTCGCCGACCGTGTCCAAGAGTCGGCGACCGGAATTGCCGACATCCTTGCCAACGACACCGCCAAGCTGCAATTGGCCGGCTTTGCTCACCTGCTGGGAACAATCTACGGCATCCGCTTCGAGATCTTTCAGCGCAAATTTTTTGTCAAGTTCCTCAACAACTTTCTCAACCAACTAACGCCCTTCTTTTTCTTTTCGATTGGAGGCTATCTGGTGATCCGCGGCCCGCTTTCTGTGGGCGCGCTTACCGCGGTGCTTCTCGTCTCCAAGGACTTAGCCTCGCCGTGGAAGGAGCTGCTCGATTTTTATCAGATGTTCCAGGACTCCAAGATCAAGTACGAGCAGATCGTCGAGCAATTCCAGCCCGCTGGCATGATGGATGTTGGGTTGCAGCTCGCGGAGCCAGAGCGGGTGCCACCGCTCACCGGCGAGGTCGTCGTCACTAATTTGTCGCTCGCCGAGGACGGCGGCAGCCGGGTCCTCGACAGCGTCAGCTTTAGCGTCCCGCTCGAAGCGCATGTCGCGATCATCGGCCAAGGCGGCAGCGGCAAGAACGAGGTTGCCCTGCTGCTCGCGCGCCTAATCCTGCCGACGAGCGGCCGGATTACAATTGGCGGCGTCGACATCGCTACCCTTCCGACCGCGGTGACCGGCCGCCGGATCGGCTATGTCGGCGCGACCCCCTACCTGTTTGCCGGTAGCTTGCGCGACAATCTGCTGCTCGGTCTGCGGCACCGCCCGGTCCGACCGCCCGAATACGACGCCGCGGCCGCCAGACGCCGCTCGACCCAGATCTACGAGGCGCGACGATCCGGCAACATCGATCTAGACATTCATGCCGATTGGCTGGATTACGATGCTGCCGGAGTTCCCGACAGGGATGGTTTATCTGGACGCATTACCGAGGTTTTGACCCGCGTCGACTTCGAGGAAGCCGTGTACGCTCTGGGGCTGCGTTGGCGGCTCGACCCCGACACCAACCACGAGGCCGCCTCGCGGCTGCTCGAAGCGCGCAAGGCACTCGCCCGTCGGCTGGTCGAGGATGGGATCACAGACCTCGTCGAGACCTACGACGTCGATCGGTTCAACTTCAACGCCTCGGTCGCGGAGAACTTGCTGTTCGGGACGCCGATCGGCCCCACCTACGATTTCGAAGCGCTCGCCGACAACACCTACGTGCTGCAGGTTCTCGCAAAAGTCGGGCTGATCGACGACCTGGTGGAAGCTGGCAAGCAAGTCGCGGAGACGATGATCGAATTGTTTGCGGACCTGCCGCCTGACCACGAGTTCTTCGAGCAATTTAGCTTTATCAGCGCAAGCGATCTTCCGGAATTCGTTGCGATCCTCGGGCGTCTCGGCTCCGGGGGGCCGGCCGGGCTCGCCAAAGCGGATCGCGCTAAGCTCCTCTCCTTGCCCTTCAAGCTGATCCCGGCGCGGCACCGGCTCGATGTCGTCGACGAAGCGATGCAGCAACGCCTTCTCGAAGCACGTCGGGTATTTCGGGCTGACCTGCCGGCGAACGCGCAAACGCAGATCGAGTTCTTCGACGCCGATCGATATAACGCGGCCGCGTCGGTACAAGACAACATCCTCTTCGGCAAGATTGCCTATGGCGAGGCGGATGCGCCGGTCCGCGTTCCGTCTATACTCGCCGAGGTCGTCGACGCACTATCGCTCCGGAAAACCGTGATTGATGTCGGGCTCGATTACAACGTCGGTACCGGAGGATCGCGTCTGTCGTTCGCCGAGCGGCAAAAGGCGGGGATCGCCCGGGCGGTGCTCAAGCGCCCCGATCTTCTGATCCTCAACGAAGCGACCTCCGCGCTCGACGGGCTGGCACAATCGCGGGTGACCAAGGGGTTGAGAGAAGAATTCGCGGGACGAGGAATCATCTGGGTACTGCATCGGGCGAGCCTCGCTCGAAATTTTGACCGCGTCATCGTTCTGAGCAACGGTAAGCTGCAGGAACAGGGTACCCCGGCCGAACTCGGGGGCAACGACTCACTGATGTCCTTGCTCATAGCCGCGGAATGAGCAACCGAACGGCCAGGGAGCGGATAATGGGAGGGAGGAGATGAGCCTGAAGCAAGAATTCGAGCTGCTTCGGCGAGTACCGTACTTCGCCGAGATCGAGCCCGCAAAGCTAAAGCTCCTGGCGTTCATG
>WNFG01002097.1_pt1 | contig 16764 bp, 14 predicted proteins | sample 5400431 | NCBI WGS metagenome assembly WNFG01 (sample SAMN13153346, study PRJNA577476) | soil metagenome | isolation source: 120 cm saprolite under Douglas fir tree site 2 hole 3 replicate 2 | place: USA:California | collected 2015-04-18 | reverse complement strand
GCGTCATTTCGCTCGAATGCACGTTGTGCAAGGAGCGGAACTACACAACCTCGAAGAACCGGAAGAAGCAGCAGGACAAGCTGCAGTTGAGCAAGTTCTGCGCGCGCTGCCGAAAACACACTCCTCATCGGGAAGGAAAGGTCTAGGCCAGTAGCTCCAACGGTAGAGCAGCGGTCTCCAAAACCGCGTGTTGGGGGTTCGAATCCCTCCTGGCCTGCAAGCGAGACAACCCCATGGCAACATCCAACGAAGCCAGTCAGCAAGCCAACCGTTCGGGAATCGATCCCAAGCGCCTGGTGGTAATTTTCTACCTCGTTGCCGGGGTGGTCCTGATGCTCTTTCTGGACCACGTGCTCTCGCTTGTCTGGGCAAGGTTCGGCTGGTCCGACCCGGACTTGATCGAGGGGCTTCAGTGGAAGCTCAGCTCGGTCATCGCCATCCTGCTCAGCGTTGGCGCGGTGGTTTTCAGTTACCTCCATCCCGAGGTCCGGCGGCTTTCGATCGAGGTCGCCACGGAGCTGATGAAGGTCACCTGGCCCTCCTGGCAGGAAGTGCGCGTCTCTACCATGGCAGTGGTGGTTGCCTCGGGAGTCGCGGCCATTCTGCTGTTTGCGATCGATACGCTCGCTTACAAGGTGATGGTGGACTGGCTGCCCGCGCTTTGGGGGAAACTGTGATGGGCGACAAGAGGTGGTACGCGGTCCACACCTACTCGGGGTTCGAAAATAAGGCGAAGAAGAGCCTCGAGGAGAAGATCCGGCTCGAGAATCTTCAGGAGCATTTCGGCGAGATCCTCATCCCAATGGAGCAGGTGGTGGAGATGGTCAAGGGCGAGCGAAAGGTCTCGCGCCGCAAGGTCTTGCCCGGCTACATCCTCGTCCAGATGGAGATGAACGATAGGACATGGCACCTGGTGAAAAACACGCCCAAGGTCACCGGTTTCGTCGGGGGAGCGCCTCACCAGCAGCCGCCCGCCATGGCCGACATCGAGGTCCAGCGGCTGACGGCGCAAATCACCGAAGGCACCTTGAAGCCCAAGCCGAAGGTGCAGTTCGAGGATGGCGACACCGTGCGGGTGATCGACGGACCCTTCTCCAATTTCAACGGCACCGTTGAGGAAGTGAATCCGGACAAGGGTCGGCTCAAAGTATTGGTTTCAATCTTCGGCCGTGCGACGCCGGTGGAGCTCGACTTCATGCAGGTCGAGAAGACGGGTTCGTGAACAGATAGAGTTGTGCAAAGGGAAACTTCGAGCTCTAGGTCTAAGGGTCAAAAGGTCGCGCTATGAAGAAAGTCACTGGACAGGTCAAGCTTCAGATTCCGGCGGGGAGAGCAAACCCCGCCCCCCCCGTCGGGCCGGCGCTCGGTCAGCACGGGGTCAACATCATGGAATTCTGCAAGCAATTCAATGCGGCCACCCAGGCGCAGGCCAAGGATGGGCTGATCATCCCGGTGTTGATCTCGATCTACCAGGATCGATCGTTCACCTTCATCCTCAAGACACCTCCGGCGTCGGTCCTGCTCAAGAAGGCCGCCGGTCTGCACACCGAAAAGAAAAAAGGATCGGGAGCGCACAAGCCGGGCAAGGAGAAGGTCGGGCAAGTCACGCGCAAGCAGGTCGAAGACATCGCCAAGATGAAGATGAGCGACATGACCGCGGGTTCGCTTGAAGCGGCGGTCAATACCGTCGCGGGGACCGCCCTCTCGATGGGAATCGAGATCGTCGGCTGATCGCTCGACTTTTTCCGGTGAATTTTTTGATGGAATACTGAAGGGGAAGGCAATGGCTCACGCAGGAAAAAAATATCGGGCGGCCGCGGAGAAGGTGGATCGCCGAAAGCGATACAGCGTCGACGAAGGACTTCAAGTCCTCAACCAGACGATTGCGACGCGCAGCCCCAAGTTTGATCAGACAGTGGACATCGCGCTCAATCTCGGAGTGGACCCGAAGCACGCGGATCAGATGGTGCGCGGCGCGGTCGTCCTTCCTCACGGGACCGGAAAGAGCAAACGGGTGGCCGTTTTTGCCAAGGGCGAAAAGCAGAAGGAAGCGGAAGATGCCGGCGCAGATGTCGTCGGCGCCGAAGAGCTGGGCAAGCGCATCGAAGGTGGGTGGATGGAGTTCGACACGGTGATCGCCACCCCGGACATGATGGGCGTCGTCGGCAGGCTGGGGAAGGTGCTTGGGCCTCGAGGGCTGATGCCGAACCCGAAGGTCGGCACGGTGACGATGGATGTCGCGCGCGCGGTCAAGGAAGCCAAGGGCGGCAAGATCGAGTTCCGGGTGGAGAAGGCCGGCATCGTCCATGCCCCGCTAGGCAAGGCGTCGTTCGGGGTGGACAAGCTCCGAGACAACTTCTACGCCCTTGCGGATCTGGTGATGAAACTCAAGCCGGCGACCGCCAAGGGCGTATATTTGAAGGGAATCGCCCTTTCAACGACGATGGGTCCGGGCGTTAAAATCGACCCGACCGAGATCATCGCTCGGCATCGCTGAAGGGCGCGCAACCGCTCCCACCGCCGCCGGCTTTGGGAGCTTTCAAAAAAGCTGGACTTTCGCAAGCGGGGAAGGTATAGGCCCAAGACTTTGCAATTTGGACGCCAGGCCTCGATTGCTGGCGTTCTCCCTGGTCCAAGACAGCAGGGACTCTGATTTCGTGTTGGTCACTCGAATTGGCAACCCGCTACAGCCATGCCAACGGGGTTCGAGGCCCAACCTTTATCCGCGTTCAAACGGCGCTTCGCCAGCCCTGCTTAGACATAGGGAGCGGTGTGGTTCTCGCTTTGAGCACCTCTCGCTCTGCCACGGTGGCCCAGGCATCAAGCCCGTTCCGGGCGAAGGCGAGGAGGTGAGTTCAAGTGCATAAGAGCGAGAAAGAAGTAGCCATCAAGGAGCTCAACGAGAAGTTCTCCCGGGCCAAGTCGGCGGTCCTGGCCGAATTCTCGAAGCTGGACGTGGCGGCGGTTACCCAACTTCGGAAGAAGTGTAGAGATGGTGGGGTCGAATACCGGGTGATCAAGAACACCCTCGCCAAGCGGGCCGCCAAGGGCACGCCGCTGGAATCGCTGAGCGACGAGTTCACCGGACCGGTCGCGGTGGCTCTGGGATATGGGGACGTCGTCGCCCCCGCCAAAATACTGACCGATTTCGCCAAGGGACTTGAGACGATCAAGTTGCGCGGCGGGATGCTCGACGGGCGAAAGCTGGATGCCCAAGGCGTGAAGGCGTTCGCGAAGATGCCCGGGATTCAGGAGCTTCGGGGACAGATCGTTGGGTTGCTCATGCAGCCTGCGACCCGTCTGGCGCGAACGATCGGTGCTCCGGCAGGTCAGCTCGCGAGAGTTCTTCAGGCGCGGCAGGACGCGCTGGCTAAACAAGGATAGAGGCAAGGGAATTCAGTCAAACCATTTTCCGGCCGAAAGCCCAATGCGGCGATCGGCCCATCAAGGAAGAAGAAAATGCCAGATTTGAATCAGATCGTAGACAACCTGTCTGCTTTGACCGTCATCGAGGCGGCAGAGTTGGTCAAGAAGTTGGAAGAGAAGTGGGGCGTTTCCGCCGCCGCAGTTTCGGTCGCGGCGCCGGGTGCCGCAGCCGCGGCGGCTGCGCCGGTTGAAGAAAAAACGGAATTCACCGTTATTCTTACCAGCGCGGGCGCCAACAAGATCAACGTGATCAAGGAAATCCGGGTGATTACCGGCTTGGGCCTCAAGGAGGCCAAAGACCTCGTCGAGGGAGCCCCGAAGACCGTTAAAGAAGGCGTGAACAAAGAAGAAGCCAACAAGATCAAAGCCCAGTTGACGGCGGCCGGCGCCGCGGTCGACATCAAGTAAGCGAATTGCTCGAGAACCGGAAGATCACTTTTTTTGCCGTTGGTGCCGGCTTGGGCCGGAACGAACCGAGGGGAGAGCCCTTCCGGTTTCGATGCATTTCAAGTTGAGAAGTGAGAGCTGTTAGAGCCGCGGCGTAGCTGCTGCCTTTGGAGAATGAATGCCGGCGACGACCATTCAGAACAATTTCCGCATCCGAAAGAATTTCGCGAAGATCCAGAAGATCATTGAAATCCCCAACCTAATCAACATCCAAAAGCAGTCGTATGAGAAGTTTCTCCAGGCCGATGTAGCGCCTGAGAAGCGCGAGGATCTGGGCCTCCAGGGGGTCTTCAAGTCCGTTTTTCCGATCCGGGACTTCAACGAGACCTCGTCGCTCGAGTTCGTCAGCTATCACCTCGAAAAACCGAAGTACGACGTCGACGAGTGCCACCAGCGGGGAATGACTTTTTCCGCGCCGATCAAGGTGGTGGTGCGCCTGGTGGTCTGGGACAAAGACGAGGAAACCGGCGCCCAATCCATTCGAGACGTCAAGGAGCAGGAGGTTTACTTCGGCGAGATTCCGCTGATGACCCAGAACGGAACGTTCATCATCAACGGGACCGAGCGCGTGGTCGTCTCCCAGCTTCACCGCTCCCCGGGCGCCTTTTTCGACCACGACAAAGGCAAGAGCCACTCCTCGGGCAAGCTCCTCTACAACGCGCGCATCATCCCGTACCGCGGTTCGTGGATCGATTTCGAATTCGATCACAAGGACCTCTTGTACGTCCGCATCGATCGACGCCGGAAGCTCCCCGCCACGGTGCTCATCCGCGCCCTCGGCGCGGTCCCGGATACCGCGAAGAAGAACCCGATCGAGTTTCGCGGCACGACCGAGGAAATACTCAACTACTACTACGCCACCGAAACCATCTACATCCGCGGGAAGAACGAGTTTGAGAAGTCGGTCGAGCTGGAGCTGCTTCCCGGCCAGCGCGCTACTCGCGACATCAAGACCAAATCGGGCGAAATCATCGTCAAGAAGAACCGCAAGTTCACCCGCGCCGCGATCAAGAAGCTGGAAGCGGCGAAGATGCGAACGCTGCCGATCGACGCCGACGAGCTTTGGACCAAGGTGTCGGCGTACGACGTGGTGGACGAGAGCACCGGTGAAGTGATCCTCGAGTGCAACGAAGAGGTCTCGCAGGAGAAGATCGAGGAGCTGATCAAGCGCAACATCACCGAGTTCAAGGTGCTCTTCATCGACAACCTCAACGTGGGACCGTACCTGCGCGAAACGTTGATGATGGACAAGATCGAGACGCCAGAGCAGGCGATCATGGAGATTTATCGACGCCTTCGCCCCGGCGATCCACCGACTCCGGAGACGGCGACGAACCTTTTCAGCAACCTCTTCTTCAATCCGGAGAGGTACGATCTTTCCAAAGTCGGCCGCTTGAAGTTGAACTTCAAGTTCGGGCTGGAAGAGCCCCTCGATAGCCAGATCCTGACCAAGCGGGACATCCTCGAGGTCATCCGCTACCTGATCGACCTCAAGAACGGCAAGGGGGCGATCGACGACATCGATCACCTCGGCAACCGACGGGTGCGCGCGGTAGGCGAGCTGCTCGAGAACCAGTACCGGATCGGCCTGGTGCGGATGGAGCGTGCGATCAAGGAACGGATGAGCTTGCAGGAGATCGAAACGCTGATGCCTCACGATCTGATCAACGCCAAGCCGGTCTCGGCGGTGATCAAGGAGTTCTTCGGCTCCAGCCAGCTGTCGCAGTTCATGGATCAGACCAACCCCCTTTCCGAGGTGACGCACAAGCGCCGGCTCTCCGCTCTCGGTCCAGGCGGACTGACCCGCGAGCGCGCCGGTTTCGAAGTGCGCGACGTTCACCCCACCCACTACGGGCGCATCTGTCCAATCGAGACTCCGGAAGGTCCGAACATCGGTCTGATCGCGTCCTTGTCGACCTACGCGCGGGTGAACGAGTTCGGCTTCGTCGAAACCCCGTATCGAAAAGTCGAAAACGGCACCATCACCGGGGAAGTGGCCTTCTACTCAGCCCTCGAGGAAGAGAAGCACACCATCGCCCAGGCGAATGCGGAGTTCGACAAAAAGGGTCGCTTCATCAGCGAGCTCATTTCTTGCCGCCGCGGCGGTGAATTCGTTCAGGCCCGTCCGGAAGACGTCGATCTGATGGACGTCTCGCCCAACCAGCTGGTCTCGGTGGCCGCATCCTTGATTCCCTTCCTGGAAAACGACGACGCCAATCGGGCGTTGATGGGTTCGAACATGCAGCGGCAAGCCGTTCCGCTGCTTCGCACCTCCGCGCCCCTCGTTGGCACCGGGATGGAAGGCATCGTGGCCCGCGATTCCGGAGTGACTTGCGTGGCTCGACGAGATGGGATCGTCGAGGCGGTGGATGCGTCTAGAATCGTGGTCAAGGCGGATGTGCCGGCCACGTTTGCCGACGTCGCTTCCGAAGTGGACATCTACAACCTGGTCAAGTACCAGCGGTCCAACCAGAACACCTGCCTCAACCAGAAGCCGATTGTCCGCAAGGGCGATCACGTGAGGAAAAGCGACGTCATCGCCGACGGACCCGCGACCGAGACGGGCGAGCTGGCGCTGGGACAGAACATCCTCGTCGCATTCATGCCCTGGCAGGGCTACAACTTCGAGGACTCGATCCTCGTCAGCGAGCGGTTGACCAAGGACGACATCTTCAGCTCGATCCACATCGAGGAGTTCGAGTGCATCGCCCGGGACACCAAGCTGGGCAAAGAGGAGATCACCCGGGACATTCCCAACGTCGGCGAGGAAGCGCTCAAGGACCTCGACGAGTCCGGGATCATCCGCATTGGCGCGGAAGTGAAACCGGGCGACGTGATGGTCGGCAAAATCACGCCCAAGGGAGAGACGCAGCTGTCTCCCGAAGAGAAGCTGCTTCGCGCCATCTTCGGTGAGAAGGCGGGGGATGTGAGGGACAGCTCGCTGCGCGTTCCCCCGGGTGTTCAGGGCACGGTGATCTCGGCCAAGGTCTTCTCCCGCAAGGGAGTGGAGAAGGACGAGCGCGCCAAGCAGATTGAGTCGATGGAAGAGGCGAAGCTGCTCAAGGATCAGAACGACGAGATCAAGGTCATCCAGGATTCGGCGTTCAACCGCATCCGCAAGATGCTCGCGGGCAAGGAAGTCCAGGGCAAGTTGGTGGATGACAAGGGCAAGATCCTCCTCAAGAAGGGGGACGTTCTGGACGAGGAGCTGCTTTCGCAGGTGCCCTATCGGTACTGGTCGGAGATCAACGTCAGCGACCAGGTGGATTCGAAGGTTCGCGAGATCATCAAGAACCTGGAGGACAACAAGGAGGCGGTGAAGCTCGCCTTCGGCGAGAAGATCGCCCGGATCAAGAAGGGCGACGAACTGCCGCCTGGAGTGATCAAGATGGTCAAGGTCTACGTGGCCATCAAGCGCAAGCTCTCCGTGGGCGACAAGATGGCCGGTCGCCACGGCAACAAGGGCGTCGTCTCCCGCATTCTGCCGGAAGAGGACATGCCTTACCTGGAAGACGGCAGGCCAGTGGACATCGTGCTCAACCCGCTGGGCGTACCCTCGCGCATGAACGTCGGCCAGATCCTCGAGACCCATCTGGGATGGGCGGCTCGAGGGATCGGGGAGCGGCTGCAGAAGTTCATCGAAGAGAAATGGGGCGCCGACGAGCTGCGCAAGCATCTCAAGAAGGTGTACGACGACGACGAGTTCCGCCGTTTCCTGGACGAACTTCCGGACAAGGAAGTGGTGACCCTCTGTCAGAGGCTGCAGGCGGGCGTACACCTGGCCACCCCGGTGTTCGATGGCGCGCGCGAGAAGGAGATCCACGAGTTGCTCGACGAGGCCACGCTGCCGAGGTCGGGTCAGACCGTCCTCTTCGACGGAAGGACGGGCGATCCGTTCGACCACAACGTGACGGTCGGGGTGATGTACATGCTCAAGCTGCACCACCTGGTCGACGAGAAGATCCACGCGCGGAGCATTGGGCCCTACTCCCTGGTCACCCAGCAGCCGCTGGGCGGAAAAGCCCAGTTCGGCGGACAGCGCCTGGGCGAGATGGAAGTCTGGGCGATGGAGGCCTACGGCGCCGCCTACTCGCTCCAGGAGTTCCTCACCGTGAAATCGGACGACGTGGTGGGCAGAACGCGGATGTACGAGGCGATCGTCAAGGGCGACAACGTTCTCGAATCGGGCCTGCCCGAGTCGTTCAACGTGTTGCTCAAAGAGCTCCAATCCTTGGCGCTCGACGTCGAGCTGCTGGAGACCGCTCCCCCCGAGCGCCAGCGAACCCCCCCCACGGCCCCGGGAGCGGTGGGCAACGGAGACTCACGCGCGGAACCACGGGCGAAAACCGGTACCGAGGCTTAAGGAATGATCTTGCGGGTCCATTCATCCCCCACGGCGCGCCAGCGAGCGAACCTCATCGTCGAAGAGCCACGGCCTTCGACACTTCGCTCCCCCCGCGCCGCTGAAGGCTGGACGGATTCCCGCGTACCCACGGATTTATCAGTGCTGGAGGTAACGTGAAGGACATTTTCAATTTCTTCGAAAAGCCGAAGGATCCCCTCTCTTTTGCGGCGATCAGGATGGCGCTCGCTTCGCCGGACAAGATCCGGCAGTGGTCGCACGGCGAGGTAAAGAAGCCCGAGACGATCAATTACCGCACCTTCAAACCGGAGCGGGATGGTCTTTTCTGCGCGCGAATCTTTGGGCCGGTCAAGGACTACGAGTGCAACTGCGGCAAGTACAAGCGCATGAAGCACCGGGGAGTGGTTTGCGAAAAATGCGGCGTCGAGGTGATTCAGTCGAAGGTCCGCCGCGAGCGGCTCGGGCACATCACCCTTGCCACCCCGGTGGCGCACATCTGGTTTCTGAAATCGCTTCCCTCGCGAATCGGCAACCTGCTCGACATCACGCTCAAAGATCTGGAAAAAGTCCTCTACTGTGAAAGCTACATCGTCATCGACCCGAAGAGCACGCCGCTGCAGAAGGGCGAGCTGATCTCCGAGGAGAAATTGCACCGGCTCCTCGCCGAGCACGGCGAGGACAGCTTCGTCGCCGGGATGGGCGGCGAGGCGGTCCGCGAGCTGCTCAAGGCGATCGACGTGAACAAGCTCTCCGAAGAGCTGCGGCGGGAAATGCGGGATACGAACTCCGAAGCCAAGCGGAAGAAGTACGCCAAGCGGCTCAAGGTGGTGGAGGCGTTTCGCATCTCGGGCAACAAGCCGGAATGGATGATGCTCGACGTCATCCCGGTGATCCCACCCGACCTGCGGCCGCTGGTTCCCCTCGATGGGGGCCGGTTCGCCACCTCGGACCTCAATGACCTCTATCGCCGGGTGATCAACCGGAACAACCGCCTGAAGCGGCTTCAGGAATTGAACGCGCCGGACATCATCATCCGCAACGAGAAGCGGATGCTCCAGGAAGCGGTCGACGCGCTGTTCGACAATGGTCGCCGGGGCAAGACGATCACCGGGCCGAACAAGCGGCCGCTGAAGTCACTTTCAGACATGCTCAAGGGCAAGCAGGGGCGGTTCCGCCAGAACCTGCTCGGAAAGCGGGTCGACTACTCGGGTCGCTCGGTGATCGTCGTCGGTCCCGAGCTCAAGCTGCACCAGTGCGGCCTTCCCAAGATCATGGCGCTCGAGCTGTTCAAGCCCTTCATCTACAACAAGCTCGAGGAGAAGGGCTACGTCACCACGATCAAGAGCGCGAAGAAGATGGTCGAAAAGGAGCGGCCGGAAGTCTGGGACATCCTCGAGGAGGTCATCCGCGAGCACCCGGTCCTGCTCAACCGGGCGCCGACCCTCCACCGGCTCGGGATGCAGGCATTCGAGCCGGTCCTGATCGAGGGCAAGGCGATTCAGCTTCACCCGCTGGTCTGCGCCGCCTTCAACGCCGACTTCGACGGAGATCAGATGGCGGTCCACGTGCCGCTTTCGATCGAGGCCCAGATGGAGGCCCGCGTGCTGATGATGTCCACCAACAACATCCTCAGCCCCGCGAATGGCAAGCCGATCATCGTCCCCACCCAGGACATGGTCCTTGGCATCTACTACATGACCCGCCCGCGCGAGTTCGCGCGCGGAGAGGGGCACGTGTTTGCCTCACCGGAGGAAGTCCGCGCCGCCTACGATCACGGCGAAGTGGAGCTCCAGGCAAAAATCAAGTGCCGGATCGAGGGCGTCCGCAAGGAAACCACCGTCGGTCGGGTTTTGCTGTGGGAAATCGTTCCGCGGAAAGTGGGCTTTGACGCGATCAACAAGGTCCTCGACAAGAAGCAGCTCGGGAACCTGATCGACACCTGCTACCGCCTGACCGGGGAGAAGGAGACCGTTCTTCTCGCGGACCGCATCCGTACGTTTGGCTACGCGCACGCGACCAAGGCCGGGATCTCCATTGCGCTCAAGGACATGGTGATACCGCAGCGCAAGCAGGAGTTCCTCGACTACGCCCGTAAGGAAGTGACGGAGATCGAGAATCAGTACCTCGAGGGTCTGATCACCGATGGTGAACGGTACAACAAGGTGATCGACATCTGGGCCGAGGTCACCGAGAAGGTGGCGGGCGAGATGATGCAACAGATCTCGCAGGAGGAGGTCTCGGGCAACAACGACGATGGCAAGCGCGAGACGCGCAAGCAGCCCTCGTTCAACCCGATCTACATCATGGCCGACTCCGGGGCGCGAGGCAGCGCCCAGCAGATTCGCCAGCTCGCCGGAATGCGAGGTCTGATGGCCAAGCCCTCGGGCGAAATCATCGAGACCCCGATTACCGCCAACTTCCGCGAAGGTTTGTCCGTGCTGCAGTACTTCATCTCCACCCACGGCGCGCGGAAGGGATTGGCGGACACCGCGCTGAAGACCGCCAACTCCGGCTACCTCACCCGGCGTCTGGTCGACGTGGCGCAAGACGCGATCATCACCGAGTACGACTGCGGAACGATGGACGGTCTTTACATCGGCGCCCTGGTCGAGGGCGGCGAGATCATCGAACCGATGGGCGAACGGATCCTCGGTCGGGTTGCCTTGGATGACATCCACGACCCGCTCACGGGCGAGGTTCTGGTCCGCGCCAACGAAGAAATCGATGAGAACCGCGTGGCGAAGATCGAGAACTCGGGTCTGGACCGGGTGAGAATCCGCTCGGTGCTCACCTGTCAAGCGAAGCGCGGAATCTGCGTTGAATGCTACGGCCGAGATCTGGCTCGGGGACGCAAGGTGAGCATCGGCGAGGCGGTCGGGGTGATCGCCGCCCAGTCGATCGGCGAGCCGGGCACCCAGTTGACGATGCGCACCTTCCACATCGGAGGCGCGGCAACCCGGCGCGCCGAGCAGTCGTCGCTTGAGAACCGCTACATGGGAACCGTCAAGTTCTCAAACCTCGCCACCGTCAAGCGAACGGACGGAACGCTGGTGGTGATGAACCGGAACGGCGAAGTGGTGATCGTCGACGACTCCGGACGTGAACGCGAGCGGTACCAGGTGATCTACGGGGCGCGGCTCCTCGTCAAAGAGGGCCAGAAGGTCGACCCGGGCTTCCTGATCGCCGAATGGGATCCGTTCGCGATGCCGCTGCTCACCGAAGTCGGCGGGGTGGTGAAGTTCGACGACATCATCGAAGGCGTCACGATGAGCGAGACGCTGGATGAGGTCACCGGTCTGTCGCGCAAGACGATCGTCGAATCCAAGGACCCGGACGCCCGTCCGAGGATCTCGATTCGCGATACCAAAGGCGAGATCAAGCTTTTGCCGAACGAGCAACCGGCGAGCTACCACCTGCCCCAAGGGTCGATCTTGACGGTCAACGACGGCGACGAGATCACCCCGGGAGAGGTGATCGCCAAGGTTCCCCGAGAGACCACCAAGACGAAGGACATCACCGGCGGCCTACCGCGCGTTGCCGAGCTTTTCGAGGCGCGCAAGCCCAAGGATCACGCGGTGATTGCCGAGATCGACGGCGTGGTGTCCTTTGGAAAAGACACCAAGGGCAAGAGGAAATTGATCATCACCCCGGAGGTCAATGGCGAGCTTCGCACCGACCTGGCCAAGGAGTACCTCATCTCGAAGGGCAAGCACATCAGCGTTCACGCTGGGGATCGCGTGAAGGCGGGTGAGCCGATGATGGATGGGGCGGCCAATCCGCACGACATCCTCAAGGTGTTGGGCGAAAAAGAGCTGGCCCGCTACCTGGTGGACGAGGTGCAGGAGGTCTACCGCCTGCAGGGCGTGAAGATCAACGACAAGCACATTGAGACGATCGTGCGCCAGATGTTGCGGCGGGTGCGCGTCACCGACGTGGGCGATACCAACTTCCTCGTCGATGAGCAGGTGGAGAAGTGGGTCTTCGAGGAGGAGAACGAGAAGATCATGGCTGCCGGCCAACGTCCAGCAGTGGGCGAGCCGCTGCTTCTGGGAATCACCAAAGCATCGCTCTCTACCGAGTCGTTCATTTCGGCCTCTTCGTTCCAGGAGACCACCAAGGTCCTCACCGAAGCCGCGATCAACGGCAAGGTGGATTACCTGCGAGGGTTGAAAGAGAACGTGATCATGGGCCGACTGATCCCGGCAGGTACGGGTTTGCCTCAGTACAAGCACCTCGATCTGGAGGTGGAGAGCCCCGCCGACGAGATCCAGCACATGGAGGCCGCGCTGGCAGCCACCCATGGCGAGATGCTCCCGCCGCCGCCCATCCCGCCCTTGCCCCAGACCACCACCGGCACCGACGCAGCCTAGCCTTTGAGCAGAAGACCGCCGCACCGATTTGACGCGGTGCGGTGGTTCTGTTGAAGGTCTTGGCGCAATGCGTTAAGCTTTTGGGTCCACCAACCTGTGTAAGGGAGCGGCATCTATGCGCATAAACGGCGACACATTCAGCGGCTTACAAGCGGGCGCCAAGGCCCAAATCGACGAGGCTCGGCAGAGGCTTGATTCGCTTCAAAGACAGGCTTCGCGAGCGCTTCGGCAACTCGCAACCCAAGGTAAGGCCAGGCGCTCCGAATGGACCGAGCGCGTGCGGCGGATCACCTCGATCCGGGAGCTCCACCTCGACAAATTGCCGACGAAGTTGATCGAGGCGGCTGGAATCGCAACCAGCGGTCAGGTTCATCGGATTAACCGGGAATTGGCGAAACTCGCCAAGAAGGTTGAATCGATCTCCGCCGGCAAATCACGTTAAATCAGCTGCTTAGGACCTAGAGTGGGTCACTGGTAGACCTTTCCCCGGGGTCCTCCTCGTGTCATGCTGCCTATTGCTCGCCTGCTGTGTAGGCGAGGGTGCGACCATGGTTTACGGGTCGCTTCTGGCCGCGCACATCTTGGAGTATCCCGAGCGGATGAGGAAGGCTTTTCAGCTGCTGCATTCGGTCTCGCTGGGGTGCGGGAAGCCACCGGTCTTCGGCCTCCTTGCGCTTGCAGTTTTGGCCCAGATCAGCCTGCTGATGCCCGCTCCGAAGGTGGCGGAAACCCTTTCCATCGAGGCTCTGAGCCCCGATGCCGGCCTGATCGATGCGATCCTGGCCAAGCGGGCTCCGGAGCTCGGCCTCACCTTGAGGAGGCAGTTGGGCGCGGCCATCGCCGAAGAGTCCACGCGAGCCGGGTACGACCCGCTGCTGATTCTGGCGATCATCGACGTCGAGTCGGAGTTCGAGGAAGAGGCGGTCTCTCCTAAAGGAGCGCGCGGCCTGATGCAGATCAAGCCAAGCACGCTCTATTTCCTGGCAAAGAAGGAAGGCCTTCGGCTCACGGGGGCGGAAGTTGCTTCCGACGCCGCCCTTTGCGTGCGGCTGGGTGTCCGTTACCTCCGCAGCCTGCACGATCAGTTTGGCGATCTGGACCTCGCGCTGATGGCCTACAATGCCGGTCCCGCCCGGATCACGCGGGCAATGAGACGCCGGGGGACAGACATCTTCCGGCGCTATCCGGGATTGGTCAGGCGTGATTTCCGGCGTTTCCGCGAAGGCGAAGGTCTCGAGGGCAGCTGGGCGCTCGCTGAGCGCGACCAGCTGACCCGACGATAGGCTTCGCGCCCATCTGAGGAAGCTTTCTTGTCTGTCTGCGGGTTCCCTGGCATAAGCCGGTGTGCTTTGGGCACGTTGTGCGGTGACCTCAAGCAGCTCGATGGAGTGCGGCCCGCGGCGTCGGCCGCTCCTTTGCGCGCCCCCCGCGCCAATCCGGGTTCACCGATCTTCCCCGCAGCCGGGCACGGATGCCGGTTGAAGCGTTTCGCGCGGCGGGGATTCGCGTCCCCAAGCGTCTCGCAAACTTGATAGCCGATCATGTTCACCCTCGACGCGAAGCTGCGCACGATCAACGCCACCAGGGAGCAAATCCTGTCCCTGCACCAGTCTCTCAACTCTCCGCATCTGGCGATTCCAGGAAAGCAGGCCGGTCCGGCGCAAGCGTTCATTATCGTGGTTCGAGGTCCCACCGATTTCTCGGTATACGTATACCTATACCTTGCGGATGGGCCCGATTGTGCGATCTATGTTCCGAAGCAACGCTCCGTCCCAATGGAGAAGTACCGGGCGCAAGAGGAAGAAGCGCTTGCGTTCGTCGAATCAATGGGATTCATGATGGACCCGATCAACTTTCAAGGCCTCAACGCGGCGGCGCAAGTCGAGCTGCTGCGCACGTTGCCGCTTTTCAAGAAAGACCTGCAGCCGTCGGCACCCGCGCCCCAGGCGGAAGCGAAGCCGGTCAGCGCCCTGGCGAAAGTGATCGGCCGCATCCTCTCCTCATTCTAAAGGCACAGGTACAAATGAAAGCGCGGCCTACTCGCCAGCTTCTCCTCCTCGTTTCACTCCTCGGCCTTGGGTGTAGTCACGTGCCGACGGAAAAGGAACAGCGGGGCGCGGAGATTCACTACGACCTTGGGGTGAATGCTCAGCAGGCAGGCGAGATGCGCAGCGCGTTGGCGGAATTCGAAACAGCGCTCAGTCTTGACCCCGGTTTCGCGGAGGCGCACAACGCGATTGCTTTGCTCTTGTCCAATGCCTTCGGCAGACCGGAAGAAGCGATCGCCCATTTAAACAAAGCGCTCGAGATCCGCCCTACCTTTTCGGAAGCGAAGGTCAACCTGGGTGTCGTCTTGTCCCAACAAGGGCGCTACGACGCCGCGATCAAGTTGTTTGAAGAAGCGCTCAACGACATGCGCTATCCAACGCCGTACTTCGCCGAAGGAAACCTTGGTTGGGCGCTTTACAAGAAGGGGGATACCAAGATGGCGCTCGATCATATAAGAGCGGCGGTGACGATTGAACCGAAGTTCTGTCAGGGCTACCGGAACCTGGGAATCATCGAAAGCGAGAGCGGCAACACTGAAGAGGCCTGTCGGCACTTCGGCAGCTATCGCCAGCGCTGCCCTGAAGCCCCGGACGCGTATTATCGCGAAGGGGCGTGCCTGGCCAAGCTCGGGCAGCGCGAGGCAGCGAAGCAGGCCCTGAATACCTGTCTATCGAAATCCCCAAACGAGGGATTGAAAAATGACTGTAGAAAGTTGATGGAGCAGTTGCGCTAACGTGGATTACGCAGATTTCGGTCGATATCTCGCCCAACAACGGGAGCTTCGCGGCGTTTCTCGAGCGGATGTGGCCAGCGCGACCAAAATCCCCGCCAACCTCATCGCCGCGCTCGAGACCGGACAGGTCGAGCGTTTGCCGGAGCGGGTCTTCATCGTCAACTACATCCGTGCCTATGCCCAGGTGATCGGGATGGAGAGCCAGGAAGCGGTTCTCCGCTTCGAAGAGATCGACAAAAGGATCCATACCGAGCGCAACGGCTCCAAGCCGGCAGGCCCCAGCCACCTGCCCCGGCCGGTCTGGCTCGCGGTCGGCATTGCCCTGCTGCTGCTGCTGGTGATCGCCGTTCTGGCCTTCAAGGGCATCCTCCCCCCACGGCGCGCCTGAGCTTCGATGGAGCGTTTCGAGGAAACGGCGGTGGTCCTTTCGACGCTGGACTACGCAGATGCGGACCGGTTGGTGACTCTGTTCACCCGAAGTCACGGAAAGCTCACCGCTTTTGCGGTGGGTGCGCGCAAGAGCAAGCGGAGATTCGCCGGCGCGCTGCAGCCGTTCACGCTCCTTCGAGCCCAGCTGGTCGAGCGTCGCGGCGACACTTTCCGGCTGGACGCCGCCGATGTTCAGGAGACGTTTCACCGGATCCGGGAAGATCTCCCGCGGATTGCTCGGGCGCTGTACTGCCTCGAGCTTTGCCGTGAGTTGGTGCGCGACCGCGAACCGCACCCGGCTTTGTTTGCGCTGCTGGTCGAGTACCTCCACCTGCTCGATCAGAGAGCCGCCGGACCGACGTCGGTGATTGCTTTCGAGCTTGGCGCATTGGCTCAGGCAGGATTGATGCCGCGGTTTGACCAGTGCGCGCTTTGCGGTCGGCCGCCAGGCTCCGAGCCGCGGTTCGATCCCGACCACGGTGGCGCGGTCTGCGCCGGGTGTTCCCACCGCGCGCGGGGCGCCATTCCTGTTTCGGCCCAATTGGTGCGATCGATGAGGGCGATTCAGGCCGGGGAGTGCTTGCCTCTGCCCGCTGCCGAGCGCCAGAAGGCACGCGAGCTGCTGAATGCCTTCATTGCCCATCACCTGGGGCGACAGCTGAGGAGCGTCGCGTTCATGACTCAGGTCGGGCTCGACTGATTTCTGCCTGGCCGGCCAGAGTTTTGAACATCTTTAGGCGTGGTTTCGTGTTAACCAGACGCTTTTCGAAACGAGCCGATGCGCTACCTAATTGCCAGCTTCCCCGCAGAACTTTCTCCAGTCGCGGCAACCACTTGATGTATTTTCAGGATCTGATTCTGAGGCTGCAGGAACATTGGGCCAGACAGGGTTGTCTGATCGTCCAGCCCTATGACCTCGAGGTCGGTGCGGGAACGATGCATCCGGC
>WNFG01002094.1_pt1 | contig 16771 bp, 14 predicted proteins | sample 5400431 | NCBI WGS metagenome assembly WNFG01 (sample SAMN13153346, study PRJNA577476) | soil metagenome | isolation source: 120 cm saprolite under Douglas fir tree site 2 hole 3 replicate 2 | place: USA:California | collected 2015-04-18 | reverse complement strand
CCACGAGCGTCTTGATTTTTTGCAGTGCGGCAGGAATGAATTTCTGGCCGCCGAATCCGGGGTTCACGGACATCACCAGAACGTGATGAACGATGTCCAGCACTTCATCCAGCATGTGAACGGGAGTCGCGGGATTAATTACTACACCGGGCTTACAGCCGTGGGATTCGACGAGCTGCAGCGTGCGATGAAGGTGCGGGCAGGCTTCCTGGTGAACAGAAATCCAACTCGCGCCGGCTTCGGCGAACGCGGCAATGAAATTGTCGGGATTCTCGATCATCAGGTGGCAGTCGAGAATGACGCCAGGAAACGCTTTTCTCAAGGAAGAAACGACGAGCGGCCCGATCGTGATGTTTGGCACGAAATGGCCGTCCATGACGTCGACGTGAAGCAGGGTGCCGCCGCCATCGAGCGCCGCCTTGGCATCAGCGGCGAGCCGCGAAAAGTTCGCGGACAAAATCGAAGGTGCGATTTCAATAGCCATATCCTGAGTGGCGCTCCTTCCCCCGCCAGAAGAAAGTGATTATACGCGGAAGTGCACGGGAGCTTGCCGAAAAGTGCAGGCCGGGCACATGCTCGCTGGTTACCACGGAATCGTGCAGCGTTTATGACTGCTTGCACAAGCGAGTTCCAGCAAACGCATGACGTCGAGCGACCATTCGGGCGTGACGGCCAATTCCGCGAGGCCGAGAATCGCATCGCGCACATTCACGTAATAATCACGATAGTCACAAGGCGCCGACGGAATCCGCCGGTGTTCGAACGCGCCTCCTGCGGGAATCGTTAAGACACCCCAGTTCTCTTCTGGCTCAGCGCCCCAAGCGGTGTGCGCGGGAATATTCCCACAGCGAAGATTCATCTCCTGGGGATCAAAGGACTGTTTGACGAAGCTGCCCTGCGTTCCCAGGACGACGAAGCGCGGGCGTGGGGCGGCAGCAAGAATGCTTGAACGAAGGACCGCGCGCAGGCTATGGGGATATTGGAGAGTGATGTCGAAAGCATCGTCCGCGACGGCGTTTTCACGCTCGATTCGAACGTCGGCGGTCAGAGCTTCCGGCAACCCGAAGAGCACCAGCGCGTGGTCAATGAGGTGCGGTGCAATATCGAAGAGGATGCCGCTGCCAGGCCGTTGCGTTTCGCGCCAGGCGCCAGGCTTTAGCTGTGGACGATATCTGTCGTAACTTGTTTCGAAGCGAATGATGCGGCCCAGCGTCCCGGCGGCCACAAGCTGCCGGATCGCTTGAAAATCACCGTCGAATCGGCGGTTCTGATACACAGTGAGCAAGCGGCCCGCACTTCTTGCAAACTCTACCAGCGAGATGGCCTCCTCGAGAGTGGTTGCGAAAGGCTTGTCGACAACTACGTCGCGGCCTGCCGCAAGGCATTGGCGTGCCAGCGGATAATGCGTGTCATTGGGAGTAGCGATAACGATGAGCCGAATTTCCTTCAGCGCCAGCAGTGCGTCTAGGCTGCGCACGATTCGAACGTCAGGATATTTTTCAGCAGCTTCGTTGCCGGATCTTTGCAGGATGGCAGCAAGATGCAGGCCCGGCACGGCGCGAATTACAGGTGCGTGAAACGCGCGTCCCGCGAGCCCGAATCCTACGAGTCCTACTTCAATCATTTTGCGTTGCTTCCTAGTCCCTTGCACAGGTTACGGCGTCATTGCATGAAATGCTTGGCTCCGGCAAAATGCCATGATGTTCTCGAAAACGCAAATCTTGGAAAAAGCCTCACGTTCTTCTAAGAGCGTGATTTTCTGTCTGCTTTGCGCTGGTTTCGTCGTCAATGGAATTGTGATCTCCTTCATTGGACCGATCCTTCCCGTCTTCATGGTCAAATGGGGATTGGACGACAGCCGCGCCGGGCTTTTCTCGCTCGTACAATTCTCTGGATCATTCCTAGGCGTTCTGGTTTCGAGCGCTTTGGTCTCTGCGAAAGGATTCAAACCTGCAATTACACTGGGCCTTGCCATGCTGGGGCTCGGCTTTGCTCTGCTCAATGCGCCGACGTTTGCCCTCGCCCTTACGGCCAGCGGCATCTATGGCCTTGGCTACGGATTCGCCACGCCGGGAACGAATTTGTGGGTAGGCGAGATGTATGGAGAACGCCGCGCCTCTGCCTTGAACATCATAAACTTGGCTTGGGGCGCTGGCGCAATTTCTTCCTCGCCGCTCGCCATGCTGACGATGCGCACGTCGCACGTCACGCTGCTTCTCTATGTCGTCGGGGCAATTTGCGGTGCGCTGGCGCTCGTTCTCTTACGGATGTCCTTTGGCAAGCCACTGCATGAGGAAGATTCCACTCCTGACGGAACGAAAGCCAAAATAGCGGGGGGCGGTGTAGCGGTTCTGCTCGGAATTTTGTTTTTTACCTACGTAGGGACAGAGGTTGGCACTTCCTACTGGGCTCCAGCGCACGCGCAGCGAGCGGCGACGTGGAGCAGTAACATCTGGACACTGGCCCCCATGTTTTTCTTTGCAGGCCTGCTCGGCGGGCGTGGAATCGCGGCGGCAATTCTTCTTCGATTGAAGGAAGTAACGGTCGCTGTGGGAGGAGTGCTGCTTGCGGCAACGGGTGAATTGATATTTCTGAGTGCTCACTCTCGTGTGGCGCTATTCGGCGGAGCCTTCCTCGCAGGACTGGGCCTGGCCAGTCTCTTCCCGATCTTTATTGCATGGCTTTCCAAATGGTTTGGCGCGCGCGCACGAAAAGTTGGAGGCGTGATGTTTGCAATGGGGGCAGCCGGGAGCGCGCTCATGCCGCCGCTTGTTGGTGTCGTTTCGCGGTACGCGGGGAGCCTGCGCATGGGGCTCCTGGTACCGCTCGCCGGCTGCGCAATAATGTTGGCCGTGATCTCTTTACTTCGGCCCGACACTCGCGGTTGATCTGTTCTGCTCGCTATTTGCGCGGCTTGCTGCGTGACAGATGGCCGCGTGAGGTATTCTTAGTCCGTGCACAATGCCGCTTCCTCGCAACGCTCGCCAACGACTGGACTATTGCTGGGGCTGGTGATCACGCTCGCGGCCGTGCTGGCATATGCGTATTACATCACGGCGCAGCTCGCCGGTCTGCGAAAGCTGCAAAGTGAAATGGTCGATAGGAACCGGAAAGACTCGCTGCAGCTATTGCGAATTCAAAACGATTTGAATTCCATCGCGCTCGCGATGCGCGACATGCTGGACATCACCGAGCCCTATCCTCTAACCGCTTGGTCGGCCCAATTCGACCGCATTCATCAGGATCTGGACGCCGGTCTCAAATTCGAGGAAAGCCTAGCGGTGGTAAACCGTACACCGGAGCAGCGGCAGTACCTGACACAATCGCTGTCGCAGTTCTGGGACGCGGTGAATCGGATGTTCGCGCTGGCGCAAGGCGGCAAAGAGGCTGAAGCAAAAGAGCAGATTCGACTGTCGCTCCAGGCCCGGCAGCAAGCGCTCAGCACGGCTGTTTCGCGGCTCCTGGTGGAAAATAACGAAGGCGAAGAGCAGGCCGCGGCGCGCATCGCTCAGATTTACGATGGCGTGCAGCGCCAGCTCTACATTTTTTTGGCAGCTACGCTAATCGCGATTGCCGCGACCAGCCTTTATCTCATCCGCAGCAACAAGCAGATTTTTGCGCGGCTTGCCGAACTCTCCGAACAGCGGGGCGATTGGGCGCAAAAACTGATCTCGACACAGGAGTCCACGCTGCGGCATATCTCCCGTGAACTGCACGACGAGTTCGGCCAGGTCTTGACCGCCATCGGGTCCATGTTGCGCCGCGCTGGAAATCAGCTGCCGGAAGGATCGCCTGCTCGCGAGGAGTTGAAAGAAGTACAAGGCATCGCGCAATCGACATTGAACAACATTCGAACGCTTTCCCAAGCCCTGCATCCAGTTCTTCTCGAAGAGGCAGGGCTGGAGAGCACTCTGGACTGGTATATTCCCACTGTGGAGCACCAAGCGGGCCTCACGCTGCACTACGAGAAGACCGGGAAGCCCTTCCCCGTGGAAGCAGGCGCAGGCGTGCACGTCTATCGCGTGCTGCAGGAAGCGCTGAATAATGTGAGCCGGCATTCCGGAGCGCGCGAAGCGTGGATCCGGCTGAAGTTTTCCGCGAATTCTCTGGAGCTCGAGGTGGAGGATCATGGCGCGGGTTTTGTTGCAGAAAAGACGCAACGAGGGATCGGGCTCGTAGCCATGCGCGAACGCGCCGAACTGATAGGCGGCGTGCTGGCGGTATCGCCCCGCTCACCAGGCGGCACACTCGTGCGGCTAGCGGTCCCTCGAGATAAAGCGGAAGTCCATGGCGCATAAAATCACAGTGTTGCTTGTCGACGATCACGCGCTCGTCCGGCGCGGATTCCGCCGCATGTTGGAGGACGACGCGGAAATCTCCGTCGTCGGAGAAGCGAGCAACGGCAAGGAGGCCGTGCGTCTCGCCCTTGAATTGCGGCCAAAGGTGATCGTGATGGACTGCGCGATGCCGGAGCTGAGCGGCATCGACGCCACGCGCAAAATCCTGGAAAAATTTCCGGAAGCGGAAATCCTGATGTTGAGCATGCATTCCGAGGAAACCCTTGTGGGCCAGGCGCTCGATGCCGGTGCGCGCGGCTACGTTTTGAAAAATGCCATGGATCTCGACCTCGTGAGCGCGGTGAAGAGTGTGGCGGGCGGCATGACCGTGCTCGATCCGCAAGTGTCCCGGCCGGAAAACTTGCGGGGGGAGCGCGGGGGCGGATTGACGCCGCGCGAACTGGAAGTTCTGCAGCATATCGTCGCCGGCAAATCCAACAAGGAAATTGCCGCGGAACTGAATCTCAGCGCGAATACCGTGGCCGTTCATCGCGCCAACATCATGGATACGCTGGGAATTCACAAGACGGCGGAACTCGTGGTCTACGCCATTCGCAACGGCCTGGTCACGCTGCCGTGATTCGACGGGATTTCCTGTTGGGCGCCTGTGCGACGGGTTTTGCTGCTGCGCTAACTCCAGCGCTTTCTCAAAAGCAATCGATCCCGGAACTCACGTTTCATTTTTCGGACGTTACCGCCGCGGCAGATATTCAGTTCCGGCACAACAGTGGCGGTTACGGTGGCAAGCTCCTCCCCGAAACGCTTGGCTCCGGCTGCGCATTCCTCGATTACGATGGCGATGGCTGGCAAGACATTCTTCTCGTCAACGGATCGGACTGGCCCGGACACAAACGCCGGCGCTCCTCTCTCCGGCTTTACCGGAACAATCGCAACGGCACGTTTACGGATGTAACGCGAAGCGCGGGCCTGGATATCGAGATGTATGGCATGGGTGTGGCTGTCGGCGACTACAACAACGACGGATTTCCTGACATTTTCATCACCTGCGTGGGGCAGAGCCGCCTTTTTCGCAACACCGGCAAAGGAACTTTTGTGGATGTGACGCACGCAAGCGGCCTCTTAGGGCACCAGGGCTTCAGCACTTCTGCGCTCTGGTTTGACTACGATCGCGATGGCCTACTGGACCTCTTCGTGTGCAACTACGTGCGCTGGTCGCCGGAACAAGATGTGTTCTGCAGCCTCGACGGTACGCACAAGTCGTATTGCACACCAGAAGCCTACCGCGGCGACACCTCCTGGCTCTTCCACAACCGCGGCAACGGAACCTTTGAAGATGTAACGGCGACGAGCGGAATTTTTGACAGCAGTTCAAAATCACTGGGCGTGGCGATGTTTGACTACGATCAGGACGGGTGGCCGGACCTGCTCGTCGCAAACGACACGCAACCCAACAAACTGTATCGCAACTTGCGCAACGGCAAGTTCAAGGATGTCGCGATGGAGGCTGGCCTGGCTTTCAGCACAGAAGGAAAGGCACGCGCGGGCATGGGTGTGGACATCGTAGATTTCGAAAACTCCGGCAAGCCCGGAGTAGCCATCACCAACTTTGACAACGAGATGATCGGGCTCTATCGCTTGAATGCTCCGGGAGTTTTCGACGATGTCTCCATCCTCTCCGGAGTCGGAGCTGCGTCGCGAAATAGCCTCGGATTCGGCTGCATGTTTCTTGACGTAGACCTCGACGGTTTTCAGGACCTGGCGGTCGCCAATGGCCACATTGATGAGACCGTTCGAAACATTCGGGGGAACACCGGATACGCGCAACCTCCGCAACTCTTCCTGAACCGGGGCGGCGGAAAGTTTCAAGATGTGGCTGAGGGCGCTGGCGGCGGATTCGAAACGCCCAAAGTGGGGCGGGGACTGGCGTACGGAGATTTCGACCGCGACGGTGATCTGGACATCCTGATGACGACGAACAATGGTCCAGCGTATCTATACCGGAACGATCAGCTGGGGGGCCATCGCAGTATTCGATTTTACTTGCGAGGGTCGAAGTCCAATCGCGACGCCATCGGCGCTTCCGTTCGCATTTTCTATCAGGGGCAAACACAATCGAGAATGGTTCGGGGCGGTTCCAGCTATCTCTCCCAATCCGAGTTGCCGATCACATTTGGACTCGGCGCGCGCGACAAGATCGATCGCATGGTGATTGACTGGCCTAGCGGCCGCACCGAAGAATACAAAGAGCTTCACGCTGGAAGTTCCTATAAATGCTTGGAAACAAAAGGGATAGAGGGACAACTGGGCTTCTAGTGGTTTTGCAGTATTGCCAGCTCCAATCTCGAACCATATAAATGACCGCAATAGTAGCTCCGCCTCCCTTCGAGCCTTGCTCGGCTTGCTTCGAGGCACCCCAAACTGAATTGCGGCCGGATGTTACTCAGACATCCGGCCGCTGTCGTATTATGCGGGAGCCCCGCGGGCGGATTTGATGGCGATTGATTCTCAGAAACGTTGGTTATCCCGAAGCTTGATTGCGCTTGCAGCGAGTGCTGCGTATTTGTACGGGTATCCCTCTACAACGATTTCCTTTGGAATTGTGGTTTTGTTTCATGTTGCAGCCGGAATCGTTTTTTCCGTTCTGCTGGGTTTCACTCTGTTTCGTCTGCTCGGAAACGAGAGCCTGCTGGCGCGCTTTGGCTGGATCTTGTTGGCTGTGGGGGCGATTCTCGGCATCGTGCTGATCAAGATTGGTACACCGAGTCATTTGAAGTCCTGGCTGTACGCGCACATCGCGATGTGCATGGCCGGGGCCGTGTGCTTGCTCGCGTCGTGGCTGGCGTCACGCGGATGGCTGGGCCGTGGCGCGGCCCAACACGGCTTGGGGTTTGTTGCGTTGCTGGTCTTGACGGCAGGCATCGCAGCAGGCGCTTGGTGGATTCGCGAGATCGCATGGCAAAAAGCGAACCGCATCTCTAATCCGCTGATGCCGCCGGAGACGATGAATGGCGAAGGTGACGGGCCGCAAGGCAAATTTTTCCCCAGCTCCGCGCAGACCAGACATGGCGGAAACATCCCGTCCAAATACTTCATGCAGTCCGACGCTTGCCAGCGTTGCCACGGCGACATCTACAGGCAGTGGGACAGTTCCGTCCACCATTTTTCTTCTTTCAACAATCAGTGGTACCGCAAGAGCATCGAGTACATGCAGGAAGTCGCGGGCGTGCAGTCGTCAAAATGGTGCGCCGGCTGCCACGATCCGGCGCTGCTCTACAGCGGCTTGTTCGATACGCCGATCAAACAGATTGTGGATCGCCCGGAAGCCCGCGCTGGTCTCGGATGCCTGATGTGCCACAGCATCGTGCAAGTGAAAAGCACCATGGGCCAAGGCGATTTTTTCCTGGAGTACCCAAAGCTTCATGAACTGGCGGCTAGCGAAAATCCTGTGGTCCGTTCACTCCACGACTTCCTGGTTCGCCTGAACCCCGAGCCGCACCGCCGTACGTTTCTCAAGCCGTTCATGCGTGCGGACACGGCGGAGTTCTGCTCTTCGTGCCACAAGGTTCACCTGGATGTCGCAGTGAATCGCTATCGCTGGATTCGCGGCTTCAATGAATACGATAACTGGCAGGCCAGCGGAGTTTCCGGACAGGGCGCGCGCGCGTTCTATTATCCAAAGGCGCCCATGAATTGCGCGGACTGCCATATGCCCCAGGTGCCGTCGAACGACGCTGGCAACATCAAGGGATTGGTGCATTCGCATCGCTTCCCCGGCGCCAACACCGCTGTGCCCACTGCCAATCAGGACCAGGAACAATTTGAATTCGCAAAGAAATTTCTGCAGGACAAGCAACTGACCGTCGATATCTTTGCGATTTCCCCAGCGGGGAACGAAGCCAGCGCACCCGTCCGCACCGAGATGGGTAAGCCTGAACTTTCGACGACCTTCGCCGTCGGCGAAGAATCGGATATCTCATTGCCGAAAGGACCGGCCGGCGAAGTCCGTCCCGTCACCGCGCCCATCGATCACACGGATGCGGCAGTTCGCCGGGGCGATGACGCTCGCGTGGACATCGTTGTGCGCACCCGCAAGGTCGGGCACTTCTTCCCCGGCGGAACGGTGGACGCTTTCGACGCCTGGCTGGAATTGCAAGCCACCGATGAAAAGGGCCAGACGATTTTCTGGAGCGGCAAGGTGGAGGACGATGGCAAAGGCCCCGTTGAGGCCGGAGCGCACTTCTATCGCTCGCTTCAGATTGATGGGCACGGCAATCCCATCAATAAACGAAACGCTTGGGCGACGCGGTCTGTTGTCTACGTCCGCCTCATTCCACCGGGCGCGGCGGATACCGCGCACTATCGCCTGCACATTCCGGAAAATGCGGGCGACAAGATCACTCTTCATGCCAAGCTCAACTATCGGAAGTTCAGCTGGTTCAATACGCACTTTTCGTTTGCGGGTGTTGAGTCCAACGTAAAGTACGGAATCACGCCGACTACACCTAATTATGACGACCGAAAGTGGGAGTTCACCGGCGACACCTTGAATGTCTCCGGCAAACTCAAAGCGATTCCTGATCTGCCCATCATCACCATTGCCGAGGACACCAAGACATTGCGCGTGCTCCCGCGAAATGCTCCGCCGCCCCAACCGAAGACCGTTTCCACCAAAGAAGAGTGGACGCGGTGGAACGACTATGGGATCGGCCTTTTCTTGCAGGGTGACTTGAAGGCGGCCGCTGCGGCGTTCGAAAAAATCACGCAAGCCGATCCGCAAAATCCCGACGGCTGGACCAACATCGGTCGCGTTTTGGTGCAGGAGGGTGATACCGCCGGGGCGCGAAAAGTGCTCGAGAAGTCCCTGGCGATTGACCCGCGCCTTGCAAGGACGAATTTCTTTTACGCGCGGGCCCTCAAGGAGGACGGCGACTATGACGGCGCGATGGTTCACCTGCGGGCGGTGTTGGAGCAATTCCCGCGCGACCGTGTGGTGCGCAACGAGCTGGGCCGCGTTCTGTTTCTTCAGAAGCGCTACGCAGACGCCGTGAAGGAATTTGGACAAACCCTTTCGATCGATCCCGAGGATTTGCAAGCGCATTACAACCTGATGCTCTGCTACAACGGACTGGGTGACGATGCCAAAGCGAACGAGCATAAGACGCGCTACCTTCGCTTTAAGGCCGACGAATCAGCACAAGCGATTACTGGACCTTACCGCCAGACGCACCCGGAAGATAACAACGAACGGCAGCCGATTCACGAGCACGTCAGCGTTGCACTAGCCCCGGCGCAACGAAGGAAAGTTTCCGCGCGGCAAGCCGCATCTCGCACCGCAGTTCCGGAAGGACCTCGGCCCAGTGGCTACCGATAACTCCTACTCGTCTCACCAAAACAAGGAGCACTCCGTATGACCTGGATCAAGACCCTTCGCATGGACGAAGACGAGCGCGTGAAGAAAGCCATCGAGGACGAACGAAAGCTCTATCCGGCGGAGTATCGCATGCCTGCGCCCGCGGTCGATCGCGGCGAGGCAGAGAGTATTACGGCGTCGCACTCGCTGATTCCCGACGCCCTCTTTCACTCGTTTTCGGCGTTCGGCGCCCTGCTGTCTCCCGACCTTCCGCTGAAGCGGCGCCAGCACGAGATGATCGCCACAGTCGTTTCGATAACCAACCGGTGCCACTATTGAATCGAATCGCACGCAGAGTTTCTGCGTAGGGTCACGCTGGATGAAAAGATGGTGGACGCGCTCCGCAGGGACTATCGGACCGCGCCGATCAGCGAACAAGACCGCACGATGCTGGATTACGTCGTGAAACTCACGAAGGATGCCACGATGTGCCGCCCGGAAGACCACGCGAAGCTGCGAGCCGCCGGCTTCGACGACAAAGGGATTCTGCAGATCACCCTCATCGCCGCGTGGTTCAACTACATCAATAAAGTGGCAGACGCGCTCGGCGTGGGCCGCGACTGAATCATGGGGGAATGGTGAAAAGTCCGCTTGCAACGGTTCTGGTTCTTATGCCGGCAATACTTCTCATTAGACAAGCAGGCGTCGGAGCAGCCGCGGAAACGGCTTCGATCCAGTTTCGCGACGTTACGCAGCAAGCCGGCATTCGCTTTGTTCACAACAATGGCGCGTTTGGAAAGAAATTTCTGCCCGAGACCATGGGGCCGGGCGTCGCTTTTATCGATTACGACAATGACGGCTGGCCGGACATTTTTCTCGTCAACGGGATGGACTGGCCGGGCCACGTTCAGAAGCACTCCACGCCGAAGCTGTATCACAACAACCATGACGGCACCTTCTCGGATGTGACGCATAAAGCCGGCCTGGATGTGGAGCTGTTTGGAATGGGCGTAGCCGTGGGCGACTATGACAACGACAGTTTCGACGACCTCTTCGTCACCGCCTACGGCCAAAGCCACCTGTTCCACAACAACGGCAACGGCACGTTCGCGGATGTCACCCAAAAAGCAGGTCTGCTCGGTCCGAAGGAATTCAGCAGCAGCGCGGCGTGGGTTGACTACGACAAGGATGGCCGTCTCGACCTCATCGTCGGAAATTATGTGCAGTGGGCGCCGGAGACAGATCTCTACTGCACCCTCGATGGGAAAAGCAAATCGTACTGCACGCCGGAATCCTACAAAGGCACGTCCGTGCGCCTGTGGCACAATCGCGGGGACGGCACATTCGAGGACGTAACGCAAAAAGCCGGTCTCGCGGAGCCGACCTCGAAGACCCTCGGCATCGCCGTGCTCGATTACGACAATGACGGCTGGCCCGATCTCCTCTTTTCGAACGACACGCAGCCCAATAAGCTGTATCGCAACAACGGAAATGGCACCTTTACTGAAAAAGCAGTCGTCGCAGGCGTTGCCTTCAGCGAAGACGGAGTCGCCCGCGCCGGCATGGGCGTGGACGCATCCGACTACGATCATTCGGGCTTTCCGAGCCTGCTGATCACCAATTTTTCAAACCAAATGATTTCTCTCTATCACAATGAGGGAAAGGGTTTGTTCGTCGATGAAGCTCCGCGCTCGGATATCGGGCGCGCGTCGCTACTCACGCTGGGATTCGGCTGCTTTTTCTTCGACTACGATCTGGACGGCTGGCCCGATGTTCTCGTCGCCAACGGCCATATCGATGCGGACATTCAGCGCGTGCAGTCCAACGTGAAATACGCCATGCCGCCGCATCTCTTCCGGAATACCGGCAAAGGAAAATTCGAGGAAGTCACCAAGTCGCTCGGCCAGGCGTTTGCATCCGCGCGTGTAGGACGTGGTGCCGCCTACGCTGACTTCAATAATGACGGCCGCTTGGATCTACTCCTCTCCACAAATGGCGGCTCGGTGTATCTGTTCCGGAACGATGCACAAGGCTCTGCAGCGTCAAACAAGAGCCTGCGCATCAAGCTGGTTGGCACGAAATCCAACCGCGACGGCTTGGGCGCGACCGTGCGTGTTACAGCCGGCGGGGAAACGCAAACCCAGATGCTCCGCAGTGGCTCCAGCTATCTTTCGGCGAGCGAACTTGTTTTGACCTTTGGTCTCGCGCAGTGCGAAAAAGCCGACAGCATTGAGATCCGCTGGCCCAGCGGCCTGATAGATCGGCTCTCCGGTGTCGTCGCAGGTCAAACCGTCGTCATGACGGAGGGAAAAAGCATCACTTCCTCACGGGCCTACGAAAAGAAGATGTGAGCGAACCTCGCCGGCCAACCTTCTGTTTTCTCCGATCGCTATTCTGAGCCTGCAGAGAAAACTTTTGCCGCAAAACAAAACGCCCCCGAACGAATCGAGGGCGTTTCCCATTGCCTTGCTGCAATAGTTCTAGAAGAGGTTCCAGAGGAACTGGTTGTACACCTCGTGGTGATACTGGACTTCTGGCACTTTGACGACTGTGCCGAGGGTCCGCGGGCAGCGGTCGGCTGAAGCGCGCTTCAAGTCAACGTAGCGGGACTTGACGTCGGCGCCGAAAAGCTTGGTGGTCCAATCGGCTTTCTCGAAGTTTTCGAGCGCCGTGTAAATGTTGTCCGGCAAGTAGCGTTGGGCCGAACGCAGTCCCTTGATATTCGCAATCTCCCCGTCCAGCCCGGTCTTGAAGATCGCGTACATCACCATATAAGGATTGGCGTCGGGAGCGACGGCTCGCACTTCCGTGCGCATGCTCTTTTCGTTGCCGATGGGGATGCGTACCATCGCGCCGCGGTTGACAGGCGAAGCATTGAGCTGATTGGGCGCTTCGTAGTGCGGGTCAAGCCGGCGGTAGGCGTTGACACTAGCATTCAGAACCAGGCACATATCGTTACCGTGCGTTAGGATGCGGTCTACAAATTCCCAGCCTGTCTTGCTCAGCTTCTCTTCGCCCTTGGGGTCCCAAAACAGGTTTTTCCCGGCCTTGCTGACCGAGACGTTCGTGTGCATGCCGTTCCCGTTAACGCCGACGACAGGCTTGGGAAGGAAGCACGCCGTGAATCCCATGTTGGTGGCGACCTGGCGGCAAATCAACTTGTAAAGCTGGATCTGATCAGCAGCGGAAATGACTTCGCCGTAGCTATAGTTGATTTCGAATTGTGAAGGAGCGACCTCGGGATGGTCCTTTTCATTCTGAAAGCCCATGGCGCGCTGCACTTCGGCGGTAGTGTCGATGAACGTTCGTAGCGGATCGCCAGGCAGCGAGTGATAGTAGCCGCCCGTGTTGACATACTCGAATTTTCCCGTTTCGTGGTAACGGCGCTCGGCGTTGGGCCCGGCAAAAAGAAACCCCTCGATTTCGTTGGCGGCGTTGAGCGTGTAACCTTTCTTCTCGTGGAGAGTGTCGGCGTAACCCTTCAGGACTCCGCGAATGTCGGCGGAGTACGGCGAGCCGTCCTTGTCAATCACGTGGCCGAAGACCAGGACCTTGCCGGAACCAAACACATCGGCGGGCGCCCAATAAAACGAGCCCCAATCCATCGCCAGCCGCAGATCGCTCTCCCGCTGCGCGGTGAAGCCGCGGATCGAGGAGCCGTCGAACGTCAAGTTATCCCAGCTCTTGATCAGAAACTTCTTGTCGTAGTCGAGCATATGCAGGCGGCCTTCGAGGTCGCTGAAGAGCACGGTAACAGCCTTGATCCGCTTCTCGTCCGTCAAATACTTGAGGCGTTCTTCTTGAATCTTGTGCACCGCAACGCGTTTCTGGCGCTGCTCCTTGGCCTTCAGATTCAGTTGCTCCAGCTCGTCATAGGAAAGGGCTAGAAAATTACGCAGTTCGTTCGGCATGAATCTCCTCAAGTTGGGATGAGACACAAACTCAGGGGTAAACCTTGGCTAGCTTGGGACCCGCCAGCCGGGCACTAGGGTACCGCGCGGGTCTTCCGACCGTCAATCCAAAGACCTGATGCAAAAGATTCAAGAAATTGCATGAGTCGCACTACACATTGGCGCGGCCATCGCAATCCAAGAAAGGGAAATTTCTAGCGATACCGGGATGCGCACCAGGATTTTAGCCTTAACAGGGTCATGTCCTCACTCCGCCCAAGCGGCAACGCCCCGCCGCACACGCGTCTGCTAGGCGCACCCCGAAATTTTCCCGATTGTAGCTCAACCGCTTGGCCACGTCTGCGTCTTTGCTGCATGGCGCTCCTGGCGTGCCTGCTTGCGAATCTCTTCTTGGAGCAGGTCGCGCAACCTGGTGCGCGCTTTGTGCAACTGCGACTTGGAGTTTCCGACCGAACATCCCATGATGTCAGCGATCTCGTTGTGTTCGTACCCCTGCACGTCGTGCAAGACAAACACGGTGCGATTGCCCGGAGGCAGTTTCTGGATCGACCGTTCCAGATTGACTCGGTCGATCGCGCCGCTTAGCCCCAAATCCGGCGCGCCAATATCCCTGCGCGGCCCGCCTTGCTCTTCATCCGGCTCGGTGGTTTCCTCCAGAGAAGCCACGGGGAGGCCCTTCTTGCGGAGCCGCATCAGCACCACGTTCACGGTCATGCGGTGCAACCAAGTCGAGAATGCGGACTCGCCTCGAAAGGTGCCTATCTTGCGAAAGAGCTGCAAAAAGGCTTCCTGCATCAGGTCTTCCGCATCCGACGGATTGCCAATCATTCTCAAGCACAACGCGTAGACGCGACGCCCGTGGAGCTGGTATAGAAACTCGAAAGCCGTGGCGTCGCCAGTCTGCGCCAGGCGGATGGCATCGGCCTCCGTCAGTGCCATCGGCGGGCGCGAAGCAGTTGATGCGTTGGGCTCGCTTGCTCGATTTCGGGCCAAGTCCGCTTCGTCTGGGAACCCATTTTCAGGGTAGCCGCGATCGAACGGCGTGCCGTTTCCGACGGATTGAAGAAGGAGGCCGGGTGCCGCTCCGAAACGTGCAAGGAAGTTTCTCGTCATTTGCCATCCTGCAAAGCGTCTTCCGCGCCCTCCGCGTTGCCCACCGCGCGCAGGGCGGTCTGAAACAGCCGCCGATGATAGCGGCAAAAACAGCGTCTCCACCGCTTGCGAGTCGCCTCACAGCCCGGCGGGTATCAGCTTTTCTTCGTTGAGGTGTATTTCCTCTACGGCTTGGGTTCCCACTGCCACTTGCGTTGCCATGTTTTCCCCCGTTGTCGTGCAAGTTGTTGTGCAACGAACTCCGAGGCCGCAGTCGCGCGGAGGCACTGGCCGGTCTGGTTGCCGCGTCCAGCGCTTGCGGCAACTTTAATGCCTACCTCATTTTCTGCATCTACCAATTGAGGCATTGTGTCAAACTTCTGGAAGAGGGTCATCGTTGCGCTTTCCGCAACTGTCCGGTGAAACAGACCCGCCGCACGAGGAGAGGCAAGGTTGGAATACACGCTAGTTCCACCGGCGGATTGGCCAACAATAGCTACCCGGCTGGGGTCGCCTCCGAAGGCTGTGATGTTCCGCTGTACCCACTTGAGCGCCAATTGTTGGTCCATGAGCCAGTAATTGGCGTTGAGATGGCCTTCGGCGTCGAGCGGTGGATGCGCGAAGAATCCCAAAAAGCCGAGGCGATAGTTAATGGTTACGACCATCACGCCTCGTTCCACCAATGGCGTCGGGTCGTAGTCGCGACTTTCCCCCGTGACAAATGCTCCGCCATGAATCCACACCATCACCGGAAGGCGCTCGCGGTGGTTCTCGTTATCGCCCTGCTTCTCGTTATCAGCCTGGTTCTCGCTGTTCTGCCGGCTGGGCCTGAAAATGTTAAGCGACAGACAGTCCTCGCTTCCAGCCGTGCCACCTTTAGGGTCTGGCTGTGTGCAAATAAGAAGAACCTAGTCTTCTTAGCGCTCGATGAGGTATGGGCGATCGAGGCAGCGAACCGCCTTTCATTTGTTCATACACCCTTCGGCCGTTTTGAGCTCGATCTCTCGCTCAACGCCATTGAAGCTACATCTTCAATCTCGCTTGCACGAGTCCATCGCAATTGGCTCGTCAACCTGAAGCACGTTCGCGAACTCGAACGCATTGACGGCGGAACGGTGCTGTATGTTGGGCCGGGCGTTGGCGGGTCGGGCCAGGGCATCCGCGCACCCATCTCCCGCGAACGTGCACAGCAAATACGTGAAAACCTTCTTGCAACAGCAACTGGTATTCGCCGGTCGCTGCCTGGGCGAGGGCCACTCTGATTTTCAGCTTGCCGACCGGCCGTGAGACAGTTTTATACGGCTCGACTTAGAGACGTATCATCGGCGCGGGGCCGCTTGCTCAACCCCGCGCCGACTCCCCTCAGCCTGCCAGGGAAATGCTACATACTCCTGCAAGGCTTTCATGATCGCTGCCGAGGTAAGCTGCTCGCTCCCCGGCGTGCTGTCAAAGCGAATATTAAAACGGGAGCCGCCATGTGTCCGGCGCTCCTCAATTCGCTGTTTTCCCAATTCCTGTGAAGCCGCACGTTCCGCCCGAATGCGGCGGTCTTCGCGCTCCCGGTCGCGGCGCAGAGTGTCAATCTGCTCGCGCAATTCGCGCCGCCGGTTTGCGTCGCTTTCCTTTTTCAGCTCTTCTTCCAGCCGCTCTTCCTTCTTGCTCTTGCCTTCAAAGCCCGCGGTTGTCCAGTCAGTCCACTGCGAAATTGTGCCCTCGTCGGCAGCCGTTCCGTAACCGCCACCGCCAAGTTGAAATTCAATATGCTTCTCTTTTACGCGGACCTTGGTGATCATCACGCTTTCACCTTCCTTAACTCCGATCCCGAACTGTTTGATGTTTCCGGCGTAGCTGGAAAATTCCAACGACTGTCCGCGTTCCGGATATACGTTCACGCCGTCCTTCGTGGCAGGCATATCGATCAGAACTTTAACCTTGCGACCTTCAAAATAGCGCTTCAAGTCGCCTTCTGACTGCGCCATTGCGCTAGCCCGGAAATCTCACCAGGAATAAGACAAAACGCTGAATAGAAGTGGAAAAAGGCCGCTTTCTCGGGCATAACTGCGTTGTTCAGGCGTAGTCAGTGTCCGAAGAAAAGAGGCCTTTTCAATGACAGAGTGTAG
>WNFG01008280.1_pt1 | contig 16774 bp, 14 predicted proteins | sample 5400431 | NCBI WGS metagenome assembly WNFG01 (sample SAMN13153346, study PRJNA577476) | soil metagenome | isolation source: 120 cm saprolite under Douglas fir tree site 2 hole 3 replicate 2 | place: USA:California | collected 2015-04-18 | reverse complement strand
ATCGATTGTGGTATTGCTGACCTTTGAAACGCGCGGCATTTAGGTAACTTGAGCCAAGGAGCACCATGCGCATTTACGTTTTCAAATCGGAGACCACGGACCGGCTGCGCGCCTTTGCAGGCGACCCTGATGTGAACAAACTTCCGCACCAACACGGCCCCTGGACTGCTACCGGGACCATATCACCGGACAATGCTCCTCCCTACAACTTGTCGCGCGACGCGATCGAGAAAGCAATCAATGCGGAAGGCTTTCAACTTTGGCGACTGCGCGACAAGAAGTGATACAGACCAACGCAGCGTTTCGTCCGAAGTCCCCTGCCAGCGATCGCGGCTGATGCAGATTGCCTCACCGTTGAGGCGGAACTCCGCGCGCGCCCGAGAATGGGCCACGCCCAGTCGGTCTGCCCCGTAGCACCGTCTTTGCGCGTGGTGGGGCGATAAGTCCCTCGCGTTGGGCCTTCTTGCGAGCGAGCTTGCGGGCGCGGCGGATTGCTTCAGCTTGTTCCCGGTTCGATTTTTCGGACGGCTTCTCGTAAAATCTTCTGCGCTTCATCTCGCGAAAAACACCTTCGCGCTGCATTTTCTTCTTGAGTACCCGCAGAGCTTGGTCGACGTCGTTGTCGCGAACGAATACCTGCAAGAAACATTCCTTTCGTGTTCAAGTAGAGCGAATTGACCGAATCGAAGCTTGACCGAATTGAAGCGCTTACGCCGGCTCGCAACGACGGCGTCCGCGCAACGATGGCGTCGTAGTGATCGACTTCAACGACTTTTATCGCTGCTAAGTCAAAGCGCAACCATTGCGCGCTCCCGCTTCAGCGACACCTCTGCGCACCAGGATTTTGCGCGCCGGGATTCGCACCGCTCTGACAGCGCAAGATATATTCACTATGCGCAGGTCCCAAGCGAATAGCTACACCTTTGATTCCAACGCACCAAGTCTTTTTTGACCCGCTGTTGCGCTTTTCTTGCTATGGGAACGTCATTGTGGGGGCACGGCAAGCCGAATTAGCGGAGAGGGCCGAAGTGCGCGACGAGCCACCAGACGAAGGCGAGAGCAACCCGCTTGTCGGGGCGCGATGGGAAGCGCCAACAAAAGGTGCGACGGCGTTGGCGTCCGATCGCACCGATGATCCCGTCCGGCTTTATTTGCGCGAGATCCGCTCGGTCAATTTGCTCTCGCGCGAGGGCGAGGTCGCGATCGCCAAACGCATCGAAGCCGGCCGCGGGGCGATGATTGCCGGCCTATGCGAAAGCCCTCTGACATTCCAGGCAATCCTGATTTGGCGCGACGAACTGAACCACGGCAAGACTTTCCTGCGCGACATCATCGACGTTGAGGCAACCTATGCCGGTCCCGACGCTGAGACGATTCCAACGGCCACACCGGACGCTGTGGCGTCGCCGCCAGCATCGGCGACCCCTTACGTCACAGTCGTGCTCCCACCTGTTCTAACTTCCGCACCGCCATCCGATATCAAGTCAAATTCCAGCGACAGAGAGCCGGGCGAAGATGCGAGTGGTGACGACAACACGGACGACGACCTCGAAAATGCGATGTCGCTCGCCACCATCGAGGCCGAACTCAAGCCTATGGTGCTGGCGACATTCGATAAGATAGCCGACAGGTACAAGCGCCTCCGCCAGTTGCAGGACCGGGACAACCACAACAAGCTGCACGACGAGACGCTCTCCCCTGCGCGAGGACGCAAGTACAAGAGGTTGAAGGAAGAGATCATCGCCGAGGTGAAGTCACTGCGGCTCAACCAGGCGCGCATCGATGCGCTGGTTGAGCAGCTCTACGACGTCAACAGGCGCCTCATGAGCTATGAGGGCCGCCTGATGCGCCTCGCGGCGAGTTACCACGTCGCACGCGAGGATTTCCTCCTGAATTACGACAGCTCCGAACTCGACCCGCACTGGGTCATCCGTGTGTCGAAGCTCTCCACCAGGGGCTGGAAGAGTCTGGTCGCCCGCGAAACGGAGCACATCGAAAGCATTCGATCGGATATCAATGCGCTCGCCAGCGAGACCGGCCTCGAGATCGGTGAGATTCGACGAATCGCCCGCATGGTGCAAAAGGGCGAGCGCGAGGCCAGCCAAGCAAAGAAGGAAATGGTCGAGGCGAATTTGCGCTTGGTCATCTCAATAGCAAGAAAATACACAAATCGCGGCCTGCAATTCCTCGATCTGATCCAGGAGGGAAATATTGGCTTGATGAAGGCGGTCGACAAGTTCGACTACCGGCGTGGCTACAAGTTCGGGACCTACGCCACCTGGTGGATTCGCCAAGCTGTCAGCCGTTCGACCGCCGATTACGCGCGCACCATCCGCATTCCAGCACACATTGTGGAAGCGCTCTATAAGATCGCACGGATGAGCCGGCGGCTGCACAACGAGATCGGTCGCGAGCCGGCGCCCTGCGAGATTGCTGAGAAGCTCCATATGCCGCTCGAAAAGGTGCTGCATGTGCTCAAGATCGCCAAAGAGCCGTTGTCGCTCGAAACGCCAGTCGGCGACGAAGACGACTTGCGGCTCGGTGATTTCATCGAGGACCACAACGTGGTGTCGCCGATCGACGCCTCGACCCAATCGGATCTCCGCGACGCGACGACGCAGGCCCTCGCTTCGCTCAGCCCGCGCGAGGAGCGCATAGTTCGCATGCGCTTCGGCATTGGGATGAGTGCCGACCACACGCTTGCTGAAGTCGGCCAGCAGTTCTCGGTGTCGCGCGAACGGATCCGCCAGATTGAGGCGAAGGCGCTGCGTAAGCTCAAGCATCCGCAGCGATCCAAGATTCTTCGGAGCTTCATAGACGATTGACGTGGCTATCTGCCGTCAAACTTGCGGCTGCCGCCTGTCGACATTGCCGGCGAACGCCCGCGCAGGCTCGGCAACAGCCTCCGGCAATTCGCGAGCCTGCCGATCGAATTGACGCCGGCGTGAATGCTCCCATCGATATCCGGCCGCAGTGCTTTTGCATCTGCAATTCAGACCGTGTAGCCTCGAACAGTTCGCTGATGCGCGATCTGATGTCCGTCGCGATCACGCGGTTTATTCGGACTGCCGAGTGGTGATCATGTTAGTGAGCCGGCCTATAGCGATTGCGGTTGCACTGGCTGCCGCGCTTGCGGTTGAGGGCGCTCAAGCGTCCGACGACGCAAAGTATCCTGATTGGACGGGGCAGTGGATGCGTTTCGCCGTCCGGCTTCCAACGCAACCGTCTCACGATCAGACCAAGCCCTGGGGATTTGGACAACAGGCGCCGCTCACGCCTGAGTATCAGGCGGTCCTGGCAGCGAGCATTGCGGACCAAGCCAAGGGCGGTCTCGGCAACTTCCCCACCACCTTGGGCCGCGCCGCCGGGATGCCAAACATGATGATGGGATTTGGTCCGATGGAATTCGTTGTGACCGCGGATACCACCTACATCTTGATCGGTTGGCATGACCACTATCGTCGCATCTTCACCGACGGACGCGACTGGCCCGAGCATATCGAGCCGACCTTCTCGGGCTACTCGATCGGCCGGTGGATCGATGAAGACGGCGACGGCAAATACGATGTCCTTGAGGTTGAGACGCGCGGCTTCAAGGGACCTCGCGCTTATGACGAGGCCGGGCTGCCTCTGCACATCGATAATCAATCAATCTTCAAGGAGCGCATTTATCGCGACAAGGCCGACCCGCGTATCCTTCACGACGAAATCGCCACGATCGACCACGCCCTGACCCGCCCCTGGATCGTCGATAAGAAATACGTGCACAACCCAAATCCGCACCCGGATTGGCCGGAGTTCTATACGACTGAAAACAACGCTCAGATTGCCATCGGCAAGGAAAACTATTTCCTTGGAGCGGACGGGCTATTGATGCCCACGAAAAAGGACCAGGCGCCGCCTGATTTGCGATATTTCAAGCCGCCCCAGAAGTAAGGACGCGTTGAGAGAACGCGCGTTGAGCGTCGTTGCGCTTCCGGCAGATCGGTCGCGCATAAAGCGGGAGGGGTTCATGAGTGTGCGGCCGCGCGATTTCCTTTTATGCGCGACCTTGGCAGCGGCCACGCCTGCCTGGGGGCAAACCGTGGCGCCTCCGGTCCCGCCGGCCGCCGCACCAGTGCAAGACACCGCATCCCTTCTGAATTTTTCCGGTCGATGGGCCCATCCCTACCTCACCGGTTTTGAGCCGCCGCGGTCGGGTCCAGGTCCGGTGAGAAACAAGTCGCGTTTACCCAGCGGCGTGGCCAACTTCCAGCTGCTGGTCGGCGATTACTCCAACCCCATCTTGAAGCCGCGCGCGGCCGAAATCGTGAAGAAACACGGCGAGATTTCGTTGGCGGGCGAGGGCTATCCGACGCCAAGCAACCAGTGCTGGCCCCAGGCGGTGCCTTATATCTTTTGGGATTTCTGGATGGAGATGATTCAGAAGCCCGACAAGATCGTCATGATTTACCGCCACGGCAACGAGGTCCGTTGGGTGCGCGTGAATGAACCCCATCCGGCGCGCCTGACGCCGTCTTGGCACGGCGATTCCATCGCGCATTACGAAGGCGATACGCTGGTGATCGATACCGTGGGGATGAAAGTCGGGCCGTTTTCGATGGTCGACATGTACGGGACGCCGCAAAGCCCGGCCCTGCACGTGATCGAACGGTACCGGCTGCTTGACTATGACGCAGCCACGGACGCGATTGAACGCAACGAAAAAGAAAATTTCCGTGCCAGCGGCGGCGGGGAATTCGACGCCAACTACCGGGGCAAGGTGCTGCAGCTCCATTTTACCGTCGAGGACGAAAACGTCTTCACGATGCCATGGTCGGCGACGATCACGTACCGGCCTGCCGTCAGCCCGCGGACGGACCTCATATGCGCCGAGAATCCGCGGGAGCCCGGCGGAAAGGTTTCGATGGTGCCGCAGGCGGAAAAGCCGGATTTCTGAGTGGCGCCCTGCGGCCAGATGCCTTTCGGAACGAAGACGGAGGCCGTTCATAGGTGGCGCGGAACGCATCGTTGAAACGGCGCACGCTTTTGAACCCGGCCGCAAAGGCGACCTGCGACAGCGGCATCGTGGTTTCGTTGAGCAGGCGCTTCGCGACTTGAACCCGCCGGGTCGCCGCGACTTCGCTCGGCGTTGCGCCGGCGTGGCGAAGAAAAAGCCGCAGCAGGTGCCGCGGGCCGATCCCGAGTTTGCCCGCCAGCTCCTCGACTGACGCGCGGTCGAGAAATCCCTCCTCGATCAGGCGCATCCCGCGCGCCACGGTCGTGGCGGTACCGGTCCATGCCGGACTTCCGGGCGCCGTCTCCGGGCGGCAGCGAAGACACGGGCGAAAGCCTGCCCGCTCGGCGGCCGCAGCGGTCGGGAAGAACATGACGTTTTCTGACTTGGCCGGGCGCGCCGGACAAACCGGGCGACAATAAATGCGCGTCGTTCGCACCCCGACGAAGAAGAGCCCGTCATAGGCCGCGTCGCGCGCGAAGCGCGCGCGGTCGCAGGTCTCGCGGTCAAGTTCCGGCGGCATCTCGGTCAGCATCGGGACAAAGCTACTCCGCGACCGCCGGCGTTGATAGCCGAAATCGGACTCGGTCGGAGGACGATGTCCGAAAACAGCCGGCAATGCCCAAGCCACCTCATCATTTTCAAGCGCCAAAGCCGGGGGGCCCGGACGCTCCATCGATGAAAGGTGGCCTATGAACGTGCTGGGCGGGATCGAGACCGCAGTGCCGGCTGCAAAGACCGGCATTTATCACGGGTGGCTGGTGGTCGGCACAGCGTTCCTGATTGCCTTCTTCGGATGGGGAATCGGATTCTATGGCCCCGGCATCTATCTCGTCGCGCTTCAGCAGCGCCACGGATGGCTCACGGCCGACATCGCATCCGCCATCACCACGTACTATCTCCTGGGCGCAACGCTGATCCTTTTTGCCGGAGGCATATTCGAGCGCTTTGGCGCACGGTGCGTTGTCTCTGCCGGCGCCACCGCAATGGCCTGCGGCGCTGTATTGCTCACATTGGTCTCGCGCCAGTGGCACGTCTATGCGGCATTCGCCGTGATGTCGTTCGGCTGGGCCGCGATGAGCGGCGCGGCGATCAACATCATCATTGCGCCCTGGTTCGACAGGCGGCGCGGCCTCGCCATCAGCCTTGCGCTCAACGGTGCAAGCGCCGGCGGTGTCGTCATTGCACCGCTTCTCGTATTCCTGATCGGGCGCCTGAATTTTGCCGCTGCGCTATTTTGCGTCGCGGCTCTCATGCTTGCGATCGTCCTGCCGGCGGCAGCGTTCGTGCTGCGGCACAAGCGTGCCAATGAACGCGATGCCGCAGACGCGGGTTGCGGCCCGACGCGCGCTCAGGCGTCGGTGCCGGCGCCCGCTGCACCGGCGCCGCCCTGGCAGCTGTCCGCCGTGCTGCGCAGCTCCGATTTCCAATCGGTATCCCTCTCATTCGCATTGGGACTGATGGTACAGGTCGGCTTCCTCACCCATCAGGTCGCCTACCTGTCGCCGATCCTGGGGTCGATCGCAACCGCCTGGGCGGTCAGCTTGACGACGCTCTCGGCAGTGGTGGGCCGCCTCCTCATCGGCCTCATCGTCGACACGTGCGACCGGCGGGCGGTCGCATGCGGGAACTTCCTGGTGCAGTCCGCCGGAACAGCACTGCTCGCCGCAAATCCATCGGCGCCGATGCTCTATCTCGGATGCATTCTCTTCGGCCTCGGGCTTGGCAATCTGATCTCGCTCCCGGGGCTCATCGTTCAGCAGGAATTCGCTGAGCAACACTTTTCTCGAATCGTGGGGCTGATCGTTGCCGCCAATCAGTTTGCCTTCGCGTTCGGGCCCGGACTTTTAGGGTTTTTGCGGCAGGCAAGAGGGGACTACACCGGCGCGCTCGAGGCTTGTTTCATCGCCGAGGTAACGGCCGCAGAACTTTGACGCGGAGGCGGCGGCTCCTCACATCCCCATCAGTCGCCCGAGCCGGGGCATCGCGACCTCACCAAGCCGCGCACGCAGGCGCTTCACCGCCCCCCACAGCACCGCCTGGTTGCTGCTGACGACCGGCTTGCCGAGCGCCCCCTCCAGCTCCTCGATAGCCTCGATCTGGGTGGTATTGGTGCAGCTCAGAAAGTAGCCGTCGGCCTCGTCGCGTGCATGGTCGAGGGTGGTCTCAACCCAGCGCTCTGGCGCTGCACCTGAGGCTTCGTGGCCCGACAGGCGCAACGCTACGTCATGAACAACCGTGAAGCCGCAGGATTGCAGGTAGGCGATGATGACCTCGTTGTCCTGATACGGACTGACGATGACGAGCTTCTTGATGCCGAGTGCGTTCAAGGCCTCCACCACGAGGGCGCTGGTGGACACGGCTTCGATTCCCGTCTCGCGCCGCACGATGTCGAGGATGCGCCGCTCGCCGTCGAGGCCTTCGCGCATCGAGGAGTCGGTGCAGTGATAGACGATGAGATCGGGGCTTGAATCGGAAAGCGCGCCCCGCGTCACGTGGATGCCGAGGCCGGGCGGGGCGAAATGCATGAATTGCGGCTCGCTCAACCGGTTGACGGACGGAATGATCAGGCCGATCCGCGCTGTCGGAACCTCAATGCGGTCCGCGCCGGCGACCTTCACCGCGATGGCGTCCATGGATGTCTCTCTTCGGTTGAGGGCGAGCCAGTCTAGCAGGTACGGTTGGCAAAGGCTCGACTGTGGGGCCGTAGGATGGGTTGAGCGATAGCGAAACCCATCCGTGCCTTCCGGCGGCGAGGCCGACGGCGGGTTTCGCTGCGCTCAACCCACCCTACTGTGCCGCCACAATGTAGCGTGGCCGGCGTCAGCATCCCGTCAATCCAGCCTTATGCCGCTGTCGCGGAACACCTTGGCCCAGCGCCGCGCCTCGCTGCGGAAAAAGGCATCGAATTCCGCCGGCGTCGACGTCGCCGGGCTGATGCCAGCCTCATCCAGGCGGTCGACCACGGCGGCATCAGCATAGATCGAGACCACCTCCTCATGGATTAGGCCTGCCGCAACGGCGAGCGGTTCGAGGTCAGGCAATTGCGACAGCGGGCGACTGTTGAGCTTGGCAAGCGCACGGAACTGCCCGCCCTTGATCAGCGGCAAACTCGGCGCGGCGCCGTCGACAATGAAATCGACGCTGCCGGACAGCAGCCCCTGCACCACATCGGACGACCCCTTGTAGGGTATGAACTGCACGTCGATGCCGGCGAATTGGCCGAGCAGATAGCCGGCGAGCCGGGTGATGGCGATGCCGGTGCCATAAGTGAGGCGCCCGGCCTTCCCGCGCGCGATCAATTCCTTCACGGTGCGCGGGCCGTCGCTTGCCCGCACGGTCAGGAGCGACGTGTTCTTGGCTGTCAGCGTGATGGCGGCAAAATCGTTGAAGGGATCGTAGCTCAGCGGCCCGGTAGCGGCGGCCGGATTCATCACCAAAGTCTGGTCCATCGCGGCGAGCAGCGTATAGCCGTTGGGCTCGGCGCGCGCGACGGCTTGCGCCCCGATCGCCGTATTGGCGCCGGGGCGGTTCTCGATCACTACCGGCACTCTCCAATCCTCGCCCATGCGCTGGGCGATAATGCGGATGTTGACGTCTGTCGGCCCGCCGGCCGGAAACGGGACGACGATCTTGATCGCGTGCGTCGGGAACGGCACCGAACGGTCACCCTGGGCGATGGCAGGGTCGATGCCGAGCCCAGTTGCCAGTATTAGGAAAGCGGCGGCACGCATCGATCGAATGCTCATCGTCCCTCTCCGCGTGATGGCTGCGGCAAATCGCCAAGTTACCCCACCCGACTTCGCTTCGCCAACGATATGCCCTTTGGCGCTCCCCGAAGACGGCTCGAAGAGCCGTGAGGGATAAGATGCAGCCCATTGCGCCGGCCACCATTCGGCCGTACCACGCGTTGCGAAAGGCGCAAGCATGACCGACCCCATCCGTGACCGCCTCACCTATGCGGTTGCCGGCGTCGATATCGACGCCGGCAACCGCATGGTGAACCTGATCAAGCCGCTGGTGCGCGCCACGGCGCGCGCCGGCGCCGATGCCGAAATCGGGGGGTTCGGCGGGCTGTTCGACTTGAGGCACGCCGGCTTTCGTGATCCGGTGCTGGTCGCCGCCACGGACGGCGTCGGCACCAAGGTCAGGATTGCCATCGAGACCGGGCAGCACGACACCATTGGCATCGATCTCGTCGCCATGTCGGTCAATGATCTCGTGGTCCAGGGCGCCGAACCGCTGTTCTTTCTCGACTATTTCGCCTGCGGCAAGCTTGTCCCCGAAGTCGGGGCGGCCGTGGTCGCCGGCGTTGCGGCGGGCTGCAAGGAGGCCGGCTGCGCCCTCATCGGCGGCGAAACCGCCGAAATGCCGGGGCTCTATCAGGCCGGCGATTACGATCTCGCGGGCTTCGCGGTCGGCGCAGCCGAGCGAGGCGCCCTGCTGCCGCGCGGCGACATCAGGGCCGGTGACGCCATGCTGGGACTGGCGTCGTCAGGCGTGCACGCCAATGGCTATTCCCTGGTCCGCAAAGTGGTGGAGGCCAACGACCTTGCCTGGAGCGCGCCCGCGCCATTTGAACGCGACCGGTCCCTTGGTGAAGCCCTGCTGACGCCGACCCGTATCTATGTGGCGTCGTGCCTTGCCGCGATCCGCGAGAGCGGCGCCGTCAAGGCGCTTGTCCATATCACCGGGGGTGGTTTCCCGGACAACATTCCGCGGGTGCTCCCGAAAGGCCTCGGGGTCGAGATCAACCTCGCGTGCATTCCGGTCAAGCCGGTGTTCCGGTGGCTGGCAGCGGCGGGCGGCATTGCGGAGCCCGAAATGCTGCGCACCTTCAATTGCGGAATCGGAATGATCGCCATCGTCGAGGCGGCTACGGCCGACGCGGTCGCGGCGGTGCTGGAGCGGTGCGGCGAAAAGGTGGTGCATCTGGGCCGGGTGGTGGAGCAGGCGATCGAGCAGCCGACGGGAATCGTGGCCTATCGGGGCCGGCTTGCCATCGCGGATTAGGCCATGGCGAGAAAGCGTGTCGCCGTCCTGATTTCCGGTCGCGGCGCCAACATGGCGGCCTTGATCGCGGCTGCGAAGAAGCCCGGCTATCCAGCGGAAATCGCGCTGGTGTTGTCAAACCGGCCCGACGCCGGCGGACTGCGGCGCGCCAGCGCCGAGGCAATCGCCACCGTCGTCGTGGATCACACCGCGTTTGGCAAGGATCGCGAGGCGTTCGAGCGGGCCGTGGAGGCGCACCTCGAAACCCAAAGCATCGACATCGTCTGCCTTGCGGGTTTCATGCGGCTTTTCACGCCCTCGTTCGTATTGCGCTGGAGCTCCCGGATGATCAACATCCACCCGGCCCTGCTGCCGTCATTCAAGGGGCTTCACACCCACGAGCGAGCGCTGGAGGCCGGCGTGAAGATTCACGGCGCAACGGTCCATTTCGTGGCGCCGGAAGTCGATTCCGGGCCGATCATCGCCCAGGCCGCGGTGCCTGTGCTCGACGACGACACGCTGGACGCTCTGGCCGCCCGTGTGCTTGCGGCCGAACTTCGCCTCTATCCGCTGGCGCTCGGTCTCGTGGCCGGCGGACAGTCAAGCCTCGCGCCGGACGGCACCGTGCGCAATGCCACGGCGGTCGTGCCGACTGCTCAGCTGATCGTTCCGGATCCGCGTTAGCGCGTTTAATTCCGCTCTGCCGTCATGCCTCGGCTTGGATGCTTCATCCGGGGAGATGGCTGACGCCCGTCAGGGAACATAGCTGCCGGTTTTTTGATTGATCGTGAGCGATGCAAGAGCGACCCTCATGATCACCCTGTACAATTTCGGTCCGGCATTCGGCCTGCCCGACCCCAGCCCCTTCGCTATGAAAGTCGAAACGCTGCTGAAGATGGCCAACCTCCTCTATCGCACTGACACCACGGGCTTCGCCAAGGCGCCCAAGGGTAAAATCCCCTACATCGACGATGACGGTGTGGTGGTCCCGGATTCGACCTTCATCCGGTGGCACATTGAGAAAAAATACCGGATCGACTTCGACCGCGGACTCAACCCCGCCCAGAAGGCGACTGCCTGGGCGTTCGAGAAAATGGCTGAGGACCAGCTCTACTGGGTCAGCGTGCATGACCGATGGATGATCGAGGAGAATTTCCGCAAGGGCCCTATCCGGTTCTTCGACAACGTCCCGGCGGCGATCAGGCCGGTCGTGACTGCGATGATCCGCCGCAAGCTGCGGGCCACCCTTCGCGGCCAGGGCCTTGGCCGGCATTCGCCCGAAGAAATTCTCGCGCTCGGAACGCGATCGATCAACGCGATCTCGGATTTCCTTGGGGACAAGCCGTTTTTCATGGGCGGCGAGCCAACCGGAGCGGACGCCACCATGTTCGCCTTTGTTTGCGCGGTGTTATGTCCGCATTTCGAGTCACGCCTGCGCAGCGCCGCCGAACGGCGCGAAAATCTGCGCCGCTACGTCGGGCGCATAACGGCGCGGTATTATCCGGGCCTTAAGGCGCTCGCCGGTTGCAGCGCGGCCGCATGGCCCCCACCCTACCCTTCCCCCGCATGCGGGGGAGGGGTGGGGGCTGGCAGACCGTCATGATTTTTGGGGTCGAGAGCTTTGGACAAGCAGTGGCGCGGCCTATCGGCGGGCCGCTGAGAAGTTGCCGCACGGGCCCTGCGCCCACGGCCCATTCCGCAGTTGAAGAGAACCCACCACGAACGATTACCGTCCTCGCGTGTGCTTGCGCATCCGTGGCGGGCTTCGTTTTTCTTGATCCCCCGGCCTGTCGAGTTCTCGCAACAGTTCAGCTAGCCGGTCCGGCATATGCCCGTTGGGAATGTACTGACTCCGCAGCCCGGCGCCTATGCTGGCGCGCATAATGTACAGATAGAAACTGTCCTTTAGGTCATCGCGTCGTGCCTGCATATGCGGCCAACGCGGTCTCGCTTTGTGCAGTTCCTGACTTTCACGACGATTTCATCACGTCAGCGCTCCGTCAGCCGCCGCGCCATCTCCATGAAGGGGCGTTCAACCGTCCGGTACAGCAATTCCGCTGCCGGGATCGTCACTGCGAGCGTAAAGCACGTTGTCAGGAGGCCGCTCATGACCGTGGTGCTGCCGAATGCCATGTACCCGAGATGGATGGCCAGCACGTGGAGCAGATAGGCCCCATAGGACCGTTGGCCCAGATAGACCAACGGGCCGTAAGTGAGCAGATGTCGCATGAGGCTGTCTCGCAGCGTCACATGGGCGACCAGATAGGCCGTAACCGCGGCCACCGCCGGCAGCACTTCGACATACCGCAGCATGACGAATAGCGCGACCACGAACGCCATCGGCACCGCGGCCGGCACCCGTGTCAGCACCGCAATCGCCGCAAAGCTGCGCGGCCATTCGAGCAGTTGCGCCAACATGACGCCGGACAGGATCGCGCAATAGGCGTTCGCCGTGAATGATCCTTGCGCGATCAACAGCGCGGTGGTTGCCGCTGTCACGCCGAACCGCCACGTGTCGTGCTTGATCATGAGGAACACGATGGCAGGAAAGAACAAGTAGAATTTCGCCTCCATGCCGATGATCCACGAATGAACGAAGATCGTGAACACGTCGGTATGGGCATATTCCGGCATCAAGGTGAGATAGTAGGGCAGCCTCGCCATGAACAATTGGTACTCATCGGCGAGCGGCGGCAGCGAATAAAGTACGATCCAATAGATCAGTATCGCGGCCGCATAGGCCGGCACGATGCGAAAGAAGCGCCTTGTCAGAAACCGGCCGTATGCGATCGCACCGGTCTTGCGCTCCTCCCGGATCAACAGCATCGTCACCAGGTAGCCGCTGATCGCAAAGAACACCCAAACTGCCGTCCACCCCTGTAGATACGAGAACCACGGCACCGCCGGGATGTGAGCGGTCACGACAAGGAGAAAACCGATGCCGCGCAACCCGTCGAAACCTGGACGAAAGGTGGCGGCCTGATAATCCGTGAAACTAAGTTCATTTCGATCCAAGCTGAAGAGTCCCGGCAACAGCGAATCGGCCCGGAAGAAATCCGCCAGGGAAGAATGTTTCCCCGAATATAGGCTTTCGCAATAAGAACATAGGCTTTCGCAATAACAATATAAGGCTCGCGCAACAAAAATTGTCTAAACCGGCGCCAAAAACAAAAACCCCCGGATTGGAAACCGGGGGGCTACGGGGTAACACCCGTTTGCCGGGAGACCCGGCAACGGCCGCTACGCGACCTTGAGGTTTTCCGCGGAGGTTTTGCCGCGGTTGCTGACAAGTTCGTACTCGACGACCTGTCCCTCGTTGAGGGTGCTGAGGCCAGCGCGCTCGACCGCGGAGATATGGACGAACACGTCTTTATCCCCAGTCGATGGCTTGATGAACCCATAGCCCTTAGTTGGATTGAACCATTTGACGGTGCCTTTTTGCATCGTCTGTCTCCCAGATCAGTCAGAACTTAAGATGAGACGCGAATGCGTTCGCCGCCGTTCGCGCCAACAAGCCGGATTTTTGAGGGGTTCGAGGCGATCGCTCATTAAAGCCTACGGCCGAACGAACGGCCAAAAATTCCGATTGCTACCGGCAATAGATACTTAAAATACGGCCGAAGCAAGGCTCGCGATCCGATCGTACGGCCAAGAACTTCAAGGACTTAAGAGTGGAAGATCATTATGTAGAAACCCTGACATAAGCTGCGCGTTGAACAGGTATTGGAGGGCATGCAGTTTAGAGGTTTTTCGGGTTAGGCGGCCAGTTGAGTGTTGCCCCGCTTGCGATCCAGTATCCATGGCTTGGTTTACTGCACGGATGATCATCGGGCGATAACCACCGGCGTCGCTCCGCTCGGAAATGCACTAAACGACACGCGTTCGCGACTTGATCCAGACCTTGTTGTCATGAAAAGCGGCGCCGCCATATGGCGCGACCGGATCGGCGCCGGTCAACGTATTGATGCCGCGGCCATCCGGATAGGCGTCGTTGGGCCAGATCGACTCTGCGATCAACACACCACGGCGGACGCCATCATAAAGCCGCGCATGGAGGAGGACCTCGCCGCGTCGATTGCCGAGCATCACCTGGTCGCCCCCATTGATTCCTGCAGCCGCAGCGTCGGCAGGATGAATCAGAACCTCCGGTTGTTTTTCCCGCGAAATCGAGCCCGGCGTTTCGGTAAACGTCGAGTTGAGGAAATTCCGCGCCGGCGAAGTCGCGAGGCGGAAGGGATGGACTTCGTCCGCTCCTTCGATGGCGTCCCAATGGTCGGGCAGCGCCGGCATGCGCTCCACCGGGCCCGACCTGACCGGGCTGCGGAACGGCACGTTCCCCCAATCCGGCTTGAAGCGGAATTTGCCGTCCGGCCACGCGAAACCCCCGACATAATGGGCGGTGGCGAAATCGGGCTGGCAATCGATCCACCGTTTTGCCGCGAGCTCCGCGAGCGTGCCCCAACCGGAAGCCCGTAAGGTCCAGTCGATCAATTCGCGGGGAGTCATGGCGAAGCCCGGATGCACGGCGCCGAGGCGCTGCGCCAGCGCGCAGTGAACCTCATGATTGTTGCGGCATTCGCCCGGGGGCTCGACCAGTTTCGGCCCCGAGATGATGTATTGATGGCCGCCGCCGCGATAAAAATCGTCGTGCTCCAGGAACATGGTCGCCGGCAGCACGATGTCGGCTAAGCGGGCTGTCTCCGTCATGAACTGCTCATGGACGCAAACGAACAGGTCCTCGCGGGCAAAGCCGCGTTTCACCCGCTCCTGCTCGGGCGCGACCGAAAGCGGATTGGTGTTCTGGATGAAGAGCGCCGCCACCTTCGGCCCGCCGGCAAGCGCGTCATCGTCGCCTTCCAGGACGGCGCCGATGCGCGACTGGTCGAGCAGGCGCACAGAGCGATCACGGACATCGAGCCCTTCGATCATTGTCTTGTCGAAGTGGTAGATGTCGGCATTGCTGTGGAATGCGCCGCCGCCTTCGAGCAGCCAGGCGCCTGTCACGGCCGGGATGCAACTCGCTGCATGCATGTTGACGGCGCCGTTGCGCGAGCGGGAAAAGCCGTAGCCGAGTCGGAAGAAGGCGCGTTTACGCTCGCCGATCAGCTTTGCAAAGGCCTCGATGGTGGCGACATCGCAGCCGGTGATGCCCGACGCCCAGGCCGGCGTCCGCTCGCGCACGTGGGCGGCAAGCTCGTCCGGTGCGTCCGTATAGCGGGCCAGATAATCGTGATCGGCGCCCCCGTCACGAAACAGGCAATGCATCACCGCGCAGGCGAGCGCCCCGTCGGTGCCGGGACGGATTAGGACCGGCAGATCCGCCTGCGCCATCGTGCCGTTCATGTACACATCGACGGCCGCAATCTTGGCGCCGCGTTCCTTGCGCGCACGGGTCGCATGGGTCATCACGTTGACCTGGGTATTCACCGCATTGGTGCCCCAGATCACGATCAGATCGGATCTTGACATTTCGCGCGGATCGGGACCGGCGATCTTGCCGACCCCGGCTGCAAAGCCGCTATAGGCCGGGTTGACGCAGATGGTCGAATGGAAGCCCGAATATTTCTTGGCATGGCGTAAACGATTGATGCCGTCGCGCATCACGAGCCCCATGGTGCCGGCATAGTAATACGGCCACACCGATTGGGCGCCGTGGCGCTGTTCGGCGCGCAGAAGCGCCTCCGCCGTGATGTCGAGAGCATCATCCCACGAGATCGGGACAAACTCGCCGCTGCCCTTGCGGCCCCTGCGACGCAGCGGCGTGAGCAGGCGATCCTTATGGTGCACCCGCTCGGCATAACGCGCGACCTTGGCGCAGATTACTCCTGATGTGTAGTCGTTGTCCGCGGCGCCGCGAACGCGCCCGATGGTGCTCCCATCGACGATCTCCACATCGAGCGCGCAAGTGGACGGACAGTCATGCGGGCACGCGGATGCGCCGATCCGAACTGCGGCGCTGGCATTCCGCGCGGGCTGGTTCATCGTGCGATGCCCTCTAAGGAGCCTCCAGACTGGCGGGATCGAGCTGCTTCCCAGCAACCCATACGGCCTGGATTTGATCGTAGGCTTCAATTGAGTCCATCGGCGAGTGGCCGAGCAGCACAAGGTTGGCACGCTTGCCGACCGCAACCGTTCCGATCTCATCTTCCAGGCGGAAGGCCTTCGCATTGCTAAGGGTAGCGGCCTCAAAGATCTGCCTGAGACTCACTCCGGCAGCTGCCAGACGCTGCATCTCAAGATAGCCATTGAGCCCCGGCAAGTTCCCGACGGTGGGACCGGAGGGCGTATCAGTGCCGAACAGGAACCGCGCGCCATGCTCGGCCAGGTACTTGACGACGAGACTTCCGCGCCGCAACGCACCGCGTCCGTATGCCTCCCGCATGCGCTCGTCCGATTCGCCCTGAGCCAGATCGCGCTTGTACCACTGAGCGTCCGCGCTGCGGTACCAGGCCAGTAGCGGCCCGGGAATGACCCGCCGCACGTCGGGACGGTCCAGATACGCCGGGTCGAACAGCAGTTGCAGCCCACCAATCACTTGCAGCGTAGACTGGTAGCCGATGGCGCGCTCGACGATCCGATCCAGCAATGCCCGGATCTGGGGCGGCAGCGCCTCCTCATTATTGAGGGCACCCCAATTCCACATCCCGTGGGCGAAGATGGACACGCCGGCGTCGATACCGAAAGTTTGAGCCTCAAAGCTGTTCGCGTGCAGCAACACGGGCAGTCCTGTCTCACGCGCCGCCAAAACGACGTCCCGGATCAACGGTAAGCTCGGCACCGGGAGGT
>WNFG01011663.1_pt1 | contig 16775 bp, 17 predicted proteins | sample 5400431 | NCBI WGS metagenome assembly WNFG01 (sample SAMN13153346, study PRJNA577476) | soil metagenome | isolation source: 120 cm saprolite under Douglas fir tree site 2 hole 3 replicate 2 | place: USA:California | collected 2015-04-18 | reverse complement strand
CGGCGAGGGGCGGGGACTTGCCGTCCGCTTCCGGGCTCATCCGGCGCGCCGCGCCTCCTCGGCGCTTTCGGCGAGGATCTCCGGGTTCTTGGCGCGACGCTGCAGCCACATCACGCCGAGCATGTCGGTGATGCCGACCCACAAGCGATCGAAGGTGCCGTAGTTGGAGGCCCCGCGCTCGCGCGGCCGGTGGTTCACCACGACGGAGACGACGCGCCCGCCCTCGCGCTGCACCAGCGCCGGCAGGAAGCGGTGGATGTGGTCGAAGAAGGGCAGATCGAGAAAGACATCGCGACGGAACAGCTTGAGGCCGCAGCCGGTGTCGGGCGTGCCGTCGCGCAGCAGCCGCCCGCGCACCCGGTTGGCGATCCGAGAGGAGACGCGCTTCACCGCGCTATCCTGGCGGCGCTGGCGGTGGCCGGCGACGAGGAGCGGCGGCGCGGGCGGCGCCGCGAGCGCGATCTCCCACAGCCGCGGGATGTCGGCCGGGTCGTTCTGCCCGTCGCCGTCGAGCGTGGCGATCCAGGCCGCGCGCGCCGCCTTGACGCCGCTGCGCACCGCCGCGCTCTGGCCGAAGCTCCGCGCGTGCCGCACGACGCGCAGGCGCGGGAAGGCGCGGGCGAGATTGCCGATGGCGGCGGCGGTGTCGTCGCTCGAGCCGTCATCGACGTAGACGATCTCGTAATCGAGCGCGCCGTCGAGCGCGGCGCGAATCTCCGCCACCAGCGGCGCGATGTTCGGCGCCTCGTTGCGCACCGGGATGACGACGGAAAGCTCCATGCGGGCTGGCGTGTAGCACAGTTTCCGAGGAGCGACAAAAGGCAGATCGGCGCGGGGCGAGGCCGGCCGCATCCCGGCCCTCGTCTGTCGTACGAACCATTGGCGTCGTCCAGGCCGCGGTCTATCATGCATGGTATGCCGCGCTTCCTGCTTGCGGCGTTTGCCGCCGCATTCCTCGCGCTCGTCGGGGCCGCTGTGCGCGCCGGGCAGGACGATCCGCGACTCAATCCGCTCTTCGACAAGCTCAAGTCCGGCACCGACGAGGAGGCGCGGCTGACCGAGCGGCAGATCTGGCAGATCTGGGTCGAGCACAAGAACCCGGAGGTCGCGCGCCTCATGCAGCACGGCATGGCCGCGCTCAGTGAGGATGATTCGCAGGAGGCGCTCGACACCTTCGGGCAAGTGGTGCGCGCCGACAAGAACTTCGCCGAGGGCTGGAACAAGCGCGCCACCGCCGAATTCATCATGGGCGATTTCGACGCAAGCGTCGCCGACATCGAGCGCACGCTGGCGCTCGAGCCGCGGCACTTCGGCGCGCTCTCGGGCCTCGGGCAGATCTATCTCGCCATGAACAAGAAGGCGCTGGCGCTCAAGGCGATGCGCGCCGCGCTCGCGGTCGATCCCCATCTCGATGGCGTGCGCGAGAAGGCCGACGAGCTCAAGAAGGAGCTCGAGGGGAGCCCGATCTAGGCGTGGGTCTCGGGGGTGACTGTCCTTCGAGACGCGCTCTACGAGCGCTCCTCAGGACGAGGTGCCCCTTTTTCTCCTCCTGCTGAGGAGGCCGCGAAGCGGCCGTCTCGAAGCATCGATAAGGGCATCGGCGCGGCGCGGTCGGCACGGTAGGGATATCTGAACCCTCGCCCGCGTATCATTGGCGGATGCGAATCTTGCCTAGCGATGGCTAAAATGCCGCCTGTTTCCGCAAGCGATGCATTGACCGCGGCGACGCGGTTCGGCTTTGCCCCGCGCGGCGATCTCGCGGCGATCGGGCGCGATCCGCGCGGCTGGGTGCTGGGGCAGCTGGCAAAGCCGACGGCGCCGCTGCCGGGCAATCTGCCGAGCTCGGCGAGCATGGTCATGGCCGAGTTCGAGATGCGCCGCGACAAGCGCGACAACAAGGACGACGGCGCCAAGCGCGACTTCGACGCGCGCGTCAAGGCGGTCTACCTCGCCGAGATCGGCGCGCGCATCAACGCGGCCGTCACCAGCGAGACGCCGCTGCTCGAGCGGATGACGTATTTCTGGAGCAACCATTTTACCGTCTCGATCCTGCGCCCGGCGATCCGCGGCTTCGCCGCCGCGTTCGAGCGCGAGGCGATCCGCCCTTACGTCACCGGCCGCTTCTCCGACATGCTGCTGGCGGTGGCGCGCCACCCGGCGATGCTGCTCTATCTCGATAATGCTGTCTCCATCGGCCCGGATTCGATGGCGGGACGCCGCGGCGGCAAGGGGCTCAACGAGAATCTCGGGCGCGAGCTCCTGGAGCTGCACACGCTCGGTGTCGACGCCGGCTACACCCAGGCTGATGTCGAGGCCTTGGCGCGCATCCTCACGGGGTGGTCGGTGGCGCGGCTCAACGAGCCCGATCCCGGCCGCTTCCGCTTCCGCCCCTTCGTGCACGAGCCCGGGGCCAAGGTCCTGCTCGGCAAGACCTATGCCGAGGCGGGCGAGGCCGAAGGCCAGGCGGCGCTGCTCGACCTCGCGCATCATCCGGCCACGTCGCGCCATATCGCGCTCAAGCTCGCGCGTCATTTCATCAGCGACGAACCGCGCCGCGACAGCGTCGAGCGCATCGCTCGCGTGTTCCGCGACAGCGGCGGCGATCTGCGCCAGGCGATGGCGGCGGTGGTGAAGGAGGATGCCGCCTGGAGCAGCCCCTTCGCCAAGGTGCGCACGCCGCACGAGATGCTGATCGCCGCGTGTCGCGTCGGCGGCTTCACGCCGCCGCCGGAGATGCTGGTCAACAGCCTGCGCGTGCTCGACCAGATGCCGTTCTTCGCGCCCTCGCCGGCGGGATGGCCCGACAATGCCGCGTCCTGGGTTTCGCCCGAGGCGGTGCTGCGCCGGGCGCAATGGTGCCAGGCCTATGCCGAGCGCATGCCCAATCCGCCGGACCCGGCGGCGCTGGCCGCGGCAGCGTTCGGCGAGGCGCTGCCGGAGGAGACGATGCAGGCGATCCGGCTCGCGCCGTCGCGCCGCGCCGGGCTCGCACTGCTCTTCGCCAGCCCGCAATTCCAGCGGAGGTGATGCCAATGCTTCAACGACGCGATGCGCTGCGAATGTTGGCCGGTGGCGGCGCCGCCGGCGCCTTTGCCGTGCTCGGCCTGCCCGGCGCGGTTTTCGCCGCCGCGCCCGGCGAGCGCCGGCTCGTGGTGGTGGTACTGCGCGGCGCGCTCGACGGGCTCGCCGCGGTGCCGCCGCTGGGCGAGCGCGCCTACGCCGAGAAGCGCGGCGCCATCGCGCTGAAGCCGCCGGGGCAGCAGGGCGGGGCGCTGGCGCTCGATGCGCATTTCGCGCTCCATCCTGCGCTCGCGGCGATCCATCCCTATTGGGGCAAGGGCGAACTGCTGTTCGTCCACGCCGCCGGCAACGGCTACCACACGCGCTCGCATTTCGACGCGCAGGATCTGATGGAGAGCGGCCTCTCCGCCAAGGCCGGGATCAACGACGGCTGGCTCAACCGCGCGCTGTCGCTGATGCCGAAGGGCGACCGGCGGCTCGGCCTTGCCGTCGGCGGCGCGGTGCCGCTGGTCCTGCGCGGCGCCGTGCCGGTGGCGTCCTGGGAGCCGGCGGGACTGCGCGACGCCTCGCCCGACTTCATCACCGCGCTGGCGCGGCTCTACAAGCCCGACCCGCTGCTCGGCCCCGCGCTCGCCGACGGCCTCAAGGCGGCGAACTTCTCAGCCACCGTCCTCGGCGACGACATGCCCAAGGGCAAGGGCGGCTTCGGGCCGAAGAGCTTCGAGCCGCTGGCCGCGGCGGCCGGCAAGCTCGTTGCCGCGCCCGACGGGCCGCGCATCGCCGTGCTCGAGATGGGCGGCTGGGATACGCATGTGAACCAGGGCGCGGAGAACGGCCGCCTGGCGCAGAATTTCGAGGGCTTCGCCGCCGGCCTCGACGCGCTCGCCCAGGCGCTGGGCCCGGCCTGGGGGAAGACGGTGGTGGTCGCGGTCACCGAGTTCGGCCGCACCGTCGCGGTCAACGGCAACAACGGCACCGACCACGGCACCGCCTCCGTGCTGACCGTCATGGGCGGCGCCGTCAAGGGCGGCCGCATCGCCGGCGACTGGCCCGGCCTCGACCGCCTCGAGGAGAACCGCGACCTGCGCGTCGCCACCGATTCGCGCCGCGCGATGAAGAGCATCCTGCGCGATCACCTCGGCCTCGATGCCGCCACTCTCGACCGCAAGGTGTTCCCGGATACGGCGGGGTTGCATCCGATCGACGGGCTGGTGCGGGTCTAGCGGCCCGCCCTCACTCCTGCGCCACAAATCGCCGGTATTCCTCGGCGATGTCGCGCACCGCGGCCGCGACGAACCTGGCGCCGTGCTCGGGCGAGGCGAGGGTCGGGTCGGAGCCGATGCGGCCGTCGGGGAAGAGGCGGCGGTAATCCTCGGCGTCGGTGAAGCCGCGCACGCGCGGCGCGGGCGGCCCCATCTCGCGCCGCTTGATCGCCGCGGGATAGACGTGCTGCGTCACCGACACTTCGCTGGGCGTCGCGTGGCTGCCCTCGCGATCGCCGTAGAGCTCCTTCGACAACTTGCTTACGCCCGGGGTCTCCCACCAGTTCTTGAGCATGCAGCGCACCGGCGGCGCGTTGCCGCCCAGCCGCAGCGAGGCGTCGGCGTAGATTTCGGCGAAGGCGGCGCCGATGGTGGCGATGTTGCCGCCATGGCCGTTGATGAAATAGAAGCGTGCGAAGCCGTGGCGCGCCAGCGAGGCGACGTAGTCACCGATGACGGCGATGAGCGTCGACGGCCGCAAGGTGATGGTGCCGGCAAAGGCGAGGTGATGCTGCGCGTTGCCGACATTGATCGTCGGTCCCACCAGCGCGCCCGCGGCCTCGCCGACGCCCGTTGCGATCGCTTCGGCGCAGATCGCGTCGGTGCCGATGAGGCCGTTGGGGCCGTGCTGCTCGGTCGAGCCGATCGGCACGACGATACCTTTGGCGTTGCGGAGATAGGCCTCGACCTCTTCCCAGGTCTGGAGATGGAGCAGCATGGGACCTCAGATTCAATGGGATGCCTGGCAGGCGGCCAAGGCCAAGGCGTGACTAAAGCTTGCGATAGGTCAGCTTGAGCTCGCCGGGTCCGGTCGTCAGCGACTCGACCTCGACGATGCCAGCCCTGATCTCCTGGAGCAGCTTCGCCAGGGTGTCTCCGGCGACCTGCTTCATCGCGAGACGGCTTTCTTCCTCGTCGACGATTTGGCTTCGCGTGCTCATGGCGCGCACCCATCGCCTGCACACTCAGACCATAGCCCGAATGGTTTTGCGCGGCAAACGAGTAGGGGTCCATGGCGGGCGGGCACCATAGCATGGGCGAAAGATCCCGCCGCAGCGGATCGGCCGCGGGTGCAGCGCAGCGTTGTCGAAGTTTACGCTTGCCGCGGGATTTGCGCCGGTCTACATCGCAGCGCAGCATGAAACGGCCGGGCACGGAGCGGATCGGCAAGCTGGCGGTGGCGCGCAATGTCGCGGAGCTGCGCCGCCGCGTGCGCGCCTGGCGCCGCGCCGGCGAGACGGTGGCGCTGGTGCCGACCATGGGCGCACTCCATGCCGGGCATCTGGCGCTGGTGATGCGCGCGCGCGAGCTGTGCGACCGGGTGGTGGCGAGCCTCTTCGTCAACCCGACCCAATTCGCGCCCAACGAGGATTTCGCCCGTTATCCCCGCGACGAGAGCGGCGACGCCGCCAAGCTCGCCGCCGCCCGCTGCGATCTGCTCTACGCGCCGCCCCTCGAGGAGATGTATCCGCAGGGCTTCTCCACCAGCGTCAGCGTCGGCGCGCTCGCCGACGGGCAATGCGGCCGCTTCCGCCCCGGGCATTTCGCCGGCGTCGCCACGGTGGTGACCAAGCTGCTGCAGCAGGCGCAGGCCGATGTCGCCTGCTTCGGCGAGAAGGACTGGCAGCAGCTGCAGGTGATCCGCCGCGTCGTGCGCGACCTCGACATCGCCGTGCGCATCGAGGGCGTGCCCATCGTGCGCGAGGCGGACGGGCTCGCGCTGTCTTCGCGCAACGCCTATCTCTCGCCGGCGGAGCGCGCGGCCGCGCCGGCGCTGCAGCGCACGCTGCGCGACATCGCGCGGCGCCTCGAGCGCGGCGAAGCGAGCGTTGCCGCCGCGCTCGAGGCGGCGGTCGGCGAGCTCGGCCGCGCCGGCTTCACCAAGATCGATTATGTCGACGCGGTCGAGGCCGAGACGCTGGCGCCGCTAGCGCGCGCCGATCGCCCGGGTCGCATCCTCGCCGCCGCCTGGCTCGGCCGCACGCGGCTCATCGACAACGTGCCGCTGCAGCCCGCCGGCTAGGCACGGTCGGCACGCAGCGCCGCGTCGGCGTCGAGCGCGCGGGCGCGCGCCGCGCCATGCTCGACGATGGGCGGCGGGTAGTCGCGCGACGCCAGCGTGCGGTTCTTCCAGGGCTCGTGGATGTCGCTGGCAGGCAGCGCGGCGAGCTCGGGCAGCCAGCGCCGCACATAGCTCCCGTCTGGATCGAATTTCCGCGCCTGGGTCACCGGGTTGAAGATGCGGAAGAACGGCGCCGCATCGGTGCCGCAGCCCGCCACCCATTGCCAATTCGCGGCATTGTTGGCGGGATCGGCATCGACCAGCGTGTCCCAGAACCACGCCTCGCCGTGTTGCCAAGGCAGCAGGAGATGCTTCACCAGGAAACTCGCGACGACCATGCGCAGCCGGTTGGCGATCCATCCGGTATGCCAGAGCTGGCGCATGGCGGCGTCGACCAGCGGATAGCCGGTCCGCCCGCGCTGCCAGGCGCTGAGCGCGGCGGCGTCGTCGCGCCCGGGAAAGGCGGCGAAGCGCGCCTGCAGCGGCGCGCTGGCGATGTCCGGCCGGTCGCGCAGCAGGTGATAGGAGAAATCGCGCCGGGCGAGCTCGCGCAGGAAGGCGTCGGCATCGGTCGCGCGGCCCCCCGCCCGCGCCGTCACCGCGTGCCAGACCTGCCGCGGCCCGATCTCGCCCCAGCGCAGATTGGGCGACAGCAGCGAACTGCCCTGGCGATCGGCGCGGTCGTGCTCGCTCGCGTAGCGCGCCAGCGCATGGTCGAGGAAGTGGCGCAGGCGGTCCTACGCCGCGGCCGCGCCGGGCTGCCGCGCGACGGCGAGACCCGTCGCCCAATCGGGCATTGTGGGGCGCAGTCGCCAATCCGCAAGCGCATCGCTCGCCAACGCCGGCGCGTAGGGCCGGATGCGCGCGGGCGCCGGCAGCGGTGCCGGCGGGTCGCCCGCCTGCTGGAGCGCGCCCCAGAAGGGGGCGAAGACGCGCAGCGGCCGATCTGCGGATGCCGCCCTGGCGCAGGGCACCCGCGACGGCGGTGTCGCGTGCGGCGGCCATCGCCTCGGCCGGGCGGTTCCAGTGGACCGCGGCGGCGCCGGTCTCGCGCGCGAGGTCCGGCAGGACGTCCGCCGCCTTGCCGCGGCGGAGCAGCAGCGGCGCGCCGTGCGCGGCCAGCGCCTCCGCCAGCGCCCCGAGGCTGCCCGCGAGCCACCAGCGCGGCGCCGCCGAGCGGCCGTCCTTCCACCTCGAAAATGTAGAGCGGCAGGATCGGCCGGCCGCTCGTCACTGCCTCGCCGAGCGCGGGATGGTCGGCGAGGCGGAGGTCGTTGCGGAACCAGATGATGGCGGGCGCGGCCTCGCTCATGCCGCGACGCAGGCCGGATGCATCATCGCTGCTTTCTTAGGGCGATTGCGCGTGGTGATATAGGGCGGACCGGCATTCCCCGGAACGGGCGCATCGCCATGACGTACGAGACCATCCTCTATGAGCGGCGTGGCGCGACCGCGCTGATCACCCTCAACCGGCCGGAGCGCCTCAACGCGGTGAACGCCGCCATGCTGCGCGAGCTCGACGCGGCGATGGACGCGGCGGAGGCGGACGAGGCTGTCCGCGCCATCGTGCTCGCCGGCGCGGGCAACGGCTTCTGCTCGGGCTTCGACCTCAAGGAGCAGGCGGCGGCGCGACCGAGCGGCGTCGCGCAGTGGCGCCCGCTGCTGCAGCGCGATTTCGACGCCATCATGCGCTTCTGGCATTCACCCAAGCCGACGCTGGCGGCAGTGCGCGGGCCGAGCCTCGCCGGCGGCTGCGAGCTGGCGCTCGCCTGCGACATCACCATTGCCGCCGAAGATGCCGTGTTCGGCGAGCCGGAGCTGCGCTTCGGCGCCGGCATCGTCGTCATGCTGCTGCCCTGGCTCACCGGACCGAAGCGAGCGAAGCAACTGCTGCTCACCGGCGACGACACGCTCTCGGCGCGGCGCGCCGAAGCGATGGGGCTCGTCAACGAAGTGGTGCCGACGGGCGAGGAGCTGACGCGCGCGCTGACGATCGCCGGCGATCTCGCGATGATCGATCCCATGGCGCTGCGCGAGACCAAGCGCGCGATCAACCGCAGCTACGAGATCATGGGCATGGGCGCGGCGCTGGCCGCGGCGCTCGACATCGATCTGCAGATCGAGGGCGAGGGCACCGCGGACAAGCAGCGGTTCATGGAGCTCGTGCGCCGCGACGGCCTGCGCGCCGCGCTCGCATGGCGCAACGCGCGCTTTGCGGCGACGAAGCGCTGATCCGTGCCGCTGTCTCCCGACGGTGATGTGCCGCAGCTATTCCGCGGCGGCGGCGGTGGTGGTGCGACGCGTCGCCTCGCGCGCCGCCGGCTGCCACACGGAGAAGCTGTCGAGCAAGGCGCGCGTGCCGAGATCGGCGATCTTGCCCGCCTCGCTGAAATACTCGCGCACGGTCGTGCGCGCATGATCGGCCTGCAGCTCCATTGCCTCGTCGATGCTACCTGAGCGCGCGATCGCCTTGCTCATTTCGAGATTGCGGTCGAGACGCGCGCGGCTGAATTCGAGGATCTCGGAGCTGACCGCCATCCAGGTCTCCAGCCATTTGTTGCTGGCCTGGAAGATCGGCTCGATCCCGTTGAGCGCTTGCGAAGGATCGAATGCCGCGGTGATCTGAGTCTCGCCGCGCTTCACGCGCATCTCTGCGGCTTGCGTCTTTGCCATCGCCGTTCTCCGTTCGATCTGGGTCAATTTTTTGCCGAGCGCCGGGTTCGGTCATCGAGCCGCGCTCGCACATACCACCAGCATACTCTGTGCGGCCGCGATGGCAACGGCGATCACAGATGAAATGATGATCGCGTCGGTTTCAGCGGGCACGCATGCGTTGATATGAAAGATGTTGCGCTCTTTGTGACACGAAAGTGACATTTTTGGGTGATGTTGGGCCAGCATCACTGACGATCTCGCGCCTCGCCGGCACAAATCGCAGCGAGCTCAAGCAGCACGACCCCTTGGCGCAAACGCGCGGGGGCCTCGCAGTCGGGCCGCCCGCGCATCGCGTTGTTCAATCGCGATCGAGCACCTCGCCGGTGATGCGGTCGAGCAGCAGCGGGCGCAGCTGCGGGTGATCGTCGAAATCGAACAGATTGACCAGCGAGCCGGCGATGCGGTCATAGGAGGACTGACCCGCCGGCGGTTCGCTCGGTCCGTCGATGAAGCCGAGCTCCCAATTGTCCTCGATGAAGCGCAGGATCGACGACTGATCGGTGGTCGTGTGGTCGATGAAATCGGCCTTGGCCCAGGGCGACACGACGAGCAAGGGCAGACGCGGCCCGTAGCCGCACCGCGCGGCGAAGGCGCCGGGCCTGGGCGTGCCGCAATTGCCGGGCCCCGCGAGCGCATCGACACTGGTCGCCGACGGGCTGAGGATCGGCCCGGTCACATGATCGTACCAGCCGTCGGAATCGTCATAGGAGATGATAACGGCGGTCTCGCGCCATTCCGGCGACTGCTGCAGCGTGTTGATGACATCGACGAGGAAAGTCTGCTCCGACAGCGGATCGGAGTTGCCGGGATGGCCGTCCTGGAACGCCGCGGCCTTGAGGTAGGACACCGCCGGCAGATGGCCGGACCGCAGCGCGGTGAAAAACGCGCCGAGGTCGTATTCGTGATTGGCCTGGTCGGTCCTGCCGATCATCGCCGGCGAGCTGGGCGGCAGGTGATGCGGATTGGCCGTGGTCTGATAGTACTGGAAGGGCGAATGGTGCGGGACGTAGTCGGTGACCGGCCCGTGAATGTCGGTCGGCGGCGAGGTCTGCCCGTCCGTCGGGTTCGCCACGCCGGGATGGCCGGCATGCGCGGCGCCGCACACCGCCGCGGTCTTGGTCGAGCCGTCCGCGTTGAAGGTCGCCGGAACGGTCGGCGCGAAGCCGCCCTGGAACCAACCCCAACTGATGCGCTTGGCGTTGAGGAGGTCGCCGACATTGGGTCCCGCCATCCTGATCTGCACGCGCGACTTGGGACTCGAGCAGTCGTCGAGCAGCGGCTGCGGATCGCCGATCACGGTGCCTTGCGGATCGCCGCCGGCAACGAAGGTGTTGCCGGAAATGCTGGCGCTGGTCGGCGTCGGCACGCCGTTCACCGGGACGGTCGCCTGGACGATGCCGTGCGTCTGCCCGGCGATGAGGTTGAGCGCGCCCACCGTCGACGGCCCGAAATTCGAGCCGAATGAATTGTCGTTCAAGGCGAAGCGCTGGGCGTAGTTCCATAAAGCCGTCACCGTGTTGCCGTCGTAATAGCCCATCACGGTCGAGCCGTTGGGATTGCAGCCGAGGCCGGTGCGGCCGACCGCCTGTACGAATTTGTCGAACACGCCGCCATCCACCGCTTTCTGCTCGTCGGTGTAGCCGTGGTCCATGTCGCAGGTGAAGGCCTGGCTGCGATCGAGCCGGAAGGGATTGAACAGGTTCGGATTGGCCGTCAGCAAGCCGCCGGTGAGCCCGTTCACGCCCGGCGTGTCGTCGCGGGCGGCGAATTTGGGCTCTCCCGGCGGGTTCGCCGCAGTGGGGTAGGTGCCGAAATAATGGTCGAAGGTGATGTTCTCCTGGAAGATCACCACGACATGCTTGATCGGCCAGCGCGTCGGAAAATCGTCGCTGTCGCGTGCCGCGGCGGGCGCCGCCGCGCTGCCGGACAGGATCGCGGCCACCCCGACACTCGCCAGCGCCCAATGGCGCAAGGTGCTGCTGCGAAAGATCATGCTTTACCCCCGTGTTGAATGATTGTGGCCGCTGGCCGAAGGCGCGAGCGGCGATGGACGCGATCAACCTAGGGGAGGGTCGTTGCCGTCGCGTGATCGTCCGATGACGGTTTTTTGACAGACGGCGGTTGGAACGAGGCCGGCGCACGCGTTCACCCTTAGTGAAGCGACGCGGGCGGAGGGCGGGCATGGACGGGCAGCAGGCGATCCGCACGGATGTGCCGGCGCGGCTTGACCGGCTGCCCTGGAGCCCCTTCCATCGCCTCGTCGTCGCCGCGCTCGGCATCACCTGGGTGCTCGACGGGCTCGAAGTGACACTCGCGGGCTCGGTGGCGGCGGCGCTGCAGCAGAGCCCGCAGCTGCACCTGACGGCCGAGCAGGTCGGCCTCACCGGCACGGCGTATCTCACGGGTGCCATTCTGGGGTCGCTGTTGTTCGGCCACCTCACCGATCGGCTGGGGCGCAAGCGCCTCTTCAACGTGACGCTCGGCCTCTACCTCGCGGCGACGGCGCTCACCGCGCTGTCCTGGGATTTCGCCAGCTTCGCCGTCTTCCGCTTCCTCACCGGCGCCGGGATCGGCGGCGAGTACACGGCGATCAACTCGGCGATCCAGGAGCTGATCCCGGCGCGGCTCCGCGGCCGCACCGATCTCGCCATCAACGGCAGCTTCTGGCTGGGTGCCGCGCTGGGCGCGTCGGGCTCGATCTGGCTGCTAGATCCCGCCGTGCTGTCGCCGGAGATCGGCTGGCGGCTCGCCTTCGGCACCGGCGCCGTGCTCGGCCTCGTCATCCTCTATCTGCGCCGCTTCGTGCCGGAGAGCCCGCGCTGGCTCATGACTCATGGCCGCGTCGCTGAGGCCGAGGGGGTGGTGACGGAGATCGAAGGACGCGTGACGGCCGCGACCGGTGCCGCGCTGGCGCCGGCGCGGGGCGGCATCATGCTGTTGCATGGCGGGCACATCTCGCTCGCCATAGTGGCGCGCACGCTGCTGCGCCACTATCCGGCGCGCACGGTGCTCGGGCTCGTGCTGATGGCGTCGCAGGCGTTCTTCTACAACGCCATCTTCTTCACCTACGCGCTGGTGCTGACGCGATTCTACGGCGTGCCCGCCAGCGATATCGGCTGGTACATCCTGCCGTTCACGCTCGGAAATTTCTGCGGCCCGCTGTTGCTCGGTCCGCTCTTCGACACGATCGGCCGCAAGCCGATGATCGCCGCGACGTATACGCTCTCGGGCGTGCTGCTCGCCGCCACGGCCGCTCTCTTCGCCGCCGATCTGCTCGACGCGGCGACGCTGACCCTGTGCTGGACGGTGGTGTTCTTCTTCGCCTCGGCCGCCGCCAGCGCCGCCTATCTCACCGTCGGCGAGAGCTTCCCGCTCGAGCTGCGCGCGCTCGCCATCGCGCTGTTCTATGCCTTCGGCACGCTCTTGGGCGGCGCCTTCAGCCCGTGGCTCTTCGGCGTGCTCATCGAAAGCGGCTCGCGCGGCTGATGGTGGTGGCGGCGCTGGTGGAAGTGAAGCTCGGCATCGACGCTGAGCGCCGCCCGCTCGAGGACGTGGCGCGGCCGCTGTCGAGCCATCATCGCGCGGAGGTGGTGCGATAAGCGGCGATCGTGCCCATATTCTCTCGACACGTTCGACCGCCCCTCCATGAGTTCCGCTCAACCCGAAACCTGGCTCACGCCGACGTCACAGGGCCTTTACTGCGCGCCCGGCGATTTCTTCATCGATCCGGCCCGCCCGGTCGAGCGCGCGGTGATCACCCATGGCCATGGCGATCATGCGCGTCCCGCCAATCGCCACGTCCTGGCGACGCCGGCGACGCTCGCCATCATGCAAAGCCGCATGGGCGAGGAGGCCGGCGGAACGCTGCAGCCCTTGGCTTACGGCGAGACCCTTCGCCTCGGCGACGTGACGCTGCGGCTGGTGCCCGCCGGCCATGTGCTCGGCAGCGCGCAGGTGGTGCTGGAGCATGGCGGATCGCGAATCGTCGTCTCCGGCGACTACAAGCGGCGTCCCGATCCGACCTGCGCGCCCTTCGAGCCCCAGCGCTGCGACGTCTTCGTCACCGAGGCGACCTTCGGCCTGCCGGTGTTCCGCCATCCGCCCGACGAGCAGGAGATCGGCAAGCTGCTCCATTCGGTGCGGCTCTTCCCGGAGCGCTGCCACGTCGTCGGCGTCTATGCGCTCGGCAAGTGCCAGCGCGTGCTGGCGCTGCTGCGCCGACAAGGTTATGCGGAGCCCGTCTATCTCCATGGCGCGCTGCTGCCGCTCTGCGCGCTCTATGAGCAGCAGGGCGTGGCGCTCGGGCCAGTGCGTCCGGCCACCGGCGCGCCCCGCGACGAACTCAGGGGCCGCGTCGTCCTGGCGCCGCCCGGCGCCGTCGCCGATCTCTGGTCGCGGCGCCTGCCCGATCCGGTCGTGTCGATCGCGTCGGGCTGGATGCGCGTCAAGCAGCGCGCCAAGGCGAGCGGCGTCGAGCTGCCGCTGGTCATCTCCGACCATGCCGACTGGGACGAGCTGCTCGCCACCTTCGACGACGTCGCCGCGCCGGAGATCTGGGTCACGCATGGCAACGAGGAGGCGGTGGTGCGCCAGGCGACGCTCCAGGGCCTCAAGGCCCGCGCCCTGTCGCTGCGCGGCTTCGAGGACGAAGCGGAATGAACCGCTTCGCCGCGCTGCTCGATGCGCTGCTGTTCACGCCGTCGCGTCTCGGCAAGCTGCGGCTGATGACCGAGTATTTCGCGACCACGCCCGATCCCGAGCGCGGCTGGGCGCTCGCCGCGCTCACGGGAGAGCTCTCCTTCGCCGAAGTGAAGCCGTCGCAGATCCGCGCGCTCGCCATGAGCCGTGTCGATGCCGAGCTCCTCGCCTGGTCCTATGATTTCGTCGGAGACCTGGCAGAGACGGTCGCGCTCGCCTGGCCGCAGCGCCCCGGCGCGGGCGACGTGCCGCGCCTCGCCGAGATCGTCGCCGAGCTCGACGCCGCGACGCGCGCCACCGCCGGCGCGCGGCTCGAGCGCTGGCTCGACGCGCTCGACGCCACCGGGCGCTGGGCGCTGTTGAAGCTCGTCACCGGCGGCTTGCGCGTCGGCGTCTCGGCGCGGCTCGCCAAGACGGCGCTCGCCGACTGGAGCAAGGTGCCGCTCGACGACATCGAGGCGGTGTGGCACGGCCTCCTGCCGCCCTATACCGAGCTGTTCGCCTGGCTCGAGGGCAGGGGCCCGTGGCCGGAGATCGGCAGCCGGCCGACCTTCCATCCGCTGATGCTGGCACAGGCGTTGGAGGACGGCGACCTCGATGCGCTCGATGCTTCGGCCTATCGCGCCGAATGGAAGTGGGACGGCATCCGCGTGCAGCTCGTGTCGCGCGGCGGCGAGCAACGCCTCTACTCGCGCTCGGGCGACGACATCGGCGGCGTGCAGCAGCGCTTGAACCGCAAGGTGCCGTCGCCGGCGATGCTGGGCGACTATCCCGCCTGGGTGCGGCTCTACGACATCCTCGAGGAAGGCGGCGAGGATCTGCGGCCGCTGCCCTTCGACGAGCGGCGGCGCCGGCTCGAGCGCTGGTTCACCGCGGGCCCGCGGTCGCGGCTCGACCTGTCGCCGCTCGTGCCTTTCGCGAGCTGGGACGAGCTGCGCGCGCATCGCGAAGGGGCGCGGGCGCGCGGGATCGAGGGGCTGATGCTGAAGCGCGGCGATTCGCCCTACCTGCCGGGCCGGCCGAAGGGACCGTGGTTCAAGTGGAAGCGCGGCGCGCTCACCGTCGACACCGTGCTCATGTATGCGCAACGCGGCCACGGCAAGCGCTCGTCCTTCTATTCCGACTACACCTTCGGCGCCTGGCGCGACGGCGCGCTGGTGCCGGTCGGCAAGGCCTATTCCGGCTTCACCGACGTCGAGCTGAAGCGGCTCGACCGCTGGGTGCGCGACCACACGGTGGAGCGCTACGGCCCGGTCCGCGAGGTCTCGCCGCAGCTGGTGCTCGAGATCGCCTTCGACAGCGTGCACCGCTCGACGCGGCACAAATCCGGGCTCGCCATGCGCTTCCCACGCGTCCACCGCATCCGCTGGGACAAGCCCGCCGCCGAGGCCGACAGCGTCGAGACGCTGGAGCGGCTGGTGACTTAGACGAGGCCTAATTCTTTCTCAAGCGCGCCGCACAGCATCTGGCCGAGGAGGATGTGCATTTCCTGGATGCGCGCGGTGGTGCGCGAGGGCACGATGAGCAGTGGGTCGGCGAGTCCCTTCAAGTGGCCGCCATCGCCGCCGCCAAGCGCCGCGGCGGTCAGGCCCATCTCGCGCGCGGCCTCGAGCGCAAGGATAACGTTGCGGCTCTTGCCCGAGGTGCTGATGCCTAGTGCCAAGTCGCCCGTGCGGCCGAGGGCGCGGAGCTGCCGGGCGAAGAGCTGGTCGAAGCCGAGGTCGTTGCCGATCGCGGTCAGCGCCGAGGTGTCGGTGGTCAGCGCGATGGCGGCGATCGGCGCGCGGTCCTTGACGTAGCGCACAGTGAGCTCGGTGGCGAGGTGCTGCGCGTCGCCGGCGCTGCCGCCGTTGCCGAACAGCAGGATCTTGCCACCGCCGCGAATCGCCGCCAGCGCCGCCGCGACGAGTTTTGCGAACGGCGCCTCGCATTGCGCGAGCGTCGCCTTGAGCACGGTCTCGTGCTCGGCGAATTCGCTGCGGAAAAATGCCGATAGGTCCATGATTGCCTCGCACCGCCGCGTCGCCGCGATCATCGTGGCGCGGCGCAGCGGCGGCAACGGTTATTTCCGTGGCTGATAGCTGCCGGCGGGCGGACTGCGGAAGGGGGCGGCGAGCCGATTCCAGCCGTTGATGGCGATGATGGCCATGGTGAGATCGACGGCTTCCTTCTCGCTGAAATGCTGGCGCAGCTCCGCGAACAGCGTCTCCGGCACAGCCGACTCGCCGAGCAGCGTCACCGCCTCGGTCCAGGCCAGCGCCGCGCGCTCGCGCTCGCTGTAGAACGGCGCCTCCCGCCAGGCGGGGAGGGCATAGAGGCGCTGCTCGCTCTCGCCTGCCGCGCGCGCGTCCTTGGTGTGCATATCGATGCAGAAGGCGCAGCCGTTGATCTCGGACGCCCGCGTCCTGATGAGCTCCAGCAGCGCGGGGTTGAGTCCGCAGCTCCTGACATAGGTCTCTACGCCGCGGAACGCCGCGATGGCGGCGGGTGAGGCCTTGGCGAAGTTCAACAATTCCTTCATCGCTCTTCCCTTCAATGGGGCGGGGGATCGCGGACAGGCAATGGCGCTACCGGCGTGCTTGCCTGGCCGAAGGCCGTGGGATAGGGCTTGGTCATGAGCATCGCAACCGGCCGCCGGCGCGGCCTGATCCTCGATCGCGACGGGGTGATCAACCAGGACACCGGCTATGTCCACCGCGCTGACCAGTGCTGCTTCGTCGAGGGCATTTTCGCGCTGACCAAGGCCTTCGCGGCGCGCGGCTTTGCGATCATCATCGCCACCAACCAGTCGGGCATCGGCCGCGGTCTTTATGGCGAGGCCGACTACGCCGCGCTCATGGATTGGATGCGCGGCGAGTTCTCGCGGCAGGGCGTGGCGATCGCCGCAGCCTATCACTGCCCCGACCATCCCACCGCGGGGATCGGCCCCTACCGCCGTGAGAACTCCTGGCGCAAGCCCGGCCCCGGCATGATCCTGCAGGCCGCCGCCGATTTGTCGCTCGATCTGGCGCGTTCCT